>Ga0307379_10013027_pt1 | contig 10801 bp, 10 predicted proteins | sample UN2MG_FD_202237 | JGI IMG/M metagenome (GOLD analysis project Ga0307379, IMG submission 202237) | Soil microbial communities from Risofladan, Vaasa, Finland - UN-2 | ecosystem: Environmental > Terrestrial > Soil > Coastal area > Acid sulfate soil | place: Finland: Risofladan, Vaasa | collected... | reverse complement strand
TATTCCGTGACTTTTACAAAGATGCAGCAGTTATTGGAGATAATCTAAACCTGCAAATTCCCGAACCATCTGTCTATAAAGGAGAGCAATATTTTGAACCTTTTGCAGTAACAGTTTTAACTATTTTAAAAAGTCTAATGAGAAGAAGTTAATATTATTTTTTTCGATATTCCATCCCCATGTCAATAATTTTTGGTTTTCTTTGTTCCCTACCTGCTTAAACTCGAACGGTTGACTTATCCACTTATTTTTACCCCGTTAGAGAGTCTCAATTTTTTTATTCCATTCTATTTATCGGGGCGAATAAGTGGATATCTCAAAAAGCAGCCTGCATGCCCTGCCTGCCGCGTAGGATATGAAAATATCGTACTGTGGTTAGATATGAAATATTCTAATGGGGTCCCCCTTTACTCATCACTCTCATCTGGCAAAGGAAAATTTAATTCTAATTCCTCAACAAGTTTATCAAAAGTGTAACCTTCCTTACGAATGCGAATGTCAAAATAGAGCAGCTCAACTCCAATTACCATAATTGGCATAGTAAGCACCCAGCCTATAAAACTACCCAGAGGAATATTCCTAAGAACAAACCCAATGATAGTTGAAATTGCACTAAATATAAAAATGAAACCAACCGTCCTCCACCAGTAACCTTCAATTAATTTTTCACTTCGCTTCAAAAGCTCCATGGGTCCTTGTAGCCCTTCAATCATGATTATATGGTATATAAAACTCCAGGCAATGAAATTATAAATTGCAAAGGGAATCCCTATAATCGTTATTGACAGACCGAAAACAAAGAAAAGCTTTACGGTATTTGCTCTTACTGCAAACCACAGTCTCCTTACAGCATAACGAAAAGTCTTTCCCACGCTTATAGGTCGGCTAATATATTGTTTTGCAATAGCATAAATAAGGGCACAATTAACCAATGACATCAAAATTAGCGAAGCTAAAACCGAATATATTCCAAGAAATATTTTAAAGTTCATTTCAAAAGAAGAAAAAATTGCAAATATTATAGCCGGTGGTACCATTAAGGCAAATAGCAGGACATAGAACATTAAGACTATTGCAATAAGTTTAGGGAAATTCCTGCCGTAAATTCGGAAGAGTTCCCCAAGCAATGTAAGGAAGTGCCAGGGACCAATGCAAGAATGTTGAATCGGGGTAATCTCCTGCTCAGGCTCCTCATTATTTTTGGCATTTCTTAAGGAAACAGGCTCCCCCATACTGATTAGTTTTTTCAAGGAAAAAGAAGGGTCCTCACCAATTTTCTCGGCATTTTCAGGTATTATGTTCATAACCCAGCAGACCTTACACTGCACAGTATCCCCTATAGACCAATATTTAGAAACAATTTCATTCCCGCAATTTTTGCATTTGAACTTATATGCCATTCTTATGTTTCTCTATAATTAGCCTTAACTCTATTTCGCATTTGATCTTTCCAGATATAAAAATACCAATATATAGGCATTGCAAAAATACCTAAAATAATAATGAAAACAAGGTACATCAGCCTTTTTTCATTCTTAATCTTATCATTCTTCAATAGATGAACAATATAGATTATTAATAGGATTATACCCATAAAAATGGAGACAAGATTTAATCCAACAACAATAAAAAGTGATAAAATTGAATCAAATAACCAAGATGGACCTAGTTTTGTCAACCCATGAATAATTGAACAAGAAAAGTATATAAAAAAGCAAATTAGATAAAAGGACTGCCAGAATGTTGCTATGCCAAGAATAATTTTGCTACATTTTTTCATTTTTGCTCATTCAATTCCTCTCGCCACTGTTCTGGTGATTTCCAATTTGGTTTTGTCCACCATAAACCTCCTAAGCCAATATCATATCCGTATACAGTAATGATTCCAATTTGATCTTTGTTCTCAATATGCGGATAAGTATTGAAAATAACCTCTGCGGCTTTTTTCTCGGCCAGAAAACTCGAATCAGGGTTTCCAGTCCAAAAAATAACTACTTTCAGATATTGCATATCTTTTTCCTGACCAAACGTTTTCCCAACAAATACACCTGTATAAGATACATGTCGAATATTACATATTTGTCTTTGGAGCTCTATCAGTTCTCGGAAATCCTGTTTTTTCGTAGCAGAAGTGAACGCAAATGCAGAAATTGTCAAAACACAAAAAACAACTACACCATAAATGGCATAGTGTATCCGTGCGATAGGGACTAACCTAATCTCATCATGTTCTTGTGTTTTAATGACAATAGTCTTGGTAATTATGTCATGGAGTGACTGACGCGTTGCTCTATTGAATACATAAAAGTAAATTATTCCTATTATGCCCCCAAAGACAATGCCGCTAATGATTACACCTAACGGAGATACCAAAATGCGAGGAGGTATCCTTGCACCGTTGAGAAAAAGGGGAATAGCAAGTATAGCTGCTCGAAAAAAAGACTTTCCGATCGAAATACTTTTGCCATTGATGTTAACAACGCGAATCCTTGTTACTTTTTTCCCGAATGTCTGCCCATTCGTAAAATGGCTATTAAGTATTCCAAAATACACAACTACGGCTACAAATCCTACAAGCCGTTCCCATCCACCCATTCTCGCAAGCTGAGATTGAAAGATGAAGGCAGCAATATTCACTGGTATGCTCAGAATAATCATATCAATCGAGAAAGCAAGTATTCGCATCCAAAAATTGCAGATTGGATTTACTGAGCTAACTTTGTCAGCATAATCCATTGCTCTCTCACAAATATTATTATTTTGAATTTCTTCCATATCCTTTACTAAGACTTTCTATGGTTAGTTAGACAAAGTACGTTGCGGTGTCAGGGTAAGATATATCAGGGGGAACGGGGTCAGGCTGAAAACTGAAATTTAAACCTTCTCCCCTTGTCAAAACACTTTGTGAAACTGTTATTTTCATAATCTGTTGTTTTTCAAATTATATCTTTTCTTATCCATCAATATTTCCATTTTTTTTTAAGTTTCTGAATTATATAATTTTTAAGTGAATAAGTCAAGAATTTTTGCTCTTCACTCTGCCCTATTCCTCTCCTTCGTTTGAACAAGAGAAAAACAAAAAAGGTTTTAATTGGAAAAGTCCTGACAAACTTTTTCGACTTACACATAATCCAGTTACCAAATTTCAGTTTTCAGCCTGACCCCGCTTTTAGATTAGACTGGGCAAGCTTGAACGCCCTTACTCTTCACAAAGAGCAATAATTTATTGAATTGAATTATCTAACGAGCAAAACCTTTTTTGTCTGAGTTTCTCCTCCCTGGATTAATCTACAGTAGTACACACCTGAAGGAAGCAATGTTTCTTTATCATCCCGACCATCCCAGATTACAACATCGGAGAGGTTCAAGCTGCTCGTGACTAGTCCAAAATCCTTAACAACACGTCCGCTCACATCGTAGATTTTTAACTCTCTGTCCTCTGCACCTTGTCCTATGCAGAACTTAATCTCTACCTTTTCCCTGAATGGATTGGGATGAATACTGATGCCTATTACTTGGTGCCCGATGACTTCCTCATCTTCAATACCGAGACTCGGATTGTAAGCATACTTTATCTTATAACTTCCTGCTTCAATGGCAAAATAGGCAATGTGGATGCTGCTATCCGGGGCTATTTTGAGACAAACATAAGATACTCCTGTCGGCAATGTATCCACGGTCTGAGTAAAGGTTGGTGAACCCATGGTCTCATATCCTGCAAACTTGAGGTCGCCATTATTGGCTTTGTAGGCAAGCCAGACCTTACCAGCATATCCAACTATATCAGCACAGAAATTACCAGAACCCATATCGCCTGGTGTAACAGGGGAGGTTCCTGTCCAGCCCGATACAGACCGCTGTCCATATCTGACATATCTCTCACCTTCGGAATTACCCCAGCAAGCCCAGTCATAATTATTACCCATAGGATTCAAGACAAGTGACACATACCCTCCACCTTTATTGGGCCAGAATCCCCAATTTGACATTCTTATCCTTGTTCCCCAGGAACCACCTACCTTATTTCGGTATGAGGGCAGGATATCGTAATAACTCGGGTCATCATTATAGAAATAACCTGCTACATGCGGTGTGGTTCCTTCCAACGCAATTGAAGCGCCGTAGTAATACCAGAATCCATAATCCATCCCTGTGGTGCCAATGTTTTCATCAGCGCCCCATCCTCCTCCTGTTCTCTTTTCGTAATACATAGTTGTATCATTGTAGTCACTATATACAAGATGAACCACCTTACCACTTTCAACTGTAACATCGCAGCCGGTGAACCTCGCAGGCCATGTTCCCGAGTGGCTCCTCACCTGAACAGCTGGTGACCAGGCACCACTTATACCGGCCTTATAGGAGGCGTAGATACAGGAATTATAGTCATAACCATATAGGGTTATTACCCAGAATGTATCATTTTGGGCATCGAATGAAACACAATTCCACGGACCATAAGCCTCCATATCCTCGCAATGTGGACAATTGGTGTTATAAGGTCCCTGCCAGGTACTCCCAGCATCTTTATACTTCTCCTGGACATTTACGCTATCAGTATGCTTTTCTGCATATACGATATGCGGCTTATTGTCACTATCAAGGGCAAGCCCAACCCCTTTGCAGCTATCAGAGATGGTAACGACAGTTTCCACTGTCCATGCCTCCGCTACTCCTTTCACCATCAATAAAATGGCTGCAAATATCAATAATCTCTTCATTTTTCCTCCTTTTGCTTTGTTCAACCAAAGGCTTAATATCTCAACTTTGACAGTGAACCCCATTATTTTGGACTAAATAACACATCATTATCTTAACATTTTTTCTCTTTACCGTCAAACTCTTTCTTTTCAGTGTCATTGCAAGTAGAAAATGTCAGGTTTTTTGCAAATTAAAAATGTCAATATTTCACTGTTGCCAATCTCCTTTCCTTCTTTTTTATCCTTTTTGTAAAGATTTCTTTTTGTTTTAATTCTCTGCATTATATAATTTTCAAGTGAACATGTCAAGAATTTTTGCTCTTCACTCTACCCTATTCCTCTCCTTTGTTTAAAACAGGAGAAAAGCAAAAAACGTTTTACTTAGAAAAGTCTCAAAAACCCACTGCTCCCTCAGGTAAAAAAATGGTCGCTGTCCTTAATTTTCAAAATATAATTTTATTGACAATTCATAAATAAATGATATAATATTAAGATAAGTAACTATAGAAACAAAATTGGAGGAAAAATGAAACGCCGAAAGTTTTTGAAGCTGTTAGCTGCAGGAAGTGCAGGCTCACTCACAACCTATCTATTTGGTCAACGGTTAACAAGTTTATTTGAGAGATCCAGATACCTACCTAATCCACAAATCAACACATTTTCATCCGAAATTGTCCTCAACACGCGCAGGTCTTACCATAATGGTTATACCGGCACACTCTCTGATCAGATTCTTGCTAACGTATTGTGGGCAACAGCTAAAGCGCCGATGATAGGCTCAAACCGAATAATCTATGTAGCATGTCCTGATAACGTCTACCGCTATGATTCAGGAGTACATGATATTATCCTGCACGAAACGGGAAATCACATGTCCGAGGCAAACTGTGCTTTTGAAGTGGGTGTCGCAAGCGATCTTGCTGAAGACGCAGGTGCTGCATTACACTATGCTCATCTGGCATCCATTTCTTTCTGGGAGACAACAAGCAACCAGCCCTCTGGTTGCCCTAAAGAAAGTGCAACAACCAATGCCAACAACAACTGGAATCCTGCCTTAAATGTTCAAATGGTAACCTGCTTTTGTCACATGTCAACGGTAAGTGGAATCACCAGCCAGCTCGTGGCGATTTCATCCGATGGTAGTCTGCCCAACCCTTCAACTGACGGGCCGGTTATCCTTGAAAATGGGCTTTCGAATCTTCCATACGGAGACCAGTTTAACAGCAGTCCGCTAACTCTTGAAGAACTCTCACAACTTGCATGGGCATCGTATGGTAACACACCGCACACAGTATTGGGGAGTCGTGCTGCGATAACGGTAGCCTCAGCGGTAGCGAATTATTACCTCACCGGTCGAATCTATATTGTACGTCCTGAAGGAGTTGAACGTTACCATATCCGTTTGCCTTCCGGTCTGGTATCAACCCGAGACCATCGCATCGAAAGGGTAACCGATGGTGATCGTAGACCACAGTTGAGAGCGGCATTAACGAGTCTACCCCAGAACGCCCCCGATTATTTTGTATACTGCGGCACAACCTCTCAGCGCTGGCAACTCATCGAAGCCGGATATTGCCTGTCAAGTGCATTACTCCAAGCAGCTTCTTTGGACCTTCAGGGATATTTCACTGCGGATTTTACATCCTCAGAGCAAACCGCAATCATCAATGCCCTCAACATACCATCTTCCGATCTCCCTCTGGCAATATTCTCAGCTGGTCAACCTTCAGTGGGGGTTGGTGAGCGAGAACAAAGAACAGGAAAGTATCTGGCCGCATCACCCAACCCTTTTAGAACTAGCACAAAGATACGGTATTATCTGAATTCAGCGGAGCATGTGAAGCTCGCGGTTTACAACCAAACCGGTAGGTGTGTGAAGGTGTTGGTAGAAAAAACTCAATCGAAAGGTAATTTTTCCGTAGTCTGGAACGGACATGACAATAAGGACAATACGGTGCCAGGAGGAATCTACTATTCAGTTCTGCTCACGGCTTCTGGTGAAACGAGAACAAAACTGATTAAACTCATGTGATCCATCCAACCGATTGTACAAATACTGAATTTATCGAAGAAAGGAGAATATCATGACTAGAACAGATACAAAGCTGTGCAAGGAGATTTTACATCGTTTCAAGTTCAGCCAGACAATTTTCCTGTCAACATGTTCCGGCAAGAAGCCGAAGGTAAGACCGGTTACCCTCATATATCTAAAAAAGAGATTCTGGGTGTCAACAGGCTCGAAAGATGCAAAAGTAAAGGAAATAAAGAAAAATAAAAATTTCGAATTCTGCTTCTTCCTCGAAACAAGGAAATACTTCGGATATATAAGAGGGTCTGGAAGAGCTGTATTAATCAAGGATTTGAAAACAAGAAAAAGTTTTGTCGATAGTATTGAGTTTCCCGAGGAATATAGAAAAGATGCTTCAGATCCCGGATTTGCTCTAATCAGACTGGATATAAAAGACATTGAATACAAAAAGCCGGGTGAAATGGAAGTGAAAAGATTGAGATTTTAGGGCACTGCGGGTATCAGGGTAAGATATAAGATTTGAGCCGTAATACCGCAATATCTTCAAATTCAATGTTTTTCTATTTTTCAGCAACCTAAAGTTTTCTTTCAAGTCTGTGGATCACATAATTTTTAAGTGAAGATGTCAAGAATTTTTGCTCTTCACTCTGCCCTATTCCTCCACCGTTTATGTCCGCTTGCTATAATACCGTATTATTCTTTTTCTATCTTCTTTTTTCTTATCACCTTTATAGTAAATTTCAATAAGCTGAATTTCATCCCTTTCTTCAAAATAAGCATAGATAACCCTAATTCCTGATTGAACCCCAGTTCCTCTAAGGGAACGACACGCAAACTTTTTTGCTTTGTATATTTTAGCGTTTTTTACCTGTATATTGCTAAACTGAAAAATACCCTTCTGGTCTATATTTAGTTTGTGGTAAAGCTTCAATTGGACATTGATAAAGTTATGTAAATCGCCTTCTATCGTCTTAAATCTTTTTTGCAGTTTTTTTATATCCTTCTCAAAGTCGGAAAGTGTTCTAATCCTCCGAAATACTTTCACTGTATTCTCTCACTGAGTAGGTTTTTGTCCTGTAGAAAACGGATTCATATTCAATAATCCCTTGCTCTTCAGTTGTTAACCATGGAACATCTTTATGTGAATATTCGCTTATTTGAACAGCATTCATATCAGAGAGTCTCTTGAGTACTTTATCAATTACATCGATTTCAGTGCCTTTCAATTTTGAGAGGTCAGGAGTTCTCAAAGGTAAATATTTAGTCTGTGGATAATTGAAGTATTCGTTTTTCACCTTTGTAATATCTTCCTCTTTAAGCATCTCTGATACGATTTTTTTCATCTCTATAGGCGTAGGACCATAATGATTCTTTATATAAGTTGCTCCAATCAACTGTTCCTCATACTTTTCGTAGTAGTCAAAATCCATAAAATAGAGAAGTTTATAAATAACTGTTTCGCCGATATTTGGTTTTGAACCAACCTTGTTTAGAATATAAAGCAACACTTCCTTAAATTTCTCCACACTCTTCTGGGGCACATTTATTCTCATGTCTAATTTCTTTTCTTCCTTTTCTTTTTTCTTCCCAACGATAATTTCCGGTTCCTTTTTCAATTCCAACAGAACATCTATGGAAATACCAAATATCTTTGAAAGATTTGCCAACTCTAAGGCGGTTACTTTTCTATCCCCATTCTCAATCTGGGAGATAGTTACTCTGCTAACTCCTAGGTGTTTCGCAAGTTTCTGTTGATTCATATCTATTTCTTCTCTCAGCAGTTTTATTCTTCTTCCCAGTCTTATCTGAAAGTTGCTCATTATACCTCCTTTCTAGAACATTCAATATAATATAACATATGTTAGATAATATGTCAAGTGTTTGTTGGATATTTTTACACAGCTGCCTATCATTCCGGGCAGACCGAAGAATTTTGATTTATCTCTGTAATGTGGGTTTATTTCAGCGTTTTGTTGCTCTTTAGAAGTAATACTTAATAGTAGAAAATTCAGGCGCGTATGATATACCCCATGGTAAGTGCGTTACTACAATGGCCGCAGACGGCAGTTCAGGATGAATTACTCAAACTGAACGAAGTCCTTGACGAACCTGCAAGCCACATCTGCGACCATACCATATTCTTCCTCATTATATCATAAAAAAGGTAACTAATATATCTCATTTTTTGATTATAGACCCCATGTGCCCTTTCTTTCACTCATTCTATTTCAATAACCCGCCAAGCTATCCAATCTAATGGTAACTTATCTGTATATGTTTTCGCTCCGGTTAAAATACGGGTGGGATTATCAAGCAGATTGAGCGGAATGTAAATTTTTATTTCTTTTATCTTTCTCTCTACATTTATCTCTTTGTTTGAAATTAAGATATCCTGATTGAAAACCTTATAGTTTTTTGGCCCAAAAACAATATGGATTTTCGGCATTTTTTTGAAGCTAATGTCTGAGCGATATCCGAAAACAAATATAGAGTGTCCTACCTTTTCACCAAGTGATCGTGATAATTGAGTATTAATTATAAGATTCTTATCTTCTATAGAAACGAATGATTCCTCAATAACGGTAAAAATTGCCTCTTCTTCTTTTGCTAATTCGTCATCCATTTCCATTATCTCTTCTTCCGTCTTGACTCGCAATACAGCAGGAGGTGTATTGGGATTTAATTTAATTATATCGAAATCACCAAACAACTCATTTTTTCTTATAAATGAAGTCAAATACTTCCTTGCCGACATATATTGAGAGTGATGTTTTTTTATGGCTTCCCATTTTCTTTCTATCTCGCTTAATGATAATTCATTAGAATACCATTTTATTTCTCCAGTCAAAAAGGATTTCGGTGGAATTAAATCTAAAGCAGGTAAATAGCCTCTTGGTTTAGGCCACTTTTTATAATGAATTAAATATGGGTATAATTCCGGCTTCAATTCACTCTCAATATCCCATAAAGCTATATTTGTAAAGAGATATAACGCTCTATGGTCAGGATTATGATCTGCAGGGTGGGAAAGGAAAATCTTGGTTGGTTTAAATTGAAGTATTATTTCTTTTAAATCTTTGACAATTTCTTCTCCTTTATAAGGTGCACCAGGACGAAATGCGTTACCATAAGGAACTTTTTTTACTTTTGTTAGCATGCTTTTAACCGGAGGTTTATTGTTCCAGTGAGAATACCATATGTTTAAAGTTCTGAAATCAGGGTATCCCAAAAATTTCAATTGAGATTCCGAAACGCCTAAACTCTTACCCGCCTCAATCGCTTCTATGTATCTGACCTGTCCCATCTGTCGTACTGATTTTGGAATTAATATAGGGCGTTTTCTATAGAGAATAAACGACCATTCGTTGTTATCTCCATAAGTTAGAAAAACTATTTGCAACGGCAATTTCATCTTACTCGCTTTCTGGATTATACCGGCACACCCCAGTATTTCATCATCCGGGTGGGGAGCCAAAATAAGTATTCGATCACTATTGGTTATCTCAATTTCAGTGGCTTTAAACGCACTTTCTTCTTTCTCTAAACTATATTTTACAATTCCTGTTATAAAGGCAAATAAGAAAACTATAGATAAGATTAGAATTTTTCCTGGTATACTTTTCATGGTTTATCGCCTGTCCTTTATTTCAATTTTTTGCCTAAAATATAATAAGGGTAGTTTTTCCCAGTATATGGGTTCAGGTAAGACCTTATACTTTTATATAATATTGAAAATCCCTGACTCATGAAGAACTTTTTTGCCGATTCCGACATGGTTCCGAAGTGAATTCCTCTACAATTTTTTGAAGTTAAAATTTTCATATAGTGGTCTACTAATTTCGCTCCAATCTTTTTCCCACGGAACTCTTTTTCGGGCGTCGTGGGGTCAGGCTGAAAACTGAAATTTAGCCATTGTTCCATCGTCAAAACAGTTTGCGAAACTGTTATTTTCATAATCTGTTGTTTTTCAAATTATACCTTTTCTTATCCATCAATATTTCCATTTTTTTTTCAAGTTTCTGAATTATATAATTTTTAAGTGAATATGTCAAGAATTTTTGCTCTTCACTCT
>Ga0307379_10013026_pt1 | contig 10803 bp, 4 predicted proteins | sample UN2MG_FD_202237 | JGI IMG/M metagenome (GOLD analysis project Ga0307379, IMG submission 202237) | Soil microbial communities from Risofladan, Vaasa, Finland - UN-2 | ecosystem: Environmental > Terrestrial > Soil > Coastal area > Acid sulfate soil | place: Finland: Risofladan, Vaasa | collected... | reverse complement strand
AGCGGCGCAAGTACGTCAACTCCGGGCAGGTCCGCAAGGTCCAGGGCGTCCAGCGGGAGGCCGAGTACTCGAACGCCTGGATCCTCTATTACTACGGCTGGGTCTTGCCCGAGGACTACAAGCCCCCCGCCAAGGGCCGCACGCGCAACGAGATCCTCCAGGCCGCCATCACCGCCTTCCAGCCCTACACCGACATGCCGGAGCGGGTCTCGGCCAAGTGGTACGCCTACATGGTGGTCGGCATGGCCTACCGCGAACTCGGCAAGTACGAGGAGGCCCTCCAGTCGCTGGCGATGTCGAATCCCCCGCCGACCGACGCCAACGCCTCCGAGGCCGCCCAAAAACGCGAGGCCTGGAAAGACTCCGTCCGCATCCGCGTCGCCTGCGAGCGCGCCATCACGTACCTCAAGAAGGGCGACTTCGGCAAGTGCCGCGAGACTCTCAAGCAGGCCAAGGAGACCTTCAAGGAGAAACTCGACACCGACCTGTACGGCCTGGCCATGCCCATCGTCGAGGCCGAGAGTTACATCGTCGAAGGCCAGAAGGGCAATCAGCAGGGCCTGAAAGACCAGGGCGTGGCGATCCTCAAAGAGGTCCACAAACGCGACAACCCCTGGCCCATGATCGTTCAGTGGGTCATGGAGGAGCTGGTCGGCGAGCAGCCGGCCACGGACCTCGCCCCGTTCCAGCTCTGGATCAAGGCCAACGACGCCCTGGCCGAGGCCCAGGAGAAGGAAAACCCTGAGAAGATGAAGGAGGCCGAGGGCCTCTTCAAGGCCTACGCCGAGAAGGTCGGCGCCAAGGACCCCAAGTACCCCGCCGCCCTTTACAGCCGGGCCGCCTGCCTGCTCCAGGTAGGCCGGAAGACCGAGGCCGCCAAGTTGTTCCGCCAGGTGGCCGACGAGGCGCCCACGTACAAGTACGCCGATGCGGCCGCGCGATACGCCATCGGCGTCCACGGAGAGGTCTACGAGAACGAGCAGACCGAGGAGAACCGGGCCGTCTACGAGGAAGACCTCCGGTGGTTCATCGCCAAGTGGATCGCGAGCGACCCCGACCAGCAGTACTATTACGCGCTGGTCCTGTACCGGGGCAAGAAGTATGTCGATGCCGCCGACGCCTTCTCACGCGTGGCCGAGAAGGCCGAGCACTACGCCGACTCCCGGTACTGGGTGCCCCTGTGCCGCCTCGATCAGTTCCGCGAGAAGATTCTGCCCACGCGCGACAAGCAACTCATCATCACCGGTGCCCGCAACGTCGCCAAGGGCCTGCTGGCCTATGCCGACTACGCCTTCAGCGTCCAGGGCAAGGACATGCCGGAGGACAAGCAGAAGCAGTTGCTCGACTGGGCCGAGGCCGCCTACATCAACGCCGCCGACGTGTACCTGTACGCCGAGGTGGCGCTGCCCGCCGACGCGCTGCCCATCCTGAAGGAGATGGAACAAAAGTTCAAACTGTCGGACGAAGCACGCGGGCGCGTCCTCAAGCTGCTCATCGACGCTTACCAGAAACTCGGTCAACTTGACGAGGCCCGAAAGGTCCTCGACTCGTTCCTCACGATCGCCAAGCCCGCCGACGTCGGGCCGGTCCTCAGGGGCCTCTTCCTCGCCATGACCGACGACGTCCGCGACCTCATCAAACGCCAGCAGACCGAGTTGGCCGCCGTCAAGGTCGAGCAGGCCAAGGCCCTCGGTGACCGGTACCTGGAGTGGCTGGCCAAGAGCGACGTGCCCGATAAGAACCTCCAGATCGAAAACTCCCGCTACGACCTCGCCGAACTCTACCTGGCCGTCGGCAACTACGGCGGCGCCCTGACCATCTACCAGGAGATCGGCGGCATGAAGCCCTGGGAGGTCGGGAAGGACGAACTCCTCAAGGAAGATTGCATTTACGGCATGGCCCGTGCCTTCGAGGGCTTGGGCGAGGCCGCTGCCGACGCCGCCGAGGCCGACCAGCGATTCGAGACCGCCCTGGATGCCTGGCGCGTCCTCAGCAAGGCCGAGGGCGCCGACCGCCAGGACACCTGGGAGCGGACGTACCACCTCTTCTACTGCAAGTACCGCCTCGGGCAGAACAAGGAAGTCCATGACAGCCTGAGGGCCCTCGAAATTATGAAGGGCACGCTCGGCGGCAAGGACCCCGTCCTCCAGAAGAAGTTCCGCGACCTCAAGGCCGCCGTCGCCGGCGCCCAGTAACGCTTGGGCAACGCCCCCCGGCCGCATCTGCCCCGCCGTTTCCTTCGGCGTTGGTCATTCCTTGTTCATCATTCGCCGTTTCTTGCCAGCCGCCTGGCCGCGGGCGCATTATAATGGTCCGCCCATGGAGCCCATCCGCGCTCACATCACGACGTACGGCTGCCAGATGAACCAACTCGACGCCGAGGTGGTGGCCGAGCGGCTTCGCGCCTGCGGCGCCCGCGTGGTCGACGACCCGGCCGACGGCAACGTGCTGCTCTTCCTGACCTGCTCGGTCCGGGCCCACGCCGAGCAGCGTGTCTTCTCGAACATCGGCGCTTTGAAGGCCCGCAAACGGGCCGAGCCGGGCCTGGTGATCGGTCTGCTCGGGTGCATGGCCCAGCAGCACGGCGAGGCGATTCGCCGCCGGGCCCCGCTGGTGGACCTGGTGTGCGCCCCCGCGCGGCTGGCGGAACTGCCGGACCTCATCGTCCGGGCCCGTGCCGCGAGGGGCGGCCCGGCCGTGGCCCTCGACCCGCCCCGGGCCGACGGCGGTCGCGAGGCCTTCCAGACCCTCGACGCCGTCCTCGACGCTTCCGAGACGGCCCGTCCGCTGGGCGGCCCGTCGCCCGGCCACGCCTACGTCACCGTGATGCGCGGGTGCGACAACTTCTGCGCCTACTGCGTCGTGCCGAACGTCCGCGGGCCGGAGCGCAGCCGCGCGCCGGCGGCGGTCCTCGAAGAGGTCCGGCGGCTCGTGGGGCAGGGCGCGCGGCAGATTACGCTGCTGGGGCAGGCCGTGAACCAGTACGCGGCCGAGGAGGGCGGCCGCCGGTGGGACCTTGCCGCCCTGATCGAGAGGGTCGCCGAGACGCCGGGCCTGGCGCGCCTCCACTTCATCACCAACCACCCCCGCGCGATGACCGCGCGGCTGGCGGGGGTGTTTCGCGACGTGCCCGGGGTCTGCCCGTACCTGCACATGCCCGCCCAGTCGGGCTCCGACGCCGTGCTCGAGCGGATGAACCGCGGCTACACGGCCGCCGAGTACGCCCAGCGTGTGGCGATGGTCCGCGACGCCCAGCCCGAGGTGGCCGTGGCGTCGGACTTCATCGTGGGGTTCCCCGGCGAGACTCAGGGCCACTTCGAGGCCACGCTGGACCTGGTGCGGCGAATGCGTTTCTCGGGCGGCTTTGTGTTCAAGTACTCGCCCCGGCCGGGGACCCCGGCCGCCCGGGACCATGCCGACGACGTTCCCGCCGCCGAGAAGCGCCGGCGCAACCAGGCCCTCCTGGACTGCCTCCAGCAGGTCGCCGGCCGGGAGAACCAGCGCCTGATCGGCCGCCGCGCGAGCGTCTTCGTCGAAGGACCGAGCCCTCGTCCGGGCCTCGACAGGCGGGGCGCCGACGCCGCAGCCGAGCCGCCGGTGCCGTCCGGGCCCGGCTGGTGCCAGTGGCGCGGTCGGACACCCGGCAACCGCATCGTGGTCTTCGACGGTCCCGCCGGCTTGGCGGGCAGGGAGGTGGAGGTCGACATCCGCCGGGCCACGCCCCTGACGCTCTTCGGCGTCCTGGCCGGCGAGGGTCCTGCCGCGCCCCGCTGAGAGCGCCAGCGGTGGGCCGGGGCAGGAATCACTCAATAGTCATCCCCTTCCTGAACGATAAAACCAAGTGAGAGCGGTGGCGACGAGCGGGGGCTGTGAGTCTGCCGCGGCGGTGCGCCGTGCGTTTTTTGTTGACGTATCGGTGCCGGTGCCACTAGGTTGCACGCCGTCAGGATCGGCTAGGGTCCGTCGGGGGACACTCCATGAGACTATTGACTGGCCTGTTCCTTGCGGGAACGGTCCTGGGATTCATGGCCTTGCCGGCGTCGGCGCAGCCTCGCCCCGAGGAGGTGTTCCAGCGGTCTCTCTTCCTGGAGAAGGCTATCCGGGACCGTCTCGAAGGGGCCGTGCCGACCGACCAGAAGACCCTCATCGAGTGGGGCGGGGCCTACATCCCGACGTACACGTTCTACGACGATGTCGACGGCGGCCACGCCCATCTGACTCGCCAGGACCTGCGCCTGTGGACGCAGGTCTACGTCGACCAGGTCCACCGCGTCTTCGCCCGCATGCGGATGAACTACGTCGATTTTGCCGCGGGCGATGCCCAGGGGTTCCGCCAGCACGACCTCGGCGGCCCCAGCCTCGACGTGGGCTACTACGAACTCGACGTGTCGGCCGCCGCCGAGAAGTACGGGGGCCGGAAGTGGCCGGTCCGCCTGACGGCCCGGGGCGGCCGGCAGTACATCGAGGTCGGCCGCGGCATCGCCCTGGGTAAGATCCTCGATGCCGGCCTGTTCGAGATCGAGGCCAGGAACTTCTCGTTCTCTGGTTTCGCCGGCCAGTCCATCGAGAGCGAAGACAACATCGACCGCAGCACCCCGGGGTTCACCCGCAGTCGGCGGACCTTCTACGGCGGCGAGTTCCGATACACCGGCATCGACCGCCACGAGCCGTACACGTTCCTCGTCATCCAGCGCGACGGGTCCGAAGAGAAGCCCGCCACGCCGTTCCAGGACTACCGTTACCACTCGCAGTACTACGGCGTGGGCAGTCGCGGCAGCCTGGCACCGAACTGCCGGTACGAACTCGAAAGCCTCTGGGAGTTCGGCCGCAGCGTCGCCAACGGCCAGCAGGACGACGACGAAGCCATCCGCGGTTACGCCTTCAACGCCGAGGTCAATTACTACTGCGACCACCCCCTCAGGCCCGTCCTGACCGGCGAATACGGCTACGCCTCCGGCGACGGCGACCGCCAGCGCGCGACGACCGCCTTTCTGGGCAACACGGCGGGCACCGCCGACCAGGCGTTCCAGGGGTTCGGGTACGTCAACAGCGGTCTGGCGTTGGGGGCGCGGTTCACGAACCTGCAATTCCTGCGGATGGGCGGCCGGTTTACGCCCTACGAGAAGAAGACCGCGGCCGGCCGCATCGACGTCGGGGCCGACTACTACTTCCTGTTCAAGGCGGACAAGGACGGACCGATCAGCGACTTCCGGGCCGCCGACACCTCGGCCGACGTCGGGCAGGAGATCGACGTCTTCGTCGAGTGGCGGATCCTCAGCGACCTCTCCTGGACCTTCCGGTACGGCCGGTTCTACCCTGGCCAAGCCTATCTCGATCGCAAGCCGCGCGACTTCCTGTTCACGGGTTTCAGCATCAGTTTCTGAGCGGCCTGACACGTTTCGTGCCACCGGGCGCGGTCGCGCCCCGTCCGTGCGCCCATCGTCGCTCCGGAGGCCCTGAGGCGGTTGACGCGGCCGGCGGCGGTCCGTATGATAACGGGCCGGATGGTTAACGTCTGTTAACAGTCGGCGCGGGGAAATGAACGGGGCACGTCCCCTGTACCGGGAGAGCCTGGAAACGATGCGATCGATACGAATGGCCGTCGGAATACTGGCAGCAGCCCTGGTGCTGGCGAGCGCCGCCCAGGGGCAGTTCGGTCCCGCGGGAGTGTATCTGGAGCCCGTCGAGAAACGCACGGTTCGCCGCGCGGTCGAACTGGTCGGCACGGCCGGGGCGCGCCGCCGCAGCGTGGTCAGCGCCGAGGTGGCGGGGCGCATCGAGAAGATGTTCGTCGATGCCGGCGATTACGTCGAGGCGGGGCGGCCGCTGTGCCAGATGCGCCGCCTGCCCGTCGAGTTCCAGCTGCGGCGCGCCCAGGGGCTGCTCGATGCCGCCCGGGCCGACCTGCGGAAGTTCGAGCAGGGCTACCGCAAGGAGGAGATCGACCAGGCCGAGGCCCGCGCCAAGGCGTCGCAGGCGGCCTTCGAGAAGTGGACCCAGGAGCACGCCCGGACCACGCGGCTCCTGGCCGACGGCGCCAGCACCCAGGCCGAGATGGACTCGGTCCAGGCCTCCTTCCGCCAGGCCAAGGAGAAAGTGGCCGAGGACGCGGCGTACCTGGCGCTGGTGCGGAGCGGTTTCCGCATCGAGGACATCGACCGGGCCCGCGCCCAGGTGGCTACGCAGACGGCCGCCGTCGAGGAACTGGGCGACACGCTGGCCAAGACGACCGTGGCGATGCCGTTCAACGGGTTCGTCGTCCGGAAGGCGTGTGAGGTCGGCGAGTGGCTGATGCCCGGCGGCGCGGTCGCCGAGGTCATCGACCTGGACGTGGTCCGCGTCGGGTTGGACGTGCCCGAGCGTTACCTGCCGGGCCTGGCGAAGGGGGCCAAGGCGCCCGTGGTCTTCGAGGCGCTGGGGACGGACCGCGAGTTCGCGGGCGAGGTGTCGCAGATCGTCCCGGCCTCGGCGGCGGGCACGCACACCGTGACGGTCCGCGTGGACGTGCTGAACGAGATCGCCGCGGGCCGGCCGACGATTGTCGCCGGTCTCTTTGCCGGGGTCCGCCTGCCGGTCGGCGCGGAGCACGAGGCCATGCTGGTGCCCAAAGACGCCCTGATTCGCCAGGAAGGGCGCGACCTCGTCTACACGGTCTCTGACACGCCGCCGCCCGACGCGAAACCGAAGAAGCCCGAGAAACCCAAGACGGCCGACGAGAAAGAGCAGGCCGAGGCGGTCGCGCAGAACGCCGCCCTCATCGCCAAGACCCTCGAGAAGGCCGGCGCGGCCCCGCCGCCTATCCGGTACGCCGTGGCCATACCCGTCCGTCTCATCGGCGGCTTCGGCCGGTACATGGAGGTTGAGAGCGACGCGCTGAAGACCGGCATGCCCCTGGTGACGCGCGGAACGTACCTGATGTCGCACGGGGCCGAGGTCCAGGTGCGGCCGAAGGAGGCGGTGCCGGCGGGCGTGGCGGTGCCCGGGGCCGCGGGGCGGGCAGGAGACGCCCCATGAAGTTGATCGCGTTCTGCGTCAAACACGCCGTGCCGGTGATCGTGGGGGTGCTGCTGGCCATTCTGTTCGGCGTCATCGCCATGGTGCAGATACCGCGGCAGTTGACGCCCACGGTCGAGGTGCCCGTCATCGGTCTGTCGGTCACGTACCTGGGGGCGGCCCCGCAGATCATCGAGCAGGACGTCATCGACAAGATCGAGGAGCAACTCAAGGCCGTCGAGGGATACCGCGAGATGACCTCGACGAGCCGCGAGAACGCCGGCGTTATCCAACTCGAGTTCGACTGGGGCACGAACCTTGACGTGGCCTCCATCGACGTCATCAACAAACTCAGCATCGTCAAGGACCTGCCCGACGACGCCGACGAGCCGGTCCTGTTCTTCGGGCAGCAGTGGCAGCAGCCGGTGGCCTTCATCGCGCTGACGGGCCGGGGCAAGACCGCCGAGGAACTCCGCGAGATCGCCGAGGACGAGTTCGAGGCCGCGTTCAAGAAGATCGAGGGCGTCAGCCGCATCGAGGTCTACGGCGGGCGCGAGCGGCAGGTCGAGGCCGTCTTCGACCCGTACCAACTGGCCGCCTACCGGCTGACGCCGCTCCAGGTGGCGGGCCTCCTGGCGGCCGAGAACGAGAACACGCGCGGCGGCCGCATCGACGAGTCGAAGAACCGGTGGGTCGTCCGCACCGTCGGCGAGTTCCGCACCGCCGAGGACGTTGAGAACGTCGTCCTCGAGCGACCGGGCATGGCCGACGTCCGCCTCGGCGAACTCCTCGACGTCAGCCAGGTCCGGTACAAGGACATGGAGGCCCACGTCCGCATCGACGGCCAGGAGGGCGTCGTCTTCGCCGTCTTCAAGAAGACGGGCCAGAACGTCGTCGAAATCATGCAGCGCGTCTCGGCGACCGTCAAGCGGCTGGAGCCCGACCTGACGCGTCGCGAGATGACGATGGAGATCGCCTACGACGAGTCCGAGTACATCCAGCGGTCCATCGACCGGCTCCAGATCAACGTCATTCTCTGCGCCGTCCTGGCGTCGGCGGTGCTCGTGTTCTTTCTGCGGAACATCCGGGCCATCCTGACGGTGGTCGTGACGATCCCCATCAGTTTCGTCGCCACGTTCATCTTCCTGTGGCTTCTGGGGCGGACGCTCAACGTCGTCAGCCTGGCGGGCCTGGCGTTTGCCGTCGGCATGCTGGTCGACAACTCGATCGTCGTCCTCGAGAACATCTACCGGCACCGGCAGATGGGCAAGAGCGCCGCCGAGGCGGCCCGGGCGGGCGCCGGCGAGGTCTGGGGGGCCGTCCTGGCGTCGACCCTGACGACCGTGGCGGTGTTCATCCCCATCGTGTTCATCCAGGAAGAGGCGGGCCAGTTGTTCCGCGACATCGCCCTGGCGGTTGCCATCAGCGTGTCGCTGTCGCTGGTCGTCTCGATGACCGTCATCCCGATGCTGACGGCCCGGATCCTGAAGACCGAGACCCGGGGGCCGCATGGCGGCTGGGGGGCCTGGATCGTCCATTACGTCCTGTTCGGGTGGCTGGCCGACCGGATGGGCGGCATCGGCCTCTGGCTTACGCGGAACATCATGCGCCTCCTTCGGTGGCTGCTGGCCGGCGCCTGGCGGCGGGTGGTCGTGGCCGGAGGCATCCTGGCCGTGTTCGGCACGGCCATGGTCCTGTTGTACTCGGTCACCCCGGCCACGTATCTGCCGAAGGGCAACCGGAACTTCGTTCGCGGCTTCGTCTTCACCGAGGCGGGGGCCAGCATCGATCACAACCTGGGGGTCTCGCTGGACATCGAGAAACGCGTGCGGTCGCTGCCGGGCGTCGAGCGGTTCTTCGTCGTCGCCCTGGGCGACCAGGTCTTCTTCGGCGCGCGGGCCGCCGACGAGGACGCGGCCCGGACCCTGGCCGAGCGGATCCAGGCCAGCGTCGGCAGCCTGCCGCCGGCGTTCATGCCCGCCTTCATTTTGGAGCCGTGGCTCGATCGCAACGTGGAGTACCTCCGCCAGCCGATTGCGGGGGTCAACGTCTTCGCCGACCAGATCGGCCTGTTCGACCGGGCCGGCACCTTCGGCGGCGAGACGATCAACGTTACCATACGCGGCGACGACATCCGGCGCCTGTACCGCATCGGCGGGGCCATCCGACAACGCCTCGAAGAGACCGAGGGCGTCCGCTTCATCCGCCCCAGTTACCAGATCGGCAAGTGGGAACTCCAACCCACCATCGACCGCAAACGGGCCGCCGACGCCGGCCTGACCGCACGTGACATCGGCTACAGCATCGGCGCCCTGGTCACGGGCTTCAAGGTGGCCGACTTCCGCGAGGAGAGCGGCAACGAACTCGACCTGACGCTGCGCGGCCACTCGCGGTACCGCGAGCATACCGAGACCCTCGAGGACGTGCCGCTGTGGACGTCCCGTGGCACGAGCGTCCTGGTGGGGCAGGTGGCGCCCGTCCAGGCGGCCGCCGGGTTCAACGCCATCGACCACACCGAGCAGCAGCGGAGCGTCAATCTCGAGGTCACCCTCCAGGGCGAGGTCCCCATGGAGGCCGTCATCCGCCACATTCAGGAAGAGATCGTGCCGGCGCTGCGCGACGACGGCACGATACCGGTCGATTACCTGGTGGGCCTGCGCGGCACGGCGAAGGACCTGGCGCGGATGCTCGACGCGTTGAAGATCAGCCTGGTCCTGGCCCTGGTCATCACGTACCTGCTCATGGCGGCGCTGTTCGAGAGTTTCTCGCACCCGTTCGTCATCATTCTGAGCGTGCCGCTGGCCATCGTCGGCGGATACGCCATGCTGTGGGTCATCACGTTCTACAACTTCTTCGTCCTCGGCACCCCGCCGCCGCAACTCGACGTGGTGACGATGCTGGGGTTCGTCATCATGATCGGCATCGTGGTCAACAACGCGATTCTCGTGGTGGCCCAGGCGCTGAACTTCCACCGCAACGAGGGGCTGGCGATCAACGAGGCCATCGCGGCGAGCGTCGAGAGCCGCATGCGCCCCATCTTCATGAGCACGCTGACGAGCATCCTCGGCATGATGCCGCTGGTCCTGATTCCCGGCCCGGGTAGCGAACTATACCAGGGCCTGGGGGCGGTGGTCGTGGGCGGGCTGGCGGTCTCGACGGTTTTCACGTTGATTTTGACGCCCATCGTGTTTAGTTTCGGCTACCGGGCGACTGAGTATGTGCACGCCCTGGCGGTTCGCAAGGGGCTGGTGGTGGCCGACGAGACGTCCGACGCCGCCTCCCGAGGACCGAGAGGGCACCCGACCACGTGAATGGCATGAGGACGGTGGCCGCGGGGCGAGGCCCGTGTCGCGGGTGGACGCCCGACGCCGCAGCCGGCCGAAGCCGGAGGGTTATTCCGGATAGGCTCTAAGCCACGCGGAGTGCACGCAGGGGTTCACCCGGATGGACGACCGCACGGTGAGCGACGAAGACCTCATGCTTCGCGTCCAGCGCCGTCGCGACGAAGACGCCTTCGGCCTGCTGTTCGCCCGGTACCGGGTGCCCATCACCAGTTACGTGTACCGTCTCGTCGGCAACCGGTCCGAGGCCGAGTCGCTGGCCCAGGAAACCTTCCTGCGGGTCCTCCAGAAGGCCGACCGTTACGACTACCCCAAACGGTTCAGCACCTGGTTCTACACGATCGCGCGGAACCTGGCGACCGACTTCCTGAAGAAGAAACGCGCCATCGTGCCCGACGATTTCCACAGCCTGTCGGAGTCGGTGGTCGGCCCGAGCAACCCCGAGGCCGGACAGGAGGCCGCCTCGCGC
>Ga0307379_10013019_pt1 | contig 10805 bp, 10 predicted proteins | sample UN2MG_FD_202237 | JGI IMG/M metagenome (GOLD analysis project Ga0307379, IMG submission 202237) | Soil microbial communities from Risofladan, Vaasa, Finland - UN-2 | ecosystem: Environmental > Terrestrial > Soil > Coastal area > Acid sulfate soil | place: Finland: Risofladan, Vaasa | collected... | reverse complement strand
CGCTGGCCCCCGCGTCCGTCTCGACCTGGGTCGCGATCTCCCCGCCGCCCTTCAGGATCTCGGTGGCCTGGACGGGGAGCTGGTCGTCCGCGAGCTGGCCGGAGAGCCCGGCCACGTTGATCTCGTCAGCTCCCCCGTTCTCGTGCGTCGCGGCGTGGGCGAGCGGGGTCTGCCCGTCGGCCAGGAGGCCACTCAAACCCAAGACGCTGATCTCGTCCGCGCCCCCGTTCTCGTGGGTGGCCGCGTGCGCGAGGGGCGTCTGCCCGTCCGCGAGCAGGCCGCTCAAGCCCAGGACGCTGATCTCGTCGGCCCCGCCGTTCTCGTGCGTCGCGGCGTGGAGGGCCACCGGGATCGCGCTCGGGAGCACCCCGACCACGGTCGCCCCGGACCGGACCAGCAACTCGGTGTCGGCCACCCCGCCCATGGCCAGGATCGTGGGGCCTCCGGTCTCCCGGAGCCGGTCACCGATCGCCCTGGCGTCCATGATCCCCAGGATCGGGATCGAGCCGGTGGCGAGGTGCTCGAGCTGGTGGCTGTCGAGGATCGCGTTGTCCCGCTCGTTCAGCGCGCGCCACCCTCTGGCGCCCTCCGGCAGGAAGCTGAGGCCCAGGCCCGTGCCTGGGGTCCCGAAGGCGCCAGCCCCTGCCGCAGGCAGGCCAAACGGCGTGACGTGCGCTTCGAGGAGGTCGTCCTCGACCCGGACCGTGTTGATATTCGGGACCGACAGGACGCGGTAGATCGCGTCCTCCCCGGCCGGCGCGACCAGCTCTGCGGCGAGGTGGTCCCCGGGGGCCACGCCCGCGCTCGACGCTACGAACACGTCGTAGGTCGTCCCTGCCACGACGGCAGACCCGGTGATCGTGAGGAGGCCGGCCACCGCTACAGCAGCCCGTCGATCACGTTCAGGTTCCGCTCGTTCAGGGCGCGCCAGCCTGGCGCGCCTTCAGCCCCGAGCGTCAGGCCTCGGATTGGAGTCGGGGTCTTGTAGCCCGCGCTGGCCGCCACCGGAGCCCCGTATTCGGCCCCACCGTTCCCCTCGGTCAGGTCGTCGATCACCACGACCTGGGTCCCGAGCGGGACGGAGAAGACGCGCCAGACCGCGTCCACGCCGCCCGCGATCTCGCCGGTCAGGTGGTCGTTTGGCGTCACTCCCGCCGAGTTGGTCACGGTCAGGAGCCAGCGGTTCGGCGGCCCTGGGTCGTCGTTGGCCACGTTCGTGATCGTGAGCAGTCCCTGTCCCATAGCTCAGTCCCCGTAGTTCTGCGAGCCGTAGCCGTTGATCCCGTAGCCGGTCGTGGGGAGCGCAGCCGAGATCCCCTCTGGAATGTAGTAGCCGGTGTCGGTCGAGATCAAGCAGATCGGGATTCCGTTCTCTGCGATCCAGCAGGAGACCGCGTTGACGGGCGTCGAGTCCGGGGCGAGGAATGCTCGAGCAAACCCGCGCCTCGTCGCCCAGGCGCCCTGCTGGTCGTGGTTCCCGCCGAGGTCCAGCACGGCCTTGCCCATAGCTTGGGCCGTGGGGGCCAGCGCCGTGTCCATGCCCTGGAACTCGCGCGCCCCTTGCTCGCGCGGGGGCTTCACCCTGGCCCCGGAGCGACGGGGCCGCGCAGGTTGAGCCCGAACGGCCTCGGAGTCCCGCGACCAGAGAATGGAGTGCCGCCCATGAGCCACGTCTTCTTGCCGCGGCCCTGGTCCGCGGCCTGGTATCCGGTGACCAGGCGGGAGTATTCCCCCGCAACTGACTGAACGTCGAACTGGACAGCGTCGGCCCCGAGCTCAATCGCCAGCTGCAGCCTCCCCACAGCCCACAGGAGGTCCTCATACTGGCTTGGCCAGTCGATTTCCTCCGTATCGAGCGCGCCGATCTCCGGGTAGCGCAGCTCGGCTTGGTAGTCGATCTCGGTTTCGATCGTCGAGTCGGACGCGGGCGGCGGCCATATCTCGATCCCCTCGTTCCCGTATGTCGTGTAGACCCATGGCTGGCTGGCCGAGTTGAGCAGCCCGATTCGGTATGCCTCGAATTCGCTGCGGCTCAGATACTGCAGCGGTGCCACTCCCTGCTGCGGGAGGTCAACGCTGAACAGGAACGAGAATCTCTCGGGAAGTTCGTATCTGCTGCGCGTGAGGACGAGCGTGTCGTAGGTGGCCGGGATCGTCACGGGCGTCGAGGCGCCCGGATACCTGAGCGTAAGGCGGAACGAGTATGGCTGGGGAGGCTCAGCGAACACGTAGGCGGTTTCACGCCCCCCTAGCTGGACGTTCCACTTGTCGTCGTAGTGCTTCCTGGTGAGCGGGAACGATCCCAGGACGGTGGAGTCCAGGGTGACCAGGGAGGACCCGTTGGTGAGGGTCATGTTCTTAGAGGTTAGGCGGGACTCGAAGTTCAGCAGGGCGCGCTTGCGCTTCCACGTCCACTCGCCCTCGCGGGAGAGCCGGCGGAGGGCGGCGCCCATGGTCCGCTCCAGGATTCGCCCGGCTTTCGCGTCGGCCATGGAGCCGGCGCTGTCGCTGAGGAACTCCTTGTAGTCCCCTACCGTGATCGCCATTTGGGCTCCTTGGAACCACTTCCCGTTCCAGGCTGAAGTGCTAGCAAGGGAGCGCGCCCCACCACGGACGCGCTCCCCGGCTAGCGGAAGTGAAGACTAGGCCGCGACCTGGACCTTCTTGACCACGAACTCGACCTTGACCGTCCCCGGGTAGGTCAGGCCCGCGACCGCGACCGCCTGGCGGACGATCGCGGTCACTCCGCCAGCGGGGCCAGCGGTGCCGGCGCCGACCAGGGCGTCAGCGAGCTGCCCGACCGTCAGCGGAACGGCGTTGTCCAGGACGTAGCCCTGACCGTCCACCAGGACGAGCAGGTAGTCCCCGATCGCGACCGGCCCCGTCAGCGACGGGTGGACGATCCCCACGAAGTTGGGGTTCGCCGTCGAGGCCCCGACCACGTCGGCCTCGAACGGGAGCGTCAACGCGGACGCCGCGATCGGCGCCCCCGCCAGCGCCCCCGCGACCTGGGCCGCACCAGTCCACTGGACCAGCCGGTAGGTCCCAGGACCGTCCTGGTTGTTGATATACGTCCGGCCGAGCTGGTCGGAGTAGTTGCTGGTCCCGGTGATCGGGTGTTCGTCCAGCGCGAATGGAAGAGTCTGAATTGCGCTCATGCTTGTTCCTCTTGTCCTTCTGGATCGCTTACGCGATGTCCGAAATGAGGACCTGGTAGCGGGGCTTGAAGATCAAGTTCCCCCAGAGTCCCAGCCACCACTTGAACGTCTTGTCGTCAGGGTCGTAGAACGACCCCGAGTCGTTCCAGAACATCTTCTCTCCGGTCGTCTCTGGGAGCAGGCACATCTTCGTCTTGCTCATGTTCCAGCCCACCGCTCGCACGGTGTTGCCCTGCGGGTCGGTTGCGGGAACGTCGGTGTCGGTGATCACGTCCACGCCGTCGATCATCATGACCGCCTTGAAGCCCAGCGAGACCAGCAACGAACGGCTGGGACCCGGGTCAACGATCACGCGCTGCTGCGTGCGAGCGTTGTCCTTCAGCGCGGCGTAGTTGCTCCGGCTCAGGCAGAACATGTCGAGGTGGTGCGACTTGTTGTTGCCACGGATCGCCTGCGTGATCGCGTTGCCGAGCAACTCCTCAGCCGAGGCCGCGAACGTGGTCGCCGCACCGGTCAGGGCGGTCGTGGTTGCGTTCACGATCACGGGCGCCCAGAAGTCGTATTCCGGGTCGTTCGACTCGCGGACCAGGCCCGCGTTCACGCCCGCGCCGCCGAAGGCGCCCTCGGTCTCGTCGATCCCGCCGTAGGTCCCGGTCGGAGCGCCGTAGAGGTTTCCAGCCGCTCCCGTGTATGACGGGAACATGGTCAGGAAACCCTCGAGCTTCTTCTCGTTGCCAACGGCCTGGCCGTCGAGGTAGAGGAACTGGCCGAGATCGTCGTCCGCGTCCCCACGCATGGTGTTCAGCTTGTCGGTGAACAGCTTCACGCGGGCCTCGAAGCCCTTGTTCTGCCGCATTTCCTTCGTGCTGATCGCGTCGGTGAGCTGAAGCCCTCGCCAGGCGTGCTGCTGAACCTTGTATAGGTTCTTCTTCTGCCACTCGAGGCGGTCCATGTCGGCGTAGCCCTCGAGGCGCAGCCTCTTGAACTTGACCGACTCCTGGTAGTGGACTCCCGAGGAGTCGTATTCCATTTGACCCTTGGCCTTCAGGGAGGCAAGGATCGGGTGGTCCTCTTCGGTCTCGTCCGAGTAGCCCTCGAGCCACTTCTGGTAGGTGGTCGCCAGGACTCTGGCGGTCGCGTCTGTGGTGATTGCCATTTCGTTCCCTCAGGGGCTGGCGACCTACCTGAACCCAGAAGTGGTTCTAAGCTCCGAGCTGGTCCCGCGTCATTTCACCGTTCTCGATCATGGCCGCGACCACGTCGTGAGCGATCGAACTTCCGTTGGTCCTGTCGGCCTTGGAGACCTCTCGGTTCCTGCGGCCCCTCCGCCCCTTCGATTTGTTTTTCTGGGCAGGCTTCCCCTGGGCACTCTTGCTCAGGGCTTCCCTGTCCTTCGATTTCGTCTTGTTGTCCTGCTCCCCACGACGAAGCGACTCCACGAGTCGCTCCATGCGGAGCTGCTCAAGGCCGGCCTGGTATGGGTCTCGCTGCATGTTCTGGACAGTGTGCAGGTAACGCTGAATGTCCTCGGGTCGCGACAGGTCAGCCTGGTGCTTCCTTCGGAACTCTGCTGCGCGAACCTCCGCGAGCTGTGACACGACCTGATTCAGGGCTGGAGCCAGTTGAGGCATGACCACGTCTTGAACGAACCGATTGGGGTCGTATGTCCAACGATCCCAGTTGTTCGCTACATATTGGTGGGTCTCCTCGGCTCTGTCCCTCTCAGATTGAGGCAAGTCGTTGAAGGCCGCCGTGCCTCGCAGCCGCATTGCCATTTGCATGGCGGGCGTGATCTCGTGCGGGAGGTTCCAGTTGAACCCCTCGGCCTGAGGCGCCCTCCGCTGCTCCTGGTAGTGCCGCTGCGAATCAGCTTCCTGAGCAGACCTGTAGTAGGCCTGCTGCTGCCGATATGCGTCGACCGCCGCCTGCTGCTGTTCGATCGTCATGCCCCCGAAAGGGCTTGCATTGGGAGCTAATCCCGCCGCTCCGACCGCCAGGCTCTCAGCCTCTCCAGAGTCACCGCGCTGGGTCCCGCCGCCGCTCGGGAGGCTCTCGTCCTCGTCGTCGTCGTCGGCCTGCGCTCCCTCGTCGTCGAGGTCGCCCTGGTAGCCGTCCTCGTTCTCGCTTATCCGCTCCCCGGCGTCAACCCCGATCCCGAGCCGTGCCTCGAGCTCGCTCTCGAAGGCCGAGACCTCCGCCGCGTCGTCTTCCGTGTCTTCACTTCCCATTTCGCTCGCTCCTCTTGATCTCTCGTGGACTTCGTTCCTCGCTGATCTCAGCGTTGGTCAGGACCCTAAAGCCCTCCCGCTGCTTCTGGTCAACCATTTTCCTCCAGCTGTGCGGCCCCGAAATGTAGTTCCTCGGGTTCGTCCTCGGGCTCGGGTCCCCGGGCTCCACGAACTGGCTCATGTAGACCGGGTTCGTCGCGAGCCTCGGGTCCATGGCCCCGATCGTCGCAGCCGTCTCCGGGACGATCGCCACATGGATCGGGCTCTGACACGCAGGGCACTCCGTCAGGAGATCCCCGACCAGGCTCTCGAAGCGGTAGATCCCCTCCGTGCACTTCCGGCAGCTCTTCTTCAGGTCGTTCGCTCTGTAGATCCTCTTCGGCATGTTCACTCCTCAAGTTCAGCAGGGCGTCCTTCAGGAAGCCCAGGGACGCTCCGTCAACCAGAGCCCGGACGACGTGCACGTCCTTGGGCCCGAAGTGTTTCTGCCGCAGCGTTCTCCTGAACACGTCCACTGCGGCCTTCACCCACGCTTCAACCATTTGAGCCGCCGCTGGCAGCTCGGAACCGGTTCCTGTTCCAGGCATTCCTACCTCCACCCTCCGCCGCCGGGGCGATCCAAGGCCTGCTGCCAGGCGAATTGCTGACTCTGGAGGCTGCTGTCCACCTCACCCTTCAGGACGATCTGCTGCGCCTTCGCGCGATCCTTTACGTCCTGCTTGGCGATCTCGAGCTGGGCCTTGCGCTGGTGGTCCTGGCCCATTTGCTCCTGCTCAGCCTGCTGAGCCTGCTGAGACTGCTGCTGGAGAGCCTGCTCGTCGAAGTAGATACGCTCCTCGCGGGGTATCTGCATGGTCTCCTGCACCCGGTCCAGGGTCCTGTTGTAGGTAGACCACTGCCCCAGCGCAGCAGCGCGCTGCCCGACCTCTGCCATGAGGAAGGCGGCCTGGTCCTTCAGAAGGTTCCAGTCCTGCCGGCGCGCGGACCCAGCTTCGATCTTCACCTTGTAGGTCCGGTCGAGCTTCTCAGCCGTGGACCCTGCCGTGTCCAGCCACAGCTCGTCGAGCGTGACCTGGATTGCGTTGGCCTGAAGGAAGAACGGCTCCTTCCTCCCGGTGGCGTCCCATGCCATTTGGAGCACCTCCGAGTATTGCTGCAGGAGCATGCTGGCTACCTTGTCGGCCTCCTCCTTCGAGTCGTAATACTGGCCCGCGGGCGGCCAGACGTTCCTCGCCTCCTCGACCGTCAGGGCCTCGGCGCCGATCACGACCTTGATCTTGAACGGAGCCGGAGGCAGCTTGTCAGCGACCACGCGCTCGACCTCGTCTGCGGTCAGGACCAGGCGCATGGCCAAGAACTCCCGGCGCGCGCCTGAGCTGTTGAACGACTCGCACCTCTCGTTCATGTCCTCCAGGCGGCTCCGGCTGTTCCTGTCGCGGACCGAGGCCTCCATGGCCGACCGCATTTGGGCGTCCCCGTTCCCTGGGGTGACTCCCTTCAGGAGCGGGAGTAGCCCGGTGATCTCCCCGAACTTCCGCTCGTGCCAGTCGATCGTCGGAATCAGCTCCTGCGGGACGCTGCCCAGGTCCATGATCTGCAGGACCTGGCGAATGTCCGTGACACCGTCCGAGGGGTCTATGTTGACCGCGACCAGGAGGTCGCCGCCCGTGAGGGCCTCCTTTACCTCCTCGGCCTTGTCCCCCAGAACGCCAGCCACGACTCGCGACTTGAACTTCAGGGTGTTGAAGAGGATCGTGCAGAGCACGTCGATCGCCTTCTGGTGCGACAGACCGAGCTTCATTAGCGACACGGGCCACAGCGGGTCCTTCTTGTCCCCCTTCCTGGTCGGGGTGAAGTCGAGCAGGCCGATCGGCCAGTCGTCGTCGAGGTGCAGCGGGATCGGCCAGTCGCCCTCATAGAGAGGCTTGCTGTGCCCGGGGACGATCACCAGGTAGCGGTAGCGGTTCCCCTTCTCGCGGCTGAGGTCCACGTCGGCGCCGTCGTCCAGTGCGGTCGAGCCCTTCCCGTGCAGAAGCCCAGACCCGAACTTCGTCCACACCTTGTAGTAGGTGCACAGCTCTGAGGTCTGCCCCTGGTAGCGGGAGTCCCCGAGCTGGAGCAGCCTGCCAGCCGCCTTGTCCAGTCCAGCTGCGCCCTCCATGTAGGACGTGGAGTTGTAGCGGAGGCCCTTCGTTGGATCGTTCTCTCCGCCGGTCTTGTAGGTCTTCTTCACGGACCAGAGCGGCTCCGTGTATCGAATCGCGATCCACTGGGCGTCCTTGAGGCAGCGCGCGTCAGGGTCGATCAGGAGGTCGTCCACTGGGACCTGCACGGTCGTGATCACGTCGAGGTTCTTGTTCTTGTCCACCAGGGCCACGCCGCGACCAGCGAGGAGGGCGTCGTCGATCGAGCCCCTGATCTCCTCCTTGAGCTCGACCTCGTAGGGGATCGCGTTTAGGTAGACCTGCGCCACCTTGGCGAAGTAGCGGGTCACGGTGTCCAGGCCTGCGCTGCTCACCGTCCGGATCGGGTGCCGCGCGTAGAGGTGCGGACCCATGTATCCGCGTATCTGCGCGGCGAGGTTCACCGTGAGGGCGACGAGGTAGTCCGACGGCATGAGCTTGGCGATCTCGTCGTAGAGGTGCCCGTGGTCGCTCCTGAAGTATTGGTCTACCTCGTCCGCGTCCTCCTGGAAGCGCAGCTTCGCCTTTGCCGCGGCCGGCAGGTAGACGCTGGTCCAGCGGTTGGTCAGGTATTGGTCCCGAGCTTCTTTCGTGCTCTGCATAGCTACCCTCAGAACGTCACGGACGTATCGCCGCTCGTCCTCAGCTGGTTCTTAGACTTTGCCCACGCGCGTCGCCTCTCCATGGTGGAGACAGCGTTGTCCTCGGCGCGTGCGGCCACAGCGTCCTTCGACCTGTCCCTCCTGCGCCGGCCCCGATTGTCGCGGAATCCTGCGACAGCGCAAAGGATTCCCATGGCCATGACCCGGTCGTCGTGCTTCCCCTTCCGTGCCTCCCAGCGCCCACCCTTGCCTGGGACCATGTCCCCCATTTCCTCCGAGAGCCCAGCGTCAGGGCACGCCAGGTCGTTGTCTCTCGCCATGGCCTTGAGGATCGAAAGCATGATCGGCCTGGTCTTCGGGTTCGTGTGCCAGCCAGGCTGACGAGTCTTGCTCTTTGGGTTCGTCGGGTCCGACCTCCAGTAGAGGTTCTTGTAGCTGCGCTTCCTGAGGGTCCGCATGACCTCGTAGGTCCTGTTGATCTCCACTGCCAGGAGCGCGTCCCCATACCACTGGCCGAGGAGGTCGAGCTGCTCGGCGTAGAGGTCCGGGTCAACGATCCCGTGGATCGAGGCCACGATCTCCACCTGGCCGAGGTCTCTGTTGATCTTGCCGACGTAGGCCGCGGACGAGTCGGCCCCGTCTATGCCCTCGGCAACGTCGGCTGCGAGCACGTAGTCGCACTTCGAGTCCGGCCTCTCCCACAGCTCGACCGACCACTTGGCCCGCTTCTGCTGGTCCGTGGTCCTAGAAACGAACTGGGACTGGCTCATTACCTCGTGCATGGCGCCCACGTCCACGGGCGGGCGGCGCTGCGCCTGGAGCCTCTCCAGCGTGTGAGGCTCGAATAGGTTCACCTCGCGGTTCTGAAAAGCCATTTCCCAAGTCGAGGGATAGAACCGGTTGAACGTGTCTACGTCGCCGTCGCACTTGTTCTCGATCGTGAGCCGGCGCCAGAGGAGCTGCTCCAGGTCCAGGGTGCAGGGCCAGCGGATCCACTCCTCGCCCGCCACGCAGGGCTGAGCCGCGACCAGGAGGCCTAGCTCCTCCTCCTCTGCGGTCAGCGTGTAGTCAACGTCCCCCTCGAGGCGCGCGCGCTTGACCCTGAGGCGATACTCGCGCCGGGAGATCCGGTAGGAGTCGTCCATATACCAGGGCAGGAACGCGACCTCCCAGTCCCCGAAGCCGACCAGGGCCTTGACGCAGAGGTCGTAGAAGAAAGGGTCCGGCCCGTCAGGTGTGGACTCGAAGGCGATCAGGGTGTTCTTGTTGTCCGCGATAGCCGGAGAAACAGAGGTCCACGCCCCTTTGGCGTCGCCCTTCTTCGCCCAGACAGCGACCTCCGATCCGTGCAGGGCGTTGAGCGTGAACCCCATTCCGAGCCCGTCGCCGGTCCCGATCGTAGCCACCTGGGTGAGCGAGCCGGAGTCCTCCCACTCCATGCAGCCCTTCGTCTTGGTCTTGAGCTTCTTCCTGTATTCGTCTGGGAGGTGCTCCTCAAACTTCTTGGACATGCGGAAGATCATTCCCGCGCTGTCCTCACGGTGCGCCACGGTGAGGCAGCGGTAGTTCTTCGTCAGCAGGGCCAGGACGAAGAGCAGCGCCTGGAGCAGAGTAGAGACGCCCATTTGGCGCGACTTCGGGACAAGGATCTGGGCCGGGCGCAGCTGGACCCAGCAGAACGCGACCAGCTGGACGATCACCACCTGGGCTGAGTTGAGCTTGAACGGCTCGAGCTTGGCTGCCTTGGTGACGATCTTGAGGAAGGACTCTATGAAGTTGACGACCCGGGCCAGCTTCCAGGCCTGACGCAGGCCCTCGTCTCTCCGCTTCCCCCTTATCCCGCGCAGGATCTCCTTGTCTGGGTCAACGACCCAGCGACCGCCGCGGCGCTTCAGGGTCTCAGGGTAGCTCGCCTTCTTCAGAGAAGAACCTTTGGAGCTTCTCGAAGTCGTCCTCGCCACTCTTCACCTTCTCGACCTTGGCGGCCCGCTCTGCGCGCTCGGTGACAATCCCCAGGCCAATCTGGCAGCGGCGCTCAGCCTTCTCCCAGCTTTCACGCAGCTTGACCGCTGTGTCAACACGCTTCTTCAGCAGGTCCAGGTCCTTCGGGAGCTTCTTGCCCCGGAGCTGCGCGCCCAGGAGCTTCAGGTGCTGGTCGAACTCCGCTACCTCCGAGCTACACAGGGCCAGGCGAGTCGTGATAGCTGCACGAGCTGCGTCCACCACCCGGGGCGAGGCCCTGAGTGGGGAGCCTCTGGCCTCGCCCCGGGACGCAGAGGCACCGGCCTTGGAGTTTCCTCTGCTTGTCCCCTTCGCTCCGGCGGTCAGGCTCTCGCCTTGCTCTTGCGGCAGCCACAGGCGGCCCGAATGGAGATCACGGCAGCCTTGGTCGCCAGGATCATGCAGCGACGCGCCCGGCGCGTCTCACCTTCGCGTGAGAATTTGCGGCTGGACAGGGTCAGCTGTCGCGCGCGAGCCCAGCCCCTGGCCCAGCGGTCTTCCATAGTTCACTTCCAAGTCCAATCTTAGCCCGAGGGTGCGACTTTTGGAACGACCGTTCCCTCGACCAGGCTGGAACGGGAAGTGGTTCCAGGCTGGCAACGTGACGCACATGGGAAATTTCTTCCGGGGGCC
>Ga0307379_10013017_pt1 | contig 10806 bp, 13 predicted proteins | sample UN2MG_FD_202237 | JGI IMG/M metagenome (GOLD analysis project Ga0307379, IMG submission 202237) | Soil microbial communities from Risofladan, Vaasa, Finland - UN-2 | ecosystem: Environmental > Terrestrial > Soil > Coastal area > Acid sulfate soil | place: Finland: Risofladan, Vaasa | collected... | reverse complement strand
TCTCTCTACGCGATTTTCAAGAAAGGTGGGTGAAGATGAGCCTGGCAAAAGACATTCTGCGCCTGGTCAACGAACGAGACGAGCTACAGAGGATCATCGGCCAAATGAGGGCCGAGCTCGACGTGAATCGTGGGTTCTACGACGACCTGACCGAGTATTGCAAGCTGCAAGATCCCGATTTCATCAACAACTGGCGGCGGTGGAGCGATGCGAAAGCCATCAATGAGCCGATGTGGGACTACCGGAGGTTGATGACCGCCCGGGATTTCGCCGGAGCCGCCATGAATCAGCGGCGAGACTTCAAATTCGACACCAACATCCCGAAAATCGAACTCGAGGAGAAAGCCGATGACTGAAGACAAGATCCTGCAACGGATAACCAGGCTCGAGACGCGGAAACTGACCTACGAGCTCAACAAGCCCGCCCCGCGTCAAGGCGCGCCGATCGTGCGGAAGATCGGGCAAATCAGCGAAGGCTCATTCAGGGTTGATCTCGATCCCTACCAAACTACGGTTGGGGATCTGGACATCGAGCGCGTGGTGCAACGCTTCATCGTCATTTTTAACGCGGATTCCATCGACATCGAACAGACCGACGCCCCGAAGATCATCGGCGCCGCCCCGGTGAAGGGAGTATCCCAATGAAAAAACTCGCATTCTTGATGATTTTCTTGATGCTCTCGTCGATCCCCGCCTACTGCGAGGTCGTGAACGGGGCCTCGACCGGACCAACCGCCCTGGCGATGACCACCGGTTCCGACTGCGATTTTCCGCTCATCGCCGGCCAAAACCAGGAAGTCGGCACGGTCTACCTCGATTGGACTACCGATGACCTGAACGTGACCTACGCAATCGACGACATCGACTGGTGGATCACCGAAATTCACTTCGGCTGGTTCGACGCGCCGGAAGGCTACGCGATTCCGGGCCAGATGCAGGTCAAATTCGATCAGCTCCACACCCAAATCGTTCAATTTTCCGTCCCGCGAGACGAAATCTGCCCTGACAAGGCAGGCTCGGAAGAGAAATGCACCTGTTTCTGCTACTTTGCCGCCCACGCTGTCGTCCAGAGGTCTCGGGAGTGTGGGAGTGAGGGGTCTGGGTCAAAGACGATTCTAGGGCCGGTTTTGGAGCTTCCGAAGTACGCCGAATTCGCCGCATACCTCTCCGGCCCCAACTCGATGTACCGGCTCGAGGTCAAATCCGACGGGATTTTGAACGGAAACGGGTACAACGGCTGGTGCCTCGATCGTGACGCCGAAGTTTACGCCGGAAGGTGGCATGACGCCTTTGTCGTGTCGGATTGGGAGGATCTCGATGGATTTGTTGATCGGCCAGAAAATATGGACCTTGTGGAATGGATCGTCCGTGAGAATCTTGTTGGTAGGCGATCGTATTGCGGACAGATCGTCCAGCGCCACCACGTACAAAACGCGATTTGGTATCTGGTGGATGACCCTCAAACCGGAATTGGATGTGTGGCGCGTGAGATCGTCGCGGACGCTTACCGTCACCAGGGGCAAAAAACCATTCAAAGGGATTGCTGGGGTCTGAGGGGGATCTTCGCGTTTCTGCCGATCTACCGGACCTTCTTCGACTCGAACGGCGACCCACATCAGATTCCAAATTACACCGTGCAGCCGATGCTCACGGACTACATGGGGGTGATTGAATGCCCGACACAGACACCGACGCCAACTCCGACAAACACCAGGCCGCCCAGAACGCCCACCCCCACAAGGACGCCCTCGAGCACGGCTACGCCGACGGCTACGCCCACCGGCACTCTCACGCCCACGGGCACTCCTACGAATACCGCAACGCCTACATCCACGGCTACACCTACGGCGTCCTCGACGCCGACACCATCTCCAACCCCAACCCCGTGTCGGGTGACTGACGAGGAGACGGCGTGGGCGAAGGATAGCCGGTATCCCTTCTCGCAGAAGTGGGGTTATTTCTTGGGGTGTGGCTGTGAGTGACACAAGATTTTGGTCGAAAGTGAACGTCCGAGGCGAGGATGAATGATGAGCATACACGACGGATCACTCGAAAGGCTAGAGCAGCTACTCGGTGTCTACGCAACCGATCCTGATGTCGATATGGACGCGGCAACGGTGGAAATGATCGAACGCCTCACCGCCGAGAACGAGCGGCTGAAGGCTTTCATCGCGGACAAGATCCACGACGCGACGGTGGAACGCATGATGCTGGAGGTGAAGTGATGAGTTACGACGTGATTTTCTGCACTGTCCACGGTGGTGCGTCTTTGGCGAGTATTGGGTGTGATGCCTGTAAAAGAGAAAGAACAAGGGAGATCGAACGGCTGCGAAGCAGCCTTGAAGACTCGCAGGGCGAGTCAGAACGCCTCACCGCCGAGCTTGAGCAATACCAAAGGAAAGCTCTCGACTTGAAATTCGATAACATCGAGAAGGGCGGGCGCATCGAGGAGCTGGAGCGGGATAGGGAACGCGGCCTCGAAGAACGCGGATACCTCATCATCGACAAAAAACGGATTGATGCGGCGTGGGCCGTAGCACCGGACGCCCACGGCGCGACGGGCAGAGTGGTTGAGAAGATATTCCATGAACTCAACATCGTCGCCTGCGAGGAGTGCGGCGGGAGTGGGGAGTATGTCGCGGCAACAGACCCCGATGGAAGGCAATGGCCGGACTGTTGCCCCACCTGCCACGGTCACAGGTGGAAGAAAACATGAGACACGGGCGGGGGCCGGCATATTATCAACTCGACATTGGTGATTTCCATGCCGCCGGCCCCCGCTTTTTGGAGGTTGAATGAAACCGACCGAAGACGGAAGATGCGAAGAGTGCAGCTCGATTCTGACCGAAGATGACTACGTTCGTGGAACGTGTGGTGTTTGTGGGACGAGGATTGACGAATGAAACGAGCCCTCATCGTAGGTTCGGCGCCGTGCGTGTTCGATGACCTGATCGACGCCCCGCGCTGGCCGATCATTGCGATCAACTACGCCGGGCTTCGCAACACCGACCCGATCGAAATGTGGGTGAGCCTTCATTTCCGCCTTCTGGCGCAGCTCGTTGACCAGCGTGCGAAGATGGGAGGCGACATGAATTTCAAGGCGTTCTCTCGCATCCCGAACAACGTCACAAGCAAGATCACGACGGACTGCGGCATTGAGATTCTCCCGGGGGCCACCGGCCGCATCGGGAACGGAAGCTCCGGGCTCCTGGCGGTCATGACAGCGATCGACCAGGGCTACGACCAGCTCATCCTCTGCGGCATCCCACTCGAGGGCTCCGAGACCCTCCAGGCCGACGACAAGATCGAGAAGCGGACCCGCGGCCGGCGTGGGAAAGAGGCGTTCGAACGCTTCCGGCATCCCTGGAAGCTCAACGAAAAACTGATCCGACGACACGTTCGCTCGATGTCCGGGTGGACGCGGGAGACTTTTGGAGGTCCAGATGCCGTATAACGCCGTGTGGGATGAGAAAACCAAGGTTCCGACAGAGATCGCAGGATTTGAGGATCTGGTGTTCCTTTTTACGAGCTCTCATAACAACCGCGGAATTCTCCGCATGGACTTCGACGAAGCGGTGTTCTTGTGGAAGATCGCCAAGCAGACGCCCCCCGGCGGCTACCTCGTCGAGATCGGGAGGGCGGAGGGCGGTTCGACAATCCTCCTCGCCGCGGCGACCGAGAAGATCGGTACTGTTGTCTCGTTCGACAACGATCCCGTGAATGACAAACTCTTGTCGCAGACCATTGCCGCCGCCGGCCTCTACGCCGAGCTATTTGTGGCCGATTCGCAAACCTATGACACCTCAAAGCTGGAATTTCCGGTTCATTTTCTTTTCATCGACGGCGAGCACACCTACGAGGGAGTCAAGCGCGATTTTGACAACTGGTGGGAGACGATCATCGTCGGCGGAATTCTGGTTCTGCACGACGTTGACGATATGACGCTGATGAACACCGGGCCGAGCTTTCTTTACCCAGAGATTCTGAAGATGGACAACTTCGAGGAGATCGGTCGGGCCGGTTCCGTTCGAGCACTCCGCCGGATCAAATGATGCCGTCCGCCTGTGTCTTCCGCCGACCCGGGGACATCCCGCCGATGGACTACTTCGGCTATGGGTGTTTCGCCAACGGATACCAACCAACCTACAAGGACCACGCCGAGTTTAACGGTGAGCCCTACGACCTGGTGGCGGTCGGCGGAAATCTTCGGCGGTATGGCGGAGCAAATGGGAGAATCTTCGAGTATTACCGCTCGAAAGGAACTCCGGTCTTCGTTATCGAGATGGGGCGCCTCTACTACAAAGCGCTGCCTCAACACTGGTTCTTCTATCTGAATCGGGTTCCGTCGTGGCCGCCGGAGGTCTCCGATTCCACACGAAGGGATCGCCTGTTTCCTCCGGTCGAATATAAGCCCCGCGGGGAGAATATCCTCATTGTCGGACAGGATGAGTGTTTCGATCACGATCTGGACGTGACTGTCCTTTCGGAGATCAAGAGGTTTTCACAGCGAACGACGGTTTGGCGCCCACGCAAAGGGCATCGCTCAACCTTCAAGAGCGCCGATTGTGTATCGAACGGGCTGAGTGTTCAGGAAGACCTCGATAGGGCATGGGCAGTTATCACCCACTCGTCGAACATGGGCGGAGAAGCTCTAATGAGGGGCATTCCAGTTTACTGCGATCCTGCGGCCAGCTATGCCGGGATCGCACACCACGAATTGCACGAAATTGACGTTCTCGGCCCGCCTCCGGTCGAAGATGTCGAGGCATACCTTCGCGGCATGTCTTACATCTGTTGGTCTGAGGAGGAGATGAGATCGGGAGAGGCGCTTAAATGGTTTCTGGGAAACACGGATCTCACGTCGTACTGACCTGTACAGGGGCCCGGAAAAAGGCAATGAACTATTGCCGGCTCTACATGGCCCGGCAGACTCAACTCCCCGACTTCTGGGTGATTGTGGATGACTGCGACCCGATGACGGCCGCCGGCCTCGCACCGGTTGACTTCCACATTGTCCGGCCAGATCCACGCTGGAAGGCCGGCGCTGGTAACACGGTAGCGAGAAACTTTGTCGCCGGGCTGGACTACATCCAGAAGAATATCCCAGAGGCCGAGATCATCACCGTCATGGAGGATGATGATTGGTACAGCCGGTCGTACCTGCAAAACATGGCCTTCGAACTCAGAAGCAGGTTGAGCGAGGGGATCTTCGTAATTGGGGAGAACAACACGGTTTTCTATCATGTTGGGTCTCGCCTGTTTCGCCGCAACTGGCACCCCGGGACCGCCTCGCTGTGCTCGATGAGCTTCCACGCGAGCATTATCCCGGGGCTCTTGAACATCCTCAACGGCTACACAAAACACGACGTAGACCGACGCATTTACCGGAGTGTGGCTCCGGAGCAGTTTGATCTTCTCTCGTCGGATCTGGTCGTCGGGATCAAGGGTATTCCTGGCGAAAGGGAACACGCGGGGATCGGGAGCAAGATGGCGTTCTCGCAAGGAACCCCAGACCCGGATCTGCGGTTGTTGCGGAATCTCATTGGGGACGACGCCGACCTGTACGCGCACTGGTTTATCGACCCAGAATTTGTGCCCATTGAGAAGAAGCCAAGGCCCCAGCCCCCAACTTCCCGCCGCCGCCGCCGCGTCCTCGCCGGCCGCCAGCTCGAGATCGACGAGGCCAGAAAACGGAGACGCCGATGAGCAAAAAAGAGCGAAACCTGTGGATCATCTTGTTGCTGCTGACGCTTGCCATCCTCGCGCTCATGGCCTCCGCGGTGGATGCCCAAACGCCGACGCCGACGCCGGACCCGTGCGCCGGGTGCCCGACCCCGGGGACGCTTGGATGCTTCATCAACCAACCCGCCTGCGATGCCTGCTGGGAAGCCTGTGGACAGCCGATTGCCACGCCCACGCCCACACCGACCAACACTCCCACGGTCACACCGACGCCGACTGCCACGCCGACGCCCTGGGCGCCGCCAGTGAACTGCGATGTCGTCGTGTGCGAATTGAGGGCAACCAACGCCGGCACCGTCTACCTCATTGCGGTGTTCGAGCATCAAGATCCGGCCCGGCCGGGGATGAGGTTCACCTGCCAGGCTCCACCCCAAACACTGGAGCCCGGGGAGGTGGCCCGGCCGGGTCCTTACGATGCCTGTCCGATCGGGTTTGAGTGGTGGCATCAGCCGCCCGACTTCAGCTTTGCCGGGGATGTGCTGGTGAAGTCCTGCGGGGACACCGGCCGGCTCCATCCTCACCTTTTCAGCGACGGGTTCGAATCTGGAAACACGGCCGCCTGGTCGTCAACGATTGGAGGATGAAGTGCCGATTTATGAACTGACGTGTCCTAAGTGCCACGCGAAGAAAGAGCAATTCCGCTCGGTTGAAAACCGCGAGGCCCCGGTCATGTGCGGCTGCGGGACCTACATGACCATGATAACGGCGCCAAGGCCATCCGGCCCGCGCTGTCACGTTGACGCGAGGGGCCCGGTTCGCAACGTGTTCAAAAAGGTTGGAGGTTGAAATGATGGCTCTGTGGTTGCTCATCGGTTTCGTTCTCGGCGCGGCAGGGATGTTTTTCTACCTGAAAGTCTTCCCGTCGCTCAAACAGGTCTACAAGGACGGTTTCCCGAAATGAACGAGCGAGAGCGGTGGCGGTGCAAATGTGGCGCAGTCCTCGAGGTGCTCCCCGACCCCGACCCTGAGCTGGTCTGGAAGGATCTGAAGTGCAGGTCCGGCCCGGTGGCGGCCTGGGACTACTCGAACGAAAAGTGGTGGCACTACCATACCGGGATCGGGAAGGGCTTCACAAAGGGTTTTGTTGTCACTGAAAAGGTGTAGACTCGGATTTATGAAAAAGTCGGACGGCGATCTCGCTGCCATGAAAACTGCGGCCTGGAAGTCTCTTCAGACCGTCAAGAGGCTGACGAAGGCCCATGCCGACGTGAAGGTGCCCCGGGTCGATGTCGTCAAGCTCGCCAGGGACAGCGACGCCGACGCGCGCGCCGCCGAGCTGGTGTCGGAGCTCGTCGATGTCCAGATTGCCTGCATTTCACTTCTCCATGAGATCGGGAAGAAGGATCTACGGACGATCGACAGGCTCTTTGGGATGAAGCCCGGGAGCTCCGAGAAGCTCAAGGCGAAGTATCCCGGCCACTGGCGCGACCACACCCTCAGACATTGCGATACCGTCATCGAGACTTTCTATCGCTCGAAGGTCAGCATCCTTGAGCACCTGATGGTCGCCGCCCCGAACACGATCAAGTTTCTCAAAGAGGTGCAGGAGGATTCCGTCTACTCCGTCGAGCAACGGTTCCAGGCCGGCAAAGAGATCAAGGACTGGACCGCGATGTACTTCAAGACCCGGCAGACCAAAACCGGCCGGGAGCTCCTCGACCCGAAACTCAAAGAGGTTGCGGAGGAGGGCGACGCGCTCGAGGGGATGCTCGACAAGATGCTGGACGGGGCCCTGGTAGATGGCACGGAAAACTGAGCCCGCGGACCTGATAACTGGCGACGACGCGACCGTTGCCAAGGTCCGCGCCAGGTGCCAGAAGTCAATCTTCTGGACGGCCTGGTACATCTGCGAGTTCCGCGACATCTCGATCGTCCTTCACTTCGCCGTCTGCCTGTGGTTCCAGCGCAATTACGCGAAGGGGCGCCGCTGGTTCCTGCTGCTGATTCCCCGGGGCCACTTCAAAACCTCCGTCATGGACCAGGCGTTCATCGTCCACGAGCTCATCAAGGACCCGAACCAAACCATCCTCCTGGTCATGCACAATCTCGACGAGGCGAAGAAGAAGGGCCGGAAGATCCGGTCGGTCCTGCTCGGCCGGCCGATGAAAACCTACTTCCCCGAGCGGGTGCCGGCGGACGCGAAGAAGCTCGGCACGACGACCGAGTTCTCGGTCATCCGAACTACGGAGAGGTCTGAGGCCAGCGTCACCCTCGCCGGCATTCAGACCGGGCTTGTCGGCGGGCACTACGACAAGATCCTGATCGACGACGGTATTGAGTTCAAGGCGGCCAACTCCGAGGCGACAATGGCGATGGCCGTCGAGTTTCTCGAGGCCCTGGACCCGCTGTTCGAAAGCGAGGACTCGCTCCTGCTCATCATCGGGACCCTGTGGCCCGGCGGTGAGAAGGGCTGGTACGAACAACTTTTGGCCGACCCGGACTACTGCAAGCTGGTGCTCGGGTGCTACATCAACGACGTGTTCATGGAGTTCATCGACGAAATGGGGATCAAGCTCCCCGACCCCGACTCCGACTACACTCAGACCCGCATCCTCGAGGCCAACCGCGACCTGGTGTGGCAGATGGGCCAGCCGATCTTCCCAGAGCGCCGGACGATGAAGGGGCTCGAAAAGACGCTCTCGAAGATGAAGCCCTACAAATTCGCTCACCAGATGCTCAACGTCCTGGTGGCGGAGGGGTCGCGGAAGTTCAAGCGGGAGGACTTTCTCGCCGCCGATCTCCACTGGTCAACCGGGGGGCCGCGGGCAATCTCGATCGACGGCGTGACCTACCCATACAAGCTTGGCAACGTGACGACCGCAATGGACCCCATCGGCGGGCTGAACAAGGATTCGGACCACTGTGGCATCTCGACGTTCTGGTGGCATCAGACGCTCCGGTTCGCCGTCCTGCTGGACTATTTCCACGACTCCGGCATCGAACCAATGGATCAAATCAAGAAGTTCTACGAGCAAGCCTGCAAGTGGAACGCCGACATCATGATTCCAGAGTCGGGGTCGATGCAGGTCTGGGTCGAGTCGTGGCTGAAAAACTACATGGTCGAGCAAGAGCGGTATTTCAGGGTCGAGCCGTACAGCACCAGGGGGGTGACGAAGGGGCGCCGCATCCTCGACGGATTCCATCCCTATGTAGCGAACCACCAGGTATTTGTGTTATACCCTGAGCATGAAGAATTCGTCGCGCACATGGTTGGGCTCAATATTGCGCCGGATGGAACTGTCATGGGTTCATCCCCTGCCCTGGCCGATACCTGCGCCATGCACTCAATTTGGTGGGAGCCCGGCGGTCGTCCAAAGCCACAGCGCGATCATGACTCCGTGGTCGATGAGGACGAATTCGAGAACGCCCGGAAGCGAAGGCGTGGAAATGGTCGCGTTCGTTACGGGCTGGTAAGACGAACCGGAGGATTTTGATGTCCACAGTGTTCCACCGCCCGAACCCCGAAAATCCTTCCTACCAAATCACTCCAGTCGTCACCAAAAAGGGCGAGGACGAAGAGTTCGACAAGTTCGTTCGAAAGCTCTGCGGGAAGATCAAGAAGGCGGCCAAAGACAGAGAGTTCCTCGAGGATGACTGGTCTCAGTGCGAGAAGAATTTCTACGCGATCAATCAGCCAGAGAACTCCCGCGAGTCGATGCTTGACTTCACCATCACCTTCGAAATCTGCCAAGACGCCTCCTCGAACCTCTCGAATGCCATGCTTGCCCAGGATCAGTTTTTCGTCTCGTCGCCCCGGCCCGGCTATAAACAGTACGGGCCCGGGATGGATACCATGCTGGACTGGATGGCTGACAGGGCCCAATACCTCCCGCTGATGAAAGACAGCATCCGTCTGGCCGAAATCTACTCCAAGGCCGTTTGCAAAATGGCGTGGATGTACAAAACCGAGACGGTGAAAAACTGGGATTGGGACGTGGGCGAGGATGGCTCCCGCGGTGAACCTCAAGAGGTCGAACAGGAGATCGTCACCAAAGAGGGGTGTTTCCCCCACCTGGTCGATGTCCGCAGGTTCTTCCATCCGATGCCGTGCCCCGCGATTGACGAGGCCGAGTGGCTGGCGGAGAGCTTCGACACGACCCGGGAGAAGATCCAGGCCGAGGTCGATGCCGGCTTCTACCGATCCGACTTGAACGTCAAAAACGTTGGCACCGGCAAGGTCAACGAGACCAACGAGAACGAAGGCGAAACAGAGGTCCAGGCGGCCTATGGGCAGGACGAAAAAAACAGCGAAAGCTCAGAGTGGGACGAGGATGACGACAACCTGCAACTACTTGAGGCTTATGCTACTTATCAAAAGCGCGAGGTCATCATCTGGATTGACCTTGCGAATGACGATTGGGTTGCCGCGGTCGAGAACTGGTTCCAGTCGAAGAAGCGACCCTATGAGACCTGGTGCTGGTATCCGCTGCTTAATTCGGTCGATGGTAAGTCGCTGTGCTCGATCCTAGACCCTGAGCACCGGGCCTACGCCGCGATCATGAATATCCTCATGGACTCCGGCATTCGCTCGATTGAGCCGCTGATTGTCGCCCTGAAGTCTCTCGGCCTGAGTGAGTATTTCGACGAGGACGGGCACCTGGGCCCCGGGCTTGCGGAAGTCGAAAAGGCGATGATGGACGACTTGAAGAAGGGTATTCAAGTTATCCCGTTGACCAATGGCGACGTGTCCTTCCTCATTGATGTCCTGGGCAAGATCGAACAGCACATGCGCGACACCGCGTCCATCCCCCGCGCCTTCCGGGGCGAGGAGCTCGCAGACCGCCCGACCGCCACTGGCACGTCGGCCATCATCGAAAAGGCGATGCAGCCGTTGTTCGACCTGATGGAACGCTTCCGCGACTTCATGGAGAGGGTGGTCCGTCAGCAGTATGCCCGTTATCGCCAGTTCAACCCCCAGGAACTCCAGATACTCACGAACACAATGGGCAAGGACGGGGAGCTGATGTCAGAGCTCATCAAATTCCCGCCCGGGTATTGGGAGGATCAAATCCTCATCGAAACCAAGGTCAATTCTCAAACCATGTCGAAATCGGTCAAAAAGCA
>Ga0307379_10013016_pt1 | contig 10807 bp, 5 predicted proteins | sample UN2MG_FD_202237 | JGI IMG/M metagenome (GOLD analysis project Ga0307379, IMG submission 202237) | Soil microbial communities from Risofladan, Vaasa, Finland - UN-2 | ecosystem: Environmental > Terrestrial > Soil > Coastal area > Acid sulfate soil | place: Finland: Risofladan, Vaasa | collected... | reverse complement strand
ATAATCTGAGTAGCGAGTCCCAGAGCGATAAAAGGATTCACATAAATAAGTGACATTTCGGAAACTATTCGCACTTGATATGCAAATTGCAAAAGCTGCGACAGTGCCGGCGGCCCAATGTAAAAGAGAAAGCAGACAAGGACCGTTCGAACAATGACAGAATGCGAATGCCGGTTCGATATCGAAAAGACCAGACTGACGGAACCTGCAAAAATCGCAGCCGTCAGAGTTATGCAGAGACTCGATACGACATAGTCCCAGGGCACGCCCCCCATGACGCGGATAATAGCCAGCAACGGCAAACTGATGGCCAGCAGCAGAACCAACTGCAAAAGCTTGCCGGAAAGTTTTCCAATGACAATCTGAAAGCTGCTGATAGGCGTGGTCATAAGCAAACCAAGTGTTCGATGGTATATCTCGTCGCTGATCGCGTTGCTTAACATGACAATGGCGATAAGCTGGATCGTGATAAACTGAAACCAGACGATGGTGGCAGTGATATACTTGCCGGTCTCGGACATTCGAGAAACTTGATACACCAAAGAAGCGGAACCGCCGATCCTTGTCGTGACGAACCACACAAATGAGATAAAGGCTGTCAATAGCAACACATATGCGAAACGCAAAAAGTAGTTTCTTTTTCTCCGGCTGGATACGCGAAGCTCCTTATCGAAAATGGGCCCGGTCAGCCAATACAGGCTTAGGAATCGTGCCACAAAATTGGTCAAACCGTTAATCATTATCACAGAAGACACACTCAAAAAACATTACGGCGGAATCGGCACTTGGCGCGCCATGCAAAGAGAACGCCGGCAGCCGTGTATATCATCATATAGATAATCACAAGGCCGGTCGTCGGCCAAACCTTGTGCCGGGAACTGTCGGGCCAGTTAAAGTTGAGTTTCGAGAAACCTGCTTGTGCATTCCACTTTCCTCCGGCTCCTTCCATCAGTACAGCAATCTGGGCCGCGGGATTGGACGAAATCAAATCTCTAACGATATCGTAATCGTGAGTATATACGGAAACTAATCCGAACAAAGCGGGTAAAACGACCCAGAGGGCCAGGGCCAGTCCGAAGCTGGCGATAACCGCCGAGGTGGTTCGCTTAAAACGAGCGCTGAAATAAAGACCTGCACCAGTGAGAAACACGACCAGCCCTGTAGCAAATATTGGCATGTGAAGGATAGCTATCGGATGGATGTATTTTAAGCAGATAAAAAAGAAGATATGGCCGGCCATAAGCAGCCAGATAGGAAGGCATCGGCGAAATACACCTATAGCCTTGCCCAGAAGGATGTGCCAGTCGTCCATGGACGTGGCCAGCAGAATCGGCCAGGACCGCGTCTCCTTCTCCGTGGTAATACTGGTGGCCGAAAGCACTATCGTGAAAATCGAGCCGAACACGGTGAACATCAGCACGTAACTCATTTGGGTAAAGGCCTCATCCAGAAACTTTTCACATGTCCCGTAAGTGATCAACAGAGCAATAATCGTGATGAAAAGTCCGATGATGCTGTTTCTGCCCTCGGCGCCCTGAATCATGGGGGCCCTAAGCTCTCTCCAGAGAACGGGTGAGCCGGTAACTCGCCTGATTACGCCGGACAGCTCCGACTGTTCGGAGTGCCGGCGTGAGGACTTCTTTGACTTCTTAGCGCGCGTGCGATTTGTGACCGAATCAATTTGCCCGACGGCCTGTCGCAGGGCCACTTTACGCACAATCTTAACAGACATGGCGATCAACAGAGCAGAGGCGCCTAACATCAGCATACAGTGAATGGGCCAATAGAAGATCGAGAATCCGGTCAGCGCAGCAGGTAACATAGCCGCCGCGGCGGGCGATATCATCATTGCGGTATTTACAGACATTGCTCCGAAAGGATTAACGTGAACAAGAGCAATCAATAGCGGAAGCACAGTTGCCGGATTCATGAACAAGGTGGTAGATAACCACCGGGTACCTACTAAAAGGGCGGGGGTAATTATCGGAATAAAGAAAAAAAGAACGCCGAGAGTTACGACGGTTTTAATGATAACAACGTAGGCACGCCGGTTATTGATTGAAAAGTACAGACTGAGCGAACCGGCGAAGATAACGGCTGTGAGAGTGATACAGAGACTGGACAGAACGTAGTCCCACGGCACGCCCCCGAAAATGCGAACAATCGCCAGCAGCGGCAGGCTGATTGCCAGCAGCAGGATGAGCTGCAGGAGCTTGCTGAAGAGTTTGCCCATTACGATTTGAAAGCTGCTGATAGGCGTTGTCATCAGCAGTCCCAGCGTGCGGTGATAGATTTCATCGCTGATGGACGTGCTGAGCATGATTACAGCGATTATCTGGATGGCGAAGAACTGAAAAATGACGATAGTAGTGACGATGGTCTTGCCCGCCAGAGCCAACCGGGATTTCTGGTATGCCGATGATCCTTCGGATTTGACCACACTGAGCCAGACGATGGCGATGAAGAAGGTCAGCAGGATGACGTAGATCAGCCGCAGAGTGTAGTTTCTTTTTCTCCGGCTCGATACGCGAAGTTCCTTATCGAATATCGGCCCCGTCAGCCATGACAAGCTCAGAACCTTACAAACAAAACTATGAAAAGCAGAAGTTGTCATCCTTATATAGCGCACCTAAAAGATGTCCCGTCGAAAGCGGCGCTTAGCACACCAGGCAAAGAGCACGCCAAGAAGCATATAAATCAGCATGACAGTTAGAATAAGACATGTTGATTCCAGAGGTCCGCGATTATGGTCAGGCCAATCATAAGAAGACCATGTCGAGTTTGAGAAATCGGTAGCCACCATCACGGCCATGGCCTGCACGAAAGGGACCACATTCAAATAATACTCACTGAGGCCACGCATGCTCCGATTGGCCTGGGCGAGAAGCGCCAAAAGAAAAGGTAAAAGCCCCCAGATTGATACGGCCAGGGCAATATTTGTTATCACTGCCTCGTTGGAGTGCTTCAGGCGGGAGCTAAAATAAAAACCGGTGCCGCTGAGAAATATAATGGTCCCGGCGATAATAAGAATGATATTGATAAGGGACAGAGGCCCCACGTATTGAAAGGCCCAGAACAAACACACATAAAAGAACAGTAACAACCAAACAAACATACTGCGGCGGAGCACACCAACGAACTTGCCGAATAAGATCTGCCAGTCGTTCAATGTCGTCGTCAGCAGCAGAGGCCAGGAGCGGCTCTCTTTCTCGGAAGTGATACATGTAGAGGAAAAAACGGTTACTGAGAACATCCCCAATCCCATGAAAATCCAAGTATATATTATATGAGTTTCTTCCCAGCCAAAAGTGTTCGCGACCAAGGGAAAAAGGTACATCGCGACAATCATCGCCACCTCTAAGCCAATAATCACCATGACGATGAGTTTTTCCCGGCTGGATATTCGTGATATTAATTCCTTCCAGACGACCGGAGGACCTTTGACTCGTCGGATTCGTGTGTCTGATGGAGTTGTCTCGGTTTTTTTAGCAGGCTTTGCTACTTTCAAATGTCGAAGACGTGCTATCATGTCCAGACGACCTGAGGCTTGTGCAAGGGCAATCCTCCGCACAAGGTGAACGCAGCCGATTAAGATAAATGTGGATGTCGTCAGCATAATGCCGCAATGAATGGGCCAGGAGAAGTAAATCCTGCCGGCCAGGCTTGGATCGAGCATGATTGACGTGTTCATTTTTAACATAATATACGGATTCGCATGGTAAAGAGCGATCAGTTGGATATGATCCATGAGAATGTACGGAAGTCCGAAAAGGAATCCGAGAGTGATAAGAGTCCATATGATAACAACATAAGCCTTCCGGCTAAAGCTTGAAAAGAACAGGCTGAGCGAGCCGACAAAGATGAGTGTTGTGAATGTCATACAAAGGCTGGAGATGATGTAGTCCCAGGGAACGCCGCCGAAAATGCGGACGACGGCCAGCACCGGCAAGCTCACCCCGAGCAGCAGAATCAACTGGAGTAATTTGCTGGATAACTTTCCCATGACGATTTGAGAGCCTGTAATGGGCGTGCTCATTAGCACACCCAGGGTGCGATGATAGATTTCGTCGCTGATAGCGCTGCTGAACATAACGACGGCGACGAACTGGATGGCATAAAATTGAAACCAGACAAGGGTCACAATTATCTGCTTGCCGGCCTGGGCCAAACGGGAGATCATATACGTTCCGGAGGAAGCGGTGAAATCCACCGCATCAAGCCAGATCACAGTCAAAAAGCCCGTCAGGAAGACCAGATAAGCAAAACGCGTAATGTAGTTTCTTCGTCGACGGCTCGATACTCGAAGCTCTTTCTCGAAAATCGGCCCGGTAAACCGGGATAAACTAATAAATCGCGAAACAGAATTTATTGATATAGTGCTCATGTCCATCCAAAAACTGTCAGAAAATGTCGCGCCTCAATCGTCGTACTGCACGCCGTTCCAAGAATATGCCGATGCCGCCCAGAGCAAATGTGGGAATGATTGACATAGCAAATGATAATAACTTGATAATAAACGAGTAATTTGGAGCGGCGCGATATATCGCGGAATAGAATACAATACGCAAGGGATTAAACATTCCACACAGAATATATGTTAGAGCTATATACGAACCTACTGTCGCCGCAATAGCTGAAGTAGCAGTCTTTAAACGTACCCCGAAATATATGCCGCACCCGACTACAAATAGCAAAGAACAAACAACACTGAGGGCGGCAATAGAAAAGATGATTAATATTTCTGTGAACACACGTATGCCGAGATTAGCATAGGAGATACACATCAGAACAAGATACAGCAGCAGTAAAGGGATATTTCGCCGAATTGCAGCAATTGCTTTGCCTCGAATAATTTCCTTATCTCCCAGCGTAGTTACAAGCAGTATGGGCCAGGTTCGAGCTTCCTTTTCACCAGCTATGCTGCCTGCAGAGAACACTGCTATGCGAATCATAATAATCAAATAAAGGCCAAACATGAGGTAACGCGGAAAGATATTATTGCGAGGAGATAGTAGTAGCAGAATAGCTGTCAGGCAAAAAAGAACGATTAACAATATAGTCATTGTCCTGTCTGTCTTGCTGTGTCCGACGAAGCCTTTGCGCATCTCTTTCCAGACGATTGGCGGACCCGTAACCGGTATAATAGAGCTGTCCGGGGATTGGGAGCCTGCTTTGTAGAAAATGCGAGTGAGCATTCGTTCCAAAACCCCCGCCGGCCACAGCTTTGTTGTCGAACTGAACGTGCTAACCAGAGCAGCTCCTCGAACGCGCCAGACTGCTACGGCAATTAAAACGGCCGTGACGGCCAACATAATCAAACAGTGTATCGGCCATGAGAAAAATTTAGGGACTCCGCTTTGAAGCAAAGTCGCATTTTCGGCTGCTAAAGCGACAAAGGGATTGATCAGAGCAAGTATGGATTGAGTCACATTTCGATTGAATATAAACATTCCTTTGATTGCGAGAAGATTAAACAAGCCGGGCAAGGCTCCAAAAATCAGTAGGTATCCCACGATGGTCATCAGGATAACGGCGTAGGAATGGCGATAAATTATTGAAAAAAACAAACTCAAGGCGCCGGCAAGCATAACAGCCGTCAGGGTGATGCAGATGCTTGAGACTACATAATTCCACGTTACACCCCCAAAGACCCGGACAATCGCCAGTAGCGGCAAACTTATCGCCAGCAGCAGCATCAATTGCAGCAGCTTGCTCAGGAGCTTGCCGGTCACGATCTGGAAGCTGCTGATGGGTGTCGTCATAAGGACGCTCAGTGTGCCGGTGCGGATTTCGTCACTGATCGAAGAACTGAGCATGACGATAGCGATTAGCTGAGCGGTGATAAATTGAAACCAGACAATAGTGGTAATTATCTGCCGGCCGGCCGACGACAATCTCGAAATTTGATAAACGGCCGAACCGGAACTCCGTATGCCGAGGGTAGAGTACCATATCGACAAAATGAAAATACTCAACAACAGGATATATGCGAAGCGGAGAAAGTAGTTTTTTTTTCGCCGGCTGGAAACGCGCAGCTCTTTGTCGAAGATAGGCCCGAAGAGGCGAACCGGGTCAAACAAGTTTGAAAACGTGCTGGTTAATGCCGTCGTCATAGGAATTTCTTTTGCCGCTGGTTATCTGAAGTCGAGTTCATCTTATCGCCGCCTGTTTGCTCAGTGGACCACGCCTTTGGTTAATTGCAGGAATGCGTCGTCGAGTTTCAGCCGTTCGGGCTGAATGGAGATAATATCCAAACCTGCGTTAACCAGCGTTCGTGCGACGATTCCGTTGGCATGCTGGCCCTCGTGGAAAGTTACGGCTATCTCTCCATTGAGCGCCTGGACCCGGCGGACCTGGGGCAGCGCGGAGAGCAGTTCGATCGCTTTGTCCTGATGTTCGGCCACACTGACCCTTACCTTGCTTTCGATTCCGAGGCGGGAGCGAATTTCTTCCAGCGTACCGCTGAAGACCAACTTGCCTTGCTCGATAATGCCGACGTGATCGCAAATCTCCTCCAACTCGCTCAGAATGTGGCTGGAGATCATAATGGTTTTGCCCATGCGTTTGAGTTCGCGCAGCAGCTCTCTTATTTCGATTCGTGCGCGCGGGTCGAGCCCGCTTGCCGGCTCGTCCAGTATCAGCACCTTTGGATCGTGTATCAGAACGCGCGCCAGGCCGAGCCGCTGCTGCATGCCTCGGGAAAGGCTGTCTACGGTGGCGCTCTTCTTGGACTCAAGGTCGGTCAGTTCGAGCACTCCTTCGACGATGGATTTACGCTTCTTACGCTCTATACCGAACGCTGCGGCGAAGAATTCCAGATACTCGAACACTTTCAGATCATCGTACACACCCATAAAATCGGGCATATACCCGACGAGCCTGCGAACTTTTTTGCCATGTTTGGAGACGTCCAGTCCGTTGATAAAAGCGCTGCCGCCATACGGTTCCAGAAGTGTCACCAGTATCCGCATGGTGGTCGTTTTCCCGGCGCCGTTCGGGCCGATAAAACCGAATATGTCGCCGTCCTTAATAGCCAGATTCAGATCATCGACGGCTGTTAGATCGCCATAGTTCTTAGTAAGATTTTTAGTTTCTATCATTTCTGGGTTCCTTCTTCCTGCTCTTTCGGAAAAACGACAAGCCGAGCCAACTGTATGTGATTTTGTTTATATTTTTTATCTTTGAGACCGAACGATATTGTAGCCTGATCGTACTCGATGGTGACAACCGCGGCTCCGCGGGCAAGATAAGCGCTCATGGTTTGAGTGCGCTGCAGGCATCCCTGGGCGAAAAAAGCAGTCTCTTTTTTGAAATTGATATCGGTTCTGTTTCGGTGAAAGTTATAAGTTACATAACGATCTGAGTCATAGTCGTCCCATATCCCCATTCTGTGGAACTGGCTGCGGAACTGCTTGCTGTCGCCGGCCGGAACGGAGCCGAATGTGATGCCGCGATTGTTGCTCAGCAGGACCCGGCCGCCGAGAATCGGGGACTCGGATTCATTTACAATGCGAACAACGATATCATCGCCTTGTCGCTGCACTTCGGCATTGAACGGCAACTTTTGCAGAGACGATTCGTTGAGCAGGCACTGGACATCCCATATATTGACCGGTATGGAATAGGGCAGATTTCCGCCGTCATGCTGAAAGCAATAAATTCTTCTGCCGCTGACTTCTGTGTTTTGTTGCCAGATGGATTCCTGGGTGGGAGCGATGCCGGACCACCACTGATTTGGCTGCAGGTTTTCGAGTTTATAGTCGTCGCTGGAAGGAGCGAACAGACCGCAATATTCGGTGGACCAGGCGTAGCCGCTGTTTTCTATTCCGTCCAGGACGGATACGACCCTCAATTCCATGTCGCCGGCGCGCAGGGCCTGCACGCCATAATAAGCGCCAACGGTAAACAGGATGATCCAGAACGCACAGGTCAGCCAGGTTAGTGGAAGGCGATCCAAGCGTTTTAGCAGTTTGTAGTCAATTGGGCCCAGCAGAACAGCCAGGGTAATCAGCAAAAGTATCACCCACCAGATGCTCAAAGGCCGGATCCCCTGGTACAGGAATTCCATAACCGCGTTATTCGCAGCATGGGCCCAGCCTATTTCGTATCGATTTCTATTGCCGGGCCTGCCTGTTTCGATTTTAGCATCTGAGGCGGATTGAATAGTCCGGCTGACCTGGTTTGACCGGATTCCGCCGGCAGTTGTGCCGAAGGGCAATGAATCGCCATATTCCAGGACTTCCTTGATACAATAGATCCAGAACGAAGCCGAATTTTCACGCTGCCTGTCCGTCATTGTGGCCGGATCAAAGGCCAATACTCCAACGCGTCCGAAGCCTGCGTATCCCGTCGCGAAAAGACATTCGCCGGCATCGTTGGTTTCGACTTTGTAAAAGTTGGCCTCGGATTTAGGCACAAGTGACCAGGCTGTCACCGTTTCCGGCTCGCCGCCGATCAATCCCAATTTTTCGAGCATCTCCGGGGGGACGATCATTTGTTTAAGGTCATGCAATTCGATAGGTAATAGTTGGGCGATCGGATTTGCGGGGGCCAGGGGATGGCTTCCCGGAATGAGCAGCAATTTGCCCCCGTTGGAGACCCATTGGGTGATAGCATTCATCTGCTGCCGGTTAAACAGATTCCAGTCGGGGTCATAGAGGATAAGCAGGTCCAGAGGGACGAAGCCTGTCCAGTCCCAGGGGACCATTCGCGGCAGCTTATCTCCTACGTTTACTTCTCCCTGCCCCCTATGAGACAGACATTTGGATTGTTTTGGCAGCCGCAACAGGCCGAATTTCCTGTTGCCTACAAGTCCGATCAGCAGATCGTTCTCGTTGACGACAGTTATGAAACGGCTGTCCGTCTCCATGCCCCAAAGCTCGAAGTCCTGACTCCATTGTGTTCGCCCGCGGTCTTTGTCGACAAGCCTCACGCTGCACTTGTCGGCGGTAAACGCGAACTTGGTGACCAGCGGCAAATGCAATGGTATATCCGGCGTCAGCACAAACTCGTAATTAACGTTCATCGTATTTAAGCCGTCCTGCTGGGCGGAGACGGTTATAATGCCGGCAAAAGGTTCGGTAAGAGTGCTGCTTATTCCGATTTCCACAGGCGTCCACTCCATCGGACGATAGTAACCGCCCCAGCCGCAGAAAAAATCAACGTTGAACGGATCTTCATCTACTTTTTCGGCAGCCGCGATGACCAAAACCGGAAACGATAATAAAATAAGCCAAACACGTAACATTTGTAACCCTCGCTGAATGCTAAGTTTATGTGCTAAATTCGAACCTTGCGATTATATATAATCCACTCCAGACACACAAGGACTAAAGCCAGACCTACAAGAAACGGCCACAGCGGAAGATTGGCCCGGCTAAGGTCACTCTCCTCGGCCTGTACCGGCTGGCCCGAAAGGACAATCTCACGCTGCGGTTCAATATTGCTTTCCTTCGGATCGAGCAGATTTACGGCAAAGAATCTGGCCGGCTGCTCGCCGATGCTCAGGCGATACGTACCGGCCCTGCCGGTTCCGGGGAAGCGAAGAGAGCCGGATGCGCTGGACCTGATTTCTGTGCCGGAAAAATCAGGCCCGTCGATTTGAGCTGTGATTTGAGCATCAAGACCGTCGACAACAATCGGCTCGCCGACCTTTAAGTTCATCTCCTGACTGCCTCCGAGCTGCATGCCCAGAAAACCGGCGGCGTTATAGCAGAAAAGAACGAAACCCGGTTCGAACGGCCAGTTGCTTTGCAGCACGTCGAATCCGGCCAGCAGAAACTCGCTGCCGTTTCGACGCACAAGAGCAATGGCCGGCGTCTCATTGAACTCGGCCAGAACATCCGCGTCACGGGGAAGTATCATCCTGTGGCATTTTGCGGCAAACAGGTTCGTCAGATCGACATATTTCAACACCGGGTGCTTAGTCCTCCAATCGACGATGACCTGGTTTTCGAGCTCCTGGGGAGATGATACGTCGATACCATCCGGCGGCCGGCCGAAAACGAGATAGCGGCACTTGGGCAGCGCCGCGGGCACGTGATTATCAAGCACAATCATATCATAGCGCTGTTCGACGCTCAGATCATTTTGGTCGATAACATCGAATTGTGCCGGGCTTGTAAGCTCGAGTTTAGCCAGCGGACAAGCCCGCAATGCCGATTCGAGCACCTTGTTTCCGCCGGTTACGAGCAGGACCGACAGTTTCTTCGGGGGTGACAGAATTGCCCATGCGGCGTCATCATAGCTCAGACAATCCGTTTGCTGCCCCGATTCGTCGGAACCCTGCAACTTTCTGACCTCGAGCACTCCGGCCTCGGCATACGACAGAGAAAAATCCACCGCTAACTTGCCGGGCCGGACGGCATCCGACGACTCATTAGTCTTTCGCGGGGGAACTGTCACCGACCTGACCGCACGCACATCGCCATTGATGCTGAGCTGCACATCACATGTTATCGGCGCAGCACCGTAATTGGCCAGTGTAGCGAATGCATTTACCTCTTCGGGATTCTCGTAGGACCTTCGCGCCTGCATGGCGATTACGGCGACGTTCTGCTGCGATTCGCCCGTGCAGTGAAAAGTCAGCTCATCGGGCCCGACCAATATCTGGTCCAGATCGCGGATTTGCCCATCGCTGAACAATACGAGCTGGGCTGCTTCTTCGGCGCTCATGTAGTTGGCTTCGACGCCGGGCGACTGCGCGAAGGCGCGGGCCACTACAATCGCCTCGGCCAGTGACGAGACGCCGTCACTTGGTATGACCGCTTCAATGGCCCGGTTCAACTGCTTCTTGTCGGATGTGAAA
>Ga0307379_10013014_pt1 | contig 10808 bp, 8 predicted proteins | sample UN2MG_FD_202237 | JGI IMG/M metagenome (GOLD analysis project Ga0307379, IMG submission 202237) | Soil microbial communities from Risofladan, Vaasa, Finland - UN-2 | ecosystem: Environmental > Terrestrial > Soil > Coastal area > Acid sulfate soil | place: Finland: Risofladan, Vaasa | collected... | reverse complement strand
TACACTACACTTGCCACCATGGTACAGCTGTTCGGCGAGGATGAAGGCTTTGAATACATGAAGGCCCTGCACAAGAACATCAACCAGTACACAAAGTCCGGCTCGGCCCCGATCAGGGCCGCGGCGCGGGGCGAGAACACCATCGGCATCGTGTTCATGCATGACGCGGTGGCTCAGACGGTGGCGGGCTTCCCGATCAAGACCGTCGCCCCCTGCGAGGGCACCGGCTACGAGATTGGATCGATGTCAATCATCGCCGGCGCGCGCAATCTGGACAGTGCCAAGAAGTTCTATGACTGGGCGCTGACGGCGGATATACAGTCGCGCGCACTGGAGGTGAACGCCTTCCAGGTCCCGTCGAACAAGGGCGCCGAGACCTCGCCGGCCGCGCCGGTCCTCTTGTCGATCAAGCTGATCGACTACGACTTCGCGCTTTATGGCTCGTCGGACGAGCGCAAGCGTCTGTTGAAGAAGTGGGACGACGAGGTGAGCGTTCTGCCTCAGTAATCGAGGCAGCAGGAAACGGGTAAGGCCGTGGATCGGACGGCCCGCCTTTGGCTACTAATCGGGGTGGCAGGCTTTTGCCTGCTGCCCTGGTATTCGTTGGAGGACGGCTTCTGGGGCTTCGGTTGGCTGTTCGACGGATATCCCCTCGATACCGATTACGCCCCCGGGCTGTTCCTGCTGATCCAGGGAGAGAAGTCCTGGTTGTGGCCACTGCTGCCCTTGCTGCTGGTACCGCTGGCGACGCGGTGGCGAGCGAAATCCAACCCTGCCTTTGGCTGGATCCTGATTGTCGCGGGCGGGGCCGGGTTTTTCTGGCTGCTGGCGCAGGGTTTCGCCATCGGTCTGCGGGGATGGCAGTTTGAATATCTTGAGCTGGTCTTCGGCCCGCTCGGTAACCGGCAGTTCGGCATGGGCTACGGGGCGATTCTGGTGGCGCTGTCGTTCCTGTTCGCCTTGACCCAGGGCCTGGCGGCACGGGGTGCGGTGAACGGCGATGTGTTTGTCGTCAGTTCGGTCGGGTTTGTGGTCGCGCTGGTCGGTCTTTTTATCCTGTATCCCATCGTCCAGGTTTTGGTCAGCGCCGTGCAGGACGATGCCGGGGACTACGCCTTCCAGCTGTTCGCCGAGAAGATGACCGAGCGAAAGATCTGGGGCCTGGGTTGCCTGACCGGGCCGATCAATTGCGGTGTGGCATGGAATTCGTTGTTTCTCGCCGTGTCGGTCGGCGGGCTTACGACGCTTCTGGGGTTGGTATTCGCGCTTGCGGTAACCAGGGCCGGGATTAAATCAACCAAGCTACTGCGGGCGCTGACCGTCCTGCCGATCATCACGCCGCCGTTCGTTATCGGCCTGTCGATCATCCTGTTGTTCGGGTTGTCGGGTACTGTGACAACCACGGTCGCCGAGGTGTTCGGTTTGCAGCCGTCGCGGTGGATCTATGGCCTGCCGGGCATTTTGATCGCCCAGCTTCTCAGCTTCACGCCAATTGCCTTCCTGGTATTGATCGGCGTCGTGGAAGGCGTTTCGCCCTCGCTGGAGGAGGCGGCGCAAACGTTACGGGCCGACCAGTGGCGCACCTTCCGGACCATCTCGCTGCCGTTGATGCGCCCCGGAATCGCCAATGCATTCCTGCTCGGCTTCATTGAGAGCATGGCGGATTTCGGCAACCCGCTGGTTCTGGGTGGAAATTACGACGTACTGTCGACGGAGATATTTTTCGCCATCGTCGGGGCTCAGAACGATCAGGGCAGGGCGGCGGTGCTGGCGATCGTGTTGCTGGCATTCACGCTTGGTGCATTCTACGCGCAGCGCCGCTGGCTGGGCCGCAAATCCTATACGACGATGACCGGCAAGGGCGACGCGGGGTTGCACCCAACGCTTCCCGGCGGCCTGAAATGGGCGGTGTTCGGTGTCGCCGGCGTCTGGACGCTGTTCACCGTCGTTGTCTACGGCATGATCGTCTACGGCAGCTTCGTCGATGTCTGGGGCCTGAACAACACTCTGACCTTCAAGCACTATATTACCGCATTTTCCGTCGGCGTGACCGAGCACGGGATTCACTGGTCAGGTGCCGCCTGGGACAGCTTCTGGACCACGATCGAGATCGCCGCGATCTCGGCGCCGCTGACCGCCGCCATTGGTCTGGTGACTGCTTACCTGCTGGTGCGCCAAAATTTTGCCGGCAAGCGGATGTTCGAGTTCGGCACCATGCTCAGCTTCGCCATCCCCGGAACGGTGATCGGAGTCAGCTACATCCTGGCTTTCAACGTTCCGCCGTTCGAACTGACCGGCACCGGCGCGATCTTGGTGCTGAGCTTTATTTTCCGCAACATGCCGGTCGGCGTACGCGCTGGAATTGCCTCGATGGCGCAACTCGACCGAAGCCTCGACGAGGCCTCGTTGACGTTGGGCGCCAACACCTGGCGCACCTTCCGCAAGGTGATCCTGCCGCTGCTGCGCCCGGCGATCCTGGCCGCCCTGGTTTACAGTTTTGTTCGGGCGATGACGGCGATCAGTGCGGTGATCTTTCTGGTCAGCGCCGAATACGATATGGCGACCAGCTATATTATCGGTCGGGTCGAGAATAACGATTACGGCCTTGCTATTGCCTATTCGACGGTGCTGATCATTGTCATGCTGGGTGCAGTGGCGTTGTTGCAGTTTTTGGTCAGTGAACGACGGATCGGCCGACGCGACACGGCCGGCACAGCGGTGCTGGCCGGGGGAGGGTAGGCGAATGAGCATCCGTAGCAACGCGGCTTCGGTCGTGTTTGAAGGCGTCTCGAAGATCTATGCTGGCACCGTGCGCGCGGTGGACAACATCTCGCTCAAAGTCGAGCCGGGCGAGTTGGTAACCCTGTTGGGTCCATCCGGTTGTGGCAAGACCACAACCTTGCGTATGATCGCCGGGCTCGAACGTGCGACCGAGGGCCGGATTTTGATTGGCGGCGAAGACGTGACCGGCTTGTCGGCGACCGACCGCGACGTCTCGATGGTATTTCAGTCCTACGCGCTGTTCCCGCACATGACCGTGATGGAGAACGTGGCATATGGGCTCGAATCTGCGCGTGCGCCAAAGGCAGAAGTGGCTGAAAAGGCGCGGGGCGGTCTCGATCTGGTGGGCCTCAGCGGCTATGGTGACCGGTTTCCTTCCGAGTTGTCGGGCGGCCAGCAGCAGCGCGTCGCTGTGGCGCGCGCACTGGTGCTGGAGCCGCAGGTATTGTTGTTCGACGAACCGTTGTCGAACCTGGATGCCCGGCTGCGTCGCAGGGTGCGTGACGAAATCCGAGACATCCAGACCAAGCTTGGCCTCACCGTGGTCTATGTGACCCATGACCAGGAAGAGGCGCTGGCCGTCTCGGACCGGATCATCGTCATGAACAACGCGGTAATCGCCCAGATCGGCACCCCGCGTGAGCTCTACGATTCTCCCGCGGACGCATTCGTTGCCGACTTCATTGGCGAAGCCAACCTGATCCCCTGCGAAGTGGTGGGGGTCTCTGGCGGGCGGGCGGAGGTCCGAGCGGGGCCGCTCTCGCGCGACTTTGATGCGCGCGGCCTATCGCCCGGTCCGGCCCGCATCGCGGTGCGCCCCGGCCGGATCAGCCTTGCCGCCCACGGAACGCCGGGATCGATCCCGGCCGCGCTGATCAAGCAAACTTATGTGGGTAGCCGTATGGAATACCAGGTCGCGACCGATTTGGGCGAGATCTTCGTCACCAGCGAGGATGTAGGCGCTGGGTTCGATGTTGGGGCCGAGGTGGGGCTGATCCTCGCGGCAACCGGGCCGGTGTTGGTTGCCATCGCACCGGGAGGGTCCACATGAACACTGCTCGGCTGACCGCTGCCCAGGCGATGATCCGGTACCTCTGCGTTCAGGAAACAGAGCCGGGTGTGCGGTTCCTCCACGGATGCTGGGCAATCTTTGGCCATGGCAATGTGGCGGGGCTCGGCGAGGCACTTGAGGCGGCAGGCGATGCCCTGCCGACATTACGCGGCCACAACGAACAGGGAATGGCCCATGCTGCCATTGCCTTCGCGAAAGCCTCGCGGCGCCGCCGGGCGATGGCTGTCACCACTTCGATCGGTCCGGGGGCAACCAACATGGTCACCGCCGCCGCGCTGGCGCATGTGAACCGGCTACCGGTGCTGCTGATTCCGGGCGACGTCTTCGCAAGCCGGGCTCCGGACCCGGTGCTGCAACAGGTCGAAGATTTCCAGGACGGCACGGTCAGTGCAAATGACTGTTTCCGCCCAGTCAGCCGCTACTTCGACCGCATTGCCCGCCCAGAGCAGCTTCTCACAGCGTTGCCACGGGCAATGGCCGTCATGACCGATCCCGCTGAGTGCGGCCCGGTAACGCTGGCCTTTTGCCAGGACACGCAAGCAGAAGCTTTCGATTGGCCGGAGACCTTTTTCGCCCCGCGCCTGTGGCCGCTGCGCCGGTCGCGACCCGACGAAAGCGCGCTTGTCGCCGCCGCCGAAGCGCTGCGTCGGGCTGAGCGGCCACTGATCATTTCGGGCGGAGGCGTCCACTATTCGGACGCCACCGAGGCCCTGCGTAACTTCGCCGAGACCCACCAGATCGCGGTGACCGAAACTCAGGCGGGCAAACCAGCCCTGCCTTGGGATCATCCGTTAAATCTGGGCGCCATCGGCGTCACCGGTTCCAGCGCCGCCAATTCAGTGGCGGCGGAGGCTGACCTGATCCTGGCCGTTGGCACCCGGATGCAGGACTTCACCACAGGATCGTGGACTCTGTTCCGCAATCCGGCGCGGCGCTTCGTGATGCTGAACGCCGCCGTCTACGATGCAACCAAGCACGGCGCCATTGCGTTGGTCTGCGATGCCCGGGCCGGGCTGGGGGAGCTTTCCGCCCGACTGGAAGGCTGGGCGGCGACCCCGCCGGAGGCCATGTTGAAGGAAACTTGGAACGTAGCAGTCGATGCTTCCACCGCTGCACACGCCGGCACTGACTACGAAAGCTATGCGCTGCCGACTGACGCACAGGTTGTCGGCGCAGTGCAACGCTCCGCCGGTCCGGACAGCGTGATAGTCTGCGCCGCAGGCGGGTTGCCGGGTGAGCTGCACAAGTTGTGGCGGGCCGAACGACCAGACGGCTATCACTTGGAATATGGATATTCCTGCATGGGCTACGAGATCGCCGGGGGCTTGGGCGTCAAGATGGCCCTGCCGGAGCGTGAGGTCGTGGTGATGGTAGGCGATGGCTCATACATGATGCTGAATTCCGAGCTCGCGACCTCGGTCATGCTAGATAAAAAGATTATCGTCGTCATTCTCGACAATCGCGGTTTCGGATGCATCGACCGGCTCCAGCGGGCGACTGGGGGAGAAAGTTTCAACAACCTGCTCGACACCGCTCGCCACACCGTGCCAAGCGCCATCGATTTCGTCGCTCACGCCGGATCGATGGGCGCCGTTGCCGAGAAGGTAGCAACGATCCCAGAACTGGAGCGGGCCATGGCCCGAGCTCGGGCCTCTGACAGAACCTACGCCATCGTCATCGATACCGACGCGGCCGCCTCGACTGGGGCAGGGGGCCAGTGGTGGGACGTGGCTGTGCCAGAGGTCTCGCCGAGGCCCCAGGTGGCCGACGCACGCCGGGCCTACGAGGCGGCGCGCAAGATCCAGCGTCCGAGTGACTGAGCTCATGATCCGCTACGGCACCAACCCAATAGCCTGGTCGAACGACGACGACCGCAGCCTCGGGGCAGACATTCCGCTTGAGCGTTGCCTCGGCGATGCCGCCGCAATCGGCTTCGACGGTATTGAGAAGGGGCACAAGATGCCCTCCGAGCCTTCCGATTTGGCCGCAGCACTGGCGCCGCACGGGCTCGACTTCGTATCGGGATGGCATTCTCTTAACCTTCTGGCGCATTCGGTCGCGGCCGAGAAGGTGGCAATCCAGCCCCATCTCGACCTGCTGAAGGCGATGGGTTGCACGATCTGCATCGTCTGCGAAACCTCGAACGCCATCCACGGCGACAACGCCGTCTCGCTGGCGGAAAGCCCGGTGCTGCCGGCCGCCGAATGGCCCGCTTTCGGCGCAGCGGTCGAGGAGATCGCCCGGCATTGCACTGCGGTAGGATTGACGCTGGTCTATCACCACCACATGGGGACAATCGTCGAGACGCCGGCCGAAATTGATGCCTTCATGGCCGCGACTGGCCCGGCCACACACCTCCTGCTCGACACCGGACACTGTTTTTTCAGCGGAGGCAGTCCAACAGAAATGGCGGGACGCTACATGCCCCGTGTCGCCCATATACACGCCAAGAACGTCCGCCCCGCCGTCATGGATCAGGCGCGCAGCGAGGGTCTAAGTTTTCTCGAAGCGGTGCGTCGAGGAGTTTTCACTGTGCCCGGCGATCCAGAGGGTGCGGTCGATTTCATGCCGGTGCTAGAGACTGCGGCGCGGCATCGCTACAGCGGCTGGCTTGTGATCGAAGCCGAACAGGATCCGGCTGTGCGCGACCCGGTGAAATACCAGTCGCTGGGTCTCGCGTCTCTGAAACACATTGCGCGCGCCGCCGGTCTCGATCCGTTGCTCGGCCATGAAAACCATTTTACAGAGGGATCGGCAAGATGACCGTCACCATTGGATTGCTCGGCGCCGGCCGGATCGGCCTGACCCATGCCCGCGCCCTTGCCGGAATTCCCTCCGCACGGCTCGCCGCCATTGCCGACCCCTCCGACGCTGCAGCGCAGGCAGTGATTGATCTAACCGATGCCCGCCGTTCCGAAGTGGACGAGATCATCGCCGATCCTGCGATTGATGCCGTCATCATTGCAACGCCCACCGACCTTCATGCCGGCCAGGTCGAACAGGCGGCACGGGCCGGCAAGGCGATCTTCTGCGAGAAGCCCATTGATCTCGATATCGACCGGGTTCGCTCCTGCCTGAAGGTGGTCGCCGAGACCGGCGCCCGCCTGATGGTCGGCTTCAACCGCCGCTTCGATCGGGAATTTCGGGCCCTCCGGGCACACATCAAGGCTGGTGCGGTCGGCGAAATCGAGATGATCCAGCTTGTCTCGCGCGACCACGCTCCACCGCCGATCGGGTTTATAAAGCGCTCGGGCGGCCTGTTTCGCGACATGATGATCCACGACCTCGACATGGCGCGGTTCCTGATGGGCGAGGAGTTCGTGGAAGTCTTTGCCATGGGCTCAGTGCTGATCGACCCGGAGATTGGTGCGGCGGGCGACGTCGATACAGCGACGGCGACACTGAAAACGGCCAGTGGTCGGATCGCGGTTATCACCACCAACCGCCGCTCGCCCTACGGTCATGATCAGCGGGCCGAGGTGCATGGGTCGAAGGGCATGGTGTCGATAGGCAACATGCGCGCCACCTCGGTCACGCTCGCGAACGGCGGCGGCTTCCATACCGAACAGCTGCTCATCTCGTTCATGGACCGCTATGTGGAAGCCTACCGCCGCGAGTTGACGGCGTTGGTCATGGCGGTCGAAAGCGGCGGCCCGTTTTCGCCTACCGGCGAAGACGGGTTGCGTGCCCTCGAATTGGCGGATGCGGCGGTGCGGTCAATGGAGAGCGGCATGGTGGTGCGTCTGTAGGATTCTTGCTGCATTCGCTGCGGGATCGGCACCACTTTACGAGAATCAACCGGGTCTGCTGTGACACTGTCGCCCTGAGCATCGGTAACTGTTTCAGAGTTCTATCTCAATGAGATAGGGGCTGGTGGTAGATAACCCGACCTCCATCGCCCGTGCCAGATCGCGTGTATTTGCCACCCAGCAACCCTCAACGCCCATGCCGTGCGCCATTTCGACCCAACCGAGCTCCGGCCGGTTCAGGGTCAACATGTCGATCGCCCGCGGCCCGGGATTGGCGACGCCGACATTGGCAAGCTCGCCATGCAGAATCCGATAGCTGTGATTGGCAAAAATCAACACCGTTATATCGAGGTGCTCGCGGGCCATCGTGAATAGTGATTGGACGGTGTACATTGCGCTCCCATCGCCTTCGAGCGCAATGACCTTGCGGTCGGGGCAAGCAATTGCCGCACCGATTGCCGCGGGCATGCCATAGCCAATTGAGCCGCCCCGATTATTCAGCCAAGTATGCGGCGGCGCGCCAGCGGTCGCGGCAAAAAACGAGCGGCCGGTGGTCACCGACTCGTCGACAACGATTGCGTTCTCAGGGATCAGGGCGCCCAGTACATCTGCAATAGTCTCGGGCGTCGTGGGACCATCCGGAATATCCGGCCGGCGCGCCCTGGCGACATGCGAAGGCGTTAGCGATTGGGCGCCGACGGCGATCGAAAGCGCATCAAGACCGCTCGCGATATCCGCTCCGACACCAGCCAATTCGACAAATTTCACCCCTTCCGCAGTGAGCACTCCGGGCTTGTCGGGGTAGGCAAAAAAAGCCACCGGCGGGCGAGCGCCGACCAGCACGATCTGGCAATAGGGCGCCAACATCTCAGTCGCCTGATCTACTGGATAGGGGATGCGGTTCGCCGTCACCCGGCCGGCGCCACGCTCGAGGCGGGCATTCGACCACTCAGTCAGCAATGCGCAACCGGTCGCGGATGCGATCCGACCCGCCTGAGCCAGGCACCCCTCATCTAACGCCACGCCACCCAGCAACAGCAGACTGCCGGGCTTGCGCAATGCCTCCGCCGCCATGTTGACCGCAACTTCGGAAATGGCTGTTCGGGGCGGGATCGGCAGAGAATCAGCCACGACGCCACCCGCATCCCAGGCGGTGTCGCCGGGCAGAATTAATGTCGCAATCTGCCCCGGTGGCGTCCGGGCCGCGGCGATCGCCTTCGCGCCATCGGACCCGACGTCGGCAGACGTGCGCGAGGTATGGACCCAGTGCGAGACCGGCCGCGCAATCCCTTCAATATCCGAGGTCAATGGTGCATCGAGTGCGATGTGTGCGGTCGCGTGCTCACCAACAATATTGACGACGCCCGAACCTGCCTTTTTAGCGTTGTGCAGATTTGACAGTCCGTTCCCGAGCCCCGGCCCAAGGTGCAAAAGCGTCGAGGCTGGGCGGCCTGACATGCGAAAATAGCCATCGGCGGCTCCGGTCGCGACCCCTTCAAACAGCACCAGAACCGAGCGCATACCTGGTACTTGATCGAGGGCTGCTACGAAATGCATCTCGGAAGTGCCTGGATTCGTGAAACAAACATCGACTTCACCCGCCAAGAGAGTGCGAACCAGACTTTCTGCGCCGTTCATGAAACTGCCCCTTTGAGTACTTTCGGTTTGGTGTGGATTTTCCTAACTGGTACCATCGCCCAGCGCTGCAAACGAGATGTTTTTCGCGCGATCCAAGCGGGCAACGAAGGTTTGTCCTGATAGCTCCACGTCTCATCCACGGACCGGGTTTCGACCCGCTCAGTGAGATTGCCGAGAAGCAAACCCGGTCAAGTGGGTGCACTTCGGGGGCGGTGTGCACATTGCAGAGGCATCCTTGAGCGCCGAGTTTATTTAGATAAAAACCATGGGATCTCCATTCAGTCGGCAGTTTCAATATGAAATCAATTCAGCTGTGGTCTAAAAAATGCCTAGATTTGAAATATACTGACTTTCGGTTAGTTGAGTTTTAAGATTTCTTGCGTTCTCTACCGTGGGTTGTACTGCAAAAATTAGGTGGATCAGTAATCGGGTGAGCGGGGACGAGCAAATGAAACATCCTTTTGATGTTCATGTCGGGTCAAAACTAGGTCAATGCCGTTGTAGGGCGGGGATTTCCCAGGAGCAGCTCGGCGACGCGCTAGGCATCAAAGCCGAGCAGATACAGAAGTACGAATCCGGGGACGACCGTATCACCCCGGACCTCATGCGAAACTATGTCGCCGTGATGGGGGTGCCGCCATCGTTCTTCTTCGAGGGTCTCGTGAGCGCCCTCAGCGACGCAGCCTGATTTGAATGGCGTCACGATAAATCCTTCAAACTGATTCTTTCCGGTCTGGATTTGCCCGACCGGAAGATCAATCGCAAACTGACCGGTACAACTGCCGAAGAATCGGATAGGCTGCCCTCCGTCGCAACGCGTCAGGCGGAGGGTTGGCCGGTCATGATTTTACTTGAAGCGATGGACGGGCACCAACTCGATGCATATCGAGCGCAACCCGACGGTAATGTCCGGGCCGGGCTTGTTATCATTCAGGAGATTTTTGGCGTCAACAGCCATATCCGCAATATCGCCGACCGCTTTGCTGCACAGGGTTTCGATACGCTGGCGCCAGCGCTGTTCGATCGAGCCGAGCGCGGGATTGAACTTGGCTATCAACCTGATGATGTCGATCGCGGGCGTGCGATTCGGGCGCAAATTTCGACCGACGCGGCGCTGTTGGATTTAGATGCATCAATCAGAACTCTTGCCACGACAGGACGGCCGGTTGCGGTGGTAGGCTATTGCTGGGGCGGATCGCTGGCTTGGGCCATGGCAACGCGATTGCAAGGACTGAGCTGTGCTGTTTCCTACTATGGCGGCCAGGTCGCGGAAATGGCGGACGAGCAACCGCACTGCCCGGTGATGCTGCATTTCGGCGAGACCGATCATGGCATTCCCATGGAACAGGTCGAAACCGTGCGGGCGAAGCACTCGGCGTTACCACTTTTCACTTACCCCGCAGGGCATGGTTTCGGTTGCGACCAGCGTGTATCCTTTCATTCTCCCAGCGCCAAGTTAGCGTTCGAGCGGACTGTGGAATTCCTAAACGCCCATACCGGTGGAGGCTGATCCACCGCGCAACGCCCAAGCCGGCACGTCAGCGCATTCAGTCGGTGCGTTTCAATGG
>Ga0307379_10013007_pt1 | contig 10812 bp, 19 predicted proteins | sample UN2MG_FD_202237 | JGI IMG/M metagenome (GOLD analysis project Ga0307379, IMG submission 202237) | Soil microbial communities from Risofladan, Vaasa, Finland - UN-2 | ecosystem: Environmental > Terrestrial > Soil > Coastal area > Acid sulfate soil | place: Finland: Risofladan, Vaasa | collected... | reverse complement strand
TACTCCAGAAACATATTCTCTTATACATGGAGCAAGAAAAGAGGACTTTCAGAAAACATTAAATAATATAATTTATACTGCTAAGATAAAAAAAGAGGGAAACCTTAATGTAGATATTGGTGTTCAATCACTCCTACTTCCAGAAAATCTTAATGAGATAAGAGATTTAACAAGAATCATCAAAGAAACAGGGGTAGATAATATTCAAATCAAACCATTTGCACAACAACCATTTGCTAAACAAAGACAATCAATTGTAGATTATACTAATCAAGATCTAAAAGATTTAAAGAAAGATGTTGAGGGATTTGGTGATAAATCATTTACTGTAGTTTATCGTGAGAAATCTATGGAAAGAACAACATTAGATAAAGAATATTCGAGCTGTTTAGGATTATCTTTTTGGACACTAATTGATGCTAAAGGAAATGTAGTCCCATGTAATTTATTCTATGATAAGCCAAAATATTCATTTGGAAATATTCATCAACAAAGTTTTAAAGAAATATGGCGTGGAGATAAAAGAAAAGAAGTGCTCAAGAAATTAAAAGGTAATGAAGGAATTTGTAAGGATTATACTTGCAGACCAGATTTATTTAATCGTTATATGTGGAGATTAAAGAATCCAGAAAAAAACGATTGTTTTATATAGTTAAATAACTTAAACTTAAAATGAAAGAAATAAAAAATGTTGTACTTTTTCAACCAGCAAGATTTGGTGATATTATTTATGTAATCCCTATAGCTAGAAGATTAATGGAGAGGGGATACAAGGTTGAATTTCCAGTCTATAAAGCAAGATATAATGGATTAAATTTAGGAGCGTATTTTCCTGATATAAATTTTACTATAATGGATCCTGAACATCCAGATAAATTAGTACACACAGGTTATGTTAATGCACCAATGGAAGGAACTATTTTTCTTCCTTTATGGAATGGGGCTAATTGGAAAAAAACGATAGGCCCTTATGCTGGTGAAGACTTAATGAATTGTAAATATGAAATGTATAATGATCTTTTTGAAGATAACATAGATAAAAATACTTATTGGCATAATTTAACTTGGAAAAGATTTCCAGAAAAAGAAAAGAAATTAATGGAACATTTAGGAGTGCAACCTGGAGAAAAATATGTTTTAATAAGTGATAATTATGCTTGGGGACATATGGACTTAAAAATAGAAACTACTTTGAAAAAAGTTTATTTAAGAGCAACTCCTGGATTCAGTATGCTTGATTGGAGTGGACTAATAGAGGGGGCTGATGAGATACATTGTGTTGATGCCTCAACTCTTTATTTAGTTGACAGATTAATAACTACAGATAAACTTCATAGATACAGGAGAGCGAGAGAAGATGTAAAACTTAGTCATTTATTCAGTAAAAAATACATTATACATAATGCAGATAGTAGCATATACAATGAGTTATGGTAGAAAAAATTACCTTTAATTGGAAGCAAGAAGGAAACAAAGTAATTATGGAGACAGAGTTAGGTGAAACCCATTGGATAGTCCCTGGTGATTTTAAATTAGAAGAAACAAGTCAAGATCTTCTTAGATTAATTGAATGGTTACTTTATGATAATTGGGGAAGTTTACCTGAAATAGAAAAGAGAAATGCTGAATATAAAGGAACTAGAAAATTTGGTAAAAAGGTTGGTTTATCTTTTAGTTGTGGTTGTGATTCTACTGCTGCTATGTTAGTTCTACCTGATGATATTGAAATTGTTCATCATGAGAGAGATGAAGATCTTGGTGGTTTATTAGATTTAACAAATACTCATTATATGCTTGATGAAATGAAAAAGATGGGAAAAGAAGTATTAGTAATTCCATCTAACCATGAAAAGATAAGACAATATCATAGTCAACCAAGAGGATTTGCAAGCGATTGGTGCCCAGGATCAGCATTAATTTTGTTAGCAGATTATTTAGATTTGGGATATATTGCTTATGGAACAACTCTTGGAGAATCCTTTATTGATCGTGGTTATAAGTGGCATGATTTTTATAACCATCCATCACAAATTCGTTGGAGAAAGGCATTTAATCACGCAGGTCTTCATATGATTCTTCCAGTTTCACCTCTTTCTGAAGTGGCCATTAATAATATTGTTCAACAAAGCCCATATAAAAATTTAGCAAATTCTTGTTTGCGTTCTAAAGTACCTGGAGAGGGTTGTAAGATGTGTACTAAGTGTTGGAGAAAGAGTATGTTAAATAATTGGGAAATGAAAGAGGGATATAAAGATACTGCAGATATGCAACATAAATTAAATCCAGTTTATCAAGCCCACACAGTTATCTATGGTTGTCAAAAACCAGGAGCCTGGATTCCTAAAGAAGTTGAGCCATTCATTAATAAAGATGTTAGTTGGGTTGAAAGATATTATCCTCATTCATTAAAATTAGTTCCAGAAGAATTAAGAGAAGGAATCAAAAATAAATTAATAGAATATGGAATTGAACCTATGACTGGCCCAGAAATAGAAGAACTTCCAGAATTTACAGTAATTGACTAAAATGGAAATCTTAAAGTATAGAAAATATGGTAATGGGATGACTCTTGAAGAGTTAGGAAATCTATTAATGTCTGAAGAAGAAATAAATAATCAAATAAAGGAATTTCAAAAATGAAAGAAGATTATACTGCAGCATCTACATTCCCAAGTAAATTATTACATAATGATATTATTGAAAATGGTAAAATCATACCTATTCATTTACAATTGATACCTACTAATCGATGTAATCAAACTTGTAGTTTTTGTAGTTGTTCAGATAGAAGAAAGGATTTAGAACTAAGTTTAGATAAAATGAAGGGTATTATCAATACTGCATCTCAATTAGGAACTAAGGCTATAACAATTACTGGTGGTGGAGAACCATTAATGCATAAAGATTTAAATGAAATAATTAAGTATGCTTCTGAATTAGATATTGAATGTGGATTGACAACAAATGGTTATTTGCTTGATAGATTAGAAAAACATGATAATTTAACTTGGTGTAGAATTTCAACCTCTGATGAACAAAAACCAGCATATGATAAAATCTCAAGGGCAAATAATCTAAATCCTGAAACAGATTGGGCTTTCAGTTATGTTTTATCAAGAAAACCAAATTATGAAAACTTACAAAATTCTATTAATTTTGCTAATAAGTTTAATTTTAGTCACTTTAGATTAGTTAGTGATTTACATGATTTAGAGAATGTTCCAGGAATGGAAGAAATAAAACTTAACTTACAAGATGATAAAAAAGTAATTTATCAAGGAAGAAAAGACAGCACAAGGGGAAAAAAAGAATGTTATATTTCATTACTTAAACCTTTAATTGCTCCAGAAGGAATATTCCCTTGTTGTGGTGTTCAATATGCAAAAAATGGGCAAGACAGAGATATGATTGAAGAAATGTCTATGGGAAAGATGGAAGAGTTAGTTGATATTATTTCTAATCAAAAGCAGTTCGATGGAAGTAAATGTGATGTTTGTTATTATTCACAATATAATGAAGCACTTAAAAAATTAATGGAAGCACCAAAACATAGGAGGTTTGTATGAAATTAGCAGTAAAGGCCATAATGGTTGGAGAAATAATGGAGAAAGAAGTAAAAGAGGGAGAATTTATTGAGCATTGGGGTCCATTATATTCACCACAAATAAAAGCAATTGAGGGATTAGAAATGACTCGTAATTATAATGAAGCAGATTTAGTTCTTATCTGGAACACCATTCCTGCTCAAATGCGTAAACCAAATACAGATCAACCACAAAATCCTGAAAAGATTATTATGATTATTCAAGAAACACCTGTAGCCCCTCACAGAAGAATGTTACATGAACAGATTGATAGATTTTATAAGGTTGTAACCCATAATCCTCTTGGTGATAATCAAATTGCTTTTAGTTCAAATCCAAGTCATTATCCTTGGGGGCCTGAATTAAGTTTAGATATTAAAAGAGAAGATACAACTATTAAAAATAGAAATTTCTTTTTTGCAGCAAGAAGAGTTAAGGCATATGAAGACATTCCTGATAAATGGGACACTCATGTTTTATATGGAGATAGAGTAAAATTAGTTAGAGCATTCCATGAGAAGCACAAGGATAGATTAAAATTATATGGGATGGGTTGGGATGATATTGGAAAGGACTATGCTACAAATGGAATTTCTACAAAAACACTTTATATGAATAGAAAAGGAAATTGGAGAAGGGATAAGATCCAAGATGTTGAAGATAGTCAAGCAGAGTTTCATATTGTTTTAGAAAATTGTATTCAAAAGAATGTAATTACAGATCATTTTCACGATGGGTTTGGTTCAGATAGAGTCGTATTCTATCTTGGTTGTCCAAATATAGAAGACTATGTTCCAATGGATATTTTTATTGATCTAAGACCTTATTACAATAAAGAAACTGGAGAGTTTGATGTTGATAAAATTGTAGAAATTGCTGATAAAATGACACAAGAAGAATATGATGGTTATATTCAAAGAGCAAGAGCCTGGAGAAAAACACTCGTAGATGACAAGGGATTATTAATGCATAATTATAGGGCTCATGAATTAACAGATAAACTATGTGAAATATTTAAGGATTATATTAAAAAAGAGAAGGAGGTGAAAAAATAATGGCAGGTAAAGGATTATTTACACCCTATAAAAGAAGAGTATTTGTAGAAACAGGAACTCAAACAGGAAGCGGAGTTAATTGCGCATTAACAAGTGGATTTGAAGAAATCTATTCTATAGAATTAGATAAAGAAAATTATGACAGGGCTGTAGAAGCATTTAAAGATAACCCAAAAGTACATTTATTTTTAGGAGATTCAAATACCAAATTAGTAGAAGTTCTAAAATTAATAAATGAACCAGTAACATTTTGGTTAGATGCACACTCAACAGAATATTCTCCAATATTGGAGGAACTTGAAGCAATTAAAAATCATCACATTAAAAATCATATAATTATGATTGATGATTGTAGAAACTTTCAACATTACTATGGAAAGATGGGCCTATTTGAAGTAATAAAGCGTGTTCAACAAATAAATCTAAATTATAAATTTCAATTTATAAGTGCAAATGAAACATACCCACAAAGTGTTTTAGTTGCGAAGGTAGATTAATGGTAGAACAAAAAGAAAGAGATATATTAGAAGAGTATGCTATTGGAGAAGGAATAGATGTAGGTTGTGGTAAAAATAAAATTGGAAGATTTGGAGTTGATAAGGATCCTTCAACAGAACCAGATATTATCTGTAATATGTGGGATATTCCACTTCCAGGAAATACACAAGATTATATTACAAGTTGTCATAATCTAGAACATACAGTTCATACAATAAGAACCCTCAAGGAATGGCATAGGCTTCTGAAAGTTGATGGGAGACTTGCAATTGCAGTTCCTAATGGAGAAGAAGTAAATATTAAAAATTTAGGAGATAGCCTTTATGGGCACCTACAATTATTCTCAAAAAAAACAATTCAGAACTTTTTAGAGTTTGTTGGTTTCAAAATTATAGAATGTTTTGATTTTGAAAAAGAAAACTCTGCTAGTCATATCGGTTCTAGCATAATAGTGGTGGCACAAAAATGATAGACTTTGTAATTAGTGTAAGAGATAAAGAGAAATGGAGAATTCAACAAGTTGTTGATTATCTTAAAAGCGATATTACTGAAAAGATAATTATCGTTGATTACGGAAGCAAAAAACAAGTAAAAAATATTAAAGGGGCGGAGGTAGTAAGACCAATTAATTCTGGAACTCAATGGAATAAATCTCATGCACTTAATATCGGAATAAAAATGTGTAAGTCAGATTATATTGCTACTACTGATTGCGATATGATTATTCCTAAATATTTCTTTGAGAAAATAAAAGATTATCTTACCGGAAAAGATATATTTGTTTACTCTACAAATGTAAGAAGAATTAACACTAGAAAAGGATCTTTCAAACAGAAATGGAATTGGTCTACAAGGTGGTGGAAGAAGAATAATTTTTATCCAATAAAATCAGATGGTGGAATTCAATTGTTCAGTAGAAAATGGATTTGGAAAGTAAAGGGCTATGATGAGAACTTCACTTACTGGGGAGGTATGGATAATGACTTACATCTGAGGGCTTTATTCGATCATATCCCAACAATAGATTTAGGTGTCCAATTATTACATCAGGAACATAAACATGATAAGGAAGCCCACTTAGATCCTAAAGAAAGAGATTATGCTCAAAAGATGAGATATGTTAAAAAAGAATACTTAAATTATAAAGAAGAAAATAGAATTATAAAGAATAAGGGGTGGGGCGGCGAATTTCCAAGAATTATAATAGGCCCTAGAGAGGATATTAAGCTAAGAAAAAAACAATTAATAGAACAAAAGAAAATAGAAAGCTTTATAAAAACAGGTAAGTTTAATAAAACAAGCCTAGAAAAGAAATTAAAGAAGCTAACTAAAAATAAAAATATTAAAGTAATATGGCCAAAGAAAAAATATTAATAGCAATTACAAGTAATAGAGAAAGAGTTCCGAAATTCTTTATGACAAGTATGATTAATCTGTATTCTAAAACAAAAGAAAAATATAATGTTGATATAGCAAATATTTCTGCTGTTGAATGTAATTTAATGAGGAACTATGCCTGCCAAATTGCAATAAATAAAGGATATGATTATTTATTTATGGTTGATGAAGATATGGAATATCCAGCAGATTCTATTATTAAATTAATCAAACATAATAAAGATTTTGTTACTGGTTCTGCAAATACAAGAACTCCCCCTTATTTACCAACACAATATAAGAATTGGAAATCAGCAGATTTATCAAATCCAGATAACCATGTAAAAGCAGAAGGTGATAAATTAATTAAAATAGAATGTTCTGGTGTATGTGGGGCCTTAATAAAAACAAATAGCCTTGAGAAATTAAAATATCCTTTCTTTCAAATTAAATACAAAGAATTTCCAGATATAATTGGTGGAGATGTTATGTTCTGTAAACAATTAAAAGATAAAGGAATTTCTATGTATCTTGATCCAACTATTTTTTATGGACATTTATCAAAAGGATTTATAGTTAGTCAGAATGGAACTAAAATAAACTAATAAAAATTATAAGGAGGTATAAAATGAAAATAATAAAAAAGAAACTTAACGAGGACCAGATAAAAGCAAGAAGAAGAAATAAGATAATTCTTGAATCAGAAATTGCAGATACTAAAATAGAAGTAGATCAGAATCAATTCATGCTAGATAATCAAATTGCTGAAAAGAGAATAAGAAAACAATTAGTTTTAGCAAAGAGCAAATTAGAAAGCTTAGAACAGAATCTTGTAATAACTGAAAAAGAATTAAAGCATGGTTGCGTTGAAATAGAAGAACAAGAACCACAAATCATTCCAACAAAATGAAAGAAAAATTAGAAGATAATGTAATTTATGTTGGAAATAAGGCACCTGGAGTTTATTCTTTCAGTATTAAAACTATATTTGAAAAAGGAATAAATGAAATTAAAGTTCTAGCAAGAGGAAAGTCTATTCTAACAGCAATTAATGTAGTAGAATATATGAAAAGAAATAATCAGTTAGAAATAAAAGAGATAAAACTTTCAAGTAGTGAATTAAAAAAAGAAGAAGAAAAAGTAATATTTGTGTCTTCTATAGAGATAGATATAATTAAAAAAAATATATAATTATATCGGAATGTTTATAAATACTTATTTACTTTAAGATTTAAGGGGGTAAAAACAATGGAAAAAATAATAGGAATCATTGAAGAAAAAGCAATTAAAGAAGGAATTAAGAAAGATAAAACTCCTTGGAAAAGAGCGTCTTATGTAATTTCTGGAAAAACATTAGCTACTTTCGACGAAGAAATAATAAATAAGTTTAATTCTGGAATGACAGTAGAAGTTGATTATGAAGTTAACGAACAAGGTGATAAACATTACAATAATATAACTGAGATGAAAGAGTTCCTTGGAGAAGTTCCAGTTCAAAAAAATCAAGGTAATGGTTTTAAATCTCCTGAAGATCAACTTAGAATAATAAGACAATCATGTCTTAAAGCATGTGCACAAATGATGGTTGTAATTAAAGATTCTGAAAAAGTTAAGAAATCTATTGAAAATGGAAATCTTATGGATTTATATCTTAATACAACAGATATGTTAGTAGAGTATGTGCAGAACGGAATCCAAATTAAAAAGGAGCAAGTAGATGAAAAAGATTCTGAAGATTCTTCAATGCCAGATTTTTAGGAAGGAAGGAGAAGAATTATCTTGTTTTCTTGAAACTTTAGAAGAAAGTACAGGAAAAAGAAGAGAACAACATATAGTCATAGACAAAGATAGAAAAGTCTCCTTTTGGAATTGCACTTGTTCTCATGGATCAGTTTGGAGATTTTCAAAGAAATGGTTAGGAATAGATAAGCAATGTCAACATGTTAAAAGGGGGATAGAGCACTTAGAAGAACTAGGTTATTTTTATCTTTAAAATGAGTTTTAATGAAGAATTTTATGTAATCTGTGATATTTGTAAATTAGTAAAAGATATTTCTGTAGTAACAAAGAATGGAAAGCAATATGTAGTTTGTAAGGAATGTATAGATAAGATACCAGAGGAAATAGTCTCCCAGGAAGCCCCTAAACAAGAGATTAAGCATACTCCAGAGGAACAGCTAAAAAATGAGAAGAAGAAATTTGAAGAAAAACAGAGAAGAATAACAGAAAAAGCTGAAAAAAAGGAGAAAGAAATGGTTGATATGGCTATAAGAAGTAAATCGAGAACATTGTTCGGTGGGAGAGGAGAAACTTTATTCTAAAATTGCAATTAAAAGAGATTATGGAGATAATTGGAAGGAATTAAGACAAGAAGTATTAGTCAGAGATAAAAACACTTGTAGAAAATGTGGAAAAAATCCTTCAAAACAAATCCATCACATAATCCCATTAAGAGATGGTGGAGAAAATAAGAAAGAAAATTTAATAACATTATGTAAAAAATGTCACAACATAGCAGATAATCTTTATTTTAAATATGGATTAAGAGGTCAAGATAAAATATGGTTAAAAGAAAATGAATCAAGATAAACTTAAAACAGAAATAGTAAAAAGTAAGAAAAGAATTGCTTCAATGGTTAATTTTAAAGACAAAGATCTGATTGGGTCTATAGAAAAACATAATAAAGAGATTTGTTTAGTAGTCGCAGAATTTAAGTGTCAAAAATGTGGTTCAGAAAATAATTTACAAGTTCATCATTTAATTATGAGGAAAGCTAAAGATTTTATGGATTTTTATAGATACGCAAGCCAAAGATATTATTGGGCTAATCAAATAATTTTATGTAAAAAATGCCATTGCCTTTATCACTGTTTTATGGAAGGAATCTTTTATAAAAGAGGAAGAGAAGAAATGGGAACAATATCTAAAGAAGAAATAAAAAGAATAAAAAAGAAATATAATTAGTATAATTTTTTAGGTCTAAAATCAGATCCATACTTTTTCATATAAATCAATTGGTAATGAATGTATTCCCTACCTAAACTTCTAATAATTTCTTTGTCGTTAGAGAGTTCTAACTCTTCAGATAAATCTTGTAAGATTTTCTCCAGATCTTCTTTAAGCATTTACTTCACGAAAAGCCCCTTGAATACTTTTTCTACAACTACAGTTATTCCTGCAGCAGAAGCTGTATTAGCAATAACTCCATAGTCTTGCCCAGTAAATCCTGCAATTCCTCCAACTACTAAACCAATAAGTACTGTAGGAAGCATTTTTTTCCAATCAAATTTTTCTCTTTTATCTTTATTTACTAAACCAGAAAGTGCATAAGCACATCCACCTACTGCACCTAATATTATATTATTTATCATTTATTAATTACCTCCTTACAATTACATAATAATTAATTTAAAATTTTTATATAAATCTTTCTTTTTAGCATTATCTAATGAAATTAATTCATCTGTTTGTGGTTCTACAATCCAAATTTCTAAATTATTATCTATAAAAATATTAAATGCATGTCCAGAAGATAAGACAAATCCAAATGAAAGTAATGGATAATCTTTCTTAACTTTACTCCATAAATGAATTGCAAAATCATCACAATCCTTTGTTTCTGGTTTAGAAAATCCAAAACTTAATAAATCAGATTTCAAATAAGCCATCATATCTTCCTTAGTACATAAATACATTTCCTTATCTAAATTAAATATCTGTACTGGTTTAATAAGACTTATTACTCCTTCTCTTTTTTCTTGTTTGAATTTTTCAATTAACAATTTTTCAATGTCAGATTTATCTTTCTTTACGAAGAATTCAATTTTCTTTTTAAATAAATTAAATAACCAACCTAACATTATACAAATATCTTTGCGTAAATGTGTGTTCCTATTCTCGCAAAATCTCCAGATTTAGGTAAGAATTTAAAATTGTATAATTGTGGGTCTGAAGAATCAAAAACTTCTGAGAACTCATCTTTTACATCTAAATTTGTTTGGCTAGTAGTAAATGTAGGATAAATTCCATATGTGCTTGTAGCATCAGGATTTGTAGTCCAATCATGTTCAAGAGTTAAAGTATCTGCAGTATTAGAAGTAATAAATCTATATTGTCCAATACCAGTTCCTGCAGAAATATAAACAATATAATCTGCATAATCATTTACACCCCAAGATTTATCTGTGTCTGTTAATTCAGCATTTCCTGCACCAGCATCTGCTGTTCCATCATCACTAGCAGTTCCAATTGGTTTTTCAGAATCCTTAATACCAAATAAGACAGCAACAACACCTGA
>Ga0307379_10013006_pt1 | contig 10812 bp, 7 predicted proteins | sample UN2MG_FD_202237 | JGI IMG/M metagenome (GOLD analysis project Ga0307379, IMG submission 202237) | Soil microbial communities from Risofladan, Vaasa, Finland - UN-2 | ecosystem: Environmental > Terrestrial > Soil > Coastal area > Acid sulfate soil | place: Finland: Risofladan, Vaasa | collected... | reverse complement strand
CAGGGACATACAGCAGTACTCCCTGCGCTCGCTTCGTCGGCAGATCGCCCTGGTGACGCAGGAGGCGGTCGTCTTCAACACCTCCATCGCCGACAACATCGCTTACGGCAAGCGCCGGGCAGGGCGCGACGAGATCGAATCCGCCGCCCGGCGGGCGTACGTCGACGAGTTCGTCGCCGAACTCCCAAACGGCTACGACACGGTCGTTGGGGAATATGGGGCGACCCTCTCCGGCGGACAACGCCAGCGCGTGGCCATCGCCCGGGCCATCCTGCGCGACCCGGCCATCCTGATTTTTGACGAGGCCATGAGCCAGGTCGACCCCGACAGCGAGCGCAAAATCCACCGGGCTCTGGCCGAGTTCCGGAAAGGCCGGACCACGCTGCTGATCGCCCACCGGCTGGCCACGGTCCTCGAGGCGGAGCGGATCGCGGTGACGGACGCCGGGCAGATCGTCGACGTCGGCTCGCACGACCAATTGATGGAGCGCTGCCGCCTCTACCGCCAGCTCTACCAGACCACCCTCGCCGGCGGGGACGGGCACGGCTGAGCCCGGCAGGCCTCTGCGGGAGCCGGCCCCTGGCCGGCGGGTGGCGCAGGTGCCCGCGGCGGCCGCTCTTACCGGGCTCTGCCGACGCGTCGGCAGGTCTGAAATTCAAAGCCTTCCGCCAAACGCGAGTTTTCCAATTGACGGGCGGCGCCTTCGGCGATATGCTCGTTGGCCGTTGCCAGGGAGGGCAGCATCAGTCGAAGGGTCGGTTTCCCGTTCTCAGGTCATGGATGTTTCTACCGGTCTTCGGACAGGTTCGCCCTTTTCTTTTGGTTCGCGCTCGCAGCCGGGCGGCTGCGGACCGGTAAGCAGGGCACTGCCGTGGCAAATGTTCAGCCACACTTGTGGCAGCAGATCGTTCAGCATGTGGTCGCCCAGGGCGGCCAAGTCATCCGCCCATGGTTCGCTCAACTGGAGCCGATCGGGCTTGAACACGGGCTCCTCCAGATTCGCGTCCCCGGGGCGCGCGAGCAGGCGTACTGCCAGCAGCACGCCGTCAGCCTGTTTACCGAGGCCGCCCAGACCGCCACGGGGCGGCTCGTAAGCGTTTCCTTCCTCTCTCCGCCGCGGGACGGCGGCGAGCCGGTCCCCGCGGAAAGCTCCGGCGCTCAGCCGGCCGCAGAGCGGCTCCTGAACGAGGACTACACCTTTGATGCTTTTGTAACCGGCCCGTGCAACCGGCTTGCCCATGCCGCCTGCGTGGCCGTCGCCGAATCCCCGGGCAAGACGTACAACCCGCTGTTCATTCACGGCGCCTCCGGGTTGGGCAAGACGCATCTGCTTCAGGGGGCCTGCCGCGCCCTGCTCGACCGCGGCGGCGCCAGCGTCTGCTTCCTCTCGTGCGAGGCCTTCGTAAACCAGTTGATTGAGGCCATCCAGCTCGGCCGGCTGCAGGAGTTCCGCTACCGCTACCGGCAGACGGACATCCTCGCCGTTGACGACGTGCAGTTCCTCTCCAACCACGATCAGACCCAGGAGGAGTTCTTCCACACGTTCAACACGCTGTATCAGTCCCAAAAGCAGATCGTGCTCTCCTGCGACCGTCCACCCGCGGAGATCCCGGCCCTGGAAGAGCGGCTGGTCAGCAGGTTCAACTGGGGCCTGGTCGCCGGCATCGATCGCCCCGGCTACGAGACGCGCGTGGCTATCGTTCGCAAGAAGGCCGCGGCCCGGGGCGTCGCACTGCCCGACGACGTTGTGTGCTTCGTCGCCGGAACAATCGACTCCAACACTCGGGAACTGGAAGGCGCCATCACCAAGATCTCAATGCTTGCCAGCGTGCTCGAGCGCCCCGCCGACATGGCCCTGGCCGAGGAGGCGCTCGGCGCCGACCTGCCCGGCCGCCGGCGCGAGGTAACGATCGAGCACATCATGGACGCCGTCACCAAGCGCTTTGGCGTGCGGCTGGCGGATATCCAGAGCCGCAAGCGGACCAAGTCCATCAGCCTGCCTCGTCAGATCTGCATGTACCTCGCCCGCAGCCTCACCCGGCACTCTCTGGAGGAAATCGGCGGGTACTTCGGCGGCAGGGACCACACGACGGTGCTGCATGCCAACCGCAACGTCGCACAACTCCGGCAGGCCGACCCGGTCCTCCACGCAACGCTTCAACACCTCAGCCAGGAGCTGCGCTCCGCCTCCCGATAGACCGCCGAATCGGCCGTGGAGAAACTGTTGAAACCCCCTGGCGTACTCACATCAGCTCAACACCCCTCCATACGGCTCCGGCTGCGAACCTGTAGCCCGGCCTGCGACGCCCCGGTACCACCCACCAACCCTCGCCATGCGCAACAGTTTTTCCACGGGCTTTCGCCTCGCCCGGCCCCCCATAAGTTCCGTTTATTTCGAAGCCTATAGCCTGTCTCCCAGGACCAATCAACACTAGCCCACAGCAGTACTACTACTGCTGATAAGTTCTCCTATCTCAATAGAAACAGGGGGACTCAACCAACCAGCGTGGCCATGCGCCGGCCTTTGCGGGCCTCTGGCCTCCAGCGAAACGAGAGGGCCTTCCGTATAAGGGGCCAAAAGGTATAATCGGCCGCACGTGATGGCCAAGGACACCAAGCCTGACACACTCTGGTTCAATCCAGCGGGAAGTCCTCGGCGAGGCCACCTGCGGATTTCCGTGGCCGTGGTGGTTTTCTTTCTGTTCATGGTCATTGCCAGCAGCGGGTACTACCTGATAGAGGGAAACTACAGTTGGCTGGACGCGGTGTACATGACGATTATTACGGTCAGCACCGTTGGTCTCGGGGAGGTTGGTGAAGGGCTATCTAGCGCGGGGCGTGCCTGGACAATCTTCGTTATCGCGGGTGGACTGACCAGCGGGGCGGTGGCGCTGTCGCTGGTTGTCGCGGCACTGGTTGAGGGAAGGCTGCGCACGGTCCTTGGGAGGCGACAGTTGGAACGGCGAATTGCGGCCCTTTCAGGGCAGATTGTCATCTGCGGCTATGGGCGGATGGGACAGGTGGTCGGGCGGAGCCTCCGCGGCGCGGGGCACAGCGTTGTCGTTGTGGACAGCAACCCCGAACGAACCGAGCAGGCTGAGCGGGACGGGGTGCCCTACCTGCTGGGCGACGCGCGCGAGGAGGCCATCCTGGAGGCCGCGGGCATCGAGCGCGCGGCGGCGCTGGTCGCAGCCTTGCCGGACGACGCCGGCAACGTGTTTCTAACGCTGACGGCGCGCGGCCTGAACCCGCGTCTGCGGATCATTGCTCGGGCCGAAGAGGCGACCACGCAGGACAAGCTCATCAAGGCCGGGGCCTCGCGCGTCGTCTGTCCGCAGACGATCGGGGCGAACAGGATGGTCGATGTCCTGCTCCGCCCGGCCATGGTGGATTTCGTTGAGATGGCGCACATGGGGGTGGACCTGGAGATGGACCAGCTCAAGATCAGCCCGGAAAGCACGATCGGCGGGCAGACCCTGCGGCAGTTGTCCCTGCCGTCCCGGGCGGGAGCGATGGTCGTGGTCGTGCAACGGGCGGACGGGACGGCGCTCTACAGCCCGGGCCCGGAAGTGACGGTTTCTTCCGGGGACACACTGGTGCTGATCGGCAGGCGTGGCCTCGCCGGAGCGATCCAGAAGCTCCAGGTCGCCGAGGCGGGGCCTGGTTGAGAGGGCCGCCGCGGGGGCTAGGCGTACCGAATGGCCGCGGTGGTATAGAGCGCCCTGCCGTGGGCCGCGTACTTCACTTCGAAATTGGTTCCCACCGCCGCATCGCCGTCCAGGGACGCAGGGCGAAAAGGCACCTCGGCCAGCCCGGGCTCGCCGGCCAGAACCCAGCGGATCTGCCAGAAGTAGTCACGGCTGTCGGTAACGACCCCAACCCAGCCGCCGGGCTTGAGGGCGCGACGCAGGTCACGGACGAAGGGGGGCTTGACTAGCCGGCGGCGAAGATGCCGCCGCTTCGGCCAGGGGTCCGGGAAGTAGATGTGCACCCGCCAGAGGCACCGCTCTGGCAGAGCCGATCGGAAAACGGTCTCCGCGTCGGCGCAGAGCACGCGGATGTTCGACACGCCGGCTCGACGCGCCCGATCGGCAACGTAGCACGCATAGCTGCGGACCCACTCGATGCCCAGGAAGTTGATTTCGCCGCGCTGGGCCGCGCGCCGGAGGACGAACGTGCCCTTGCCCGGGCCGATTTCCACCTCCACCGGGCGATCGTTGCCGAAGATGCGCGGCAGGTCGATCGGATTGGTGGCCAGGGCGTCGTCCAGCAGCAGGCCGGCCGCACGCAGCTCGGCAGGGGTGGACTTCAGGCGGACCTTTCCGGCTCGACTTCGCATGGTGGCCCGTCAGTGTAATGCCATCCTGGCCGCGGCGACAGCGGTCTTGCCCGGCCGGGAGGGGCGATTCGGGCGGGTTGGCGCGGCGGGGCCTAGGGATTGCGGCCGAGCTGCTCGGCGAGCTGTTGGTTCTCAGGCAACTTCAGCAGCTCGGCGAACCTGTCCTCGTTGATTTCCTCGATGTTGCCGTTGGCGAACAGCGCGATCCGGCGCCCGCCGTGGTTGCCGTCCCGATCGCAGAGGAGGATTCTGCTGCCGCCTTGGGCCTCTGAGCCGGCCGGGCGCGGGGCATAAACGTAGGCAATCTCTTCCGTGGGATTGGCCGGACACCGGAGGTACTTCTCTTCGATGTAATCGCGATCGATCAAGGCCTCCAAGTTTGGCGCCTCATGACCCTCTCTTCGCGCGTGCTCCCCCAGGCCGGCTTCCACCCAGCGCAGGTTGCCCGTACAGCCTTGCGCCATGCGGCGTGCCTGCCCAAGGAACCACGTGGGCACGGCCGTGGCGCCCGCGAGAACCACCAGCACAGCCAGCACCGGTCCGGCGGTGGTTGCGGTGATGCGCAGGACCGTCTTTCGTGGCAGGTCCAGCAGGTTCAACAGGACGATCCAGGTCATCGCCAGCATAGCCGGCAGGCCGATGACCGCCACGCCGGCCAGCAGGGGCAACGTTCGGGTCCTTTTGGCCAGGGTGGCGAAGAATGTGGCGATGATCAGCAGGGCCACCAGCCCCGCCCCGGTTGCCAGGAAGTTCAGCCGAAGGCAGCGGGCAGTGCCCAGCTTGGAGCGGGGCAAGTCTGTGCAGGCGCCCAGGGCGCGCCGGGTCAGATACGTGCCCCCGATGAGCCAGGCGGCGGCGAAGGCGGCGAAGACCGGCAACTGCCAGAGGAACAGGTACGCCTTGATGGATATGGGCGGCATTACCGAACGTCCTTATCAGCTCTTCTATTGCATCGGCACGACAGCCGCGCCAGCTTAACGCCGGTAATGGCCCCTGACAAGGGTCGGGGCCTTGTCAGCGAGTGGGGGCGGCGTGTATATTGGCCGTCCGTCACGTCACGGCAGGAAAGGCGCTTCATTCAGGGAGCAAGCGATGGCCAGGAAAAAGGCACTGAACGTTGCCCTGATCGGGCAGGGATTCATGGGGCGGACCCACTCCAACGCATGGGGACAGGTGCGGAAGTTCTTCGACGTGCCGGCCGAGCCGGTCATGCATACCGTCTTCGGGCAGGCGGCCGAGAACCCGCGCGCCTTCGCCGACAACTGGGGCTGGGCCAACGCCAGCACCAACTGGCGGCGGCTGGTGAGGTCCGAGGAGATTGACCTGGTCGACGTTGTAACGCCGAACTACATGCACGCCTCGGTGGCGAAGGCCGCCCTTGCGGCCGGGAAGAACGTCTCCTGCGAAAAGCCGCTGGCGGCGACCCTGAAGGAGGCCCGCGAGATGGTGGCGGCCGCCAAAAAGGCGAGGGCCAAGACCTTCGTCTGGTACAACTACCGCCGCTGTCCGGCCGTGGCGCTGGCGCACCTGCTGGTCAAGCGCGGCAAGGTGGGCAAAATCCGCCACGTCCGGGCCGTCTACCTCCAGGACTGGGCGGACGAGTCCGTGCCGCTGGCCTGGCGGTTCGACAAAAAGCTGGCCGGCTCCGGCGCCCACGGCGACTTGAACGCCCACATCATCGACATGACCCGCTTCGTCACCGGCCAGGAGATCACCGAGATTTGCGGGGCCATCGCCGAGACGTTCATCCACTCTCGGCAGTTGATGACCGGCGTCGTGGCCGGCGGGATCGCCGCCGGGCTGCGAGGCGCCGGCAGGAAGGGCAAGGTCACCGTGGACGACACGGTGCTGTTCCTGGCCAGGTTCAGCGGCGGGGCGGTGGCCAGCTTCGAGGCGGCCCGGCAGGCGACCGGCAACCAGAACCGCAACGGCTTCGAGATCAACGGCACCAAGGGCTCGCTCCGGTTTAACTTCGAGCGGATGAACGAGCTGGAGTACTACGACGCCACCGCCGATCGGGCCGTGCAGGGCTGGACCACCATCATCGCCACCCACGGCGGGGACCACCCCTACGTCGACGCCTGGTGGCCCGACGCCCACGGGCTGGGCTACGAGCACGGCTTCATCAACCAGGCCTACGACATCCTCCGCGTCCTGGCCGGCAAGAAGCCGATCATCCCCATTCCGGACTTCGCCGAGGCCTACCAGACCCAGCGCGTGCTGGACGCGGCGCTGCTTTCGGCGCGGAAGAAGCGCTGGGTCAAAGTCAGCCAGGTCCGCTAGTCCGCTCCTGGCCGGAGTTCCCCGGCCGGGGGGAATGAATTTGTGCGAACGCCGGCTGGCCTAGCGGGCGAGGTCTTCCGATTCCCTGGCTGCCGCCCGCATCGCCTTCAGGTTGTCGCGCAGGCGCGAGGGCTTGTTCCGTGCCCGCCACAGCCTGGCGAAGTCGGCCGCCAGTTCGTCCATGTCGCGTGCCAGGCGGCGGAGCGTCGAGCCGCGGACACTCCTGCCGGCGCGCAGGTCGCGGCCGGCGAGGACCCGCCGGCAGGCCAGCAGGTCCATCCGCCTGGCCAGGTCGAACTCATCCAGGGCCAGTGCCTCGAACTCGTCTTGACCCGCCAGCCGGGGGAAATGCAGTTTGTGCGTCGCCGCCAGCCGGCGGCGGATCCGGCCCAGGTCCAGGTTCGGGTTGGCCATCGCCCGGTATCCCGGCATGGGCCGGTCGGGGTCGAAGGGCTCGATAAGGGCGTGGTAGAGGTCCCCGCGAGGGTAGGCCCCCAGCACCCGCAGGGCCGCGGCCAGCTTGCCCGTCCTGTCGCCGAAGGCCAGCCGGCAGAATGTTTTCGTAAACCGCTTTTCGTCCACGGCCGCGCCGTTCCAGGCATGCGCCGCCCCATGGGCGAGGCTGTGCAGGCTCACGCCCAGCGTGTTTCGGTGGCCGTAGTCGCCCCAGTCGGTATTCAGCAGCCCCTCGGCGGCGTACCGCCGGGCGATGCGTGCGAACTTGGCGACGTTCTCTGTCGACTGCCGCATCCGCGTGCCGTGGCTCTGCCAGCCGTTGGTGCCGGGGCAGCACACCAGCGGCAGGCCCGCGGCCGCAAACTCGTCCGTCCGGTCGATCCGCGAGCCGTTGGGGCTGTAGTCCCAGTTGAGCATGACGATGTCCTTGGGGATATCGCCGATCAGCTCCGGATGGGCCAGGATGATGTCGCCCCACATGTTCATCCGCTTGCCGTGCTTGCGGCAGAGGCGGCGGATCTTGAGGATGAATTCCAGGTACAGCCGGCCGACGCCGATCCTCTCGGCCCGCTTGCGGCTGCGGCCCTGGCCGATCTGGCGGGTCTCGTCGCAGCAGGCGTTGAAGTCCTCGGCCTCCAGCAGCGGCAGGAACTCGCCATACAGGTCGGCAAGCAGGGCGATGCTGCCGGGGTCCGTCGGGCACAGGTCGCCCTTTTCGTCGCGGCGGAAGTCGAGCCCCTCGGCCAGGGGGCTGTACTGCGGCAGCGAGAGAATCTTTTCCATGTGTCCGAAGCTGGCCAGCGAGCCGACCAGCCGGACGTGGTGTTTCCTGGCGTGTGCCTGGATGGCCAGGATGTCCTCGGCCGTGAAGGGGCTGTAGCCGACGCCGATGGCCGGGTGGCTGTGGTAGCGGAAGGTGTTCTCCATGTAGAGTTGCAGCTCGTTGACCTTCCAGTGGGCGATCCGCTCGATGAGCTGCTTGACCGTCTTGACCTTCGGGACCTTGCCCCGGGAGCAGTCGTGATAGATGCCGCGGCGGCGCAGGTCAGGTGCGTCCTGGATGCGCACCCCCGGCAGCCGTCGCCCGTGCAGCGCCATCAAGTCCCGCAGCGTTTGCACGGCGTAGTATGCCCCCGCGGCGGTGAGCGATCGGATCTCGATGGCGTCCCGGCCGACGGTCAGCTGGTATGCCTCGGGGCCGGGAATCTTCTTGTCGCGGAGGATCCGCACCGTGGCCGACTCGGGCGAGCCGACCCGCCGGGCGCGCACGCCCAGGCCGGCCAGATCGTCGCCAAGCTGACGCAGCGGCAGCCGGTCGGCGCTGTCGCAGGTATACATTCGGATGAGTCTCGGCCAGGCGAATCGCAGCGGCAGCCGCCGGCATTTCCTGACGGGGATCAATACGTCGCTTGTTGTCATGACTTCCTGGACTCCTGCGTTCTGCGGTAGCCGGCCGATAATAGGTTCAGGCTCAGGTGGCGGCAAGCTCCGGGCCGTGATAGTATTGTCCTGGCGCATGCCGAAGCGTAAAATAAATGGCCGGATCGGGTGGGAGCGGTAAGACCATGTCCGCTGAGAGATATTTCGTTTCGCTCCGCCGGGGTTTTGCGGCGGGATGGATGACTGCGGCGTCGCTGGCGGTTTCGGCCATTGGTTTTGGCTGGATCGCGCCGGCCCAACTCAAGGCAGCGCCCGCCGGGCGGCCGGACCAATTCATCGGGCTCGGCCTCTCCGTCCGAGCCGAGCTGCTGCCCGGGCAGGGCGCAGCTTCGATGGAGCAGCTGTATGAGGCCGCTCTGCGCAGTTACGCGGCCGGGGCAAAGGAGTATGAAGAGGCCGCCGCGGCCGTCGTGGCCCGCGGCCCCGAGGCGGTCACGTTCCTGATCGCCCGACTCCGCGGCCAGGCCGAGCGGGTCAGCAGTGTCGAAGAGCTGAAGTCCAGCGGCATCCTGGTTACGATCAACCTTCTGGGGCGGATGAACAGCTATCCGGAGGCGCGGGCGGCCCTGGGCGGGCTGAGGGACCACCCGGTCGAGAAAGTCAAACAGTGGGCCAACTACGCCCTGAAGCTGGCGCCGCAGACCCAGCCGGCCGAGCGGCCGAAGACGACCGGGCCGACCGAGGCCGAGCCGACCACGCGGCGCGTCGAGGGCGATCGCATACTCACCGCCGAGGGATGGTTTGCCAAGCCCAAGGTGAATCCGCCGAAGCTGCCGGAAACGATCACCCGGGCGTTCGTGATTCCGATCCGGGAGCCCATCACGGGCAAGACCTACGACGCCATCGGCCGCAAGGCGGTGCGCTGCCGGGCCGCCGGGGCCGAGCTGATCGTCTTCGAAATGGACACCTGGGGCGGGGAGGTCGGCGCCGCCCTGGACATCGCCCGGCTGTTCAAGACCGACCTGAAGGACATCTACAAGGTCTGCTACGTCAACACCCGCGCGGTGTCGGCCGGGGCGCTCATCGGGCTTGCCTGCGACGAGATCATCGCCACTCCCACCGCCCAGTTTGGTGATTGCGCGCCGCTGCTGATGATGGGAAAGCTGGAGGGCGTCGAGCGCGAAAAGATCGAGACCGTTCTTCGGAACGAATTCAGAAGCTCGGCCGAGAAGAACGGCTACAGCGTCGCCCTGGCCGAGAGCATGGTCTCCATCCAGCGCGAAGTCTGGCTGATCCGCAACGACAGCAACCTGTATCAGGGCAAGCCCGAGCTGCAATACGTCTTGGCTAAGGACTGGCGGGGACGCGTGCGGGTGCCGCCGGGGGTGACGACCGCTCCGTCAGACCCGGCCAGCGCGTGGGAGCTGGTGCGCGTGGTCGTGCCCGCCGGCGAGCTGCCCACGCTGAGCAGCCGGGAGGCGTACGAGTACGGCTTTGCCTCGCACGTGATCGACGCCCCGCGCGAGGAGCCGCTGTCGGCGCTGAAGGAACACTTCAAGATCACGGGCGAGCTGACCGTCCTGGAGGACAACTGGTCGGAGAGGTTGGTGGAGCTTCTGACGCACCCGGCGGTGTTCGGCTTTTTGTTCTTCGTGGCCCTGTTGTGCGCCTACGTTGAGATCAACACGCCCGGCTTCGGCATTCCCGGCGCGGTGGCGATCGTTTGCTTTGCGGTGATCTTCGGCAGCCGGTTCCTTACCGGGATGGCCAACTGGTGGGAGATCTCGCTGTTCCTTATCGGGGTTGTCCTGCTGCTGGTGGAGATCTTCGTCACCCCGGGCTTCGGCGTGCTGGGGACGCTGGGGATCATTTGCTGCGTGGCGGGGCTGCTGGCGATGGTGGTGCCCAACGCCCCGGATCGGCTGCCCTGGCCGCAGGGCCCATTGGACTGGAGCGTCTTCAAGAACGGCCTGCTGGCCTTGACGCTGGGGTTCCTGGCGGCGATAGCGGCCTCCATCGCGGTGGCGCGGTATTTGCCGCAGGTCCCGGTGGCCGGTAAACTCGTGTTGGCGCCGCCGAAGCTGACGGCGGCTCCCCCGGTGGGCGAGGGCGCGGCGATCCTGCGGGTGAGACCCGGGCAGGTCGGGAAGGTGGTTCAGGTTTGCCGGCCGGTGGGCAAAATCCAGGTCGGCGATCAGCTCGTCGACGCGGTGGCCGACGGGGCGTTCCTGGCGGCCGGCACCGAGGTCGTTGTGCTGCGGAACGAGGGCAACCGCGTCGTCGTCCAGGAAAAGACCGGATGATGGGAGCGTCGGAGCCAGTAAGGCCCAGAGCGGTCGCGGCCGGCGCCGCCC
>Ga0307379_10013004_pt1 | contig 10813 bp, 6 predicted proteins | sample UN2MG_FD_202237 | JGI IMG/M metagenome (GOLD analysis project Ga0307379, IMG submission 202237) | Soil microbial communities from Risofladan, Vaasa, Finland - UN-2 | ecosystem: Environmental > Terrestrial > Soil > Coastal area > Acid sulfate soil | place: Finland: Risofladan, Vaasa | collected... | reverse complement strand
TTCATCTCCTGGAAGGATTTTTTCGTAATCTTCACCCTTAACTTCTCTCCAACATCAACCCCCAACCTTATCGAATCTCCTTCATCAGATACATTTAATATATTACCAGAAAAGGAGTTGCGGGCACTGGTAGATAGGGGTTTATGGGAAATGATAATATCTTCGGGTGGTATGGAGATGTGGTTTGCCTCATCACTTTCAAGCAGGATGGCTACCTTTATTCTCCCGGTATCAAAAAGGAAAATACCATGCTCCTTTACTATCCTTCCTTTAAACAGGTTCTCTAATGGAGATCTTGCTACCTTTCCCTCAAATAGACAGATAACATCATCTGACAGCCGGTAGGCTTGATTTATGTTGTGGGTAGCCAGGATAACCGTAATCTGGAATCTCTGGTTCAATTCCTTTAAGATTTTATCCAGAAGATCCATGCTTCCTCTATCTATATTAGCGCTGGGCTCATCAAGAAGCAATACCATGGGATTCAGAGCCAGAGATCTAGCGATGGCCACCCTCTGAACCTCCCCTCCGGAAAGCTCCTTCGACCCCCTCTTCCCGAAACCATCCAACCCAACTAGCCTCAAACACTCCCTCACCCTTTCTTCCCGCTCCCCCCCCCTTATCCCTCGAGCCTTAAGACCGTAAGCTACGTTCTTTTCTACTGTGGTACTGAAAAGGAGGGGATTTTGCAAAACGAGGGTCATTTTCTGTCTGAGCAAGTGTTTATCTGCCTCGTCTATATCTATCCCTTCAAAATAGATCTTTCCCGAGGTAGGGGACAGAAGGAGGGAAAGAATGGAAAGCAGGGTAGTCTTCCCCGACCCATTTGGTCCCATGACCCCATAGATACTCCCCTTTTTGATAGTTAAATGGGGAATGTCCAATACCTTTTTACCGTTATAGACTTTGGTCAATTCCCGGATCTCGAATTGAAAGGTATCCATCTCTTCAATCTCCCTCAGATTGCAACCAGTGTAATAGAATGTTCACAGAAAAGGCTACCACAAGCAGGATGAATCCCAGGCTAAGGCCAAAGCCAAACTCTCCTTTGGCTGTCTCCAGCGCAATAGCGGTGGTCATAGTTCGGGTATATCCCCGGATATTTCCACCCACCATCATGGCGCAACCTACTTCGCCGATTACTCGGCCAAATCCGGCAATTACAGCAGCTATCAGGGCAAACCTGGCCTCCAAAAGTATGGTTGTTGCAGTACGCAAATGACCGGCCCCGAGAGTCATAGCAGTGAGCTTCACTCGGGGGTCAATTCCCTGAGTAGCAGATATGGTGAGGGCCACGATGATGGGAGTAGCCAGAATAAACTGCCCGATTACCATAGCCTGGGGAGTAAAGAGAAGCCCCAAGGGACCTAAAGGACCCTGGCGAGAAATGAAGGAATAGACCAAAAGTCCTACCACTACCGTTGGAAAGGCCATGAGGGTGTTGAATATAGTGACGAGCAGTTTTTTTCCCCGAAACTCACCGCTTGCAATGACAAAGCCAAGAGACACCCCCACCAGGGAGGAGAAGAGGGTGGCAGTGGCAGAAACCCTCAAGGAGAGAAGGACTGTGCTGAAGACATCTCTATCCAGAGAAAGAATTAACTTCAGGGCATCTTCTATACCACCTAGGATGTATCCCATATTTTCTCTGCCTATTGGGGATCGGGCACGGCTACCGGAATGAAAAGGGGCCGGCCGAATTTTTCTTTTCCAAATTCCTTGATGATCTTCTGTCCCTCCTGTGAGGTAACCCAGCCGATTAGGGCCATGGCCTTCGTATAATTTACGTGAGGATACCTTACAGGATTGACGGCGATAATGCCGTAAGGATTAAAGAGGATGGGATCTCCCTCGAAGAGGACTGGAAGACTGATCTTCTTTCCTCCGATAAATGACAGATAGGTCGCCCGATCTGACATTGTATAGGCCCTCTTTTCGTCAGCCATAATTAAAACATCCCCCATTCCTTTACCTGCCTCCAGATACCATTTACCGGAGGGATTTACGCCTGCTTTTTTCCATATATTAAGTTCCTTGACGTTTGTCCCCGATCTGTCCCCCCGTGATACGAAAACAGCCTTCTTTCCGGCGATCAGCTTCAATGCTCCAGCAGCAGTTTTGGCCTTTTTGATTCCTGCCCGGTCGGACTCAGGTCCTATTATCACAAAGTCGTTGTACATTAAATCTCTGCGGTTAACGCCGTAGCCCTCGGCCACAAATTTGTCTTCAAGGGAGCGGGCATGAACCATGGTCACATCCACATCCCCGTTCTCCGCCAGCTTCAGGGCCTTGCCCGTCCCTACCGGAACGACATCTACTTTCAAATTGAACATCTTTTCAAAAGGGGGAAGCAGGACGTAGAGCAGTCCTGAATTCTCGGTGCTGGTAGTGGTGGATAGTTTCAGTCTTTCTCCCGCAAGAGCAAAAGAGAAAGATGATAAGACAAGCAAGGAAACCAAAGTCAATATTAAATAATTTTTTACCTTCATTTTTGACTCCTTTTTAATTATTACTCCTCGTTATTTTTATCGAATAATGTTAAGGCCTTGTTTTTCCATGTGCTTGATGCCTCATAACACCAACCTGTCTCGCGCTATAATCCTTTAAGGAAATTGGTATCAACATAACACCTCAAGGAATGGCATCGGCAAAATAGAGTGGTTTGCCAAACTCCTTCTTTCCGTAATCCCTGATAATCTTCTGCCCTGCTGGTGAGGTGATACAACCGATGAATTAATAGCCAGCTCATAATTCCTTTCCGGGTATCCGGTCGGCTCAGCAGAGACCTCCTTTTTCAATAAAAAAGCCATCACCGTGTCTGGAAATGGATGCTGGCTTTTTTATTCATACTCCTTTTCAAACACGGGAGGCATGGTCGTTTCCAACCATACCCTATCGTCTATTTCCCTTAGATTTACTATCCTTAGGGAAGATAGATCGGAGCTTTATTCTATCTCTCTCTATCTTATTACTTTGACATTATCTGTCCGGAATCCCTCGTGTCATAGCCCCCCATTTGTTCTATTTTTGTTCTAAATTCCTGAGATCTTACTACCTCCAGTAAGACAGTTAAAGGTTTGGCAGAATAATGTTCTTCAGGAATGACAAGATCATACCTCTCTTTGGTAATGTGAATGAATTCCAGGCCCAACATTTTTGCCGCTGACAATATCCCTAAGCCCGCTTCAGCCATCCCGCTTAGCACTGCCATAGCCACCTCATTATGGGTGTTGACTTCCTTTTCATATCCATTGATTCTGTTAGAATCAATTCCAAGCCTCTTGAGTTCAAAATCAAAGAGGATTCTGGTGCCTGATCCCTCCTGACGGTTAATGATTCTGATTCCAGGTTGGGCCAGATCCTCAATCCCGGTAATATTTAGTGGATTTTCAGGCCTTAATATCAGACCTAAATCACGGTATACCAGATTAACCACAATGGTTTTCAAATCAGGCAGATATCGTTGTAAGTAGGGGAGATTGTATTCACCTGTGCCCAGATCAAGAAGATGGCAACTGGCTATATGACTGCTCCCCCTCCCTAAAGCAACAAGCCCTCCTATGCTTCCCACGTTGGAGAAAGAGAGACTAAACTCTGGAAACCTCCTGCTTAACTCATGGGAAAGAAGCTCTATGGTAAAGTCATTACTTCCCATTACCACAATATGATTTTTCAGCTCTCTTGTCTTTTTCACTCCTATATTCTCATTGGCACTTTCAATTATCCATTCATCAATTAATTTCCTGGGGAAGGTCCATTTACCGGTAATTCTCGTCGCAGGGATTTTCTTTTCCTTTATAAGTCTATAGACCTGTTTCTCATTTATGTTCAAATAATTGGCTATATCTTTGGTATTTAACATTTCTTTATTCATGGTATTAGGTACCCCGTAGAAACCATCCTAATAAAAGATTTCCTTTTGTCAAGAAAAAAATAACAAAAAATTACCTATTCTACCTTATAATTACTGATAATCTATTTAATCAGTGCATAGTTTTGTTATTTTGCTCCGGATGTTGAACCTTTGGTAATTTTAAAAAGTTGCGGAAAACCTGAACTTAGTTCGCTTCGCTCACAATTGGAATACTGGAATACTGGGTTCTGGAAAATGGGGCAATGGATTATTGTTAAAACACCTCTTGGCAGGTAAGTTAACAAATGAGTAAACTCCTTTTAAAATCAACACTCCGATATTCCACCATTCCATTTGGCCTATATGAAACATGTTTCATTAAAAATAATGTTATTTCGATAAGTTATACAATTACCTAGTCATTTAATAAAACATCAGATAAGCAAACTTCCACAAGGCGTTGATAAGGGTAAGAGGCATTTGGGGCAGAAAAAATAAACTCGCGCAAAGAAAAATGCATTACCTTTACCATAACGGCAGGTCAAGATAGTGCTGTAAATGAATATATAAAACTGATATCAAAGGGAACAGAGGTGAGGATTATTGTTACTGCTATAAGGCAACTCATTGAGTGCACCTGACAGATAATGCGGGGGAACCATGAAAAAGGATAGATATGGCAATTTTGGAGGAATGTATGATTAAAAAGACGATAGATTTATTAAACATATTATTTTTTGAAAATCTATCAGAGTGTAAAGAAATCAGGCATTTTGTATCAACTCGAAAAGGCGGCTTCAGCGACCCTCCATTTGACTCTCTCAATTTGGGACTCCATGTCGGAGATGATCCAGACAATGTCCTGAAAAATAGGAAGAGACTTGCTACGACAATTGGAATACCATTACGCCACTTTACCATAGGCGAACAGATCCATTCCGGGAACGTTACCATCATATCCGAAGAGTCGAGAGGTAAGGGCAGCACGAATAACAAAGAGGCAATCAATGCTACGGATGCCATGGTGACCAATGCAGCAGGTATTTGTCTGGTAATCCTTGTAGCTGACTGTGTTCCAATGTTGTTTTTTGACCCAGCACAAAGGGCTATAGGGGTCGCCCATGCAGGGTGGAAGGGGACACTACAATTGATTGCGCAGAAAACTGTTATGGCTATGGAAAAGGCGTTTGGTTCTTTGGCAGAGGATATTGTAGTTGGCGTTGGACCATCTATAGGGTCATGCTGTTATAAGGTTGGGCCAGATATTATCTCTCAGGTAGAAATCATATTCCACACCAAGAAAGAGTACATACTCAATGAATCAAAAAGTGGCGAGGGCTATTTTGACCTATGGAAGGCAAATTTAGATCAGCTTCTTCACGCAGGTATAGAGAGAAAAAATATCGAAATGGCAATGAGTTGTACATGCCATACTTCCGATCTATTTTTCTCTTACCGGCATCAAAAAGGATCTACAGGCAGATTTTGTGCAGGTATTACTCTCTTGTAACTCCCCTTACCCTAATCAAGATTGAGAGTTGTTCTACATCCTTAGTTCTTTACCTATTGTACTTCTCCTTAGTATTGATCATATCTCAGTCCGGCCAAGATCGACTTGTCATAGAGCCTGGCTTCTATGTCAACGCCAAAAAAATCTGCAACTGGTTTGAGGATCTCCGGATTATTCTTCCACACCGTGCGACCTACATCCAAAACAACCTCAATCCCTTTTTTCGTCATTTTTCCAAGGGGCTGACGACATGGCCCGACAGGCATTCCGAGAATCGACATCAGGGTCTTTGTGGCGAGGGGATTCCGCGCACGGCAAAGCACTTTTCCATAAGGAGTATCCTCCTGGGTTTTTACAGTCACAATCCCGAATAAGGGTTTCAAAGCGATCATAAGTTTTTCTGCTTCAGCGTGCTTACCTTCATTGAGGAGTGTGGTCATATCCATGACTGCTTTGGGAGCTATGTTAGAGGCCACGGATATTACTCCGCTCGCCTTGATCATAGGATCAGTCATCATGGCAAAGGTCTTATCATCATCACCAGAAAGGATTATAAAGTCCTCCCCACAATATTCCCTGGTGCGTTTCATATTTTCTAGGTCTCCTGTAGCCTCTTTCACAGTGCTCATATTGGAAAATTGGGTATGGAGTATGGCGAGATCTTCAGGGAGAAGCTGTGCACCAGTACGCCCCGGGATAACATAAGGAATGATCTGAATCTGCGGAAACATTTTTGCTACAGGGGCAACATACTCCCTGCGAATTTCAAGGGAACTTGGGCCATTGTAGTAAGGGTCTACCAGTAGGGCTGCATCAACGCCTGCATGCACTGCGTGCTGCGTGCTTTCCATGGTTTCCTGGGTATTGTTACTTCCTGTCCCTGCAATAGATTGGCACCGTGCCTTACTTTTTTCAGCCACTACTCCGGTTACCTTGTTGTGTTCTTCCCATGTCAATGTCGGGCTCTCACCTGTGGTACCAACAGCGAGTATCCCGCTTACACCGCCTTCTATCTGAAATTCCACCAATTTTTCCAGACCCTCGTAATCTACCTCATGGTTTTTGAAAGGCGTCATCAGGGCCGTGTAACACCCGCTAAACATTGTAGCACCTCCTTTTTATTATTTCTTTCTCCTAAAAAAAAGCAGCTGGAGCACGCTCCAACTGCAACCCAACCGAGAGAGCGCTCCACGAAAAAGGTCGTGACAGTACTGCGGATTTTATCCACAATCCCAGCCCGCTTGTGTAACAGGCCATCAGCAAGCTTCGGCGGTACACCTTTTTACCGCAAGATCATTATACGGGTCCTGCTCCCCTCTCTCACGACTACTTATGAGCACCGCGCCTCAACTCTGGTTATGAATCACCCTAACGCATGAAATGTCTCGTGTCAAGAGAAAAAGCCGCTTATTTTTACCCCTTAAGGCAAGCAGTTACTTTTTTTGACCGATAGGGATTCTCGAGGAATGTATAAAAATCAGAAGGCTCGGTTCATATTTATCATCGGTATTCATCCATAATGCTTATCAGCTTGAAAAACTACTTGCAATAAATAGTGTAAGCACCTATTATCGCTGCCTAGGAGTAAGTATTTTTTTCGAGTGAGAATTGTGATACGATGCGTGAGCGTTTATTTAAGAGATTTACAACCTTTATCCTAACGGAGATTACGTTATGTATAAAAAATTAATAATCGGGTTCGGGATTTTTATTATTATTTTGCTTTGGTTAATAGTTTCTATATTTCCTGATTGGCTGTGGTTTGAAAATCTAAGATACTCGTCAGTTTTCTGGACGATGCTTTTAAGTAAGTTCGGATTTGGTGCGGCAGTCTGGTTTGTATTTGTTCTTATTTTATTTTTCAACATTTACGCAGCGAATCGGTTAAGTCAGGGCAGTGGACCGAGAATGGCCTTCAAGGCTGACGGTGGTTATTTTGCTAAACTTGGCCTTTCAGGCAAAGGCACAAGTCTTCTTTTCATAGCGGTTATTTTGCTTATTAGTTTAGTGATTGCCTCAAAGGGATCATACCAATGGGACATGTTCTTACGCTATGTATTCCAGCAACCTTTTGGAAACACGGATCCTATTTTTTCCAAGGACATTGGTTTTTACGTGTTCTCTCTTCCATTTTACCTCTTCATGCAGAATGGGTTACTGGTTTTGTTTATTTTAGTGGGCCTGCTCACCATGGGGTGGTATCTGAAGGAGGGCGCTCTTCAAGTAATTGGTGATTTCACTCAGGCGGCAGGTGGGCCAATCTCTGTACCCAAGGTTACTATTGCGCTCAAGGCTAAAAAACACCTTATTTTTCTTGCTGGAATCGTTGTTCTGCTTCTTGCCTGGGGGTATCACCTAAGGATATATAAACTCCTTTATTCTACACAGGGCCCTGCTTTCGGTGCCAGCTATACTGATGTCCATATCAAGGTTTGGGCCTTTTGGGTTTTGATCGTTTTCTCTCTGGGCTTGGCCGTAGTCTTTTTTCTTAACGCCTTTAAGCCCAGGGCAAAGGTAATGATGATAGGGGCAGGAGTCTGGATAGGGGCTGTAGTGCTGTTTGCCACCATTCTCCCCACCGTGGTGCAAAAACTTGTGGTTAAGCCCAATGAATTAGGCAAAGAATCACCTTACATAGCCTACAATATTGACTATACCCGCAAGGCTTATAACCTGAATAAGATACAAGAGGTGGATTTCCCGGTGAGCGACACACTCAGCGCAGGAGACATCGAGGAGCACAATGTGACGATTCAAAATATCAGGATCTGGGACGAACGCCCCTTGCTTCAAACCTATAGGCAAATTCAATCCATACGCCTCTATTACGACTTTAACAATGTAGACGTAGATCGTTACCTCATCGATAACCAATTACGGCAAGTCACGCTGGCTGCTCGGGAGTTAGTGGTGAATCAACTTCCTCCCCAGGCAAATACGTGGGTCAACAAGCATTTGATTTATACCCATGGCTACGGATTAGTCTTAAGCCCGGTAAATGAAGTGACCAGGGAAGGCCTTCCCAACCTCCTTATCAAGGATCTCCCCCCTTCCTTTGATGCAGACCTAAAGGTAGAGCGTCCGGAGATATATTATGGGGAAAGAACTGATGAGTATGTTCTGGTAAAGACCAAAACAAAGGAATTTGACTATCCCAAGGGGGACAAGAATGTCTATACTACGTATCAGGGAACAGGGGGAGTCCATATCAAATCTTTTCCCCGAAGACTATTATTTGCCCTTGGGTTTTTAGATCCACAGATACTGTTCACAACATATTTAAGCCCGGAGAGCAGAATAATGTACGACCGCCAGATTAATAGGCGAGTGGGTTCGATTGCGCCATTTCTGGATTATGATGGCGATCCCTATCTGGTTGTCTCCGAAGGAAAGCTTTATTGGATTCAAGATGCCTATACGACCTCTAATATGTATCCTTATTCACGTCGATCGTATAAGTATCTAAAAAATAGGAAGCTCAACTACATCCGAAATTCAGTCAAGGTAACCATCGATGCCTATAATGGAGATGTGTGTTTTTATATTGTTGATGAAACGGATCCTCTTATTAAAACCTATTCAAGGATATTTCCTGATCTATTTAAGCCTTTCGATGAGATGCCCTCTGACTTGAAAAAGCATATCCGGTATCCTAAGGACCTTTTTGAAATCCAGGTAAATGCCTACACGGCCTATCACATGGAGGATGTCCAGGTCTTCTATAATCAGGAAGACCTCTGGCAAATTCCCGATGAGCTATACGGTGATGCTCGGCAAGCAATGAAACCGTACTATATTATTATGAAACTGCCCGGAGATGATAAAGAGGAATTTCTTCTAATGCTCCCTTTCACTCCTTCCAAGAAGGATAATATGATTGGCTGGCTGTCTGCCAGGAGTGACCTGCCCAACTACGGAAATCTGTTGGTCTACAAATTATCCAAGGAAAAACTCGTCTATGGACCTATGCAGATTGAAGCCAGGGTGGACCAGCAAACGGAGATTTCCCGGGAGTTGAGCCTTTGGGGTCAGAGAGGTTCAAGGGTAATCAGAGGCAATCTGCTTGCCATTCCTATTAGTGACTCATTTATCTATGTGGAACCGGTTTACCTGGAAGCAAAACAGGAAGAGAGCGAAACACCTGGAGCACCAGCATCGAAGCCCAGCCCTTTTGGAAAATCCCAAAGGGGAGGTTCTCCAGCACTGGAAAAATCAAAGTCCGCGTCCCTGCCGGAATTAAAAAGGGTTATCGTCGCATTTAGTAATCGTCTTGTTATGGCAGAAACCCTTGATAAGGCCTTAAGGGGTGTATTGGAGGAGAGAATATCCCCCGAGGAAGCGGTTACCCCACGTGTTCCTGAAACTCTGGGCGCTGATAATTTAGGTGAGCTGGCCATGCAGCATTATAATAAGGCCAAGGATTATTTACGCCAAGGGAACTGGGCTGGATACGGTAACGAATTAGAAAATTTAGAGAAAGTTCTCAGGGATATGGCAGGGATACCTAAGGAAGAGAAAAAATAATTTTATTTATCAAAAAAATATTGCAATTAATCAGGTTGTCAAGGTTCATTGGTGGTTGATCTCTAACTTTGAACCCCGCCTGTCCCGATATAATCGGGGCGGGCGGGCTTGAATCCCGGTTTTATCGGGAAACCTGAGTAGATACAAAAACATACCAGTAGTTTTCTTTTGCATGCATTTGGTTACCGTGCTCTTAATTTCTTGAGCAATCAAACACCATGAATTGCATTATTTGATACGTCAGGGAGAAGACCTCTTTTTGTGATCTTTAATTCAAGGCCATAGGAATAGCAGGTCTGTTGGTGAAGAATATATATGCTAAACTCCATACAAGAAAGCCCGCTATACCCAATTGTTAACCCAAAAGTATCGCCTTTTTTGGGGCCTCGAATAATTTCTCTGCCATGGGAACCAACCAGTTCAATTCTTTGAGGGCTCTTGGTTTTAAGGGGACCATCTACCCTGTTCACCCCAAAGAGGAGCAAGTACAGAACCTCAAAGCCTATAGAAGTGTCCTGGATTTGCCCGAAGTCCCGGATCTGGCAGTGCTGGTTGTGCCTACACAAATCGTATCAGAGATGTTAAAAGAATGCGGCCAGAAGGGTATTAAGCATGCCATTATAGTCTCTGGTGGTTTCAGAGAGGTTGGCAGGGAAGGCGGAGACCGTGAACAAGAGCTGGTTGAAATTGCCACTAAATACGGTATTCGCTTTTTAGGTCCAAACTGTATAGGTGTGGCGAATCCATATCAAAAGCTGAATACGACTTTCCTGCGGTATTTAGGCGATCCAGGGTTTATCGGCATGGCCTCCCAGAGCGGCAGTTTTGTTACCCAGATGTTTAACTACCTCTCCAGGCTTTCACTTGGATTCAGTACAGCCTTTAGCGTTGGAAATGAGGCAAATGTCGATATTGTTGACTGCATG
>Ga0307379_10013003_pt1 | contig 10814 bp, 8 predicted proteins | sample UN2MG_FD_202237 | JGI IMG/M metagenome (GOLD analysis project Ga0307379, IMG submission 202237) | Soil microbial communities from Risofladan, Vaasa, Finland - UN-2 | ecosystem: Environmental > Terrestrial > Soil > Coastal area > Acid sulfate soil | place: Finland: Risofladan, Vaasa | collected... | reverse complement strand
ACGTATATATCATTACAATCTTAACATAATAATATTCAATCTTTATACGGTCAACAGGTTGGACAAAAGCAGCAGGCGGAGCCGGATCTGCAGGCTAGAGCAGTGCACAGGATAAAAGGGCGGGTAAGAATCACTTTTACTCGCCCTTATCGAGGTTTATGGGTAGACTTATTTTCCAGTACCGGTGGGGACAGGTTCAAACTCAGCCGCAGCCGCCCCCTTCCATGGGAACCGGTTTCAGGACTTTCACTTTTGGGGTAAAATCACGCTCGGGAGAATCCTTGAGGTCCGGTCTGGCGGCCTGGTCGCTCGATCCGAGCACGCGCGGAAAAGTGAAGCGCAGCCTGTCCTCCTCGTGGACTTTTTCGGGCAGGGGTCGGGCCGCTGCCGTCCCGTAAATCTCGAGCCATTCGTTGATTCCGCCTTCCAGGATATAAACTCCCGGGACCCCCCGGGCAGTCAGGTATTTCCAGACCTGGCCGGCTTGGGATTCGTCATTGGACATCACCACCTTGACCGCTTCCGGCGGCAGATTCCTGATCCAGGCGGCATCGAGCTTTCCGGGCGGGACATGCCTGGCATCCAGCAGGTGGAACTGGTTGTAGTCTGCTTCGCTGCGGACGTCGAAAAGCTCGAGCCGGATCCGGTTGTTGTGCATCAGGCTGAGCAGCTCACCGGGATCGATATGGAACTGGCGGCTTTCCAGTTGTTTGTCCAGCTCGGGTTCGAGCCAGGCTAATTTCGCCTGCAGGGTCGGCTGTCCCGCGAACAGGACCAGAACAGCGCCTGCAAGAAGGACCAGCGCTGCGGCTTTCCGGGGCCGGGCGGATGACGGCTCAAGCTGACGGTCTTTCTTGAACATGAGTTCCACCCTTTCCACGCCCACAAAAACGAGCAGAGCTGTCACTACTATGCCTGAGACAACCAGCTTGGGATCAAGGCCCAGAAGATCGGGGATTGTCAGCCTTCCATACGCTCCGGAATAGTTGAAGAAAATGGCGAAAAAGTCTACTGTTTCGCTGAATAACAGGATACCGGTCAGGGTGCCGAGCACGAAAAACAGTCCATCCAGCTTGAGCGTAGCCAGCGAGACGAGCGAGGTGCCAGGGCAATAGCCGCCGATAATGAAACCAAAGCCCAGGATCAGTCCGCCGAGGATCCCCGGCCAGAGGTATGTCGGGTTTACCCAGACCTTGTCCAGGTCCACGAGATGGAAGCCCGAGAACACCGAGAGCAGCAGCATTGCCACGACAATGGCCGTAAACATCACTTTGAGCACAGTCATATCGCGCAGGTAGAACTGGGCGGCCAGTTTGCGGGAGTCGCCGAAACCGGCCTGCTCCAGGGCAAAGCCGAACAAAAACCCGATACCCAGGCTCAACAACCCTGCCCCGAGGGCTCCGAGAACTGCCGTTGGATTCAATGGTGCCATGTTATCCTCTCAGTTCCATAGTTTCCTGACAGGTAAAGCCAGGAGATATCCTCCGGCAAATACCGCCATCATGAAAGCCCAGCTGCCGACAGAGAGTACCGCTCCGCCGGAGAGCGCCTGCCCGGAGGTGCATCCTCTGGCCAGCCGCGCGCCGATTCCCACGAGTATCCCCCCGATAAAAGCCATAAGCCACCTTTTCCGGGTGGATACATGCGGGCCCATGCGGGTTTCCACCCGGACACGTTTTCCGAGCAGACCGGAGATAAAACCGCCCAGCATTACTCCACAGATAGCCCAGACTAGCCAGTTGTCATAGGGATTTTGATCGCCGCCGGCCATTTCAGCCAGCGCCGCGGTCCGGTCGACATGCCGGGGAGCAACCAGGTCTACTACTCCAGCCGTGATGCGCGCAAGCCCCCCGGAGGCTCCCAGGCCGTGGCCGGTGAGCATGAAAGAGGCGAACAACACCAGGCCTAAAAGCGCGCCGGCCAGGTAAGGATTCATATACGGCTTCTGGATCGGTTTATCTTTCATGGCGTACTCTCCCGAGTTTCTGGATTTTCTTCCGCCTCCTCCCAGCCGGTAAGCATTGCTTTAATGTAAGAGAGCGGCGTGGGGCCGGTGGTAGTCAAATAAACGTGCCCGCAAACGAATGCCATAAACAGCCAGGCCCCTATCGTGTGGATTTTTCCCAGTATTACCAGGGGAACGAAATCGTTGGTGATCTCTGGCCAGTACTGCGCTCCCCACATCAGAAATCCGCTGGCAACCTGAAGCGGGAGCAATATGTTGAGGATACCCAGGTAAGTAATTTTCTGCAGTGGGTTCAGCTTATGTTCTTGATCCCGCTTGAATGGATGCGGATCACCCTTGAATATCCCGCCCATGTAATAGGCTGTCTGCTGGATCACCATAGATAAGAAATTCCGGCGCTCTGGAATGAACTGCTTGAAAAGCCCGGTCGCCAGGTGGTAAATGAGAGCCAGGAACGCATTGGCGATCAGGATAAAAGCTAGGGTGTTATGGATACGCACTGCTGTGACAAAGCCGATTATTTGAAGCTTATCCGGAAAGTGGATTGACATCCCGGTAAGAATGAGAATGATGATCACCGTGGCCTGAAGCCAGTGCCAGATACGCTCGTAGAGTGTGTATAAGTAAATGCGCGGCATGTTTATTTAACCTTTTTTCTTTGCCGGTAAATATAGAGGCGTAATCCACCGTGGACCACTACTCCAGCCAGAGCGCCGAGAATTGCCAAGAGCCCGATACCGTCCAGCCATACGGAACGGTCGTGCCCCAGTATGTATACCTGCGGATCGCCTGAGGCAGGCCGGTATTCCAGGCCGCCGTCAGGGGTTTTCCGCAGCTCACCGTTCATCCGGGCATTGGTCCGGACGATTGTTTCAGGAACCACACCCCCGGGCACATACGCTGCCAGCCTGAGAGGCTGCGAGATCCTTGATTCGCGTGAGTGGCAATCCTTACATCTCCGGGTCGCCCAGGGGAATGAGACCACATTATGGTGAATGCTGTAGGGCTGCATTTCGCCCTTGATCCGGGGGGCGTGTATACCTACGGCTTCGAGGCGCTTTTTGACAGCCTCGGTCTTCTCCGGGGTATCGAGCGCCAGCTCGGAGCGGCTCAGGACCCGGTCTCCGTTTTCATCCAGCGCTGAGACAATATCCGGATGGTAGGCGCCCTCCAGGAAGAAAGCCAGCTTCAGCTCCTGCAGGCGGACCGGTCGCTCGGGATCTCCGGCGACCCAATACCAGGAGGAGATGATATTATGCGGGTACAGGCTCAGCCATCTGTCCGCTTTCTCCCGGGCCAGGAGCACTGGCTGCCAGCCGGTCACGAGAGAGGATGTTTCATCCACGCTGCCTTTCACCCCCCGGTACTCGATCCGGGCCTGGCCCTCCGGGGTCAGCACGGTCCAGTCCACCTGGCTGCGCGCCGGGGCGTGGATCCGGGGAATGTGGCAGGCTTCGCAGGCGAGGGCTCTCAGGTGCCTTTTCATGTTCGGGTGCCAGGTGTGTGTCTTTTCAGCATCATGGCAGGATTCGCACAACCGCATGGAGCCGTCCAGGGAATCGGCCAGCAGGATGCTTGCGCTGCTTCCTTTGGCAAAATTGTGGCTCGGCCGCTCAAGGTAATCGCCGGTATTTTCACGGCTGCTGTCAAAACTGGGGTAGCCGGGCTTGTTGACCTGCTTATCCGCAGAGAAAGCGGGATTGTTTACCGAATAGTGGCAGTTGGTGCATTGATACAGCCGCTCGGCATGGATGTCCCAGGGACAGGAGAGCGTGTCCTTGCCGGCCAGGTTCATATTCGACCCGGAGATGCGCTGGGGGGAGTAGACTTGTCCCTCTGTCTCCGTGGCCCGCATGTCGAGGTCGTGTTTATAATCGAGAGGCTCCTGGCCGTAATGAACGAGAGCGTGGCAGATCCCGCAATTGCCGCTTTTGGGGTCCCGGATCGGAAGCTCGCAGACACCGTCTTCGTCGAAACCTTCCCGGTCCCACTCCCAGCCGCTCTCAGATCTTTTTACCAGTCCGGTCCGGGCCAGGGTCGCTGTAGCGGCCCAGCGGAAACGGCCCGCTTTGAGCTCCCGGATACGCTCGCTGTTGTCAGGGTTGGGCAGGTGGCAGAGGAAACAGTTCATTTCGACACTTCCTGAGCCCTGCCAGTCCCATTTTTCCGGGAGGCCTGTATTAGGATTGAGGACATGCGTTTCCGGGTCGAGATCATCACCGGCTTGCAGCTCTTCCAGCGGCTTGCCCTCCCGGCTGATTTCCGCCGGGCCGCCGCCCACGTGGCGCGAGCCGAACAGCCGGATCCAGTCCGCGGTGCCGAGATCAAGCTCAGCCTCGCTTTTGGCGGTGAGAAGGCGGTAGGTCAAAGGGTCCCACCTGCCGAATGGCCCGCTGCTGATATCCCAGGCTCTTTCTCCAGACAGATGCCCTGGAGGGGCCATTTCATCAAGACCCGCAGAGACATGATAGCTGTTGTGGGTAATATAATCCGTGTCGTGGCACTGGCCGCAGGTTGCATAAAGTGACACCGGGCCGCCAGAGGTGAGGACATTCTCCTCGTTTTTGTCGAGCAGCATTAAAGCCGGGTGCTCTGATTGCTGGCTCAGCGCTGTGGCGGCGATAAAAACAAATGTCAGCGGCCAGAGGCGGATCATTCAGCCTCCTTCCGGTTTCTTGCCTGCTTCCAGGCGCTGCTGGAAGCAGGATCGTCACCATAGCCCAGCGCTTTCCAATCCAGCCTGCCGTGTTCCCCATGGCAGTCAGTACATTGCAAAGCCTTTTCTTTAGGGGCCACCATGTGGGTCATCACCCAGTACATCTCTGTAGGCGCAAAGCCGTACTCGCCGCTGTAAGGGAGCCCGGTGGCCTCAGAACCCAGCCGTGCGGCCAGGTCCCAGTCGAACTCGGTCCAATAGCCGCCCTTGCCGTAAGTTTTCGGCACCAAGAGATAGTTATACTTTTTATCGTAAATCTGCTTGCCCCGGTGGACTTTAAAAGGCCAGATTTTTGCCGTGGAATCAGTTATACCTCCTAGCGGCTGGTTGATTGGGGTAGCCTTCTCCGGGTCGATTTTGTCTCCCTGAATGTAGTGTTCTCCGCGGCCGTTGAACCAGTAGTATTCCGGGTTAACATTCATGGCAAAAGTAAAGCTGCCTTTTATCTTAAGGTAAACGTGCGGATCCTGGACTTTCAGGTCCTGTCCGGCGGTGGACCAGTCCCAGCTCATTTTTGTCGGCGCACCCACCGCCATTTTGGGAATGTGGCAGGTCTGGCAGGCAATAGCTGTCGTGTGAAGGTTCAGGCGCTCCCGGCGGTGTGGTTTCGGCGAATGGCAGTCCGTGCACGGAGCCCGGTCTGTGTTATCATTCCCGTAAGACATGGATCGTCCCGAGATATCGTGCTTTTTGGTCCAATGGCAATCCTGGCAATTAAAATCAAGCTTGCCCATGTGAAAATCGATGCGCTCGTGCGGGTAATACATCGTACCGTCCAGGTCGCCGTGCTTGACCGCATCGCCGCCTCCGCCGCTGAAATGGCAGTAGCCGCAGTTCTGCCTGGAAGGCCATGATACTTTCCGGGCCACCTCGAGCAAATCCACATCCTGGGCTGGAAGACCGGCACTCCCCGGCTCTTTGCGGTAGGTGCCTGTCCCATCGTGGCAGATCAGGCAATCTACATTTTTCTCATAGGTGAAATCAAAGGTTTCATCCCGCCAGCCGTATCCCGCATGGCAGGTAGTGCACAGCGGCCAGTTGGACTGAATGCCGATACAGAAATTGTTGATAGAGTTTAATTTGCCGATACGCACGAAGTGGTCGTAACCCGGGAGTCTGACCTCATGCCCCAGCCATGTCCAGTGAGTGGTGGCCATCACCTCCTTTGCAGCGGACCGATGGCAGCTCAGGCAGGCCTGGGTAACAGACGGCCCATCTTTGAGAGGCCCTTTGATCAGATAGGTGTGATCTGTGGGCGGCGGGCGCTTGACCAGCCTGTTCCAGGGGTTGTCCTGTTCCGGGGCCTGCGCCTGAAGGAAAATGATGAAGAAACCCAGGCAAAGGATTATTAATACAAAGGCTCCTGAAACAACAGCTCCAGGCCTTTTCTCCATATTGATCGGCTCCTCCTTGACACCTTCAACGAAAAATTTTGATTAATGTATCATCAGGCCCTTGGATCTGTCAAACTATATCTTCCAGTCTTTTCCAGATGTTTCGGGAATTAATTTGCAAGATAACCAGAGGCTTGATTCAGGGATTTAAACCGGTAAAAAACCGCCCGGATAATGAGTAATAAGGGGGATCAGTATCTATCCCACCGTAAAAACAAAAACCGGAATTAGTGTTGATTTGGCACTGCGGGTGATTTAAGTTTGATCAGGATAATTGCACATTTTTTCCGATTCCGGTCTGACCGCTAATGTCCGGAGACTGAATCCTAGCCAAAGATATTTAAAATTTTCAGGTCCTAGACAAAACAAGCCATTCGCAAAATTTAAGCTTTCAGGCACAAAGTGGCAAAGGCACAAAGTTTTAAAGACATTTTGTCCCGGAGCTATCATGCTGAGATTTACCGTGAACACCATTTGCCATAAATCTCATCAGGGCTAGAGCAATGTGTCCGTCTATGATTGAAACATTATTACCTGTACAGAGCACACATACAGGTGCAGCTTTACCCTGAATTCGGAAGCGGCTTTTTCCGGCAATACCGGCGGGGAAGTATTTTCTTACTTTGTGCCTATGTGCCTATGTGCCTTTGTCCCTGTCTGCACAGATACAAATTAGTTATTATGGAACTATCCAACATCCACAATTTGTTGTCGATGTTGATAAACTAAGCGCCTAATAGGGGGCTGTCGTATGAGGAAAGTTCTGACTGCATTGTCTTTGGTTTTTATCTGTTTCTTACCGCAAAGCTGCAGCAAAGAGACTGAAGAAAAGGAGCCTGTGGCAGAGGAACCCATATATGTCGATCGCGTCGATATTCAGTCCGAGGTGCTTGAGGACAAAATTCGCGGCGGCCTGCTGTCCCAGATTATAGGCAATTTGAACGGTCTGCCGCACGAGTTCAAGTACATTGACGAGCCTGGGGCTGTGGAAAACTATACTCCGAGTCTTGCTGAAGGCGCCAGAACGGATGACGATACTGATATCGAGTGGGTTTATATTGTCGAGATGCAGAGAAGCGGCGAGGTTTTCATCCCGGCCGAGCGGATCTCGCAAATCTGGAAAGAGCATATTAACCGAAAGATCTGGTGCGCCAATGTGTACGCCCGGCAACTGATGAACCTGGGCCTGGATCCTCCCCTGACAGGCAGGATCGCCCTTAACCCGTGGTCGATTTTCAATATTTCCGGACAGTTTATCTGTGAATCTTTCGGGCTGATTGCTCCTGCCATGCCGCAGTCAGCAGCCATGCTCGGCCTTAATTATACGCATGTCACCATAGATGGCGAGCCAGCCCAGGCCACCCAGCTTTTTACCTCGATGATCGCCACTGCTTTTATCGAGAGCGACCTGGAGAAAATCATCGAGGCCGGCCTGGACGCAATAGACCCTGAAAGCGAGATTTACAGCATAGTGACCCAGGTGCGGAGCTGGTGTAAAGAAAATCCCGACTGGAGGGTGACCAGGGCGAAAATAAAAGACAAATACTCGCGATACGGCGGGGAGCCTGCGCGTGACGGTAACGGGTACGAGCTTAATACCTCCTCCACTGTCGCCGCGCTCATTTACGGGGGCGGGGACCTGGCCGAGACCTTGAGAATCGCTTTCAATTTCGGCTGGGATGCCGATAACAATGCGGCGACAGCGGCTACTATTATCGGGGTGATCAAGGGCCTTAAGTGGATCAAGGCCCAGGGCTGGGCGATCAAAGACATCTACCGCAACGAAACGCGGGACAGCATGCCTGAGGATGAGACTATCACCAGCTTCGGAGACAGGCTGGTCGATATCGCCGGGCGGGTGATCCTTCAGTACGGCGGCGAAGAGGTCTCTTCCGGCGCCGGGAAGATTTTCCGCATCCACGTCCAGAGACCGGTCAATGTCGAGCCGCTGCCTGAGCCGCTTGACCGGCTCGAGGAACTCAGGGAACAGCTCCTTCCGGAGGTTGAATCCGGGCTTTCCGGTTCCAGTCAGGAGAGAGCCAGAGCGGCTTATCTTGCCCTGTGCCTGGGAGAAGCGGAGCGCTTGCGCCTGGAGCGCAGCTCAGAGTGGAAGCAGGCGCTGAGAGCGCTAAGAAATTATCCGGAGCTGCTGAAACTGGTTTTCGAAGCGCCCGAGCACAGTGGAGAAAAAATCACGGCCCGGGCCAAAGCTGAGGGACTGAAAAAGCCGAAATAAATGCCGGATAAGCAGTCGAGTTGCCCGCTGAATGGTGAACAACAGCAGATATTTCACTCGAAGCCGGGATTCAGTTTTGTCAACCTTTCCAGGGGCGCTCCCGCTCGAGACCCTTGGCAAGCATTTCCTGGACAAAAGCCGCATCATCCCTGACCTGCCAGTCGAACATGCCCACAGCGATAAAATCCGCTCCCTTCTCGAAGGCATGGATGAAGCTTTCCTGGGGCTTGTCCCTTCCGGCTCCCAGAACCTTGAAACCGATCCACGGCTGTTTGATTGTCTTCATGTAGGCTTGGATCTCCTCCGGATCGCTGGAAACATAGCTCACTTTATTTACAGTGTACATATAGAAATCGGGGTTCAGCCCAGCCTCTTCACTGGCTTTGACAGTCTCCAGGCGATGGCCGCCGACACCGGCGAACAGCCCGGCTTTCTTGATCCCTTCCACCGCCTTGCCGATCTCATCGACCTGGCCCTTTCTCACCAGGCCGTCACTCACCCCGCCGTGCAAATAGACTGCGAAAGCGCCGTTGTCGCGGGCCAATTTGGCGTTTTCAATCGGGTCCCCCTGCTCGGGGGCAGACTGGGCGATCCACTGCAGGTTACCCCCTCTTTCCTGGCGATAAGTGTTTAAATTCTTGATAATATGCGGGTCAGCCCGCATGAGCGTGGTGTTGATCCCGTTTTGCTCGGCGAGAGTCCAGGTCTCCATTATTTTTTCATCCGTGAAATAATGGGTCATCAGCGCTGACTGGTAGAGCAGATCTCCGGCATGGGCCGAACCGCTGATCAGGTTCCCCCCGATTATAAGCCTGGAGACTTCGCGGCCGCCGAATTTCCCCTTTTGCAATCCCTTGACCGGCTCCTTTGTCTTTTCATATTCCGATCTGTCGACCAATTGCCCCAGCAGGGCCTGATGCTCGAAACCCAGTCCGGCTAAGACTCCGGTCGAGATACCGAGAGATTTCCCCATAAAACTGCGGCGGTTCAAGTTCTTACTCATGGCCCAGGCCTCCTGGAAATAAGGTAATAAAACAGAAGAGAAATATTTAAAGTCTTTTTCATAACCCGTATTATTCACAAATTGCCACAAAACTCGTAGGGGCGGACCAATGTGTCCGCCCGTCTTTCGGTAATTTTTCGATGGTAATCGGGCGCACACGCGGGTGCGCCCCTACAAAAAACGGGAACGGAAAATTTTTATGAATTTTCCGGGATAAATGCTACTTAAAATATAAAGTTGCCTTCGATATTTTTCCATCCAAAAGGCGAAATATTCCAATGAGCTGTAAAACCTTGGCTTTCAGGCAAGTTTCAGGGCGCAAGAAGCACTCTGTCCAGGTGACAGCGCTGGCATTGTTCGTTGGTGTGGCACATCTTGCACGAGCTGCCCATGTCAACTGAAAACTCGAATACATGGTCAATTATCCATTCTTTCGGCTGATGGTCCGCCGGGTATTTTCCTTCCGGCTTCTCGTGGCAGAGGATACAGCTTTTATCAGCCGTTTTTCCGTCGTGGCAAGCCATGCATGGCTTCATTGGCGGCAAATGGGCAGCAGAGAGGGAGTCCGAAATGGAAATGCCCTGGTGGCAGCTCTCGCAGCCAATTTTAATTTTATTATGGGCCGCGTGGCTGAATTTGGGGCTGTAATCTATAACCTGTTCCAAGGCGCGCATGTTTTCTTTATCGCTGTGGCATTTTACGCAGCCTTTGGCATCCTGGACAGCATGGCATTCAGCGCAAACAACCTTTCCCGGCAGCAGGTTATCGGTCCCTTTCCCGCTCGTTTCTGTCCGGGCATGGCAGGTCGCGCACTCAAGCCCCAGGCTCAGGTGTGCCTTGTGGGAAAATATGATTTCAGGAGGTTTTTGTGCCTTGACTGCATTGGACAGGCTGATCAGCAGAATGATAAAAACGGCTGGCAGAACAAATACCGCGGCAGGCGGAATTCTTTTCAAAAAAGATGGCATATAAACTTTCCCTCTTGGTTTTCCAAATGACATTTCTTTTGCTGCTTGAAGCGGCTTGTCCTTAAAAAAGGATATTATTTAACCATGATCTGATTCATGTCAAGGGTTTCGCTGCTTTGGTTTACCGGTAATCAGGATTTGGTTGAATGATACCGGAGTATCAACAAGCTCTCCTGAAAAATGTAATTTATTGTATGGCCTGCAACTGCCGGTCCCGCAGATAAGCTACAGCCGTTAAAACTTAAAAGGCGATATTCCTGATTGATCAGGGAATACCGCCTTATTGGTCTGGTGCCGGCGGACGGAGTCGAACCGTCATAGGGTTGCCCCCGCGGGATTTTGAGTCCCGTGTGTCTACCAGTTTCACCACGCCGGCAAAACTGTCAAAGCCGCTTGCTTGAATCAATTGCTAATAAATATAAAAAGCTCTCGGCCAGAAATCAACTTTGAAATGCAGCAGCGTCAGGAGCTTTATTTTTTGGACCGGGGCGGGCCGGCATCCTTTTTGCTTTTTAACCAAGGCAGCGATTA
>Ga0307379_10013002_pt1 | contig 10814 bp, 6 predicted proteins | sample UN2MG_FD_202237 | JGI IMG/M metagenome (GOLD analysis project Ga0307379, IMG submission 202237) | Soil microbial communities from Risofladan, Vaasa, Finland - UN-2 | ecosystem: Environmental > Terrestrial > Soil > Coastal area > Acid sulfate soil | place: Finland: Risofladan, Vaasa | collected... | reverse complement strand
GGCCAGCCGCTTCTTGAGGCGAAGGGCAGTCTGGTTGTCCATGCCCTCGTCGTGCTTGGCCAGGCTCAACGCCGCCCGCAGGTCCTCTTGTGGCAACCGCTGCATGCCCACTAACAGTCGGCAGCAGGGGCCCTCGCCGCCGGACCACCTCTCGATGAGCGAGTCCAGTTGCTTCCAGCCCCGCAGGTTGAAATAGCCGACGCAGAAGTCGGCGCGATCAGCCACCTGCAACGTTTCCCGTAACGCCGGCAGCAGCTCTTGCTCAATGTTGTCGAAGATGCGAGGCATACGAGCCCCTCCAGCCTTCGTGTGCAACCTGATTTCCGCAGGGCCGGACGAGCCATGATTATCCACCGAAAGAGGGTGATTCGCAACAATACGTTTCCCAATTTCTACCGCTATTGTTACCGGGCAGCCCATGACCGGCCAATGATGGGCGGCTTAAGGTCGGACAGCAAAACTCTGTAGGGCAGATCATCTTGGCGCGGCGGCTCCGCCTTGATATGCTACCGACTTGTCAACAACAGTGCTGGCTTACAGGAGGATTCCAATGGGCAAGATGGAACAGACGCTCAAGTCCGAGATCACGCGGCTGGCCAGGAAGGAGATGCGGGCAACGTATCTGCCTCTTCGTCGGGACGTTCGCCGGCTGAAGCGAACCGTGTCGGCCCTGCAAAAGAGGGTTGCGGTCCTGGTAAGGCTCAGGGCTGAGTTGCAGGCCCAGCGGACGGCGGAACGAGCCAGGCTGGCGGCTGCCCCGGAAGAGGTCAAGGTGGCGCGCATCTCACCCCTCCTCGTCAAGAAACTCCGCAAGCGGCTCGGCATCACCCAAGGCGAACTGGCCACGCTCGTCGGCGTGTCGAGCAGTGCGGTCGGCTTCTGGGAGTACGGGAAGGCCAAGCCCGAAGGCCACAACAGAGAAGCGTTGGTCGCCCTGCGGAAACTCGGCAAGCGGGAGGTGCAGGGAATCCTGGCCGCGAAGGCTGCGGAATCGCCGCGAAAAGCCAAAAGCAGGGCCAGAGGCCGGAAGAAGCGACAATGATTCCCCGGAGGTTCCGTGCTGGCGGGTGAAGCCTCGAATCAGCCGTCCGCCACCCGCCGCGGTTTTGCTCCGCCCTTTACACCCTAGCCGATTGGAGAAGGTGCTATGAGCCAGGCTTCAAGTGGGGGTGGCGCAGCAGCTGCGGCAGGATATGTGTATCAACACCGCGTGGCCGCGTGGTTTGCCGTCAACGTCCTGGCCGAGCAGGGCTGGAGCCCTGTGTGCAGGCTGCCGGCGGGCACTACCCTTGAAGGCATCCAGTGTGAGAGCCGCGAAGCGACCGATGATGTTCTTGTCCACACCTCCCAGGACGGCTGCCTATTCGGCCAGGTCAAGCGGTCACTGAACCTCTCCACGAAGAGCGATTCGCCCTTCGTCTCAGCAGTTGCCCAGTTTGTTCGACAGTTCCAGGATGGAATCACAACAGGCACCGGCCGGCGGGGGCTTGAGGAGGCCAGGGACCGCCTCATCCTCGTTGTCTCAGCTCGTTGTTCTGGAACAATTCGTGTTGCGTTGCGCGACGTGCTCGACCGTGTGCGGGACCTACCAGCCGGGGCGCCCCTCAGCAATGTCGCCAACAACGCCGAGGAGCGGAAGGCCCTCAGGCAGGTCGTCCACTCTGTGCAAGGTGCCTGGCGGCTCTCTCTTGGCACTGACCCGAACGAGGGCGATATCAGGAGCGTGCTCCGCTTGGTGCATGTCCTGTGCCTCGACGTTTCAGCAAGGGGCGCTGACGAGAACGCCAGCAAGATTCTGCTTCGCAATGCGGTACTACGCGACCAGACACGGGCAGATGATGCATGGAACCTGTTTCTGCAAACTTGCGCCGAGGCGGCGGCATCGAGATCGGCGATGGATCGCGCAGCGCTCCAATCTGCCCTGGTTCGACAGGGAATTGACCTGTGCGGCATTCGGAGTTACCGGGACAGAATCGACGAACTCTCCCGACGTTCGCGTGACACGCTGACGCTCACGGCCAAGTTGGCGCAGATACAAGTCGGGACCGGTCACATAAAACTGAACAGGCGGTGCACTCAGGAACTGCGGCGCGCTGCCGAGCAGGGCTCAGTGCTCGTCGTTGGCGAGCCCGGGGCTGGGAAGTCAGGTGTCCTGCACGACTTGGTGGAAGGCGTGCTCCGCGATGAGCAAGACGTTGTGTATTTAACAGCCGAGTGGGCTGCTGACCTGGGCCGCGATACAGTAGAAGTTCTCAGGAATTGGCCAGGGATCAGGCCGGGCTTCTTGGTAATTGACGCCTTGGACTCCGTGCGCTCTGAACAGGGGGGTCCGGTGCTCCGGGACATCCTGGCACTGATCATGGGGCAAGAGAGCCGGTGGCATGTCGTGGCGTCAGTGCGGTCTTACGACCTTCGTCACAGCCAGTCTCTTCAGACACGCTTCAAAGGCAGCCCGTGCAGTGACGACCCCGGCTTCCGGAGTGACGAGTTGGCTTCGGTAAGGCATCTCAGCGTCCCACGGCTGCAACCGGAGGAATTGGACTCCATACGGGCGCAATCGCCGTTGCTTGCCGGCCTCGTCGGGCGTGCTCCTTCGGCATTTCGGGAGTTGCTTTACAACCTGTTCAACCTGAGCCTGGTCGCCGAGATGGTTGGGCTAGGCGTGCCAGAAGGGGAACTGACCGGCGTCAGGACACAGATCGGGCTGCTGGACCGCTACTGGGAGCATCGTGTCATTGACGAGGATGAACAAGGCGATGCCCGCGAATCGCTTCTGTGTCGGGCAGCCGAGGAGATGGTACGGACTCGAACGCTACGAGCCAATCGGGCCAACCTGCTACCTCATGCTACGGGGAACTCGCTTGATGACGTCCAAAGCCGAAACATACTCAGGCCTTGCTCGCCCGCCGGGGTTGGGCCTGCACACCCGGATGTTGTGGAGTTTGCCCATCACGTTCTGTTCGACTACGCGGTTGCCCGTCTCCTGTTCAGGGGTACGCCGGACCAACTCGTTCAACGACTGAACCATGATCCGGTTATCGCCTTGACCGCCCAGCCAAGTCTTCGGATGCACTTTCATCATCTGTGGTACCTGCAGGGAGTAAACCACGATGAATTTTGGGATGCCACGTTTGCCGTGGCACGAGCACCGCAGATACCCGAGATCGCAAGGCTTGTTGGGCCCTCTGTGGCCGCGGACTTGGCCGCTGTGCCGGCGGACTTGGAGCGGCTCTGTTCGGCCCTAGGAATCACCGGTAACACGGGTGTTGCCGAGGCCGCGGCCCAAGCATTTGGCCACCTGGTTGGGGCCTTGTTGGCATCGGTCCCGACTGACAGACCACTCGTTGGCGAAGGAGCGGGGCCGTGGTGTGATCTTCTGCAGCGCCTGGCGGAAAGCAACGGCGTTGCCGGGATCGCCGGGCCGGCCATCAGCCTGCTGTCACAGGTCTGTGAGAGTCCTGAGCGACTTACGCCTGGGCAACGGGACGCCGCTGGGCGCGCTGCGCGCGCTTTGATCCGGTTTGCCATGACCCAGGGTCCCCGTAACGAATGGTCGGTGATCAACTCCTGCCGAGCGGTGTGCAGAACGTTCGCTACCGATTCGGTAGCCTCAGCCGACCTTATCCGCGCAGGATTGGGAAATGAACGGCCATATACGCCTCACGAACTCTACTGGCTGACTCACGAGATCGCATGTCTCATTCCCCACAATCCCGCGCTGGTCGAGCAGATATACGAGGTTGCCTTCTGCCGGCCGAAGCCTTCGCCCGGGGTCGCGCCCCGGGTAACAAGCAGGATTCTGGCGCTCTCCTTTGCTGCTGACCAAGACTGGGGAATGTGCCAGTTTAACATGGCAGACGCCTTTCGTCGTTTTCTTGATGTGGCTCCAGAGCACGCTACTCGCGCCGTGATCAGGGCTGTCCAGTTCTATGACGACGAGCGAAGAACAGGCTACCAACCCGAACAACCTGCGACATTTGACTTCTCCGGCCGGGAGGCGCGTATACTGACCGACTACAGCCACATATGGAACAGCGGGCATGATCAGCACGATGCTCTCTCCCTGCTCGGACACTTTGAGAGTTACCTCGATGACCTCGGTCGCACAGAACCAGCGCCACCCGCAGTCGGCCAGGTGATTGACTCAGTTGTCCAGTCGAACCAGATGGCCGTATTCTGGCGGGCCCTCCTCCTCGCCGGCGCGCAGCATCCCCGGACGATTGGCCTTGCGGTCCGGCCACTGGCGTGGGCACGCCCGGTTCTGGATTGCTGTGACACTGTTTCAGAGATGGGCGGCTACCTTCATGCCGTGTATCCTCACTTGGACGAGACCGACCGCGCGCGAATAGAGGAAACGGTCTTGAGCCTCCCGGAAGGAGCCGCGCCGAAACGCCGTGAGAGACTTGAGTACGTGAGGAACGGGCTTCTGCGTTCTGTGCCACCTGATTGTCTGGTCACCGAGGCGGCCAAGAGCAGGCTGAGCCAGTTGCCCGGCGAGCAGGTGTTCCAGTTCGCTCCACCAACAGTAGCCGAATTCGCTCAAGTGGGCGAATTCGCAGGGCCGTCGTATCTTGAGCGGCTCGGTGTGCCAATCAACGAGCCTGCCAATCGGCGAATCATGGAACTCGTCGAGCCGGTGGAGGCTTTCCGCGGCAAACCAGCCGAAGAGGCGATGGCACCGAATTCTCTTGAGAGCGTAAGGGGCCAATTGGGGTCGCTGCGGGGAGCGCTCGAGCAGGCCGAAGCCGGTAGCGCCGTACATGCGGAGACGAAGGAATACGGATGGGACCATCTAGCCGCAGCCTGTGTCAGAATATGCCGAACGGACGCCCCGGAACAGATTACAGATCTGGTTCGGTTTGCAGGCGAAACGCTTCTGGCGGCAAGTCGGCGGCGGAATCCTCAGCCGAGAGAGAACGACAGCGCCGAGTTTGACAAGTCCGTTGGCTGGGGTTCTCCGGCGGCTCGTATTGAGGCTGCTGAGGGCCTGATCTTCTTGGCACGGAACGCCAGCTTTCTGAACGCCGAGGTGCGCGATGCCATCACGCTGCTCGGGTTGGCTGACCCGTGCGCTGCCGTGCGGTTTCAGGTCGCTAAACGATTGCTCTTTCTGTACCACACAGATCAGAACTTGATGTGGAACCTTGCCGAGCGAATGGTCGCCGACGAGGGTAGCCAGGGCGTACTAGAGTTTCTTGTGCACGGTGTGTTCTGGCAGTTGGCCGGACCACATGCAGATCGCGTTGTTGAACTCATCCGTGCGATACTCGGTCATGCGACGGACGGACGACGCGCTGACCAGCTCCGAGGGGAGTGCATTGCCCTCCTTTTCGACCGCTGCATTGAGCGTGAGCACCCTGCAGCCTGCGAGATCATTGAGCGCATTATTCAAGACCCCGCTGGCTCTGACGGCACATCAACCGTTGTCGCAAGGCTGCGACGCCCTGTCGTGCTCGGTGCGACCGATCCGCCAGACGCGCAGCACGAAGCCATCCGTGTGCGGGCGTGGAGTGTGTTGGAGAGGGTGACCCGCCGTCTTTGCGAGCAGTACGACCGGCTCCATGCAGAGCATCAGCGGCCCGGAACGCAGTGGTCCGAGGAGGACCAGCGGAGGATACAACGCATCCTGCAACTTCTCTACAACGTTTCGGCACAGGTTTACTTCGCTTCTGGCGCATTCCAGGGCGACCGTGAACCCGGCATGGAACCGCTGACTCCGGCGCAGCGAGTACGTTTCTTCAGGGAGGCTGGTCAAGTCTTTGACATGCTCGCAGACGTCGGCTATCCGAGCATTACACATTATCTCCTGCAAACACTGGAGGCCTTTGTCGCCAACGATCCGAAGGCGGTTTTCCTGAGAGTCGGGCGCGCCGTAGCGGCCGGGGAACGTGGCGGATACCAGTTCGAGTCCATGGGCGCTGACTTGATAGTCAAGATTGTGGAACGGTATTTCGCCGAGCATGGGCGGCTGGTCCAGGAGGATGCCGAATGTTGTGAGACGCTGCTGAGGGTTATCGACACGTTCGTCCGAGCCGGTTGGCCGCCCGCCCGCCGGCTTGTGTACAGGCTGGAGGATGTGTTCCGATGACCCGCAGGTTCGTCGTCATCACCAGGAGCATCTCAGGCGGCAAACTGGAACCTCTGCCAGAATGCCGTCCTGATGTGAAGGGGTACATAGCGGGCCCGAGACTTGAACCTGCGACCCTGGGGTTACCCAAAGCGAACTGGGCATGCTCGTCGGCGTGTCGGGCAGTGCGGTGGGTTCCTGGGAGTACGGGAAGGCCAAGCCCGAAGGCCACAACCGAGAAGCCTTGGTATCCCTTCGGAAACTCGGCCGGCGGGAGGTACGAAGAGTCCTTGCTACGAAGGCTACAGAATCTCCGCGGGAAGCCAAAGGCAGGGCCAGAGGGCGGAAGAAGCGCCGGTAAGAGGCACAGGCGGCGGGCGATATAGAATCCGTCGGCCACGGCCAACTGAAGTGGTCCACCGAGATTGTAATAGAGGCCTGTTAAGGAAGAGCGTATGGACGAGAGAGTTAGGCGATTGAAGACCCCTGAGGAATGCGAGATCTTCCGGACGAATGTCCAGAAGACACTCCCTGCTCTGGCCCAAGAAGCGCGGCGGAGAGGGGTGGAACTACGGGCTGCTGCATACGGTGCAAAGGGCACGGCAGAGAAGGAAGCCTTGTGCGCAGTATATGCCTACGAGGAGGTCTTATCAAAGAAGCACGGCCGTACGACACGCGCGTCAAGGACGTGGCAGATGATCAAACGCCATGGGATCATTGGGGCAGTCGAAAGGGCCGTGAATAGGGAGCACGAAACGGTAGGCTACGCGGCCCTGCTTGAGATGGGCATGCAGGACTTTGCGTTCGAAGCCGTCGTTGCCCGTTATCCTGAGCTATTCAGCCCGAAGGCGGTGGCGCGAGCGAGGGTGCGTATGGAGGAATGGACGCGCGCCGGGCATGCTGGTCCGGCCGTCGGCTAAGGGTGTTGCGGCGCTCGGCCGGACTGGTCGCCCAGTATCGGGCTTTCATCTACGAACTCGCCCAACTCCAGTACCGTGCGCACATGATCCTCCCAGCGTTTGAAACTCGTTCGGAGTGGGGAGCCAGACGCTTAGGCCGGTGAACCATAAGCGGATCCCGGATGCCCAACGTGCTGCTCGACGAACTGTCGTCGGCAACCAGGACGTGATTGCCAACGACCGCTGGCACGGGTACTGGCTGAGGGAGTGGATTGTGGCCCGGGAGGCGAGCATTTCTTCGTCGAGGGGCACTCCTTGCAAGAATCTATGACAGCTGATACAATCCTTTCCATACGCAGGGCCAGGGGTGGGTGACATAGACGCCACTCGGTCGGAGCGACTGCGGCTACACGCACACCCAGTGAGCATCATCGCACTTGCGCAGAACAGGATGAACGATGGAGCCTGAGATTCCTCAATCCGGCTTTCGTTTTGAAGATCCCTATGAAAGTAAGGTCTATGAGAAGCTTCAGCACAATGGATTTCGTGGGGCAGCGGCATTTTGGCGCGATGCCTGCTTCATAATGGCGACAGATCGGCAGTCTCGCGCGGTAAGGCAACGGGAGTTCCGCCAGGCACCACATTGGCAGTTCAATGCGGCAACGCACTTGGTCGGCCATTGCCTTCGCGAGGTCGAGCTGGCTCTCATCGGCGTCTTGGCGAAGCTCAATAATGTGCACCAACAAAGGGATGAAGGCAAGGCCCATAGGGAAAGGATTAGGGCAGCCCTTAAGGCTTGTGAGATCTCAGAAGAGGATCCTTTGGGGCGGCTCTGGCTTGGGCTCGCGTCTTCGGGCAGAGGCATGAACCATAGGGCGCAGGTCAAGGGCGCTTTGGAGACTCTCGGAATAGAAGATGACCCGCTGGGGCGGCTCTGGCTCGACGGTCTGGAGCTGCATAGGTACGCTCACAGACGCGGACAGTATCGTGGGCCGCGGCCCATGACGGACGAGTTTCGCGAGATGTTTGGACGTATTACGCGGCTTTTTCTTCGCCTTCTCGAACGCCTGGAAGAGAACTTCCTTAAAGTGTTCCGTGTCCTCGACGGCATTCTGGCCCAGGACTCGCCGACAGCGGAGGACATCAAGACACTAAAGGAGGGAGTGCCCCAGAACCCGGCCTCGCTGGGCTACTTTTTCGGCAGGCTGAGCAGCCCGAAGTGGCTTGGTCCGCTTACGGAAGCGGGATTCTTCTCGGCTCTACCAGAACCTGTGCCCGAGGGGGATCTCTTGCGGTTCCCTCCGTGGCCGCCCGGCCTCTACCTGGTGCACATGGCCGCCGTTGATCCCGTAGCGGTGGCCTCCGTGATTTCGCACCTTCCTGAAACGGAGAACTACGTTGTTCACTGGCACATATTGGACGCCGCGCTGGCGATGCCAGCTTCGTGCGCAGCAGAGATTTCCGCTCAGGTGAGGGTGTGTGTCCGTGGCCGCTACTCCCTTGGGATCGGTCAGAAAGTGAAGAAGCTCGTCGAACACTTGGTTAAGGAAGGAGAGGTCGACGCCGCTCTCAGCATCGCGGAAGCCATGCTTGACCTGTCGGGCGACGACGAGCAGAAGAAGCGCGCGCTTCGGGGCTTCGGCACACATGTTCGGCATGAGTATGAAGAGACCTTTCGGACACTCAGCCCCATGCTCACTAATGCCGCGGGGGTGCGATGGATGTCACTCCTGGTGCATTTCTTGACTGGCGCAATCCGATTAGACCGCGAAGGCGAGACTGATGACGCAGAAGACGGTTCGGCCGTCTGGTGTAGGGCCGTGGAACAAAACGAACACCCAGCGCACGGTCTCAAGGTCATGCTGCTGACGGCGCTCCGTGAGGCCGCTGAAGAGGTCGTGCGCAAGAAGCCAAATGAGGCAGGCCAAGTGATTGAAGCCGTTCGAGAGGGACACTACAAGGTCTTCCGACGGCTCGAACTCCATCTGCTCCGTCTGTTTCCGGAGGGACGCGAGAACCACATCCGAGAGATTCTCAGCAGCCGTGAGGAATATGAACAGCGCTCTCACGAATACCGGATGCTTCTGGCCGAACACTTTCGACACCTGCCCGAAGAGATTCAGCGGCAGTACCTGGAGTGGGTGGCCGAGAAGCCTGACGTGGAAAGAATGAAGGCTTGGTGGAAGGAACAGTGGGATCGCGATGTAGATGAGGAGGAGATCCTGAAAGGTTGGGAGCAGGATCAGCTTCATCGACTGGCTGGACTTCGAGAATGGCTGCCGCCGGAGTGGAAAACTCGGTACGAGCAACTCGTCGCCAAGCACTACGAGCCCTCGTTGCCCAGTTACGTTGTGCCCCGGGCGACCGTGTCCTGGGTAGAGCCCGAAACCCCGAAATCGGCCGATGAACTTGCCGCAATGCCCCTGGAGGGGTTGCTGGGTTTCCTGCGCAGATGGCAACCAGAGTCTTCGCGCTTCGGTGAGCTGTCTCCCGAGGGGCTTGGTCGGGAGCTTGAGCAGGTTGTTGCCAAAAGCCCAGAACGGTTTGCGGACGCAGCGGAATCTCTCACCGACCTGGCGCCCACTTATGTGCGGCATGTGCTGAGCGGACTGAAGACGGCGTGCGGCTCGGAGATCGGCTTTGACTGGCGGCCCGTTCTCGCTCTCTGCAAGTGGGTCATGGATCGGCCAGTGATGTTCGATCAAGACACCGACCACCTTACGGCGGACAAAGGCTGGAACTGGACACAGGGACAGGTTGCAGATCTCCTGCAGGCTGGCTTGGCGTCTGGCAATGCTGGGGTCCCCTTTGCGCTCCGGAACGACGTCTGGGACTGTATCGTACCACTCACGGACTCGCCCGATCCTACGCCGCAGCGCGAGCGTGAGGAGATGACGAAATATGACCGCGAACCATGTGAGCTCTCCATCAACTCGGTGCGCGGAGAGGGCATGGAACTGGCCGTCCGTTACGCTTTGTGGGTCCGTCGGCACTTCGAGGCGGCACCAGACGCGAAGAAGTGGATCAACGAAGGCTTCACAGCAATGCCGGAGGTGCGTGGAGTCTTGGACAAGCACCTGGAGAGGAGCGTTGATCCATCACTGGCAATCAGGTCAGTATACGGCCAGTGGTATCCGTGGCTTGCGATGCTCGACGAGAGTTGGGCCACGGAAAGCGCAGGGCGTGTCTTCCCGCTGGATGAGCAGTCCACGGAGTTCCTTGCGGCGGCCTGGGACACCTACATCGTCATGAACCGACTTTACGATTCCGTCTACCGTATCCTTGAGGCACAGTACGCCTCCGCCGTTGGTTCGCTAGACAGACCGAAGGAGGATGTGGGGCATCTTGGGAACCCCGATACCTCGCTCACCGAGCATCTCATAGTGTTGCGTGCCAGTGGTGTGATCTCCGAGACAGACGCCGTGTGGCGTGCGTTCTCGGGCGTTGATCGAGAGGACATCCGAAGGAGGGCAATCACCTTCGTCGCGGATGTGTTCCGGGAGAACGAGGAAATCCCCGAGGCGCACGCAGACTTTCTGAGATCTTTCATAGAGGATCGGCTCACGGCTTCGGAGAATGCCGCAAAGCAAGGTAAGCCGTCTCCAGAGTGGGAGGCATTCGGGTGGTTTTTTGCGGCAAAGAGCCTGGACGACGATTGGCTGCTGAGTCAGCTTGGGCGCGTATTGGCTCTCACCGGCGGGGTCATTGATCCTGACTTTCACGTGTTCGAGCGGCTTCCCGGCATCGCTCAGAAGCAGCCGGAACGGGCTGTAAAGTGCCTGCGGGCGATCATCGAGGCGAACCGTGAAGGCTGGGCCGTGGCCGGCCACGAAGAAGAGATTCGGCAG
>Ga0307379_10013001_pt1 | contig 10814 bp, 5 predicted proteins | sample UN2MG_FD_202237 | JGI IMG/M metagenome (GOLD analysis project Ga0307379, IMG submission 202237) | Soil microbial communities from Risofladan, Vaasa, Finland - UN-2 | ecosystem: Environmental > Terrestrial > Soil > Coastal area > Acid sulfate soil | place: Finland: Risofladan, Vaasa | collected... | reverse complement strand
CAATCTTCCCACGACGTCCGTCCACGACCTGTTTGTGCATCCACGCGACAACGAATTGGTGATTGGGACGCATGGGAGAAGTGTATTCGTCATGGACGTTTCCTCAATCACGTCATCCGATCGTTGATAATGCCGCTTGGAGAAGAGCGGCTCTATCACTGAAGAGCACCCGTAATACCAAATACGATTAAATTGTGCACTTTTGTCATTTCGACCGGAGGGCCACGAAGTGGCCTTCAAGCGGAGAAATCTGGTATACGAAACCAATCCATGTACAGTAACCAGATCTCTCGACTCCGCTGCACTTCGCTCGAGATGACCCAGGCAAGCGCAGTTATTAATCAGAAATCGTATAAGAACTCATATGAGAATCATCCTCCAGTTTCTGAATCCTGCAAGAGTCTGCATGCTCGTTTCGTTCATAACTACTATTCGCCTTGTCTGAGAATTGGCCCATTCGACTTCGCTCAGAGCCTGCCCTGAACTTGCTGAAGGGACATGCTTTGAATTGGCTTTGTTTTTTCGTGCCACTCAGGCCGGTATATTGCCATAAAACCCTTTCTTATAATACTTTACGTCGATTTGCCCCGCCGGCAAATTGGCTTTGTTTTTTCAACTAAGCAACGAATTCAAACCGCAGATAAACGCAGATTAACGCAGATATTTGTTTTTTGTCATTCCTGCGTAGGCAGGAATCCACGACTAATTCTCTAATTCTCCAATTCACTAATCAACTGTTCGCTCTGCGAACAATCAAAATTGGCTTTGTTTTACCTTGACAAAAACCGCCCAAAACCACATAAATCTCCATAAATCCTTGCTATTACTGACATTGCGTTATTTTGCCCAAATTAACATTGGGTTTGTTTTTCAAGTAGTCTTTCAATTTGTTTCGTATTTCGAGCTTCGATATTCGGATTTCCGGCCGAAGGCCGGCGTTGGTTTTGTTTTTTCAACTTTACCCCATGAGATAACGTCTTTGCCTATCTCACGGGGTGAACCACGAATTCACACGAATTAACTCCATTTTTAGCCACAAAAAAGCACAAAAGAGCACCGGATTTACTATTTTCTGTTGATTATTGACTATTTTAACATCTATTTTCTGTTTTTTGGCTCATCCGGGAAATGAGTAGGTTTGTTGTGGGTTCGGACGACCGAGAAAAATCGTTCGGGGCCCCAGAGGCCCAAATTACCCCCCTGGCAGCCCTAATTTGACCCTCTGCCCAAACGATTTTTCTCTCGAAATAACTCCGAGGCTCCTTATGTTCGAGCCACCTACGCATTAACCGGATGAAGCTGTTTTTTTACTTTTACCTTTTTACTTTAACAAAATGATTATCAAGCATTTTGTTAAGTATTATACAAAATACTGCCCCGAAAATCAAGCATATTCGAAATAAATGTCCATTACACGGCGGTCCCTACGGCTAGGCTCAGGGCAGGCTTTGTTCGTATTGCGTATATCGTATGTCGTATTGCGTATTGCGTATTGCGTATTCAGGTAGGATGGCGCAGCTTCGCTGCCCATGCGGATTCTTATTACAACGCCACGAAGGCATGCCCTGAGCGGAGTCGAATGGGACACGAAGAATCCACGAAGAAATTAACCGCTGATTAACGCAGATAAAATAGTCAATAGTTCACTCCATGAGATAGGCGAAGCCGCCATCTCACGGAGTAAATCGTAAATAGTTAATCAGAAGGGCCAGCCACCGGGGCGGCAGAGATTGCAAATTAGGACTCAAGAAATTTCTCAAGTTTGCTTATCAGTTTTTCCGGATTTTTTGTTTGGCATTCCCATACTGTAAGCACTTTCCATCCTTGCCTTTTTAGCTTGACTAAGTTACGTTTGTGCCTTTCTTTATTTGCTTGAAGTTTAGGAAGCCAGTAATCTAGTCTTGTTTTAGGCACTCTTCGTCCGAGCTTACAATTATGTCTATGCCACCAACAACCATGTACAAAAATAATCTTTTTGTATCGAGGCAAGACAATGTCTGGGCATCCGGGAAGATCTTTTCTATAAAGACGAAAGCGGTAACCGCAATTATGGATAATCTTCCGTACAACTAGTTCAGGAGTTGTATCAGTTTTTCTTATCTGAGACATGCAATATGATCGCTGTTCTTTACTCAAAACATCCATAGTAAAGCTGTATCAAATTTGCAATGAAAATAAAAAGCAGAAAAGTTATTTTGAGGACAATAAATTCTTAAGCACTAATTGTGCTACTTTGACATTAACAGCATTTCCTAAAGCAGCCATTGCCGCATTTCCTTTAGGAAAATGTTTGAGTTCATCCATCGATTGAAGTCGAGCGCATTCTCTAACTGTCATATATCTTTTTTCCCATCCAATGATTGGTACTTGCGTCGTAGTCATTGCTACTAATGAAGGTGCAGTTGTTGGTCTCTTTACTCTAACTCCAGAAGCCCTAAACTGAATGACATAATCCCAGATATTACGTTTTTCGCCTTTACAATTCCATTCAAGTTTCTGTAAGCTTGGGGGAAATTTCTTAATCTTTGGCAACCATAAATCAATCCATTTTTTATTCTTCCTATACAAATTTCTATTCTGTTTAATGAATATCTGTTTCCATTTCGGAAATGTACCTTCTTGATATCTCGCGTAGCTTGGCAATCTTTCAATTAAATCTTTTCTGAACCAGAAATCCAGGTTCTTTCCAAACATCCCTCTTTTCTTACGCAACTCTTTCATTCTCACATCAAATATTGATTCTATTTCATATGGGTATGTTGATTTAAATTCCATGCTCCATATAGGGAAAGAAGGTAGCTGTTCATCTTTTGGATATTGCTCAATAAATTCTTGCCATGATTTTAAGCAATCAATTACCTGTTTACTTAGGCCTGTGACCTCTTTAGTCTTTTTATCAAGAACATCCTTTATCGAAAGTTCACTTCCTTTCGTTTGTGGTTCAGGCCATTCAAATCCATTAAGGCCGCCGAGCTGCCCTATCATATACATTCTTTCTCTAATTTGGGGCACACCGAATTTGTGAGGTGATAATTGTGCATGCTTAATACCATAGCCTAAATCTTCCAGGGCCATCTTAACTTTTGAATAAGTATTTCCTTCATCATGTCTGACAAAATGAGCCACGTTTTCTAAGATTATATACTTTGGCTTGCAATTACGAAGGATCTCAACGATATTATAAAACACTGTGCCTCTTATAGAGTCATTCCACCCCATTTGATCACCGGCTTTTGAAAAAGGCTGGCATGGAAATCCCGCGCATAATAGATCATGCTTTGGAATTTCTTTGGGATTTATTTGTTTTATGTCACCTGCGGGTATAATTCCAAAATTTGCTTCATAATTTGTGCGTAACTTTTCATCTATTTCACATGCAAAAACACATTGACCACCTAAGGCTTTTGCTGCTAAATGAAAGCCACCTAATCCCGCAAATAAATCGACAAATTCCATATTTTAATTACTGGCTTCTTCCAGTCGGTTTTTTATAAAAGCCGCAACTTCTCCAGCAAAACATTTATCTTTAGATTCAAGTGCTCCAATTAGATTAGTAATACGAATCCTATCAAATAAGATTCCGCCTTCTTTTGATACTTCATGCCAATCGCGACTTGGAATGACACAAGGAACAGCAAAAGCCTTTATTGGATTGTTAGACCAATGTATATATTGTTCCCATGCATTTATGGGTAAATCTGTGGTTTTATTCCGCCAATCTTTGCCTGAAGCGCACTGCAATAATATGATAACCTGACTAGTTCGTGATTCACTGAAAGGCTTCCATGCAATAACATCTACTCCTCGATCTTTGTATGTTTCTCTTGGTGATTCTACATAGCGCTCGTTTAATCTCGATGCCACTTGAATGATACGTTCACGAATAGAAGTTTCTTCGCCAGGCTCTAAGGGCCACCCAAAAACAATCCCTTCACCGTCAAGATATTGCTTTACTGCTAAACAGCTTAGCCTTTCAAAAAGCTTCGCAACGTTAATAGAACTGTTCACAGGCCCATAAAGGGCGATCAGCAAGCAAGCTATATACGCAATCTTAGGTTGTTGATCCTCCGCCGGTTCAATTGCATACTCATCAATCACGAAAGGGATATTTTTGTATAACTTTTTTCGATTATTTAGCTCTCGCCAAATATCACTAATAAAAGATTCTCTCGTTTCTTCACCAGATGAGTCTTCAAGCAAACTACTCAACTTAGCCTTTGAAATCGTTTCGCCAGTTGTTGCTACATACAGTTCTATCCAATCTGCAACAACAGTGCATGAGTCTGGTTCAGGAATTTTAATCATTCATTATCTTTTACTGTCTTAAGTAATTGTTTTGTTGTCTCACTGCACTTTTCTACTTCTTCTATAACATCCTCTGTTTTATGAAGATGTACAATGCCTAAAACCGTTTGTAGTTTACCGTTTGCATTTGTTAAATACCTAAGAATCAAACGCTCTTCGCCGTCGCTTAAATCATATGCGGCGATTAAATCCCGCGTCCTTTCCAAGTGTTTAAGCGCATTAGGACTTTCAACAACGTGAGATAAATAGCGTGTTATATCCCTTGACTCCTCAATTGCAGGCCTATTTTTTTCATCTCCAAATAGCCAACTCATGAGATTATATAAATTATCTACTTTTTCTTTAGGTACAGGTGATTCGGGATCAGTATCTTTAATTTTTGTTGGCAGTCCTAAATATCGTTTTATCTTTCCCTGTCCAATTGCTAGTATCAGTAATGAAAAATCCTCTTCTGCTTCTTTTGTATCATAATCGAACTCATCCTGTACCTGTTGTAGGAGCTTATAACTTATATAATTTTTTCTGGCAGAACCCTGACTATCGCCAATTTGAGCTTCAACCTCTTCTATACTCATATCATTGTCAATTAGCCTAGCGATATATCTTGCCTTAGCAAATGAGTCCCACTTTTGTATGCCTACAATATGTCTTACACCTAAATATGGAACAACTTCATCTCTTGTGCAATATACTATTGCAGGTAACATGCTTAAGTCATCAAGTACCTCAGGGGAAGGATCTGACCATGTTTTTATTTTTAAACTGCTTCTTATTTCAGGATTGGTTATTATTTTTACGGCAGCCAGCCTACGGTTACCCTCCACTACTGTGAAAGTTGTCTTTTCATCATTTATAAATTCTATAAATCCTTGATTACTTGATTTGCTACTTAATAGTTTTTTCGGCAACTTGTTTGGAATTACAACTAAAGGTTCTTCTTCAAAATAACCGTTTTGAAACATAGAATCGATAAGCTCACCTAAGTTAAATCCTCTGTAAAGAGTTCTTTGTATTTCTGCTTCACCTTTTCCCTGTATATCAGCAGGTAAGCGAGGATTGTCCGTATCTAAATGAAGTCTTTCTATGCTTATATCAATTTGTGGATGTTTTCTATGAGGTTTTATTGCCATTTTTACCTCTTATCTTTTTAAGAATTATTTTTATCTCATATTTCGGTTTGTTTACGTTGCATACTGAAAAAATATTATCATTTTAGTTACTATAACGCAATTTAGCCTTTTCTTACAATTTTATTTTAACGTAAGATAAATCGGTGCGGTTCTTTAATATTATCACTTTTTGTAGAATGAACAAGAACTTTTTCCCATTCGACTGCCCGGTTCGACTTCGCTCAGAGCTTCGGTTTATTCAGGGCAGGCGTGCGGCGTAGCAGGACAGGATCAACATTCGTATATATTTTCAAGCTGACAGTCCTTATCTATCTGTCATTTATGAGCTACTACTAACCGATCGGTCACTTTGAGTCAGGTCCGGCGGGATTTAGCGAGCGGCGTCCCAGCCAACGACCAATTAGTAACAGAATAACCAGAACCACAGACCATTGGACCAGGCAGTTCATGACGCTCGATGGATCGAGCGGATTATACCACTTGCCGGGCTCGGCTTCCTTAACCAGCCACCAGACTAAAAGTATAATCGCCCCTAACGGAACGAATCCTACTATGACGACATCCCACCAACGCCCGAGCTTCCAGTCGTTCTCATCTGCCAGCAGTTCCTCTTTACGCAACCGGCCTGCACCATAGCGCATCACCGCGAAGGCGGCTAATGCCCCCGATATGATCAGTGCGTAACCCCAGACAAAATCCTGGTTCTTCAGGAATTTGAGACTGACTGCGGATGGAATCCCCAGAAGGTAAATAACCATTGTTACCAGAATGATGGCCCTGGAGCGCTTCAGGCCTGTGTCGATGAGGACGCGCGTAGAAAGTTCCAGGTGGGCTATGAGCGACGAAAATCCCGCAAAGGTTAATCCCAAAAAGAAGAGGATGGACAGGGGACGCCCCAAAAACATGCGTGCGAAAAGCTGGGGCATCCAGATGAAAGTCAATCCTGTAGACGCCAAACCGCTGTTGCGCATGATCTCAAGCACTTCCGGCTGCGTCATGCTCATTTCCGTTCGCAGAATGGCGAAAACCGTCGCAAACAACATTAGGGCCGCCAGCATCGAGACAAGGTTGTTCCCGATAGGGGTGATAAAGCCGTTCTTGACCACGCCATGCTCTCGCTTGACATACGCCGCATACGTGAGATAGAGCCCCCAGCCGGCTCCGACGTCCCACGCATTTTGCGTCAGCGCCTCCATCCATATCCTGGGGCGGGATAATTGTCCCCAGTCCGGCGTGAAAAGATACGAAACTCCGGCCCATGCACCCGGAAGGGTCAAGCCGCGAACGACAGAAATCAGAACGATGCCCAGCAATGCTGGAATCAGTATTTTATTGATCCGTTCTATAGACCTCACTCCCCGCCAGATGGCAAAGGCTCCAAATCCCATAACTACGGCGTGTGTTACCAGCGGCCAGCCACCGCCTTGATAGTCATTCCATCTGGTCATGGCTACCTCTGTTGACAAAGGCAGAGGATTAGTCAGCATCTGGACGAAATAGTAAAGGCACCAACCCACGACGACCGAATAAAAAAGCGTAATAGCCGCCGTCACAAAGGCCATGAATGCCCCCATCCATGCGAATTTCTCGCCGGCGATTTGGGCAATTGTTCCGATGACTCCCATCCTGCATTTACGACCCATCGCGTACTCGGCCAGGACTAACGGGATGCTCCAGAGAAACAGAAATGCTGTCCAGGCGACCAAAAAAGCGCCGGCTCCTACATCTGAGCCGTTCTGAGCGGCAATCCGGGGAAACCGCCATATATTTCCCGTACCTACGGCGATCCCGATCACGCTTAACAGAAAACCCAGGCGCGATGAGAAACGTTGATCGACGCTCGCATCAAGATTCCTTGCCATAATGATCCTCTAAAATTGATAGTTACTTCACTGATGAGCTGATTTGCTTTAATGCCCATTCTGCAGCATTCTTGAGAATATTTCTATGAGATGTCATTCTCGCTGCGTTTTCCAGGAATTCCACAGAAGAACTATCTCCGGATTTCCCAATCGATTTCAAGGCCTCCGCCTGAGCAACATAACTACTGTCCTTCTCAAAGCGCTCCGCAAAAAATGCGACCAGTTCAACCTGCCTGCTATCTCCAAGGGCCTGTAAGGCCGCCGCTCTGACTCGGGAATTTTGATCAAAGCACTTTTGCTTCAGGACACTCGTGTGCTCTTTATTTTCAGGCGCGCCCAGCCCCTCAATTGCCGCTCTTCTAACAGACCAGAAAGGATCATTTTGGGCACTCTCCAACAGTGCCGCTACTACCGATGCGTCCTTCTCGATCTTGCCCAACTCCGATGCAGCCCACATTCTCCCAATGACATCATCATGCTTTGACTGATAGATCAGTTCCTGGGTCGATTTCTCAAAGACCCACTCTTTCAACAGGAAATTACCTTCGTCAAACCTTACCATTAGAGGCGCTTTGTTACATACTATGTCAAATTCTTCGACCTTTTTTTCCAGCCGGACTTTTTCTGTTCTTTTCCCTTCCGCCGTTACTACAGCAATTATCACCGGTGTTTTGAAGATGGGGATCCTTCCGGAAGTATCCTGGGTTTGGGCAATTTTCAGTTTTACTTTCTTATTACTGTCATCCCAACGATAGGAGACGTCAAACACCGGATGCCCCGGGCTGAAAAACCATTGTTCGAAAAACCAGTCCAAATTCTGTCCGGTCATCTCTTTAATCGCAGTTATAAAATCATGGGTATCAGCCGAGTCATAGGCATGTTTGTGTAAGAAATGTGAGATAGTTTTACGAAAAGGCTCCTCTCCTAATATCCAGCGCATCATGTTAATAATCGCCGCCCCCTTGGGATAGGTATGGCTGTCAAAGTTTTGCTGTGGTCTGTCCCATCGGTGAAAGACAATCGGGCGCATGTACCGATTATGAGCCTCGCGTAGATAAGCGTTTTTCTTGCCCAGCAGATCGACGGCCCCTTCATCGGCGCCGAGGGAATATTTGGTATAGAGATGGTCACAGTACGTGCCGAAACTTTCATTAATCCAGGTATGTCCCCAGTCGCGCAGTGTAACCAGATCGCCCCACCACTGGTGAGCCGCCTCATGGGCCACCAGTTTGTGACTGGGGTAATCTTTATCCGCCTTTTCATCATGTATCGTCCCGTGTCCGAGCAGGGTTGCCGAGGTACATTCGGCTCCGCCGCCGATACCCGGAATAGTAACCTGGTCGTACTTGTCCCAGGGATATTCGTATCCGAATTCCCGAGTGAAGAATTCAATTATTTCCGGCGTTTGGCAAAACGATAACCTGGCATTCTCCACATCCTTGGGATAAACCCAGTAGTTGATGGGAAGGTCCCCCAGTGAATCGGCGATCACATGATATGGCCCCGCCGCCAATACGGTCAGATAAGTGCTGTGCGGCCGGTCCTGCTTCCAGTGATATGTCCTGGTCTTGCTCTCCGTATCTTCGGTGACGCCTACGAGCTTGCCGTTTGACAAAGCCTTGTACTCTTCTCGAACGGTTGCGATCACTTCGATAGTCGCTTTGTCGTTGGGATGGTCGTAGCATGGAAACCAATGACGCGCCCCATTGGGAAAAGACAGAGCCTGGATAAGCTGGGGGTGCGCTTCATTTGCTTCGGCAAACGAAATACCCAGCGGGAAATTACTCGAAGCCCTGCAATCTTTGGCCGAGTATTGCACGGTAACAGACAACTCGTCGCCATAATCGTATTTTTGCCCCAGAGAGACGGCAATTTTCCCATCTCCCTGACGAAATTCCAGTGCTCGATCGCTCTGGTCCTTGACGGCGGAAACAACAAATTTTTCCGCATCAAAAGAGCATTTCTCAAAATGATCACTTAGCGGACGGAGGGTAATTGTGGTTTGGCCCCAAAACATCCCTTTGTCCTCATCGAATCTCAGTTTGATACGGTAGTGAATGGCGTCAAATTCCCTGCTCCGTTCAGTTTGTAAAGTCCTGCTATAAACGTCAATGTCTCGGCCATAGAGTTTATCGCCGCTGACAGCAAGAACCTGTGTCAGGAGAATCAAAGAGAAACACAGCTTTTTCATGGCTATACCTCGGAAATGGTTTGTGTTTGCGGCAAACTGTAATAATCGCATATCTTAATCCTACAGGCGGCAGCTACGGTTCTTTTCTTTGCACCAAAACCGGTGGGTACTTCTGCAAAATCCCTTCCTCTTTCATAAGTTTTTCGACCTCATCCAGATCCCAGGGAGCACTGTCTGTCAGAATTTCCACGCCGTCCTCGGTAACCACTACCGTATCCTCAATGCGTATATAGAGTTCTTCCTCCGGTACCCGCATTTGCGGATCAACCGCAAACACCATTCCCGGCTTCAGAGGGCCTTGGGAACTGCCCACATCATGCACGTTCATCCCCACCGTATGAGACATGTGCCCGTATGTGCTCCGGGCAGCCCTCTCATATATAGGCTTGGAGAACTTGGTTGCTTTCAACACTTCTTCCATTTCCGCCTTGGCTCCCTGCATGATCTGATCAGCCGTCACTCCCGGCCGAATCCGTTTGATCACTGCCTTATGATATTTCACCATAAATCCGTATAGTTCTCTCTGCCAGGGGCTATACTTTCCGTTCACCGGCCAAATTCTTCCGATATCACTGGTATAGTAGCCATAGTCCGGGGCATGGTCCATCAGAAGGATGTCCCCGTCATTGAGAACGCAATCCTTGCGAAAATAATGTCCGTGCTGCATATTGGCGCCGCCGGCTATGATGGCAGGGTAGCCCTCTCCCCGGGCGCCGTTAACAAAAAAGATGTACTTGGACACCGCATCAAGTTGGTACTCCATAACGCCGACCTCAGTCGATCGCATGGCTTCGATTACCGCCAGAGCAGACAATTTTCCCGCACGCCGCAAAAGCTTAATCTCGGCCGGGCTCTTGATGACACGAAGCGAATCGATTATTGGGGAGAGATTCTTGATTGCCAATTTGCCGAAACAATTCTGAATCAGATTTACAAAACGCCCTTCCCCCAGGGGATCACTGCTCAAGAGGTCCATTGCCTCGGCGCGGTCAACCGATGCCATCTCGCGCCGGGGCGTACGTGTTGCTCTTCGTGAACCTAAAAGTGTGTACAGCTCTGAAACATTCTCCAAATGACCCAAAAGTGATTCAATCCCGTGCACGGCATCAACACCCGTTTCCTTCTTCACAGATAACGCATAATCGTCTGAGGTTTGCCCTGATCCTCTTCTCCTGGAAGGCAAACGCAGATAGACAGCGGTCTTGCCGCTTCTTCCATCAAGAAGCAGATATGCCTGAGGAACTTCAATCCCGCTTAGATAGAAGAACTCGTTATTCTGCCGGAAGACACCAAAACCACGAGCCGCAGGCGCCCCCTGTAAAAGGG
>Ga0307379_10012998_pt1 | contig 10816 bp, 10 predicted proteins | sample UN2MG_FD_202237 | JGI IMG/M metagenome (GOLD analysis project Ga0307379, IMG submission 202237) | Soil microbial communities from Risofladan, Vaasa, Finland - UN-2 | ecosystem: Environmental > Terrestrial > Soil > Coastal area > Acid sulfate soil | place: Finland: Risofladan, Vaasa | collected... | reverse complement strand
AGCATCCGGCTCATGCCGATGCGCAGGTATAAATAGGGAGTGAGCAACATGGCCGCCAGAGGGCCGAGGTAAAGCGCCAGCGTGCCCACTCCGGAGGCTGTCGCCCGTTCCCTGACCGGGAACCAGCGGGCCGCGATCTTGGTGATGGAGCCTATCACCAGCGGCTGCCCGACGGCGATCCCGACTTGGGAGAGGAAAACGACCGTGTAGTTCGAAGCGAAGAGGCCGCGCAGGAGCGCGAAGACGGCCGTCAGGACGGCGCCGAGCCCGACGGCGGCCTTAAAGCCCCAGGTGTCGATGGCCCAAGCCGCGGGCAGGACGACGAGGATGTAGACGATCATGAAGACCATGGACAGGAGCCCGATCATGAGATCGGACTTTCCGTAGAAAACGGCGGCGGCGCTCGTGATCGGGGCGAACGTGATCCAGAGCACCTGGGTCATGAGGCCTACGAGAACAAAAGCGAGGAGCACGAGCCAGCGATAACGATAGACCTTGAGCGTCTCACTTTCCATCGAACTTGCCTCCTTCATGGGTTTGTGTCATCCCGGCATCGAGCGGACGGCGGCGAGATGATCATCGAGGAGCCGTTCGGCCATGGCGATGACGGCCGGCATCAGGCTATCCCGGGGGAAGTCGCGCCCTGCGACCGGGGCCGAGAATGAAAGATGGATCCTGGGTTGAACGCTCCGCGGGGAAACCATCTGCCAACTGACCTGCAGGAATTCGGCTAGTTTTTGACGCTGGGGGGTGGCTCTCCTGATCTTGACGAGGGGACTGTTCAGGAAGTACGGCATCAGGACGCCGCTGGCGATCGACACCTGCAGGCGGGTCTCCGGAACTCGGCGCAGGATGATCTCGATGCTGTGCGACCAGTCCCGGAGGGCTTCGGCGGCGCCTGGACTCGTTTCCGGGTCGGGCTCCACCTCGACATGCGCATAGAGCAACAGGGCCCCCCCCCTCGCGAGATGGGTGATCGAAGCCCGCAGGGCCTTCATGCGCCCGGCGGTGTCCTGGGGAGCGTAGATGTAATACTCGCGCGCGGCCGCGAAGGCCCGGGTGAAGCCGACGTCCGAGATCACCACCTTGAGGTCTTGTCTGGGGACCGAGGCCATGATGGCCAACGAATCATAAGCGCCGGGATGGTTCGAGACGATGAGCAGTGGGCCGTCCTTGGGGATTTGTTCCGCGCCCCGAACGGCCGGGCTGAGTGAGAAATCGGCAAGGACGCTGCGGGCGCCGCCGCTCAAACCCGAAGTTCTGATCTCGTCGTCCGCGCGGGCGATGACATCGGCGAAGCGGCCAGCGGGATACCTGACCAGGGGCCCTAACAGCCGGCGCGCCGCGCCGGCTGTCGAGAACCCAAGAGCCCGGCAGATTTCGTCCGTGATCTTTTCCCGGTATGCCGCGACGCCTCGGCGGTCGGATGATGGTGTCATCGTTTTCGGAGCGGCTGGCCGCCCCGAACCGACTATAGGACCGGCGGCGGAAGGATGTCAAGAATAAGCGCTGAAAGGGGGATGAACTCTACTTTTTTTTCTTCTTCGCGGGTTTCGGCTCGCCGCTAGCGGTCTTTTCCCAGCGCCCGGGCGTCCAGGCCCAGAAATTGCCCACCCGCTTCCAATTTCCCGGCACCCAGGCTCTGTTCGCCTTCGCTTTGACCCAACGGCCTTCGATCCAGGTATAGTTGATGCTGGACCACTTCCAGTAGCCCGCGACCCAGACGTGATGAGGGCCCGGTTGGACCGTGATGACCTCGACCCGGAGCGGGGGAGGAGCGATCCGCGGTTTCGTGGCCGCGGTGGCGGACACGATAGTCAGGAAAAAGGCGGCCATTAGGGCTAATGCGGCCTTTTTCATCGGTTCCTCCACCCGTTTAGTCGTTGGAGGACGGGAAAGCTTGGCGGAAACGGCCTATTTCTGTCCGTTGATGACCTCGAGGACTTTGAGGAGGTAGTCGTAGCCCGGCCGGTCGACGGTGTTCTGGCCAAGGTACTTGAACTGGAGCACGCCGTTGGCGTCGATGATGTAGACGCTCGGGATGTTCTGGTCGACCTTGCTGCCGCTCCATTCCGTCTGGAAGAGCCCCAGTCCCTTGGAGAGATGCCGTTCGCCGTCGACGAGGATGGGGAAGGGGGACAGGATCGTCCCTTTTTCGAGCGAGTAATCGGCGGGGAAGAGCTGGCGGAAACGTTCCATGCGGAGCTTGCCCTTTTCGTCAAGCTTGGAGGGGTCGACCGGATTTTTCGTGTTCTTGACCGTCTCGAGCTGGCCCGGCAGGGCCTCGAGCCAGGCCTTGACGATGTCCCGGGTGTAGGGGAAGACGACCAGGACCTCGACGTTGTATTTCTCGCGGATCTTCTGCGCCTTCTCGAGCTCGGCCAGCTCGACGTAACGGTAGTTGCAGATCGTGCACCAATAGTTCTCGGCCGCGTAGCCGCGCGGGAAGAGGATAAGGACGTTCTTGCCGCGGAGCGACGAAAGGGTCAACGTTCCGCCCTGGTAGACGGGCAGGGTGAAGTCGGGCATGGGCTGGCCGACCACGACGGGCGAGGGCCGGACTTCGGCCTGCTGGGCCTCCGTGGACGCAGCTGCGGCCTGGCCTTTAAAGAGGATGATGATGGCGGCCACGGCCAAAACGACCAGGGCCACGACCAGGAGGGCGGCTTTTTTCTTATTGATCATGGGGCGGATCTCCTTTGCGGGATGGCTTTATTAGAGACGACCCGAACCCAAGAGTCAAGCGCGTGCCGGAACGCACAGGCCACACCCCCCAATGTCTGGCCTTATGCATACGAAATCCCCCTGAATGAATGCCGTACGCTACTTAGTATCGGCCGGAAAAGCCGGCTGTCAAGGGGACGGGCCGGAATGTCCGATTATGTCCGACTTTGACGGGAACCGGTACGCCGCCAGATTCAGCCCTTGATCTGGTATTCGCGGAACTGGGTGCCGCGGTACTTGTCCATCAGGAAGAGTCTGTCGCCGTAGATAAAGATGCCGTCGACGAAGAAGTCGAGCGGGATCGACCCGAGGAGGATGCCGTCCGGGCCGAAGACTTCGAGCTTGTAGGCGTCGGTCGTTCGCAGCTCCGTGTTGCCCTGGACCTTCTGGCCGATCGTCCGGCCTCCGCCGATGGACCCGGTCATGCTGATGGCGGTCCCGACCCGCTCCTCCTGCTTGAGCTGGCGGTTCAGGGTGACCACCCAGACGCGGCCCCGGCCGTCCACGGCGATGCCGCTCGCGCAGCGGTTCATCTGGGGCATCTGGATCGAAATCCCGCCGCCCTGCCTATCGACCTTGCCCTTCTCCTTGATCTCCATCGGGTAATGGAGTTCGCGGTCCGCCCGCCAGATCAGGCCGCCGTCGGCCCCGTACTTGTCGATGCGGTTCTGCGTCGGGAAGACGATGTAGGTCTGGCCGGCGCCGTCGACCGTCATGATCATCTCGTTGCCCGACCCGTTGACGAGGTCGTCCTCGAAGTCGTGCGGGTCGCCGAACTCCCTGACGACCTTGCCGTCGGCGTCGAGCGCCTTGACGAGCTTCGGCAGGACGGCCGGCTTTCCCCCGCCCTCCTGGTTGAATGCAAGGCGCAGACGGGGCGTCCCCATGAGGAGCTCCCCGGGCTTCAGCGGGAATACGTCGCCGACGGTGCCGTCAGTCAAGCGGATGGTCTTGTGGTCCTTGCCGTCGGGGGTCAGGACCTGGACGCGGTTGTTGTTGGGGTCGGAAACGTACAGGAAACCCTGGGCGTCGACGGCCAGCCAGGAGGGGTAGACGAACTCGCCGGGCCCCTGGCCGTGGCGGCCGAACGTGGCCAGGTGCTTGCCGTCGGGGCCGAACTTCTGGACCCGGTGGTTCCCGGAATCGAGAACGTACAGATTGCCCGCATCGTCGCGGACGATGTTCATCGGAATGTAGAAGGCCAGGTTCTCGTCGGCCGTATCCACGTCGCCCAGAACGCGGATGGGCTCGAGGGACACCTTAGGCGTCTTACCCCAAGCCCCCGGCCCGGTATTGTGGACGAGACGCTTACCGTCAACAGTCTCGACTTTCTGGCCGGCCGCGAGGGTCGCGGCCAGGGCGAATGCGGTTAAAATCAGGATAGCCCTCGTTTTCATGCGCTTTTCTCCTCGTTTGGATAACCGATTATAGCCTTAAAGCGTTGCCGGCCCAAAATTTGAACGCGGCGAAGGAATTCAATATAGTATCGGCGAAGGCGAGACGGAAGGAGGAGCAATGGACGATAGTGAAATCCTCGGACTTTTGCAGGCCATGGTCAGGGCTCCGAGCTATCCGGGTGTGGTGCGGCAGGAGGAGGCCGCCGTCCTCGAGCTCGAAGCTTATCTCCGGGAGAACGATATCGCCTCGACGCTCATCGAGGTCCGGGAGGGCCGGCCGAACCTGCTGGCGACGGTCGCCGGCGAGAAATCCGGGCCGCGCCTCCTCTTCTGTGGCCATATGGACACCGTGCCCCCGAATGCCGGGGCGCCGGTGGATCTTCTCGCGGCCACGGTCGAGAACGGCCGCCTCTTCGGCCGGGGTACCGTGGACATGAAAGGCGCGCTGGCCGCCATGGCCGGGGCCCTCGTCCTGCTCAAGGAATCCGGCGGCCCCGCTTCGGGCTCGGTCACCCTGGCCGCGGTCATCGACGAGGAGATGGAGAGCCTCGGCGCCGAGGCCCTCATCGGCTCCGGCTTCAAGGCCGACGGCGCGGTCATCGGGGAGCCCACCGAGAATCGGGTGGCCATCGGCCACAAGGGGCTCGAATGGCTCGAGGTCGAATTCGAAGGCAGGGCCGCCCACGGCAGCACGCCGGAGGCGGGCATCAGCGCCATCGTCGCCGCGGCCCGCTTCGTCTCGCTCGTCGAGAGGGACCTCGTTCCCGGGTTCGAACGGAGGCGCGACCCGGTCCTGGGCCTCCCGGCGATCAACATGGGCACGATCCACGGCGGTCAGCAGCCGAGCATGGTCGCCGCCGATTGCCGCCTCCAGCTCGACCGGCGTTGGGTCTCGACCGAGACGATCGATCAGGTTTTCGGGGACATCGAAACCCTGCTCGCGCGGGTCCGGGAGGGGCTTCCCGGGCTCAAGACGAAACTCACCCGGATGCCCGGCGGCATGGCCACGATGCTCCACGGCCCGCTCGTCATCGACCCCGGGCACCCCCTCGTGCGTTCCGCGCTTCAGTCGTTCGGGGACTTGGGCCGGCCCGCTCCTCCGACGGCCGTCTTCCCGGCCTGGACCGACGGAGCCCTGCTCTCCCGCGAGGCCGGCATACCGACCATCGTCTGGGGGCCGGGCGAGCTCAAACTGGCCCATTCGGCGGAGGAGAGCGTTCTCCTCGAGGATGTTTACCTGGCCGCCCGCCTCTACGCGGCCGCGGCCCGGCGCTTCACGGCGGCGTGATGGCGATGAAGAGCCGCGTCCCTCATACCTACGTCCTGCTCGTCGGCCTGCTCGCGCTGGCCGCCGTCACGACCTGGATCATCCCCGCCGGGAGCTACGACCGCGTCGTCGAACAGGGCAGGGAAGTGGTCAACCCCCGGTCCTTTCATCCCGTCGAGGCCCGGCCGGCCGGGCTCGGCGCTTTCATCCTCGCTTTCCCCCGGGGTCTCCGGGAGATCGCCGAGATCGTCTTCTATATCTTCATCATCGGCGGCGCGTTCGGGGTCCTGAACAGGACCGGGGTCATCCAGGCCGGCGTCGGCGCGCTGGCCCGGCGGCTCGAGCGGAACAAGACGCTCATCGTCCCGCTCCTCACGGTCGTCTTCGCCGTCGGCGGAGGCACGATCGGCATCGCCGAGGAGACGCTCGTTTTCCTGCCGGCGCTCCTCCTCCTGGCCAGGTCGCTCGGCTACGATTCGCTCGTCGCAGGAGGCATCGCCCTGGTCGGTGCCAACGCCGGCTTCGCCGCCGCCTTCATGAATCCGTTCACCGTCGGTGTCGCCCAGGGCATCGTCGGCCTGCCGCTTTTCTCCGGGATGGGCTTCCGGCTCGGGCTCTGGGCGGTGATGACGACCGTGACCGTGGCTTTCATGACGCGCTATGCGCGGCGCGTCGGGGCCAAACCCGCGATCAGCCGAATGTACGAATTCGACAAAACGCGCGAACCCCTGCCGGACGCCGATAAGACCGAGCCTTTCACCAGGAAACATCCGCTCGTCCTGGCGGCCCTGCTGGGAGCGCTCGTCCTGCTCGTGGTCGGAGCCATCCGCTGGCACTGGGGCATCCTCGAGCTCTCCGGTCTCTTCTTCGGGTTGGCCCTCGTCGCCGGCCCCGTCGGCGGGCTGTCGCTCGACGACACGGTCAGAGCCTTCATCCAAGGCGCCGCCGACATCACCTACGCCGCGCTCATCGTCGGCCTGGCCCGGGCGACGCTCGTCGTCCTGCGCGATGCCCGCGTCATCGACACCATCACCCACGCCATGGCCATGACCGTCCAGGGATGGTCGTCCTCGCTCAGCGCCGTGGGCATTTACGTCATGCAGAACTTCCTCAATTTCATCGTGCCCTCGGGGAGCGGGCAGGCGGCCGTCTCCTTGCCCATACTCGCTCCGCTCGGCGACCTTGTCGGCATCACTCGCCAGACCAACGTCCTGGCCTATCAGCTCGGCAACGGCCTGACCAACGTCTTCGTTCCGACCCAGGGATACTTCATGGCCGCGCTGGCCATCCTGAAGATCCCCTGGACGGTCTGGGTCCGCTGGCTCCTGCCGCTTCTCGCGATCTGGCTGGCCATCGGCTGCGGAGCGGTCATCCTGGCCAACGCCATCCACCTCGGGCCGTTTTGAGGGGGCGGTCACCCGGTCTTCTGAAGCGATTTGCCCGGGATCGGGTTCTTAAGGAAAAGACGCCCTCAATCTAAAGCGCCGTTCTCGATCCGCTTGAACGGCGTTTTGAGCCGCTCCCTGGCGTAGGGGCTGAGCTCGTAATTCAGGGCGCTCGTGACGGACCTGAAGGCCTATCTCATCGCCGGGAGGATGTACGTGGCCATCATCGCGCGTGGGGACAGCAACGGCGACTTCCAATAGGACCTGCCGGGGAATGCGACAGCGGATAAGGACCTGAAAACCGGTCCAGGCGCCGGCCCGGCTAGACCGTCTTCCTGAGCGCTTTGACGACGAAGGAATTCAGGTTTTCGCCTTCGCTGAGGGCCCGGGCGGCGAGAGCCCGGTGCATCTCCTGGCCGAGGGCCGCCTGAATTTCGCCTCAACGGCGATGGGCGGGCTTGAGCGTCCAGAGCTGGAGCTTGGTGAATTCGACGATCCGGGACATGTCGAGGTCGGGGCGGTGGACCGGCCAGGACTTGTAGCCCTCGACCTCTCCGATGATCTTTGCTTCGTTCGTTCGGGGATAGGGCTCGAACTCGGACACGTCGTATTCAGGACGCGGCTTTCCCGAGTCCAGATCGAGATAGACGGCGCTGAACAGAGTGAAGAGCGAGCCCGCCCCGACCCGCGCATTCCCGAGTTTTAGTGTCGCGGGCAGTGTGCCGGTTTGCCTGATATGCTCGCTCGCGGCGCGCGCCAGGTCGTAGACGTCATCGAGTTTCACGCGCGCAACTTCCGGCTGCGCCGTGGGCAGCTCCGGCGGGCCGAGAGGATGGATCGTTTCCAGGCTCGTCGGAAGCGCCCCGCTATCCTGATATCCCACGATCGCCCGGGCCAATCCGGCGAAGGCTTCGGCCGGCGAGAAATCTTCAGTTGGGGCGAGAGCCCCCGTCTTCAGGGCTCCCGCTGCGATCGCCCCGAGGTCCTTCCGCGTCATCGTTTCTTTCTGGCCCGAGTAAATATCCATCAGGGCGCGGTAGTTCGTGATCTCGATATCTTCCCGACTCTTTAGCCAGCGCATCATGCGGCGGAAGTTCTTCTGCGCGGTGGCCATGGTCTCCCGGGGCCGCAGGCGGGGCGTCCTCCATTCTCCCGGCTCGGTGTTCTTGCCGTCATAAAAATTGAGGTCCCAAAACTCCTCGGCCCGGATCTTCGTCGGATGGCCGGCGAAGAGGGCGAGGACGTCGGCTTTGCGGGCCTGCCCGGGCAGTTCGGCTTTTAGCTTCTCGAAGACCGGCTCGAACAGGTCGTCCCGGTAATAGGCGTCGTCGAAACCGGCGTATTGGGCGCTGAAGTTCAAGGCGTTGCAGAACCAGACGACGTCGTGTCCGGGAAGACTCGCCGGGGAACCCTGGTAGGCCCTTTTCATCAGGCTCAGTGCCGTTACGAGCTGGGGCCCGTAGGAGCCGCCGTGCCGGGCCAGAATGGTCACGGGGACGCCAAAGATGCGCTCCAGTTCTTTGATGCCGGCGGATTCCTGTTCCTGCATCCGCCTCACGCCGTCCTCCCAGCCGGCCTTCTCCAACTCCTCCGAGCCGAAATTTGTGTGACTCCCGATATCATGCTTGGCCATGGCCGTGATGACGTCGCGGCGCCCCCGCTTTTCGAGCGAGCGGGCCTTTTCGCCGATGACGAAGAACGTGCCGGTGACGCCCTCCTCGGTCATGATCTCGGCCAGCCCCTTGGGGATGTCGTCGACACGCTCGGCCTCGGGCGTGATGTAATCCTCGACGTCGAACGTGACCACGAGAAAAGCCTTCGATTTCGCCGGGCCGCGGCCGGCACAGGCTCCAAGAGTCAGGGCGAGGGCCAGAATGACCAGGACGCTGCGGGGCCGCCGGATGAGCATCATGCTGGCCGATTTTGCCTCCGGCCGCGCGGTCCTGTCAAGGGGACGACGGATCGTAAAGAGGACGCTGCCGCCGCGCGCGGCTTCAGAGCATGACCAGATCGACGTACGGCAGGGACGCGTCGATCCGGCCCGTGGCGAGGAGATCGGGGTCCGTCGAAAAAAGGACGTTAATGCCCGGCGGGGCTCCCGGGTTCGTTTTGATGGGCCGGCCGGGCGCTAGCGGGAAGAGAGGGCCATCCCCAGGGCGGCGTCGAGACGGGCTTGGGCAGCTTTGCGGTCCGGCTCACTCAGGACGAGGGCGGCGAACAGGCCTTTATGGGCGAAGAGGAACCAGCGCCCCGCTTGGTTCTTGCCCTTGATCGTTTCCCCCTCGCGCCGGACGTCCACGAGGTATTCCTTGAAGACGGTCAGAACGTGATCATCGAGGGTCCCGGCCGCGGGAGCGTTCTCGAATATGACGATGACCAGCTTGGAAACGGCGGGAGCGACTCCGTATTTGGCCGAATAGGCCTCGGTCGCGCCCCCTCCATCTTCGGCGCCGAATCCCCAGAAACTCCCCTCGAAGAAGGGCGACTCGTTCTGGGCGGCGAGCGGACCCTTGATGTATCGCCCGCTTCCGGCGACCATGTTGTCGCGAGGAAGCCAGGCCATGCCTTTCGGTCGGGCTGTCCCGCTCCCGGGGATCTTCGGCTCGAGGGCCGCCGCGAACTCTCCGATCTCCCGGCCCGTGCACTCCGGGGCCAGGATATTGACCATGTACTCGCCCTTGACGAGCCCGCCCTGTCCGGGGGTGATCCAGTTGTCCGGCTTGATGCCCGGCCAACTCTCCTCATCGCCCTCGAGCTTGGTCGAATAGATGCCGAAAGCCGCCTCGGCGGATCCCATGCGGTAGATCTCGAGAACGAGCTCTTTCTGCGCGGGCAGGGCCGTGGCCGCCGCCGGCTTGAACTTGAAGACCGCGAGCTCGCGGAAGCCGTATTGGAAGACGATCTCGGCCCCGCCGTCGATGTAGCCGTAAAGGCCGTCCTTCGTGTAGGTCTCGACATCGCCGTCCCGGATCCAGCCGGGGATGCCATCCGTGGTCCGCATGATGGCTGGTGTATCCTGAGCGGCGGGGGAGTCGGTTCTGTCGCCGGGCCGGTCGGCGTTCCCTCCCGAGCAGGCCGCGACGGCAAGTAGGGCGGAAGCGGCGAGGGCTCCCCATTGGCGGGTCATGATCCGCGGACCTCTTTCTCGACCGCCCGCTGAACGAGCTGATTGAGCGATATCCCGAGCAGGGCGGATTTCCTAGCCGCCTTTTGATGGAGCTCCGCCGTCATCCGCACGTTGAAGCTGCCCTTACAGGACTTGTACAAGGGCTTTCCCGCCTTCCGGCACAAGCCGATGTAATCCTCGACCGCCTCATGGAAGGCCTTCTTGAGCTCGACGACGTTCCGGCCTTCGAAGGTCACCAGGTCGTCGAGGCCCTCGATCTTGCCGAAAAAGCACTCGTCCTCGGCGCTGAAATGCACCGAGCCGATGAAATCCTTGTATCGGAGGACATCCTTCATTCGATCATTCCCTTCGCCCTCAGCGCCTCTTCGACCAGCGCTATCTGGTATTTTTTCATGATATTTCCGGGATGCGGCCTGTGTAGTCGGATGATGTGATCGCTCGTTTTATTGATGAAAGCCGCCCGTGACCCGGCGGTCTTCCCGGTCTCCAACTCCTCGTAACCGAAGCCCTTCAGAAGCCTGCGCATTTCGTCATAAGTGAAATCCGCCGGTCTTGTCAGAAAGCGTCGCTTGAGTTTGTCTCGGCGGCTCATGTTCAAGATAGCATTATTTCTAGGAAAGAGCAACTATAATACAGTTGCAGACCCTTCAGCCCCATGAATTACTTAACCGGGGCTACGCTGCTTCCATCGCCCTGATTCTAAGGACGCTTGGGCCGGCACGGTTTTCTCACTTAGCCCCTTCCGGGGCCCCGGTCAATACCCTTCCTCGCCGCATCTATCCTTGAAGCAACAGACGTGATTTCGTCTTTACATCGGCGGGGCGAAGAGCTAAACTCCGATCGAAGATCAGCTTTCGGCGGAGGGGCATATGAAAAAGACCGCTTTCGTTCTTCTGGCTCTCATTTTGGCCGTTTC
>Ga0307379_10012997_pt1 | contig 10816 bp, 7 predicted proteins | sample UN2MG_FD_202237 | JGI IMG/M metagenome (GOLD analysis project Ga0307379, IMG submission 202237) | Soil microbial communities from Risofladan, Vaasa, Finland - UN-2 | ecosystem: Environmental > Terrestrial > Soil > Coastal area > Acid sulfate soil | place: Finland: Risofladan, Vaasa | collected... | reverse complement strand
CGGTCTTTTCCCGTATTATGCCTTTGGCTGTCTTATCGGCGTTAAGCCGATATTTGGTAGGCGATTGACATCCCATTTCAGTAAATAATGCTAAAAACACCAAACAAAACACCGCCAAAAACCTGCTGCCGGGGACCTGCCGGGCAGATACCATGCCGGTGTCCGTGGCGACAACGTACTTGTTTGGGTCTGTCTTCATAAAACAGGTATTACACGATACTCAAAAAGACAACTTATTTTACAGCCGGCTGTAGCAGGCACAGCCTGTCGGCCGGCACACTTACTCCATTCAGAAACAGGTTTACCAATAGTTCATCACTTTTCAAATTGTCGGGTATGCTGCCGAGGTCTCTTGCCCGGGTTCGCAGCATTCCCAGCAGAAGAGTTGCTAAAACTTCGGCTGGGACATCAGACCTGACCGCTGCCTCTGCAATACCATCCGAAAGTATATCGGCCAGGGCGTTGACAAGCATTTTGCGTTTAGCCAGCCATCGCTGTCGAACTTTGCCCCTGCGCAAGTAAACCAGCCCCGCCTCGTTCTGCATCATTTGCAGCAGTTGTCGCCTGCTGGCGAAGAACTTACTGACCTGCCCACAGGCATTCAGCAGTTCCTCGGAAAATGAACTGTTGTGTTGGACTTTCTGCTTCAATAGTTCACAAAGTTCGTTGAAGCCGGAAGTAGCCACCTCGAAGAATAAATCGTCCTTGTCCTTGAAGTAATGGTAAATTGTACCCTTGCCGACCCCAGCGGCCTCGGCAATTTCGTCCAGCGTAATTTCATGGAATCGCCGGTTGGCGGCTAATTTTTCAACCACCCGCATAATCTGTTTTCGTTTCTGGTTACGAACCATTGTTCGTTTTCCTAAAAATACGGAATTGAGCCCTTGCCGGATGCAGCCAGCCCCTCCTTAGACAGAACTGACCAGTCAGTACTATTATAGACGTACCCAGGGCAGTTTTATTGCATTTTTCGGAAAAATCGGCAGGTTGCTGAAAAAAAGCCTGCTTTAATACAAAAAAACCTTGTTTTTTTGCGGTATTTGACCAGAAAAACGCTCAAAAGGCATAATGGCAGACCGGTTTTTGCTCATACATCAGGTTCGCCCTGAGTGTGCTCTAAGGCCTCGGCGAAACGGTTGAGGTTTTGACCGGCCTGGTCATACTTGTTAAAAGTGTTGCGGATGTGGCTGCCGAGGGTATCCCAGCTTGAGACAAACTGGGCGAAATCGGCGTTGAGCTTTTTGAGGTTCTGGCGTATTTCGGCTGCCTGTTTTTCTATCTGCAGGCCGTGCAAACCCATAACCACCGTCATAAGGTAGGCATACAGAAGGTTCGGAGACACCGGTATGACCTTTTTATCCAGCGCTATGTCTAAAACGTCCCTTTCCTGTTCGGTGTACCTTACTATCGTTTCATAGTAAACGTTCTCAGCAGGAATGTACATTATTGCAAAATCCAGCGTACCCTCGGCGGGCCTGATATAACTGGAGGCAATTGTATCAATATGGGCGGTTACATCCTTTAGAAACTGTTTGCGAAGCGATGCTTTTTCCTGGTCGGTCGTGCCTTGGGCAACTCGTTCGAAGCTCGGCAGGGGAAACTTTGCATCAATGGGCACGGAGAAATCGTCAAGCTGCACGAGGGCATCGACTATTTTTCCGTCGCTGAAGGCATACTGTAATTTGTAAGTGGCGACAGGCAGGATTTGCGACAACAAATTCTCCAGCGAACGTTCGCCCATCTGGCCTCTAAGTTTGGGCGAGCTTAAGATGTCCTGCAATCTTCTTACCTCGCCTGCAAGCTGGAGCATTTGCTTGTTTGTTCCGTGCAGTTCCCCAATCCGGGCATTGAGCTGGGCAAGCAGGTGCTGGCTGGACTGCAGGTTCTGCGTCATACCGACCTGGCTGGTGTGTAAAGAGCTTTGCAGGTGTTCGCAGGTTTGAGCCTGGGCGGCCTTAAGGGCGTCGAGCTGCTGCTGGAGGAGGTTTATACTGCTGGTTTGGCCTGTCAGCTGATTTCGACCGGCAGAGTATGCTGTAATCAGCCATATCAGAAGACCCATTGCGCATATAACCAGAACCAGAACAACAACTACCAGGATAAGCTGCATTTTCTCTCCCGTGAAAAAACAGTTATAGATTGTCCGCCAGGCCAGGTCAGAACAGTTGCTATTTTACCCTTTGTTTTTATTATATAAAGCCAATTATGCCCAATTACCACCTGGTTATTTTGAAAAGACCGTATCTGGAATCGATACTGGCACATACAAAGCGTATTGAGTCACGCTTCAGCCATAGGCGCGGGAGCTTTTTTGGGCAAATATCAGCTGGGGACAAATTATTTTTGAAAATAAGTGGGGGGCCGGTTTGTGCCGTGGCAACCGCCGGGTCGGTGAGAAATTTTACAAACCTTACGCCGGACCGAATACTCCAGCTGAAAAACACATACAACCACCTTATATGTGCCGAAAATGACTACTGGCAGTCCAAAACCGACTGCAGGTTTGGTGTTTTGGTCTGGTTGAATGATGTTCGCAGGATTGAGCCGCTACAGATTGACAAGAGGGATTGGCGAGCATGGGTGGTGCTGACGAAGAAAAAAGACTTTGGGCTGCTGCGGTACTTTTAGCGGCTGCGGAGGTTTTTACTGCCAGTCTGCGGGGTAATAAATCAATTCGAGGGCGATTTTGAATTTTCGGCAAAGTCCTTCTACCAGCGCCTCGGTTCTTTTTATTTGCAGGTCGGTCGGAGGTGAGTTTCGGCCGTCGGCAATAACGCATATACGGATGGTTCGGATGCTGCCGTACCAGGTTCGGCCGGGCATAATGGACCATTGTTTCTGCCACTTTTCCGTCGGCAGGATTTGCCCATCGCTGCCTCCGAGGCTGTTACAGATAACAAAATGGCAGTTAATATCCTGCGGCCCTGCAAGTCCGTTCAGCGATGCCAATTGTTCGATATTACCGGCCTTTGTGCCGCTGTAGTGGATTTCTATACTGCTCCAGCGCTCACGGGATTGAGCTGCTTTCGAAGAAATGGCTGTTTCTACGGGGTCGAGGCGATAATAGCTTGAAAGGCAGAACGGTCCGGCAGCGGGAGGATTATTCCCCAGAGCCATCAAGACAATTGCGCCGCCTGTCATGGCAATTAACAAAGCGGCTAACACTTTCGCCACCCGTGGCCGGTTTGCAGTGTTTTCGTCCATGAAAAACCCGTTCCAGGATTCACAGGTGCCTGTATTTTTACGGCACGACAGTGATTTTTTTATAAAACAAACATCGGTATTTGGCAACAAATTACTTCAATTTTTGCAGAAGATTCTTTAATCTATCTGGGGAACCAGCTTTCTGTCGGCAGCCAGGGCACAGGTTTTTTCCCCAAATAGCTGCAAAGCTGTAAGTTTGATGAACCGATAAGATACGAGTGGGTAATGTAGTGTTGGACACGGGCTAAAAGATTTGTGTGATGGTAGGAGTGAAAAAAATGGCGGCAGAGTTTCGTTCGCTATCGGATGCAGAGATACAAAAGTTGGCCGATCAGGGGTGCGTCTGTTCGGACTGGAGCAGGGTCCAGGTCAATGACGGTTTTAACGCTGCACGTGTAAGAAATACGCAGTTTTCCGGCTGCGTGAAGTTGGGCACGTTTGACAGGGAATTGACTTTTGCCGGCGGGATTAAGAGGGCGACGGGAATAAGTAATGCCAACATTCACAACTGCCGAATCGGGAACAATGTGTTTATAAATAATGTCAGAAACTATTTAGCAAATTACATCATCGAAGATGACGTTATTATTGAGAATGTGGACTTTGTGGCCGTTGATGGCGAAAGCTCGTTCGGCAACGGAATCGAAGTAGCGGTGCTTAATGAAGCAGGGGGGAGGGAAATACCCATATATGACCAGCTTTCGGCACAGAGCGCTTATGTAATCGCGTTCTACCGGCATCGTCCAATCGTGATTGACAGGTTCAGAAAAATGATAGCTGAGTATGCCGCTTCTGTTACAAACACAATGGGGCTGATAGGGCAAGGCGCTGCAATTGTAAATTGCCGGTTTATAAAGAACGTAAAAATCGGGCCAAAAACCGTAATTGAAGCAGCACAAAGACTGGAGAACGGTTCCATCAACAGCTGCACTGAAGACCCAGTTTACATCGGGGCCGGTGTGGACGCCAAAGATTTCATCGTACAAAGCGGCGCCAGAATTACCGAAGGCACCATCTTATGCAAGTGCCTTGTCGGACAGGCATGCAGGCTGGAAAAGCAGTATTCTGCCGAGCAGTCCGTGTTCTTTGCAAACTGTGTGGGGCACCATGGTGAAGCATGCGCGATATTCGCCGGGCCCTATACCGTTACGCACCACAAATCCACGCTGTTGATAGCCGGTTTATTCTCGTTCCTGAACGCCGGAAGCGGGTCGAATCAGAGCAATCACCTTTATAAACTGGGGCCAAATCACCAGGGCATCGTAGAGAGGGGTTCCAAGACCACCAGCGATTCATATATACTCTGGCCGGCAAAGGTCGGAGCCTTTACGCTGGTGATGGGAAGACATTACAGGCACTCCGATACATCGGACCTGCCGTTCTCATACCTGATAGAACACGAGGATGAAAGCGTACTTGTGCCGGGGATTAATTTGCGAAGTGTCGGTACTATAAGGGATGCCAGAAAGTGGCCCAAACGGGACAACCGCAAAGACCCTCAGAAGCTGGATTACATTAATTTTAAGCTGCTTAATCCATACACGGTGCAAAAGATGCTCAAAGGCTGTGATGTGCTCAGCCAACTGAAGGCAACTTCAGGGCAAACCTGTGAATACTTCACTTATAACAACGTCAGAATCAAGAGGTCGTCTCTGGACAAGGGTATGGATTTTTACCAAATGGCTGCTGTTAAATTCCTGGGTAATTGTCTTATTAAGCGATTGGCAAATACGCAGTTTGCCGGCCTTGAAGAACTTCGTGCGGCCTTGTTGCCGGACACCGACGTTGGCAAGGGCAAATGGGTGGATTTGGGCGGGATGCTCGTGCCGGCAGAAGTTGTTGAAGGCATGCTTGACCGGATTGAAAAGGGCGATATAAGCACCCTGGAGCAGGCGAGGGCAAGTTTTGAGGCTATGCACGAGAGATACGACCAGTACGAATGGACGTGGGCAGCGGGTATTTTGGAGCAAATCAGCGGCAAGAGCTTCAAAACCGTAACTGCCGACGACATTGCAGAACTGACAACCAGATGGAAAGACGCTGTGCTAAGACTCGACCGTATGCTCTATGACGATGCCAGGAAAGAGTTTGCCGCTACCGCTCAAATTGGATACGGTCTGGATGGGGATGAAGATGTAAAACGCAGTGACTTCGAACATGTTCGGGGAACATTCGAACAAAACAGTTTTGTTATTGAGATTCAGGAACATATGGCTGCCAAGACAAAGCTGGCTGACGAGGTTATCGGTCGATTGAAAAACATACATTAAGATACGCCGGCTGGCTGGAGCCGATAGACCGGTGGCTGAGAATCCAAATCGCGGTCCTGGCCGATATGGGGCTGCTGGGTATCTTTCGGCTGGACTATCGGCGCAGTTTCAGCGGGCCAAAAGAAACAAACTCCAATAACCGCTGCCGTAACAAAAACTGTAACTGCCGCTGTTTTAAGCCGGAATTTGTTCATAATTGTTACAACCTTTCTTTTTTACGGCCGGCTCGATACCACTGTTGACTTGCAAGGCCTCCAGCCGGCATTCAGAGTGCTAATTTTGTTTATCAGCCGTAACATCGAGCTTTACTTTTGCATGAACCAGGCTGCCATTCGAAGGAAAAACCACATGCAGATTATTGTCTTTATCAAATTCAGCACAGATATACCTGGTAGAAATAATTCCCGGCAGTATATCAATCCCGGTCATAATAAAATTGTCCTTGCCCCATTTATCATCTTTTTTTGTTTTACAGACAAGATTGCCATCGTGGTCAATCCACAGAACATGCACATTGCCCAAAGAATCAACTTTTACCAAAGGCATAAATCCATTGCCGATTTTCTCGATATCACCAAAGGAGTCACCACTGTACTGCCAATAATACACGTCCGGCTTGATATCTTTTATATTATCATCCCGCGATCCGTAATTGCTTATTGTAACCCACGAGAAAACAACAAAAATATCATCATTTAGGTTATCTATTGATAACGAGCCGTAGCCAAAATGGGTGTCTGTGTTCTTATCAGTTCTGGGGGTATTTTCGTAGATACTATGTTTTCTCGTGGTTTTTTTCTTTTTAAGGTCATAATCAGCATAGTGCAGAATAACAGGTTTGTTCCACGCGAATCCTGGTGCTGATCGAGGTTCTACCGGGCCCCTGAAGCCTAAGAAGTGAATCGAATCTTTGCCCTTTATTGCTTCTTTAATAGTAAAAGTCTCATCTATTTTGCCGCCGTAACGCAGCTTCCGGGGTTCCAGCATCTGGTTGTCCCGTATTTCGGCCAAAGCGGGTTTGCGATAAGTAATACCATGTCCACCCGATAAAAAATGTTCAGCTAAGTCAAGAGGATTAGCCGGGAATTTTACATACCTGCCTAAATAATAGTATGAACTATCGCCGTCTGAAACAGGAATTACTCTGCTCTGATAGGATATTATGTTATGTGCAATACCCTTGATTTTTATAGGCTTGACTTTTATACGGCTTACAAATTTAATATCCTTCTGGATATTATAAATGTCAACGTCCTCATCTTTCCGAAAGGCCAGATACAATTGGCCGTCTTTTATAAATCCGTTCAAACATATCCCATATTTGTCTATTACCTGCCAATTATTATTCGTACAGAGAAAATAATTGCCATAACGATTCTCCCCATAAACGGCTATCGCAACAAAAATATTGCTGTCGTCATCGATAAATAGATTTATCGAATGTAGGTCAGAGCAATTAAACATTTTACTGGAAAGTACTTTTCTTTCTAAAATCTGGTCTTTGGCATTTGTATTATTCATAGTTAAACCTATCAAAACCAGAGTCAGTATAGATATTTTTTTACTCATTTCAGACCCCACCATGTGTCAGTATCCCACATTAAATAAAAGATGTTTTCCCATTGTTTGGTCCATTTTTGAGCGGCTTTATATTCCCGGCTCAATTGTTTTAGTGCTTCGTTCTGATAAGGATTATCAGGTTCATCCTCAGCGTCAGCGTGTTCAACTGGGCCGTAACCTTTACCAAGATGGCTGAAATAGTCCTGTCCCATGTGCATTGCTTGTTCGAAAAACTCCACGTTACCCGACCTAAGTGCACAGCCAACCACAAGTTCGGCTTGCTTGAGGGTTAGGAAGTGCGAGCGATAACGGCCCGGGACTCTCCGGTTAATGACAGGAATACGGTGAGTCGGTCTCGTCCACCATTGATTGTCCAATGTTGTATAATCAAAATCGCCTAAACGATAGCCGAAATCACTGTGGCCATGCCATATACTGGGATTGTTCCATATGTCCTTCCACCTTTTATTAGACAATATCTCCTTATCCGAAAGAGTATATGCGTCACTAACACCCGTTTTTCTCAAAGCATATCTAATCCCATCACTCCACAGACCATTTAAGTCTATCCAGTTGACCGGGTCATTTTCGCAGTACAGGTATTTATGCAGGGTCAGCGGCTGTTCAAATTTGCCGTCCACCAAATCCCGGCCGGTAAATCGGCCTATATGCGGGCTGTACTGTCTTGCTCTTAAATAATACTGGTCAATCTCCGAATCAAAGTACTGGCCGGTAAATCTGAAGGAATTGCTGACGGTCTCTGCGAACTCGGCGGCGAAAAGCTCGCCGAAGGGGTCGTAAGTATAATGGTTGGCAAGGTTCCCTTGCGTAACACCGGGTTTTATTATCTGCCGGACGTTACCTAATCGGTCGTGCTGGTAGAAATACCTGTTGGCTGTATGGTCGCCATCGTGCTGGGCGACGATTTGGCTGTTGGCGTAGATATACGTCTTTTTGACAGGATTAACAGGATTGTCAGGATCTATTTCCATAAGTATCACCGGCAAATCTGACACAATATCGACGATATACTTACGTTTGCCGTTTACGCTGGAATCCTTATAGATTCTGTTGCCTAACGGGTCGTATTTCAAGCTGATAGTATCGGTGCCTTTTGTTGCCGACCGCAGCTTATTGTCCCAGTTGTACTCGTAGCTCGATGCAGGATTGTCGATACTCGATATCATATTGCCGTTTTGGTCATAGTCAAGGTCAAAATATTCACCGGCGCTGGCTGATAAGGTTATTGGTCGATTGAAAAACATGTGTTAAGATATGCTCGGCGGTTGGTTGGAGCCGACAGACCGGAGCCCGACAGAACGATGTTGAGCGCCTTTCTTTTTTTTATTCCTGACTCTGTAGACTGGGGTCGTGATATGTGATTGTGGCCCCGGCCTTGAGTGATTCGATGTACTGTTGGGCAATTTCAGCCTGTTTTTTATTGCCAAGCATTTCCAGTATCTCGGCTTTAGCCTGCTCAAAAGTCTGGGTCGTAGCCGGCTTTCGGTCGGTAAGTTTTATTATGTGGTAGCCAAATTCAGTCTCGACAACATCACTGACCTGTCCGACCTCCAGTGCGAAAGCCGCATTTGCAAAGGGCGGCACCATTTGCTCTCTGGAGAAAAAATTCAGGTCGCCGCCTCTTTGGGACGAAGGACAGGCGGAGTATTTTTTCGCAAGTTCACCGAAATCGGCACCGTCTTTTATCTGCTTAAGCAGTCCTTCGGCGGTTGCTCTGGCATGCGCCTTTGCTTCGTTGGGGTCGATATTAGGGTCGGAGGTATCGGGCTTTATCAGTATATGGCTTGCCCTGACCTGCTCCGGTTTTTGGTACTGGGCGTGGTTTTGGGAATAGTATTCGCGGGCCTGGTCTTCTGTGATATTTATTTTATCCCCGAATTGTCTGCGCATAACTTCCTGGTAGCCGATCCCTTTCCGCAACCGCTGTTTTACTTCGTCGAGGTCCTGGCCGGAAGCCTTTACCAGTTCGGTAAAGTCTTCGATGGATAATCCCTGTTTGGCAATCATCTCTTTTATGTGTGCGTTGACTTGTTCTTCGCTGACAACTATTCCCTGCCCTTTGACCTGCTGGTCCAGCAGTATTTCAACAATCATTTTTTCCATGGCCTGTTGCCCAAGGCGCTTCTTAAAACTATCCAGGAACTGCGGAGGCAGCTTTTGGGCCTGTGCGGCCATTCTGTCCAGTTGGGGTTTCAGTTCCTGCTGCAGTTGACCTTGTGTAATATCGACACCGTTGACAGTTACAGCAACCGAATCACTGCCAAGGTCAGGCCTGCTTTCGGGCAATTCCTGTTTGGGCGCCGCTTTAGCTGGTACAGGCCGAGTTGCCGGTTTGGCGGCCGGCGGCTGAGGTTCTGGTTTTACCTTTTCGGTTTCAGGTACCGCTTCAGGCACAACCGGCTGCGGTTCAGGTTCGGACGATACGCCCTGAAGTTGTGTTTGGACAGGAGCCTCTTCAGTCACGGCCAGCCCGGGTGTGCTGCTGCCGATTTCGCTGGTTTTTTGCGGTTCACAACTGGTGCAGAAAAAGACAAGCATCGTGACCACAAAAGCGGCTTTCAGAAGGTGTTTCATGGTTTTAACCTTTCTTATTTGCAAAACGGCAAAATAATTTTATCACACTGCCCCAGAAACGTTACCTGCGTTTCATAAAATACCAATGAGATTACGTTCAATCGATGCTGTGGTATTTTCGGCCGGAAACGATTTTGGAAGCTGTCGTACCGGGGATTACAATACATCATTTACCACTGCAGTGTCAAGTTTTGACCGGGCAAAAACGCTCAAAAGTCGAATTTTTCATTAATTTCTTGTGGTGGGGATAACTGCCGGCTAAAATACCGAGGGTCAATTTTTCAAAATTTACAAGGTTTAACCCTGCTGCGGGTATTATCAGCCAAAACGGCGGAGTACATTGTATGACAGGCAGAGAACGCGTGGTTCGGGCGCTAAACTACCAGCCGGCAGACCGTGTGCCTGTGGATTTGGGCGGCAGCTGCTGTACGGGGGCGCATGTCAGTGTCATAGCCAAGCTCAGACAAGCACTGGGTCTGGATAAGAAGGGCGAGCCTGTAAAAGTTATTGACCCCTATCAGATGCTTGGCGAGGTAGGTCAAGACCTGCGGGAAGCTTTAGAACTCGACGTGGTAAATTTACCGAGCCCCAAATGCTTTTTTGGCTTTACGAACGCGGACTGGAAGCGTTGGAAAACTTTTGACGGCACGGATGTACTTGTTCCCGGCCTGTTCAACACAAACCCGGAGCCAAACGGCGACATTCTCCAATACCCCGAAGGTGATAAAACAGCCCCCCCTTCGGCACGTATGCCCAACGGAGGATTTTACTTCGATGCCATTGTCCGCCAGGAGCCTATTGATGAATCCAAACTTAACCCTGCCGACAATCTTGAAGAGTTTGGGCCGATAAGTGACAAAGATTTGGAATTCTATGCTGAGCAAGCCGACGAGCTTTATAATAATACCGACTGCGCTATACTGGCTGGATTTCCGGGTACGGCTTTCGGGGACATTGCGCTTGTAACTGCAGTTTGGATGAAACATCCCAAGGGTATCCGGGATATAGAAGAGTGGTATATCAGCACCATCACCCGCAAGACCTATATCGAGGAGGTATTTGCAAGACAAGCCGAAATAGCTGTAGAGAACCTCCAGCGGGTTTATGACGCTGTTGGCAATAAAATACAGGTTGTGTGGATGGACGGCACCGACTTGGCTGCTCAGGATACACTGTTCTGCAGCCCG
>Ga0307379_10012996_pt1 | contig 10816 bp, 9 predicted proteins | sample UN2MG_FD_202237 | JGI IMG/M metagenome (GOLD analysis project Ga0307379, IMG submission 202237) | Soil microbial communities from Risofladan, Vaasa, Finland - UN-2 | ecosystem: Environmental > Terrestrial > Soil > Coastal area > Acid sulfate soil | place: Finland: Risofladan, Vaasa | collected... | reverse complement strand
CACCGAAGCATCAGCACCGAGGCGCAAGCTGATCACGCCGGCAGACCGCAAGGTCCAACAGACGTCCTCATCTGCCCATCCCGAACCCACCTCTTGACAGAGAGGAGCCGAAGTGTGCGGGCTCGGCACGACTCAACGCCGCACATGATCACGCTCCTCCGGAGGCGTTGCCGCGGACGCATGACTGCCCGGTTGGGGAACTCCCATCGGACGTTTCGCCGGTGCTGCTGATGCGGATAGCGAGACTCGAGGCATGTCAGACGACGATCGCCTTCCGAGCCGCTCGAGTGTTCGTCAGGAGCCCGCGATCACGCGATCGACCCACGCGATCAGGGCGGAGGTGATCTCGTTGCGATTGGTCTCGTTGAACACCTCGTGGCGGGCGTCGGGATAGACGGCGACCGTCACGTCGTCGACGCCGGCGTCCCGATAGCGGCCGGCGACGAGCTCGATCAGTTCACCGCCGCCGGCCAGCGGATCGGCGGATCCCGAAACGAGGTAGATCGGGAGGTCGGATCGGATGGCAGCCAGACGATCCGCGTCGGAACAGACCGTCAGCGAGTCCAGCATGCTCGCAGCGGCCGCAGCGTCGACGCCGAAACCGCAGTAGTCGTCGGCGATGTACAGATCGACCTCGTCGGGATCGCGGGTCAGCCAGTCGGATTCGGTGCGGGCCGGCTCGAACGGGGCGTTGAAGGCGGAAAGATCGACCTCCTGCGTCGGATCGATCCCGGCCGCGATCACATCGATCGCGCTCGTGCCCGAGAGCACGGCACCAGCCAACTCGACGCTGTGATCCAGCAGGTATTGCTGGAGCGCAAACGATCCCATGCTGTGACCCACCATCACCAGCGGCAGTCCGGGGAACTCGTTCCGCGCAATGCCGGCGAGCTGTCCGATGTCGGCCATCAGACCGGGCCAGCCAATGGGACCGAAGTCGCCAAGACGCTCGACAGAGCCTGCCGTCCGACCGTGCCCGCGGTGATCTCCGGCGTACACGACGTAGCCCGCATCGGTGAGTGCGCCGGCAAACCGACGGTTGCGGCCCGCGTGTTCGCCCATGCCGTGCTCGATCTGCACGATTCCACGCGGCACGCCATCGCCCTCCCAGCGGTACGCGGCCACCTCGACACCATCGTCGGCAGTGAAGAAGAAAATCGTCGCGTCCATCGCGCCATTCTCCCAGACGGCACGCCCACACGCCCCGCTCCGGGCATGCCTATCGCTGCGCCGGCACAGCGTCGGCCGATCGACAACGGCCTCGCCCGGTAGGGATCCCTCTACCGGGGCATGTGGGAGCCCGCGAACTTCGAACGCTTGCTGGGCGCCATACTCGATCACGCGCTGCAGTTGACGACTGGGCTTGGGACGTTGGACTCTCCTCCGTGACAGACGCCCGGCGAACACTGGAAGCGGACACACAAACAGAGCCGGGGCGGACGATGCGCAGTCACGAACCGACGGGAGTTCGGCGACGATATGGCCCGTGAGGACTCGAGACAGGAGGGTGCCATGCAGTGCATCAGAGGTCTTGCGGCGTTGTTGCTCGCAGGCTCGGTGACCGTCTTCGCCGGATGTGGCAGCGACAGTGATTCAGTCGGAGACGACGGTCGAGTGCCTGTGGTCGGGACGAGCACGTTCGTCCGAGAGGATGCCAATTCCACTCAAACCCAAGTCGGCGACGTCCTGGAGGCACGCGACCTGGTGTGGATCTACGAGAATGCGATGTCGGACGAACGGGTCAGCGGTACCGCGACGGTCACGATCAACTACGACATGCATCCGACCGGGATCGCAGACATGTGGGGCACGACGGTGCTCACCAATGACGGGGGCACGTGGGAGGGTGAGTGGGTCGGATCAATTCATGGCGACGGCACCCACACGACATACGAGATGCTCACTGGTACCGGCGATTACGAGGGCCTTCGCTACCGCTACTTCACCGTGTTCGGCGACCCGAGTCGGGAGTTCCCAGAAAAGCAACCCGGACTTGCAGGTTGGATCGAACCAACAGACCAAACATGAGTGTGCCCCGATGTAGGGACCGCTCCAGCGCAGCCGGTTGCTCGTATCAAGCGACAACAACATCACGCGCGACTCGCTCGTAGTGGCACCTCGGATCAATCGATCGGTGACCGGCACCTGCTCGCAATTGCGGGCGAGAACGCTCAAGTCTGCGCAGTGCAACCGGCGAGGTCGTCAGCCATGCCGTTTCGACGCGGCATCTCAGATCCACCAGCAACTGATCACCGAATCAGTCGCGCAAACGTTGCCTGAAGCAACGCTAGATCTCGCAGGTGTCGTCGGGTGGGCCGCTGGCGCGGAACTCGACGGCGAGCGACTTCGACAGGCGGCCCTTGGTGACCACCCGCATCGATTCGGCCATCCCTATCAGCGTCGGCGTGATCAGGATCTGGAAGCGTTCGTGGCGCAGCTTGCGGTAGGCGGCAGTGTTCTTGCCTTTGACGTTGGTGTCGACCGACACCTCAGCGACCTTGCCTCAACCGGTGGGCCGGATGAAGTCGATCGACATGGTGCCGCCCTTGCGTTCGAGCAGGGCACGGGCGTCGTCGGTGATCTCGATGTTCATGCTCATGTGGGCATCACTCCAGCAGGCCGTAGTCGACGAGCACGCCGCGGCCCTCGCAGTCGGGGCAGATCTCGGAGTACTCGGTGAGCAACCCCTCTCCGATGCGCTTGCGGGTCATCTCGACGAGGCCGAGTTCGGTGATGTCGAACACCTGCGACCGCGTCTTGTCGCGAGCAAGTGCGCCGCGGAACTTCTCGATCACCTTGGCCCGGTTTCCCTTGATCTCCATGTCGATGAAGTCGATCACGATGATGCCGCCGATGTCACGCAGCCGCAGCTGCTTTGCGATCTCCTCGGCCGCTTCCATGTTGTTGTGGAACACCGTCTCTTCGAGGTTGGACTTGCCGACGTTCTTGCCGGTGTTGACGTCGATCACCGTGAGCGCTTCGGTGTGCTCGATGATCAATGAACCACCCGACGGCAACCACACCTTGCGATCGAGCGCCTTGTGGACCTGCTCGTGGATGTGGAACTTCTCGAACACCGAGAGCGCCCCCTCCGCGTCGCCGCCGTCGTAGTACTCGATCCGATCGGCGAGCTCGGGATTGAAGGCCCCCACGTAGTCGCGGATCTCGTGGTACAGCCGTTCGTCGTCGATCACGACACCGCGGTAGTCGGCGTTGAACTCCTCGCGGATCACCCGCACGGCGAGTTCGGGCTCGCGATACAGCAGGGCCGGGCGCTGGGTCTTCGACACCTTCGCGGCGATCTCATCCCACTGTCGCAGCAGGATGGTCATGTCGGCGACGAGTTCCTCCTCGGTTGCCGTCTCGGCGGCTGTGCGAACGATCAGACCGTGTTCGTCCGGCTTCACCCGATCGAGGATTCCCCGCAGCCGCTTGCGCACATCGTCGGGCAACCGTTTCGAGATGCCGTAGGTCTTCGAGTTCGGGATCAACACCACGAAGCGCCCGGGCAGCGACACCTCCTGGGTGAGCCGTGCTCCCTTGTGGGCAATCGGATTCTTCGTGACCTGGCACGTGATCAGCTGCTTGTTCTTGAGGATGTCCTCGATGCGCGGATCCTTGCCGCCCTCCTCGACGTCTTCGGGGTCGTACTGGACATCGCCGCGATACAACACCGCGTTCTTCGGCGTGGCGATGTCGACGAAGGCCGCCTCCATGCCGGGCAGCACGTTCTGGATACGACCGACATAGATGTTCCCGTGGATCTGGCTGACGTCGTCGGCCGGTCGACTCACGTAGTGCTCGATCAGACTGCGACCTTCGAGCACGGCCACCTGCGTCATGCCCGAACGCACCTGCACAGCCATGAAGTACCGCCCGATGGGCTTGCCGTTGCGTTCGCGACCACGGCGTTGTTCGAGCGTCGCCGCATCGAGTTCAGTCCCGTCGGAGCGTCCCTTTCCGCGACCACGACCTCGCCGACTCTTGCCGGAACCCGACGATCCACCTCCCGAACGGGCTTCGCCGCGACCAGCACCACCAGATCCATCGCTCGGCTTCGAACCGGAGCCAGCTTTCGAGCCAGACCGGCGACGGCGCTTGGGGCCACCGCCCGAACGATCGTCGTCATCGCCCGCGCTCTTGGCGGTCGCTGGACCCGGCGGCGGCGCGGACGGCATCGGCATGGTGTCACCGATCTGCGGCTTGCGCACGAGCGCCTTCTCGGCTGCTTCGGCTGATGGGCGCCCCTCGCTCATCGGCTTCGGAAGCTCGATGTCGTTGGGGTCTTCGACGCCACCCGTGTCGGCATCACCGCCCGAAGCAGTACTTGCCTGGCCACTTCCGCGGCGACGCTGGCCGCCGCGCGACCCTCGCCGACGCTTGGAACCGGTCGAGGTCGTCGGTTCGTCGCCAGAGCCCTCAGGTGAGCTGGCGTCGGCGAGGTTGCTGTCGTTGGTCGAACGCTCGGATTCGGTGTGATCCATGGCTGGAGCGATCCCTTCTGGGCGGAGCAGCCGCGACGGCGCTCTGCGTGGTCCGACCCGTCTGCGCGGTGCAGTGGGGACGAACCGGTCGTGAACGTCGGATCCGCCGGTTGACGGACCCGTTGCATGCGCCGGATGTCAGCGCAACGAGCAACACGACGACCAGCGAGGCCGTCGGTGACCAGGCCGCGACACGGACCGGCATCACGGGCGTCGCGTCACCGGAAGACTCCGGTTCGGCGCTCGTGCTGGGGGATTGTCCGATGTCGATGGCCACTGGGTTGGAAATTCTACGCCGTCGAATCGCTCGCAGCGGGATGGGCGGGAAATGACGGGGCCAGAGGGCACGCGGCGCGGTCGTCAGCGCATCCGACGCATGTGGACGGACTGCACGAGCCCGAGCAGCGCGAAGTACACGATCAGCCCAGAACCGCCGTAGGAGATGAACGGCAGCGGGAGCCCCGTGACGGGCATGATCTGCACGGTCATCGCCACGTTCTGGAAGGTCTGCCACAGCAGCATGGTGAACACGCCGGCGCAGAAATACGTGCCGAGCAGATCGCGCGACAGATGGGCGATACGCCAGATGCGCACCAGCGCGACGATGATCAGACCGAGCACGGCCGACGACCCGACGAGCCCGAACTGTTCACCGATCGCAGCGAACGGGAAGTCGGCCCACATCACAGGGATGTCGCGGCCGTTGGTGAGCGGTCCCTGCAACCAGCCCTTGCCCCAGACACCGCCGGTTCCGATCGCCCGCATGGCATTCTCGGCCTGGTAGAGGTCGTCGGCGTCGGCAGCGCCCGGGTTCACGAGCGCCCGGATTCGAGCGGCCTGATAACTGTTGACGAGGCGGCCGACGAACGCGGCGAGCACGGTGGCGACCGAGAGCACCGTGATCAGCGCGATGTACCGTGCCTTGGCACCGGCGACGAGCAACACCCCCATCGCCATCGACACCAGCACCGACGCCGAGCCGAGGTCGGGCTGGATGATCACCAGGACCGCAGGCGCTCCCACGATCATCAACCCACCGAGGAATCGGGCGTAGGACACTTCGTCGCTGCGTTCCTCGGCGAGATACGACGCGAGCATCAGCAACGTGGTGAACTTGGCCATCTCGGCCGGCTGGAAGTTGAACGGGCCGAGGTCGAACGAGATGCGATCCTCGCCCGCCGCAATGCCGAGCAGGAACAGCAGCGTCAGGACCACCAGCGTCAGGCCGTACAGGAAGCGGGCCCGGTCCTTCCACCACTCGTAGTCGACCGACATCACCACCAGCATCACGACGGTGGCGATGATCGCAAAGACCACCTGTCGAGTGGCGAACGCATAGGGATCAGCGGAGATGCGGGTCCTCGACGCCGAATAGACGACGAAGAATCCGATGATCGTGAGCGCGTACTGCACCGTGATCAGCACCCAGTCGACGTTGCGACTGGGGTCGGCCGGACTGGCGCCGATGTTGCCGAGGCCGGAGTCGGGCTTTCGACGCAGGAACGAGGTTGCCACGAGCGGCTACTCGTTCGTGCGCACGTTCGAGAAGCGGCCGTCGTAGCAGCTCGTATCCGAGAGCTGTTGGGCCGGCGCAGCAACCGTCGAGTTCGTGTCGAGCGCATCGGACAGGCGCACCGGATCGGCCTGCGTGATGCCGGACATCTGCAGGAACATACACTTCACGACCGGTGCCGCTGCCTGCGAGCCGTACCCGGCCTTCTCGAGATAGGCGCTCACCGTGTACGGCTTCGATGGGTCACGGCTGTAGGCCGCAAACGCCGACGAGTCGTTCCAGGGGTAGTTGCCGGCACCCTGGGCTGTGCCGGTCTTGCCCGCGATCGGGATCGCGCTGCTGGGGTAGTTGAAGAAGAGGTTCTCACCCGTCGTCGAGTGGTAGTAGTCACTGGTGGTTCCCGGCCCGGTGATCACCCGTGACAGCCCACGGTCGATCTCGTCCCACGACTGTGGGTCGAGTGGGAGTTGGCGGACGACCTCGCCGGCAATGTTGGGTTCCGCGGCCAGCATCGCCTGGCTGAGATCGACATAGCCCTGAATCGCCGAGTCGGGCACACCCGGCTGGTACACCGCCTTGATGATCTCGGGCTTCATCACATACCCCTGGTTGGCGATCGTGGAGTACCCCATGGCGAGCTGCAACGGCGACGCCGACAACAGCCCCTGACCGATGGCGAGCTGGACGTTGTCGCCGGTGAAGTAGCCGGACGCCTCGGACTCACTGATCACGCCGCGCTCGCCGTACTCGGCCTTCAGTTCCGCGTCGGGGACGGTTCCGTCGAAGGCGTAGGGCAGATCGATTCCGGGGTCGGAGCCGAAACCGAACTTCCGCAGCTCCTCCTGCAACACCGGCTGGTAGTCGTTCTCGGTCATGATCAACTCACCGATGCGGTAGAAGAACGCGTCCGACGACACCGCCAGCGCGGTTTCGACGTCGACTCCCCCGTACACGCAGGGTCGACCGGTGCCGCTACACGTGGCGTTTCGGTACACGCAACGAACCAGGCCGTCATTGCACTTGTCTTCCTCGACCGACTCCATGCGGTACGAGCCCTGGTCGCGGTAGTAGTCGTCGACGCCCATCAGCCCGGTGTCGAGGGCTGCGAAGGCCACGAACGGCTTGAACGTCGAGCCGAGGTTGTATCGACCTTGAATCGCCCGGTTGACAAGAATCGACTCGTCGGGGTCGATCGGTTCGCCGTTGGCGTCGACCGACGGGAAGATCTCGTCGAACTTTCCCCCGCCGAGGTCGGATTCGAACCAACGGTTGTCGAACGTGGGATAGCTCGCGAGGGCGATGATCTGGCCGTTCTGGTAGTTCTGCACCACGACCGAACCCGCCGGTGCCTTGTAGGGCACCTCGCGCGGATACCCGGGGAACACCAGCTGCTCGAAGTTCTTCTCGGGGTCGCGAGGGTTGACCGCCACCTGCCGCTGACGGTCGCGCAGCTTGGTCTCGAGTGCCTGCTCGGCGAACTGCTGCTGGTCGAGATCGATCGTGAGTTGGACGTCGTTGCCGTTGATCGGCGGGACGCGTCGCACCTCTCGCACGATGCGGCTCGCGTTGTCGACCTCGTACGTGACGTACCCCCACGTGCCGTGGAGTTCCTGCTCCATGCTCAGTTCGATGCCGAACTGCCCGACGCGCTCGTTCAGGTAGTAGCCGTTGCCCTGGTAGAAGTCCTTGGTCTCGGCGGTGATGCGTCCCATGTAGCCGATGACATGACTGGCGAGCGGCGCATACGGATAGACCCGTCGCGACTGTTCGAGGATCTCGACGCCCGGCAAGTCCTCGACACGTTCTTTGATCGCGATGGCAGTGCGTTCGTCGATGTCCTCGGCGACCGGCATCGGCAGGAACGGGCTGTACACCTGGCTGTCGAACCGGTCTTCCATTTCCTCGACCGGAACATCGACCCAACCGGACAGGCGACGGAAGATCTCGGCGCGGTTGTCGCTCTTGCGGATCACTTCCCAGTCGACAGCGACGGTGAGCACTCGGTCGTTGTCAGCGAGGATTCGTCCTTCCGCGTCGAAGATCCGCCCGCGCTCGGGCAGGAGTGGGACCGTGCGCAGTTTCGTGGTGTCGACCTTGGCCTGGAGCGCTTCCTGCTCGACGGTCTGCAGGAACCAGAGACGGGCGCCGACGAGCCCGAATAGCATCATGCCGACAAGCGCGAGCATGCCGAGGCGGGCGGCGCGCTTGTCAGCGGCCACGCGGCGTCTGCTCGTTGCTCGGCATCGGAACCATCATGACGACCCGCATGTTACAAACGTGTTGCGGCAGAGGTGGGTCAGCGACCCCGAGAACTCGGTGAGAATGCGCCTCCGGGCCGCGACCGCGCCGGTCACGACGTCGGCTCGCTCCCGACCGGTTGCTTCCATTCGGGCCGACGCATGCGAAGACACCATCGCGCCAGAGGCACCAGCACCGGACTCATCAGCGCCGCAGCGGCCGACACCACAGCGAGCACGATGCCGAGTTCTTGTTGGAACGGCTCGGATTCGCCGATGAATGCTCGAAGGACTGGGATCATCGCCACCCCGGCGGCGGTGCCCAGAGCCGTGAAGATCGCCTCGAGCCACCAGTGCGGATCAGCCGCGATCAGCGCCAACAGCCCGCCGACCGCTCCGGCGATCGTCATCGCCGTCGCCGTGGAACCGAGCGGTGTGCCCTCCGCGAGGTCGAACATGAGACCGAGGGTGAACCCGACGACCGCTCCACGCTCGCTCCCGCCGGCGACTCCCGCAGCAGCGGCCATCGCCATCATGATCTGGATGATCACACCACCGACTTGAATCTCGACGAAGAGCGTGCGCTGGAGCGCAAGCAGGATCAGGCCGAGGGGAATCACCCGCACGAGCGGGCCCTGGACGAACGATGCGAACATCCGGATTACTGATCGACTTCGGAGAGCGGCTTGTACAGCACGACTCGCACGAAGTTGAGCCGGGCCAGGTCGGCATAGAGCTCGACGTCGAGCAGCGGGCCGCCCGAACCCGGACGATCGGCCCGGTTGAGCACACGGCCAACCGGGATGCCCGTCGGCGCCAGACTCTCGGACCCACCAGCGGTCTCCACCAGGTCACCGGCGACGAGTTCCGACAGCGACGGGGAATCCTGGAGGAACTTGATCTGCGGCAGGCGGCGCCGACCGCGTCCCTCGAGGGCGCCGTACTCCTTCTCGATCACCTCGGCCAGAGTGGTCGTCGTCGTGGTGGTTGCGGCCGACGCGGCGACGGTGACCTCCTCGTCGGCCGCCGGGTCGCCGGGCGACGTGGTCGACGACGCGCCGGTCAACGCGTCGAGCAGGGCCGCGATCTCGTCCGCGGTGAGCGGCCGGCCCGTCACCGGATCGAACACGGGCTGACCGTCGGGTCCGAGCGCCGTTCCCGGCAGCGTCGTGTCCGGCACTGGTGAACCGTCGGGAAGTGTCAGGCCCGGCACGATCGGGCCGGCCACGGTGGGCACCGTCGTCGTCGTCGTGCCGGCCGCAGCGATCTCCGATTCACTGAGCCCGGACGGCGACGTGTTGGTCGGTCCGGCATCGGCATCGGCATCAGCCGACGACGTCACCTTCACCGCAACGCTGTAGCGAAGATCGGTGACGAGCATGACGCGAGCGGACGTTCGAGACACCTGGGTGACCTTGCCGACAAGCCCTGCCTGGTTGACCACAGCCATGCCGACTTCGATGCCACTCGTGCTGCCCTTGTTGATCTCGATCACCTGGTCGAGGTTGTTCGCTGCTCGGCCGACGACGCGAGCCACTTCGGTGTCGATGCCCGACAGCGACGGGAGGCTGTACAGCGCCTGGAGTTCCTTGCCTTCGATCACGGCCGCTTCGGCAGCTGCCTGCGTCCCGATGAGCCGGTCGACCTGCTCCTGCAGGGCGATGTTCTCCTGCTCGAGATCGTCGTAGTTCGTGATGCCGTGCCAGATCCGCTCGATCGGGTTGGTGACCACACCCGTCGCTGTCTCGACTGGGCGCATCACCTGGGTGAACCCCTCACGAGCGGCGTCGATCACAGGGTTCCCGCGCAAATCGAGGGTGAGCAGCAGCGCGGTGGTGAGCAGCAACGCGAGAATGACCCGCTTGCGGCCGACGGAATAGATGGCCATGGTGGTGACGAACGTCGTGGACGCGTCAGTCCTCGCCACCCAGCGACATCAGTCCTCGCATCGCGTCGATGTTCTCGAGCGCGCGGCCGGACCCGATGACGACGCTGTAGAGCGGTTCGTCGGCGATGCGGATCGGCATGCCGGTCTCGTGGGCCAGGCGCTGGTCGAGCCCGCCGAGCAGCGCGCCACCACCGGTGATGGTGATGCCGTCTTCCATGATGTCGGCCGCCAGCTCGGGTGGGGTCTTGTCGAGTGTGGTCTTCACGGCGTCAACGATGGCAGAGATCGGCTCGGCAACGGCTTCACGGATCTGCTCGGTCGTGATCTCGATCGTGCGCGGCAGACCGGAGATCAGGTCGCGCCCACGGATGTCCGCGGTGAGCTCCTCCTCCAACGGCCAGGCAGACCCCATCTGGATCTTGATCTCCTCGGCGGTGCGATCGCCGATGGCGAGCGAGAACTCCTTCTTCACGTACTGCAGGATCGCCTCGTCGAGTTCGTCGCCGGCGACCCGGATCGACTGGGCCGTGACGATGCCGCCGAGTGAGATCACCGCGACTTCGGTGGTGCCGCCGCCGATGTCGACGATCATGTTGCCGCTGGGCTCGTGCACCGGCATGTCGGCGCCGATCGCGGCCGCCATCGGCTCTTCGATGATATGCACAGGTTTGCGGGCGCCTGCGTACTCGGCGGC
>Ga0307379_10012995_pt1 | contig 10816 bp, 23 predicted proteins | sample UN2MG_FD_202237 | JGI IMG/M metagenome (GOLD analysis project Ga0307379, IMG submission 202237) | Soil microbial communities from Risofladan, Vaasa, Finland - UN-2 | ecosystem: Environmental > Terrestrial > Soil > Coastal area > Acid sulfate soil | place: Finland: Risofladan, Vaasa | collected... | reverse complement strand
CCCACTTTTGGTTGCGGCGGCGCTCGTCTGTGCTCTTTCCAGTTGCGACGGGACAACGGCGTCGCCGCAATCTTTTTCTCAGGAAGGAATCAGCTCTATGGCGGATCCAATAATCCATTACGGAACCCTCGAGCATCTCGCCACGGGGCTTGCCACCGACTGGCGCGTTGTAAAATTACCAAGCGGCACATTCACCGAATTCCGTCTGCTGATCACCTCCGAGTCGTCTTTAATTATCCGCGTCCCCCGAGTGCGGGCTCCTGTGAAAAATCCCAACCGCAAGTTCTTTGTCTACTGCCGCTTCCGCTCTGAAGATATCCAATGTGAGGACGACGTTTCTATCATTTATCCGAGAAACTTCAAGGTTTTCGAGGAAAAGGGTCATGCCATCGATCGCTGAAAACTTCTCCACCAAGCGCCAGCGATATGTCATACACGCCATCGCTCTCGGACCACTCAAATGGAAGAAGGTGGATATCTCGAAATATATCAAGGATCAATACGACGCACTCTCCACGCATGATCTCACCTCCAACCAGGCGGCGCAGCTTATCTCCCATCTAAAGGCTCTCGCCGATGGGCGAGCCCGCGACATCGACGGCTCCACCACCGCCGCCGAACGCATGACAAAATGGAACGCCTTCTTCGCCACTCCGAATGCCTTGCGCACCGGATTACCGCGCTCAGCCGATGCCCCCGATCCGCGAAAACTGCGGCATGTCCTCGGGATGCTATGGGAGGTTTCACGCCGAGCGTCTTTCCCCGAACCGTATGCTCAGACGATCATCTTCAGGGCCTGTCAAAAATATAAGATCGATAACGCCGAGGACTGCGACAAGCTCTTCACCGCCCTCAAAACCCGCTCCAGGAAACAGAGGTGTCCACGATGAATCACGTTATTCCCTGCATCCTTTATTATCTGGCCGGCATGGCCCTCGTTATTCTCATGGCCGTTTATCCCGAGAAATTCCGGGGAAGATCCATCCTTACCTTCCTCGTCATCGTTGCCCTTATCGTCCTCTGCTTCCTCGTCTTCTACGAATTCTTCTTCGCCCTCGCTGAAATAGCTTAAATAACATGGGTCTCATATCCGTGATTAGAAAGGAAAACCCATGACCTGCATAGCCGCCCTTGCACATCAAGGTTCTGTTTGGATGGGAGCCGACGCTATCATTTCCAATGTTTATCTTGATAGATTTGAATCGGCTCAAGCAAAGATATTCAAACGCAGCGGAATTCTGATCGGCATCACCGGTTATGTTCGATTGCTCCAAATACTTCAATATGATCTACAAATCCCTCGTTATCATCCCGATGATTCACCCGAGAAATATATCGCCTCCGATCTTGTCAAGGCCATGAGAAAAGTCCTCAAGAGTGAGGGCTATTTAAAGGAAGAAGACAACAAGCAGGAATATTATGGCGAAATCTTAATCGGCTTCAAAGGCAGGATTTTCTTAATCGATGACGTCTTCGGGATGACAGAGAGAACCGATGCTTTCTCTGCTATCGGTTGTGGAGGACATCTTGCTCTTGGTTCTCTTTACGATACCCGAGATTCTAAATATTCGCCTAGCGTGCGCATCCGTCGCGCACTCGAAGCGGCAACAAGATTTTCTATAACCGTTGGTCCGCCCTTCACCATCCTCAAGCTCGATCCAAAGGGCAAATAATATGTGCCTCTTCATGGCCGATAACGGAAGTCCCCGAAAGTGCTTCGCCGAATCTCCCCGCCCCATCATCCGTTGCGTCTGCCTCGGCAAAGACGCCCTCTCCATGCCCGTCGCCAGGCTCGCCTGCGCCCTCCAGGATTGCCTCAATGCCAACGGCATCGATCCCGCAACCGCAACCGAGCCGATCCATTACAAATTCCAGATAAACGAAAGGCTTTTCAAGTTTCATGCCGCCGCCAACGATCCCTATCGCACCAAAGAATCCATCCGCGAAACAATCATCGATGTCTTTGTCGAATTCCTCCCAGCCTTCAATTGGACGAATCAGAATGATTGATCAAGAATACGACCGATTCCTTTCCCCTCACTTCCGCCTCTCCGAGTTCTCCGTCTCGCGCAACTATCCACACCTCGTAACACCCCTCTATCAAATCCCCCGCGTCGTCATCGAGCGCATACGCCTCATCTGCGAATTCGTCCTCGAACCACTGCGATTTCAACTTCAGGCTGCCGTCCGAATCACATCCTGCTTCCGCAATCCCGAGCTGAATTTCAAAGAAGGCGGCGTCCAGAACTCCGATCATCTATTTCGCGGCGAAGCCGCCGCCGTCGATTTCGCCATCCCTCCTCACGCACCCATCCAGATCGCCGGCACAATTGCCAAGCTACAGATATCCTTCGCCTACATCATCTCGTATATCCATCGCGGTTTTCTCCATTATTCCATTCCCCATCTCGGTGAAACTCGCAGGGGAGTCTCCATAGTAGACCTATCAAAATGATCCTTACCGATGGCACACATCTCGTATCAGACGAATCGAGGCAGGAGCTCCATCGATTCGCTCGTTACATCGGGTTGCAACGCAATTGGTTTCAAAACCGGAATTTTCCACATTACATACTCAAGTCCCTCAGGATGCGCAACCGCGCTCTCCGTGCCCGCGCAAAATTCGTAACCTCAGTGGAGTTAATCCAGCGTGTTAATAAAAAATAAAAAAGATCATGAGAATTTCGGATTAAAGAAAAGCATACATATTCCATGCCTTAAAGATGATCGCGTCCTCACAATACAACAAGAAAAGCAGGAGATTAGAATCATCTTCGGAGACTTGATCAATTTCTCAATCTCTGACCCAAGAAACCTCTGCTCTATCCGCGAAATGATTAACAAGGCGCTCCAATATACAGGCTTGGAAGGACGAAATAATGGATAAAGACATAAACCTGAAAGAGGATTACTTCATCAAGATCGAGGCTCTCTTCGCAGCCTTACGCTCTCACGGCCTCACTCTCTCGTCCCTCGACTACGACTATGCCAAGACCTGGTTCGACTCGGGAATACCGCTCTCCTGCGTCCTGCGAGGCATCCGCGAGGCTGTCTATCAAAAGCTCGCACGCAACGATGATGAGGAGGTCCGTTCACTCGGTTACTGCCGTTGGTCCGTGAACCGCGAGTTCCGTGAATACAAGCTTGGGAACCAATTCCATCAACCCGATCTGGCTGCCAAGGAACTCTCAACTGATCAGGTCTCCGCCCTCTTCCAGTCCTTCATCTTCGACCTCAACCGCGCCCGCCAAACCGCCCTCAAATCTGAGGTAAACGATCTCGCGAGCTGGCTGGAAATTGTTATTTTCAAAATTGAAGCGTATGAATCCCTATTACACACATTGCCCATTACTCAGGACCAACTGGAAGCGGAACTGCGGGCTGACGACGACGAAATGATGAATAGCGTCATCGATAATGCCCCGCCCGAACTCCTCGACCGCATCGAGGCAGACGTCATCCGCAAACTCCAACCTCACCGCAATGCCATGACTGCCATCGATCTCGAAAACACCAAGGAGAAAGCCATCAAATCGCGCCTGAGGACAGCCCTCATGCTGCCAGTCCTCACGCTATACAGCTTATAAAGGAGACTCAAATGAACGAAAAACTGGTTCTTTTGTTTTACCTGTTAATGCGTGATGAATTGCCAGTGGGAAAGTTATATCACATTGTGCGGGAATTTTTAAAGCTTAATGCTGATATTGCTATCTATTCTAACGAATATCTCGAAAGTTATGCTCGGGAGTTGGCTCGCGAAATTGCAGAACCAGAGCGAGAGAAATCGAAGAATAACGAAACCATCATCGACAAGCTTCGCGAAGCCATCAAGAAAAGCCCAAAGTCATTAACAGTTTGGTTTGATACATATAGCTTAGCCGGATCTCGCGATGGTCAGTATTTTCGCAAGCCGCGAATCATCAACAACGTAATCATCAATGCCGATGGCAAGACAGCCTGCAATCTTGAAAGGATCTCGGGTTTTAGAGTTTGGGATAAATAGTCCTTCTTCCCCTATGAACCCTTTGCAGTGAAAAAAATGATCTTCCGCCTCCAATTCAAACCGCCAGTTAATTAACCAGTGGCGCAGACATTCTTGTCTGCGAAAGGATCAACTGATGACTGATGAACAGAAACGCTGGATAGATAATGCTTCCTACGAACAACTGCTTGCCCATTGGAGAAATGCTCCTGCCGGAGATCCAATGTTTATCGGAAATACCGGTAAATACTACGCCAATGTTATGAAGGGGCGCCGAGAAGCGATTGGCAATGAAGGGCACGTTAAAACCAGCAAGAAAATTGGCTGGGATAAAGCTCAATGATCTTCCGCCTCCAATTCAACCCCGAATTCCTCTGTATTGGTCTCCGATGGCGGCATTTATACGGCGAAACGGAACTCTGGTTCTGCCCCCTGCCGATGCTCGTATTCTACTTCCGCTGGAACCGCAAAGATCCCGGCCTCCCCTGGTGAAAGATTAAAGTCATGCCCTGCAAATACCGTGTAATCTACGAACCTCACGGCCGCGCCCGCGAGTTCGCCCCCCTCGCCCTCAACATCTACAATGGATGCTCTCACGGTTGCGTCTATTGCTATGTCCCCAGGATCACACGCAAACCAGTTCCTTGTTTCAAGCAGGCAAAACCCCGCCCCAAAGACTTCTTCAAAAAACTCCGCCTCGACGCCGCCGAGCTCGCCGCCGACGGCTGCGAGGACATCATCCTGCTCTCCTTCTCTTCCGACCCCTATCAACACCTCGATTCACAACTCCGTCACACACGACTGGCACTCGAAATAATCAAGGAATACAGCCTCCGCGTCTGCATCCTCTCCAAAGGCGGCTACCGCTCTCTCCATGATCTCGATCTCCTCGAACCCCACAAGGACGAATTCATATTCGGCACACACCACGAGCGCGGCGATCAGTTCGCCATTACCCTAACCACCCTTGATGATAAACAATGGAAGAAACTTGAGCCCTTCGCCGCTCCTCCCCTGGAGCGAGTAGAAGCCCTAATAAGGGCATTCAATAAAGGTCGCGGCCTCTGGACCTGGGTCTCTCTCGAACCTATCCTTTATCCCCATCAGGCGCTCAATATTATCGATCTGACACATGAATTCGTCTACGAATACAAGATCGGACCACTCAACTACCACTCTCGCAAAGGATTCCCTAGGATCTTCTACCGCCATCTCCACGAACTTCTGCTGGAAAAAGAGGAACAACTCGGCGTCGCCATCCACTTCAAACAAGACTTTCTCGCCGAACTCGAAAAGGAATCCCGTGAGAAAAACTGATCCTGGAAGACCCCGGTGGCGCAGACATTCCTGTCTGCGAATTAATCATTGAAATGAATACCTTTCCCGCCTATATCTCACTCCAGATCATCGACTCCTGCAACTCCCGCTGCGCCTTCTGCCCGGGAAAGAACCTGCGACATTTGCCTCCCCATTCAACAATGCCCGAATTCCTCATCGAGCAAATCCTTGAGGAGATCGACCGCCACCGCGATCAAGTCGAGATCGTCGATTTCGTCCTCCATTGCGAACCGTCACTTGATTTCCGCCTCGTCAACCTCTGTCGCTGGTTCTCTGAATTCGGATTCAAACCAGAGGTCGTCACAAACGGCTCCTGCATCCATAATCACGACATCGATGAACTCGTTCGCCATATCTCCTTGATCCAGTTCTCCATGCACGGCGGATTAGATGCCGCCCGCCGCGAACGCTATATGTCCGGCCTCGATCACGAGCAGTGTTACAAAAACGTCCGTGCCGTTGGTCGAGCGATCAAGAAGGCCGGTCTATCTATTCCTCTGCGAATCACCGATATGTTCTGCCCCGCTCCTGAAGAAGAAAACCAACGTCGTATATGGGGCTTTGTCGCCGAATACGATGGCTTCCAGTTCGTCCGGCCTCGACTCAAACAACGCGATCATGCCGTCGATCTCGGTGTCCGCGCCGGACCGCGAGTCATCTGTGATTCCCCCTGTGGACCCCACCGCCTCGCCGGAATCCGATGGGACGGCACAATGATCATCTGCTCGGCGGATTGGCAACAACAACATTCACCCGGCAGAATCTACGACGATGGAACCATCGAGGAACTCTTCAACTCGCCGATAGCGAATCAATTCCGTTTCGAAGCATCCGGCCAGGTCGATCTCCCCGACGATCATATTTGCCGGCGATGCTGCGCCGTGCCGCCCCTAGAGGCTTTACCATGAAAGGGAAAATTTGTAACGAGGAATTGATCGCGAAAATGGCAGGGCAGCGCTGGCACCGTCGTATGGAGCTCGCGCCCGGCATATTTACGCCCGCGTCCCCAATTCCTGCCTTAATTCTGGATGAGTTTTTGCCCGCCGATCTATCCGGAATGCGTGTTTTGGATCTCGGCACATGGGATGGCGCGTGTGCTTTCGAGTGCAAATGTCGCGGAGCGGAATCTGTTTTAGCAATTGATATCGCGGATCCGGATAAGTGCGGGTTTAATCTCGCGCGAGAGTGTTTGGGGCTGGAGGTGGAGTATCAGCGCAGGTCGATCTACGATTTGTCGGCTGCCAAGGACGGAAAATTCGATCTCATCCTGTTTCTAGGATTAATTTACCACTTGCGGCACCCGTTGCTTGCCTTGGACATCCTGTGGGACATCTGCATCCATACCTTACTCGTGGAGAGTCAGGTCTGCGACGAGCATTTTGTGACCGGACGTGATGCGGAGGGGAAGGAACGGCGGGAGGCGTTGTCAGGGTGGATGCGCGAAAACCGGGTGGCTCAGTTCTATCCGAGCAACGAACTAAACGGCGATTTCAGCAACTGGTTCAGCCCGAACGTGGCCTGCCTGGAGGGGTGGCTCGATAGCAGTGGATTCGAGCCGGAGTTAACGATACGGGATAAATCGAGGGCGTTTTTTCGGGCGCAGAGGCGAGACATGCCTACCCGCCCGTGGTGCGTCGAAATCGAGCAGATCGGATATCTCTCGCATGGAACAGCCCAGACGGGAAGACCGAAGGAAGGCGAGTGATGGTTGGGAAGGGACAGGCGAAGAAGCCGGCGATGTGGAAGCTGGAGTTGTGTGATGGGGCGACGCTGGTGGAGGTGGAGATGCGCCGGGCGAGTGCGCTGGACCTGCTCCAGTTTGGGTTTGATGCTCACGAGACGCTAGGCGCTCCGGTGGAGTGGATAAAGAAGGTTTATGAGCGGTTTATGTTCATGACGCGGGGTTGGAAGGAGGATGGGGAGGAGCGACCGCTAGCGGAGCTGAGCGGGCGGCTGGAGGAGAGTTTGGAGCTGACGATGCAGTTTGTGAACTGCGGCCTGGAGAGACTGGAGGAGTTGAGAAAGAAGACGGAGGAGAACCCATAATGGGAGCGAACGAACCCAAATTCGAGATACCATACCTCGGACTCAGTATATATCCGGTAAAGCCTTCATTTACTGCGCATCCAAGCGAAACCCCTAAGATTATTACCATAAGAATTAATGATAATAATACATCTAAATCAGTGGATATCGATGAAAGCATGACATTAAAGTTACTTACAATATGCAAGATCGCTTTGAATAAACAAATCGAAGAATTACGCAAAATCATCCTAGGAGAAATCGAATCATGAGCCGAAAACTCCCCAAATGCCCCGTCTGCGGGCTGAAACGTGATTGGATGATAAGAAAGATTTCTCCCAATTTCAGCAGTAGGCAAAACGTGTTTCTTGCATATCGGATAAAGGACAAGAGCAAATATCCTTCCTCACAATGGCAAATTCATATGTGCTGTTGTGGGGGCAGCCTATTGATCGAGTGGCGACCGAGCGGAAGAGCCAAATTCCAACCCCTCGCCTTCATCGACCTCAACGAAGGAAACGTCGGTTGCTTCCTGCATCAAGAATGAATATCTCCAGCCTCAGTGGCGCAGACATTCTTGTCTGCGAACAACATAAATAATGTTCACTTCTAATTTCCGCACCTCCGGCTCCCATCCAAGCGCAGTCGCAATCTGCCTTCATCCCCCGCGCAATTGGAAAGGAAAGTGCTATTCCAAGCTCGCACCTTTCGCCTCCATGCTTCTCCTCAAGGACCGGGAGGAGGAATACACGAAACTTTATCACGAGCGCGTTCTCAAAAACCTCAATCCCTACACCGTCTGGCGTGAGCTTGGCGAGGACGCCATTCTCCTCTGCTATGAGGAGCCTGGTGAATTCTGCCACCGTCGTCTCGTCGCCGCGTGGATCGAGAAACATCTCGGCTTCCAAGTTCCCGAGATCCCCGCACCGCCCAAGCCACCATCCCCCCAACAACTCGATCTGAAAATATGAAAAAAACCTATATCAGCGTCAGCGGCGGTGCCGGCGTCGTGACTGTCGAGCACTACGTGGTCGTCGCGCTGGCATGAATAGCGGCGTTTTTTACGGTGATGCGGAGCGGGTGCTGAAGACACTACCGTCGGGAATCGTGCAGTGCTGCGTTACAAGTCCACCGTATTGGGGGTTGCGGGATTATTCCGTCGAGGGCCAATTCGGGCTGGAGAAAACGATAGATGAATATATTGAGCGGATAGTCGGGGTGTTTAGAGAAGTCAAGCGAGTGTTACGTGATGACGGGGTGTTTTGGCTAAACATCGGCGATGCGCACGTTGACAGCAATAGGAAGAAAATCAAGGGCCTCAAGCCCAAGAATCTTTGCATGATCCCGGCTCGAATGGCGCTTGCACTTCAGGCGGATGGATGGATGCTCTTGCAGGAGAATATCTGGAGCAAGCCTAATCCTATGCCGGAAAGCGCCCAGGGGCGCACGACCACGGCGCATGAAAAGGTATTTCAATTGAGCAAGCGATCCCGATACTTCTACGACGCGGATGCGATAAGGGAAGAAGCGATATGTGAGGGAGATAATAGGCATCTACGGGCGGATTCAAGCAAAGAGACGGGAGGGCCCAGGGAAGATGGCGGCAGCAGAAGGCGCACCGGAAATGAAACGCATGGCCGCAACAAGCGAACGGTTTGGGAGATCCCGACTGCCCCGTATCCGGGGGCGCACTTCGCGACGTTTCCGCCGAAATTAGTTGAGCCGTGCATCCTGGCGGGGACAAGTCCGCGGGCCTGTGAAAAGTGCGGCGCGCCGTGGAGGCGGATGACGGAGAAGTCGCGATCATTTGAAAGCGGTTCGGGACGAAGTGGCAGAGACCCTGTCGGCAAGAACGGACCGGGATTACAGGGTGGCGGGGAAACTAGAGATATCCGGCGCGGTCCTTGCTTGAAGGTGGAGACAACCGGTTGGCAACCTACCTGCCCTTGCGACAACGAGGGCAAGGGAAGATGTTTAGTCCTCGATCCGTTCGCGGGCTCAGGCACAACGGGTGAGGTGGCGTTGAAGCACGGGCGCGACTATTTGCTAATCGAATTGAACAGCGACTACGAGAAACTGATTCGCGGGCGGTTGGGGCTATATTACACAGAGGGCGGGTCGCGCTGAAGGAGCGAATTCAGACAATGCCCGACATCATCATGACCTGGCGGCGCGAATACTCCTGGTCAGAACATCTCCGCGTCATTGCTCCCGCCCGAAATTATTCCCGCATTTTCTACTGCGCCCTGCCGTTTCTACCCAAACACGCAGAACCCGGAGCTCATCTCTACGTGGTCTATCGCGGACATGTCCAAGGCTGGATCGAGATCGATAAATTCTGCCATGAATTCATCGATAGGAATGACAATCACCGCGTCGGCTCGTTCGTCGGCATCACCGGCCCGTTCCACCATATCCACGATCTAATCCCCATGCGCGGCTTCCAAGGCTGGCGATATTTCAATGATGTGGGAAGATCATAGTGGCGCAGACATTCTTGTCTGCGAAAGGAAAAAAACAATGTCTTTGTCAAAATACGATATTGAGAAAATCGTTCATGAAGTGGCAATAATGCTCGACAAATTTTCTCGGGGAGAAATGCGGGTTGTTCGAGGTCGTTTCATTGCTCGCACGAAGCCCCTCAGTTGCGCTGATTGTGGCCAAAAATTACCGTTTCTCACGGATGAATTTTACCTTCTTACCAGCTCAAAACCTCTTTGTTCCTTCTGTATAAGCGCAATTGAAAGAGGGGAAAAATCCTGATTGCCAGATCGTTATGAACTCTCAATTAACCCTCGGCTTCGACTCCGTTCCGCCGCCCCCCTCGCGCAAACATTCCAGAGAAGAACTCCACTCACTCGTCAACCGACTCCAATCCTCTTCACTTCCCTGGCATGAAGAGTTTATAATAAGATTGATTCTCATCCGTGAACTCGGATCATCGGTCTTTATCCCGAAGGAATACCTTAGATGAAAAAGAATGATTCCGGCTTCAACCCGCCCTGGAAACGCTTCGGAATGCACCGCGAGGACCGCTGGTCCCTCGTCGCCGTGCTCCAGGAACTCCGTAAATCGCATATGCTCCTCAATTATCAGGACTCCGATGACGTCATCACCAACGAACTAGGCCCTGATAATCCAATCTATCAAATCATCACCCTCACCCGCCAGAATTCCCTCATCACCAGCGGCATCCTCATCGCCTTCCTCGAAAAATTCCTCGGCGTCACCGAGACTGAACTCAAGGTTTGGGATGACCGCATCGCCGCCGGCAAACCCCCTGTCGGCGTCCGCGACCATCAAAAGCCCGCCGAACCCCTAATCTCCAAACCACCTGACAAGACACAATGATCCTCACCGACTCCGAGCTCTTTTCTCATCCCGCCGTCCGCGTTTATACTCCCTGGATTCGGCAGAAAAGATCCTTTTCTTATGCCGATCTCGCCCGTCTGTGGTCACAAACCGAAAATA
>Ga0307379_10012994_pt1 | contig 10817 bp, 9 predicted proteins | sample UN2MG_FD_202237 | JGI IMG/M metagenome (GOLD analysis project Ga0307379, IMG submission 202237) | Soil microbial communities from Risofladan, Vaasa, Finland - UN-2 | ecosystem: Environmental > Terrestrial > Soil > Coastal area > Acid sulfate soil | place: Finland: Risofladan, Vaasa | collected... | reverse complement strand
AAAGTTTTGTCTTTCGTGCATCTCGGCCAAAGGAGAGGGGGAATTATATAAAAAGAGGGGCTCCGCCCCTCTTAAACTTCCTGCAGTATATTTAGGGGCTTCGCCCCTTTTTAACTTTCCTTAATAGAATGACCAGAATGACCGAAGTAAAATAACCGAAGTATCAACCTCGCAAGGTAGCGCCGAGTTCTCTGGATAGGCTGTTCAGGATTTGCTGCTGGACCTTATCAACCTCTTTATCGGTCAGGGTATGGGTCGGTGACTGGTAGCTGAGTCGGTAGGCGAGGGATTTCTTGCCCGCTGGCACCTGTTCCCCGGAATAGACATCAAAAATGGCAACCTGTTTCACCAGCGAGACTTTGCGGATAATATCGGTGATTTGCTTATGACTCACCTCAGCATCAACTATAAGGGCTATGTCTCTGACGATAGCGGGGAAGCGGGGTATCGGCTGGAACATTTTATGACTGGTGGTAAAGGGTAACAGGTCAGCCACACTTATTTCAAATAAACAGGCAGTTTCCGAAATGTCAAAAGCGTCCAGTACTTTGGGGTGTATTTCACCGACAACCCCCACTTTGCCGCCATTAGCAACTATGGCTGCCTGTCTGGCTGGATGCAAGCTTTTGTCATCACTTTGTTCAAGGCTGGCTTCTACCCCCAGCCGGTTAAGCAGACTTTCCACTACTCCCTTGGCATCAAAGAAGTCCAGCAATCCGTTATCATTCTGCCACGATTTTTCCAGTCTGGCACCACTTAGCAGGCCACATAATACATCGGGTTCATCGGGCAGGTCCTTCTGCCGGGGCAGATAGACTTTGCCCAGCTCAAAGAGCCTGATACCACCGTCCTCGTGCCTGCGGTTTGACGAGAGGGCAGCCAGAAGGTTAGCCCGCAGGTTGGGGCGAAGGTATTCCTGGTCGGCAGTCATCGGGTTAGCCAGGCGAAGGGGTACTGGTTCAGTGGCGTGAGATTCAGGCTTAAGCTTGTTTAACATTTCCGAGCCGGTTAATGAGTAGGTGATTACCTCCTGAAAGCCGTAGCCAGTAAGGCTGTCCCTTATTTTCCGTTTAAGGTTAAGAGCAGGCTCCGGGTTTTGTCGGGGTATTGGCTGACTGAGCATGGTTAGCGGAATCTTATCATAGCCGATAATGCGGGCTACCTCCTCAACAAGGTCGACTGCCTGCTTTATATCGCTCCGCCAGTAAGGAGTAGTAGCCCAGACCTCGGAACCGGCTGGTTTACAATCAAAGCCTACGGATGTCAGCGCACTCACTATCTGGTCAAGGCTGAACTCAACACCCACCAGTCGTTTCACCTTTGCGGTTGAGAGCGAAATAGGCTTGTGTTCCTGTTTGCCGGGATAGGCATCAGCTATACCCCTGGTGGCTGTACCCCCGGCCAGCTGTATAATCAACTGGGTGGCACGCTTGAGGGCTGGCACTGTCAGTTCGGGCCGAATTCCTCGCTCAAATCGCATGCAGGCTTCACTCGGCAAGACCAGTTGCCTGCCGGTATAATGGATGCTTGTCGGCTTGAAGTTAGCTGATTCAAGCAGTATTGAGGTCGTCCCCTCAGTAACTTCACTGTTAGCCCCGCCCATAACCCCGGCAATAGCCACCGCCCTCTCTGAATCGGCAATGACCAGCATATTTTTAGTCAGCGCTCGTTCCACTCCATCCAGACTAACTATCTTTTCGCCGGCTCTGGCACGGCGGACAATAATCTTCTTATCTTTGATTTTCTTGTAATCAAAGGCGTGCAGGGGCTGTCCGTATTCCAGCATCACATAGTTGGTAATATCAACCACGTTATTAATCGGGCGCATACCGCAGGCCAGCAGGTGCTGCTGCATCCACTGGGGGGACTCAGCTATTTTTATACCGGTGATCAGGCTGGCGCAGTATCTGGGGCACAGGTCAGGGTCGGCAATCTCCACCGATATCTGCTGGTCTATGGAGGGTTCTGCTTCCTTGTAGCTGACCTCGGGGAGGTGCAGGCTCTGACCGGTCAGGGCGGCAAGCTCTCGGGCAATGCCGATTACCGAGAGGCAGTCGGGTCGGTTGGGGGTTACCTCCAGGTCAAAAATGGTGTCGCCCAGGTAATCGGTCAGCGGTGTGCCTATCGGTGCGTCCGGCGGCAGGACCATTATTCCCTCATGGCTATCGGATATGCCCAGCTCTTTTTCCGAGCAGACCATGCCGCTGGAAACAACGCCGCGGATCTTGGCTGCTTTCATGATGGCTGGCTGGCCAGTGTGCCCGTCAATAAGCTCAGCGCCGACATGGGCAAAGGCTATCTTATCACCAATCCTGAGATTGTTTGCCCCGCAGACTACGGTTGCCTGCTCGGTGCCCAAATCTAGGGTGGGCAGGGTGAGACGGTCGGCATTGGGGTGGGGATTAATCGCCACTATTTGGCCGACGAAGATATTTTCCCATTTGCCGCCAGTGACCTGTATGCTCTTGGCCTCAATGCCAGCCATAGTCAGCCGACTGGCTAAATCAGCCACCGGCAGGGTGGTATCTACATATTCTTTTAGCCACTTAAGTGGAACTTTCATTTCTCCGACTCTAGAACTGCTTTAGAAATCTAAGGTCGCTGCCGTAGAATAGCCTGATATCATCAATACCGTAGCGAAGCATGGGCAGGCGTTCAATGCCGATGCCGAAGGCAAAGCTCTGGTAAACCTCGGGGTCAATGCCGCCGCGCTGCAATACCTGCGGGTGAGTCATGCCGGCACCCAGTATTTCAATCCAGCCACTGTTGCCGCAAAGGCGGCAGCCTTTGCCATTACAGACCAGGCATTCTATTGCCATTTCAATGCCGGGTTCGACAAAGGGGAAGTAGTCGCAGCGGAAGCGCACCTTCCTCTCCTCACCGAAGAAGCGTCGGGCAAACTCGTAAAGCGTCCCTTTGAGGTCGGCCATGGTAATGTCCTTATCCACGGCTACGCCGTCAATTTGATGGAACATGGGAATGTGGGTGGCATCACTGGCTTCATAGCGATAGACCTTGCCCGGCTCAATTACCCTTATCGGCGGCTTCATAGTCTCAATTGTCCTGGCGCTTACCGAGGTGGTGTGGGTGCGCAGTAGCATCGTCATTTCGCCACTACCTGTCTGAGAGTCAACCCAGGAGGTTGACATGGTATCGCGGGCGGGGTGTTCTTCAGGGATGTTCAATGCCTCAAAATTATAGTAGTCCCACTCTACATCGGGTCCCTCCACAACCTGAAAGCCCATGGAGATGAATATGTCGCATATTTCATTGAGAGTTTGAGTGATTGGGTGCAGGCGACCTGTCGGAAGTGGGCGACCTGGCAGACTAATATCAATGGTTTCCTTTTTAGCGTGTGTGGTCAGTTGAACTTCACGGAGAGCCTGCTCTTTTTGCTGGAAATTGTCCTCTAATTCAGTTTTAGTCTGATTAGCCCGGGCGCCAACATTCTTTCTTTCGGCTATAGGTAAAGTCGCCAGGCTGCGCAGGATGCCGGTTAGAGGACTTTTCTTCCCCAGGTAATGAACCCGCCAGGATTCTAATTCCTTGGTGTTGTTGATGCTTTCCAGTTCCTGCAGGGCTTTTAGTTTTAGTTCTTCAAGCTGTTTTAACATCTCTCGCCTTGAGCTTTAACCGTCTTGGATTATAGGTTATTAATAGCAAAGGGGTCAAGGAAAATTCGTTATAACTATTGCTGTCATTATCCCAGTGTTCGGCATTGTCTCGGAAAAAATTTTCCCCTCGCCTTTATTAGGGGAGGGGAGCGGGTAAAGCTGGGTATGGATAGTTCCCTGGCTAAGTTGGGGTTTTCTCTTTAGCTGTCGTTGTCAGGCTGGCGAAAGCTTTGGGATCCCTGACTGCCATATCGGCTAGCATCTTGCGGTCGATTTCAACTCCTGACTTTTTCAAGCCCTCCATGAACTGGCCATAGTTCAATCCCAGAGCCCGGCTAGCGGCACTAATCCGCAAAATCCACAGTCGCCTCATGTCGCCCTTTCGCTCACGGCGGTGGCTGTAGGCATAGCTTAGCGATTTAAGCATAGCCTCATGAGCCCGGCGATAAAGGGAGTGTTTGGTTGCGCGCTGCCCTTTGGTCATGGCCAGCACTTTTTTATGTCGGCGGTGGGCGGTTACGCCTCTTTTTACTCGTGGCAAGTTCAGCTCCTCCTAGTTAACCCACTCCGTAGGGTATAAGTCTTTTTATCCTGGTTCTGTCAGCCGGGTGCAGAGCTATTTTTTCATCAAAAAGGCTCTTGGTGCGCTTCGCTTTGCGACGGCGCAGGTGGCTTTTCGGACCCTTAACCCGCATGATTTTGCCACTCCCGGTAATATGGAAACGGCTTTGAGCGCCTTTATGCGTTTTAAGTTTTGGCATTCTGAGTTTCCTTTATCTCTTCTTTTATTTTGTCTTTTGAGGTGGCTATCGGGGCCAGGATTATATTCAGCTGTTTCCCCAGCATTACTGGCTGCCTGTCGAGAGAAGCCACATCCTTTAGTGTCTCTGACATCCTCTGAAGTAGCTTCCAGCCAAGCTCGGGATGCGTAATTTCGCGCCCTCTAAACAGTATCGTTGTTTTAACCTTTGCCCCGTCAGTCAACAGTTTCCGGGCGACCCTGGCTTTAGCCTCAAAGTCATGGTTACCAATCTTGGGGCGCAGGCGAACCTCTCTTAGTAGTGGAGCCTTCTGGCTTTTCCTGGCTTCCTGTTCCTTCTTGGCTTGCTCGTATTTATACTTACCATAGTCAAGAAGGCGGCATACCGGCGGTGCTGCAGTAGGAGCTACCTCGACCAGGTCAAGGTTATGTTTCCTGGCGGTCTCCTGTGCCTGGCTCAAGGGCATAACGCCTAACTGCTCCCCCTTTTCCCCCACGAGTCTAACCTCTTGAGCTCTTATCCTTTCGTTAACACGCAGCTGTTTGATTATGTCCTTATTTACCTCCTCAAGGCACAGGTATCTTACGAATAGAAACTATACCATTTTCTCGTATATTTATCAACTCAAAGTGATTGTTAAATGGTTTCATGCTTCCGGGCTTGTCCTGCCAGGCAATATCATACTACATCTTTGGACTTGTTGGCGATAGCTGTTTTGATATTTTTCTTGAAGCTGGCAAAGGGCTGGTCGGCTAGTTGTTCCCCGCTGCGCAGGCGGATAGAAACGGTAGAGGCAGCTACCTCTTTATCACCGGCAATAAGCATGGCGGGTATCTTCTCAAGTTGAGCCTGCCGGATTTTCAGGTTTATTCTTTCCGAACGGTCGTCAACATCAGCGCGCACGCCCTCGTTTTTGAGTTCGGTTTCTAACTTACGGGCATAGTCAAGGTGTCGGTCGGCTACCGGAATCACTCTCACCTGTACCGGCGCCAGCCATACCGGGAAAGCGCCTCCGTAGTGTTCCAGGAGTGTTGCCAGATAGCGTTCCATGCTGCCCAGCACAGTGCGGTGCACCATTACTACTGAGTGTTCTTTCCCATCTTCACCGATGTAGGTAACATTGAAGCGCTGGGGCAGGTTAAAATCAACCTGGATGGTTGGTCCCTGCCAGGCTTTACCCAGCGCACTCTCAAACTTAATATCTATTTTGGGTCCGTAGAATACGCCCTCTCCGGGGTCTATCTCGTAAGCCACCTTGGACTTTTCCAGAGCCTGGCGCAGGGTATCGGTGGCTTCTTCCCAGACCTGAAGGGTGCCGGCATATTTGTCAGGTCGGGTAGAAAGTAATATCTGGTATTTGCTGAAGCCGAAGGCGTCTATCATAAAAAGAGCCAAATCCAGCACACCGATTACTTCCTGCTCAAGCTGGTCAGGGCGACAGAAGATATGGGCGTCATCCTGGGTAAAGCCCCTCACCCGGGAAAGACCGTGCAGCACCCCGGAGCGCTCGTAGCGATAGACAGTGCCCAGTTCGGCATAGCGTATCGGTAGTTCCCGGTAACTGCGCAGCCTGGTCTTGTAAATTAAGATATGCCCCAGGCAGTTCATCGGTTTGAGAATATATTGCTGTCCCTCTATGTCCATGGGGCTGTACAGATAATCCTGGTAGAACTCCAGGTGCCCGCTGGTTCTCCACAAATCTATTCGGGCAATATGCGGAGTATAGACGATGTCATAGCCACGCCTGACATGCTCATCCTTCCAGAAATCCTCAATAACACGGCGTATGATTGACCCCTTGGGGTGCCAGAGTACCAGTCCCGGGCCAAATTCATCCTGGATACTGAACAGGTCGAGCTCTTTGCCCAATTTCCGGTGGTCGCGGCGGGCGGCTTCTTCAAGATTTTTCAGGTGCTCGTCTAAATCCTTTTTCGTATCAAAGGCAACCCCGTATATCCGTTGCAGCATGGGGCGGTGCTCATCGCCGCGCCAGTAGGCGCCGGCGATGCTAGCCAGCTTGAAGGCTTTTATCTCTTTGGTGGAACTCACGTGAGGTCCGCGGCACAAATCAAGGAACGAGCCCTGCTCATACAGGCTGACCGTCTCGTCCGGGATTTCGTTAATCAGCTCCAACTTATAAGGCTGGGTGGCAAACACTTGCCGGGCTTCTTCTTTGCTTACTTCCTTTCGGATAAAAGGCTCGTCTGCCTTGATTATTTCATTCATCTTGCTCTCAATTAGGGGTAAATCATCGGGAGTTAGCGGGCGGGGCAAATCGAAGTCATAATAAAAGCCGGCTTCAATGGCTGGACCAATGGCAAACTTGGCATCGGGGAAGATAGACTGGACTGCCTCAGCCATGACGTGGGCTGCGGAGTGCCGCATCATCTCCAGTTTTTCGTTTTCTACCTGTTCCGCGTCCTGAGTTGACATAAAGTCTCTTCCACCTATAATCAAAACCTCTCACCCGCTTTGGGAACGAGAGGCTTTGAATACTTTACTACTACATTGTCTTAATACAAATTCGCCGATAGAAAATATTCTTATTATCGCAATACATCAGTTACAGCATTATTATACCAGCATCAAACGGTGAGTGCAATCACATAGATGGACTAGCCGTGCGTGCCCTGCTTTTTGAGCCTGTTATCAATGAAACTAGCCAGGAAGAGGAGCAGGATACTGAGCAGCAATGCACCCAGATCCAGGTATTTTATCCCCAGCAGCTTGCTGATAAGACCGGTGGTGCCACCCCCGATGAGTGACACCAGTGCTCCAAGGGGGGTAACTTTTAGCCGACTCTTAAAGAAACCGGCAATTACGGGTAGAATCACACCGGTGGTATATATGGTGTAAGCAAAGAGTAGGGCGCTTATTACCCCCTTCAGGGCTAACGCCGTGATTAGGGAGCATATACCCAGCAGTACTATCACCCAGCGGGAGCGAGGGATAACTTTCTCCCGGTTGAGCGAGGGTCTGAACCAGCCGACTATGTCAACCATAAGTATGGTGCTGGCACTTAGTAAGGTAGTATCCGCCGAGGACATAACCGCACAGAGCAGGGCAGCCAGGACGATGCCGCCAAGGAGTGGTGAGAATACCTCTTTTATTACCATGGGTAGAGCCTGCTCCGGTGCAATCTCGGGGAACATGGCGGCTGCCCCCATGCCGATTAAGGTGATAGCAAAGGCAATGGGTATAATCAGCAGGGCGGTCCAGAAGGTAGATGCCCTGGCGGTCTTATCATCCCGGGCACAGAACAGTCGGGAATACATGTCTGGTCCCACTGTGTAGGTCAGGCCAACCAGCAGGAGGAGGGTGAGCAGGTCGGTACCGCCGAACTGGGAGCTGAGCGGGAAAGCAAACTGCTCAGGGGGGAGAGAACTCTGCAGTCCTTCCCATCCTCCCAGACGTGACAGGAGCAATGCCAATCCGCCAAAGACGCCGGCAAAAATTATCACTGTTTGCAGGGTATCGGTACGGATGATGGCATACTGGCCGCCCAGCACGGTGTAGGTGACAAAGACGGCGGTGAAAATCAGCATCCACAGTGCCGGACTGCCCATACCGAGGATGCTCAGTATCTGTCCGGCGGCTATTATCTGGGCAGCAACAATGCCTATCCAGGAAATAACAATAAGGAATGAAGCTGCCAGAGCCATTCGCCGGTCGTATTGTTTTTCTACCAGCTCGGGGAGGGTGTAGAGTGCGAAATTTCTTACCTTTCTGGCAAAGAATAGTCCCAGAAATATCAGGCCGATGCTGCCTACCAGCAACCACCATGCCCCGGTTAGTCCCTGTTTGAAGCCCAGCCCGGCCATACCCACCGTGGCTGAGCCACCGATGATGGTAGCCAATAGTGAACCGGTGATTAATAGAGAGGAACTTCTCCTGCCGGCAACAAAAAAATCATCGGCTGCTTTTGTCTTTCTTCTGCTGACTACCCCAACGGCAAGCATGCCCAGAAAATAGAGGGTAATAATTACCAGCTCGGTCATTTTCTCTCCCTATTTATGCCAGTCTATGCCTTGGTGAGGTTTTATGCGGAGGTTGCGCAGGATAGGATATACATGGTCAGATTTTAGTAAATGCTACGGGTGTTTACCTGTTTGGTAATTCAGCTTTATTTGTTTGGCTTCTGAATACCTATGATGGCAATTTCCATGTTGCTGCCGCACTTCGGGCAGGTTACATTAAAAGTAATCGGCTGTTGCATTACTCGTTCCACAACTGCCGTGACCACCGAATCGATATTATCCAGGCGCTGGTCCAGCATGACCAGGCGCTTTTTAAGCTGTTCAACATCTTGCTCTTGGACGGATGATTTGGATTCGCTGTCCTTTGCCAAGGATGCACCCTCCCCAGGATTATAGTTAGCCTAATTATACGTATCAGGTAACGGCATGTCAAAAGTTCAATGCGGATAAATTGTTGACGCTGATGAAAATACTTTTTCTTCCGGTATTGATTTATACAAAGTGGGGGGTTATAATTTCAAAAACAGCGGGGTCGCCTTATGTAGCATTAAATACAAAGGAGGGAGTCAAATGCCTGAGGTAGTGATTGGGAAAGTGAGTGACTTCTTTGCTCACCCCGTAGTAGCCGGGATTGAGCTAACCGGGACTCTGAAAGTGGGTGACCAGGTCCATATCGTGGGGCACACGACTGACATCGAATGCACGGTCAATTCTATGCAGATTGACAATGTTGATGTTAGCCAGGCCAAAGCTGGGGATTCGGTTGGAGTCAAGGTTAGCGACCGTGTGAGACGGGGGGATACCGTCTATAAAGTTACTGAATGAGCTGGTGGCTGAGAGTAGAGCTACTATCCTTCCTTTTTTAGGATTGCATTTTATGACGCTTTGCGCAGTCTTTGATGAGTGATGATAGAAGCTGCGTGTTGCCTTCTGGTTCACTTTTAGTTTTACCTCTTGCCTTCTGTTGAACCATATATTGACAATAGACAATGATAGTCATGTAGTCCTGAATAACTCTCTAGTGCGACCCTAGAGGTGTGTGATGAGAGCGAGAAGCAGTTTTCTGCTAGCAGGTCTGTCCGGCGTCCTGCTCTTGTTGAGCCTCCCTCCGTTTAAGTTTGGAGGAGTCCTAGCGTGGTTTGCCTTTGTCCCCTTACTTTTGGCGATTTATTACCAGGCTGTTCTAAAGAGGCGAGATAGATTAGTTTCCGTTGCCACTGTTGGTGGCTTCCTCTTTCTCGTCTGGCTTCCTTGGTTGTTTGCTGACTATATTAAAATTATCACCATGTTCTGGCCAGAAGCACCAATTACTGTCTTTCGGGTAATAATATTTGTCCTAGGAATCCCTTATATCCTCTACTCAACGAAGGATGTTTATGGTGGATATATTGACACCTGGGGGTTCTGGAAGCCTAAACACTTTCCTTCCAAAGATCTCCAATACCTGCCTCTCGGACTACAATTAGTCGTTCTTCCCCTTGTTTGGACAGCCTGCGAGTTCCTGTTTATGAATATTCCTGGATTAATGAGAATAGGCCAATTCGTAGGTTTCTTTACACTGGCGAAGACGCAATACTGGAACCCTCCCATCATGCAGCTGGCCTCGTTTGCCGGAATATATGGGATAACCTTCCTAATACTACTGGTTAATTGTGCTATTACCTATGCTATAATTCGCTATCGCGAAGCAAAGAGAATATTTACGCCAGCAATAGCTATAGTTTGTGTTGTGCTGGCGTTCTTCTTTTACGGCTTAGCTACTATCCCAGCTGAAACTGAAGGGGACGTGACCGTTGCTGTTATACAAGTGCCACCAGCCGAGGGGCAGGACACATCTACTCTTTATGCCAACCTAAGTGAGACAGCCTTAAAATACGATCCGCAAATAATAGTGTGGCCAGGAATAATGTTTGACGAGTTTTCTTTTAATCCATTATTCGTTGACCGTTTCGTAGACTTCAGTAGCAAGCACAACGTTTACCTGACGGGTTGGATGGGAGAAATGGAGAAGATGGAGTTTGGTTACGGCGTTGTCAGTCCAGACGGAAGCATAGCTATGGACAACTTCGGCTACCACTTCGCGAGTATTCCTAACTATATTATGAATAGGGATGTCAAGGGACTGTTTTTCCCGCAAGTTCATAGTTTGCCTGCGGGGCTGGGTAGGATAGGTGTGTTGGATTGCATGGAGTCTGGCGGGACTCTGCCGGCAAGACATCGAATTAAAGAGGGTGCACAACTACTGATTGTTCCGACGGGTGGCCCCAACAATTATCTCTTTTCCTGGGGGCTTGGAACTAACGCTATATATAGAGCAGTTGAGAACCGAATGTTCGCTATAGAGGTTATTGGTGATGACGACTCGTCTTTAATCGTTGACCCCTACGGAAGAATAGTCAAGGACACTGCTAAGGAACCGGAAATAGTAGTTGGAAAAGTATCTTTCACTGACCAGAGAACGCTGT
>Ga0307379_10012993_pt1 | contig 10817 bp, 5 predicted proteins | sample UN2MG_FD_202237 | JGI IMG/M metagenome (GOLD analysis project Ga0307379, IMG submission 202237) | Soil microbial communities from Risofladan, Vaasa, Finland - UN-2 | ecosystem: Environmental > Terrestrial > Soil > Coastal area > Acid sulfate soil | place: Finland: Risofladan, Vaasa | collected... | reverse complement strand
CCGTTACTAAAACAATAGGATAAACACTATGGAATTAACACCTTATTTATTTTGGAACATCTTTATAACTTTGGTGTTAGCTCCGGTGCTTTATAGCATCAAAAGTAACACAGCAGAAAACAAAAGATTAGACATACTTTTAAACAAGACTCGTGAAGAAATGGCAAAAGAGTATGTAACAAAAACAGAATTAAAAGCTGACTTTGATGTCCTTATAACTAGGATAGATAAATTAGGTGAAAAGCTTGACAAACTCTTTGAAGTTAAGTAAAATAGGTATATAACTATGGCAAGAAAAAAATATAAACAAAAATATAAATCTAAAAGAGAAGACTTTCGTAAAGGTGGTAGAGTTAAAGCTGCTGTAGGTGGTACTCAAGAGTTAAAAAATATTACTAACTATACACCTATGCCTAAACAACCAGTTAAAAAGAAACCTCTTCCTAGAAAACCTATACAACAAGAGCCTCAAAAACCTGTACAACCGGGCAGTCTTACAACTGGTGGTCTTGGTGGAAACCTCAAAACTGGAACACCTGCTACACCTCGTGATTTACCTACTGGTCCATCTAAAGCTCCTGTAAATACTGGAAGACCTATTCAACGTGGCGGTGTTGGTGGTATAACAGCTCAACCAGCTCCTAAAGCTCCTCCCGGATATATACAAAAAGTAGGAGGAGGTTTTCAAAAAATAATACCTAATGTAAATTCAGGTACTTCACAAACTGGAATAGAGAATAAAGGAATTCCAAACTTGCAAAAACCTATTTCAAAAGCTCAAAAAGAATTGAATGAAATGAATATAGCCCAACAAAGAGCTTTAGAACTTGCACAAACTGGACAACAACCTACAAAACCAAGCCCTAGAATGGAAAGAGAGGCAATGAATCCAGCCACAGGTAAACAATATACTCCTGAAGAAAAAAGAGCATTAGATGCATCAATAGACCAAAGAGATTTTAAAAGAAGTGTTCAGCCTCAAACTGCACAAGCTTTTCAAAGAAGTCCAACAACCGGTAAAGGCTCTGACCAAATGTTTATTGGTAGAGAAGGTGATGTTCAACTTCAAGCTTCTCAAGCTCAAACAACTCAAGCTCAACCTACTTTTACTCAAGCTCCAGTAGAGCCTAAAAGACCTGATGTTGTACAATCTACTGTTCAACCTACGTTACCAAGGTTTCCTGAAGAAGGAAGACCTAGAGATGATATTTTATTTGCTCAACAAGAAGCAACTCAACAAGCTTTAGACGATTTAGAAAGAAGATTTAGTGAAGGTAACTTTACAGGATATGCACCAGAAGATTTAGCATTACTTGGAGATAAAATTACTGACGCTATTAATAAAGGTGCTGTTAATCAAAACACTACTGAAGGTTGGTGGACTGATTCAGGTTACGATAACATGAGTGACGCTTTACAAAGTGGTCAATTTACTTTTAAAGATGGTAAATGGGTTTTAAAAGATGGCACAGAGAATCAAGAACAAGATGCAATAGATGCAGAATTAATAACTGCAAGAGGTAGAGCTGAACAAATATTACAAGGTGATATGACTGGCATACCTATGGCTGAAGCTCCAAAAGAAGTAGAAGTAGGAGAGTTAGGTGAAGCTAAGACTATGGCAGAAAGAGAAGCTCTTGAAGCTGCTACTGCTGAAGTAGGAGCTGCACCAGAAGCTGCAATAATAGAAGATGTAACAACTGCAAAAACTCCAGAACAACTACAAGCTGAAACATATAGAGCTGAACTTGTTACAGCTATTCCTGATATAGAACCTATTGTAGGAGAATTATCAGATGATGCAATTGCTAAAGTAAGTGAGATTAGTAAATTATCAGGACCTGCAATAGCTAAACAAATTTCTGAACAAGCTGTTAATGCTGCTAAAGCAGATACAGTTGAGGGTATACTATCTGCTGGTGCTTTTGTTCCTGAAGTAGATGATTTAACTCCAGAAAAAGTATCAGAAACTCCTGATGCAGAAAAAAAACAAAGAGAAGCATTAACAGGAGAAGCTGCAGTTGGAGCTGCTGCTCAAATTGTAGAACAAATAGGTTACGAAGCTAAGAAACGTAGACCAGTAAAAGGTACTGCTGCAAAAGGTGCTGCTGCTACAATGATTGCAGAAGTTGCAGAACTACCACCAGAAATAACAGCAGCTATTGTAGAAGACCCTGCAACTGTAGAAGCTCAATTAGATACAGGAGCAGACCCTGAAGTTGTTGCAGCTATTGCAGCTTTACCAGAAGAAGCTTTAGTGTCTTCACAAATGGAAAGTTTATTAGGTGGTTTAGAAGATGGTAATATACCTGCATGGGCTAGACCTGCTGTAGACGCTATTAATGCTAATATGGCTGCTAGAGGATTAAGTGTTTCTACAGTTGGTAGAGATTCTTTATTTAATGCTATTATTCAATCAGCTATGCCATTAGCACAAAGCAATGCACAAGCTTTACAACAAAGAGCTTCACAAAATTTAAGTAATCAACAACAGGCTAACTTACAAGAAGCTTCACAGGTTCAACAAATAAGAATGCAGAACTTAGCAAATCGTCAAGATGCTGCAAGTCAGACTGCACAGTTTGCTCAACAGATGGGAGTTCTGCAAAGTCAGTTTAAACAAGAAGCTGTAATGACTACTGCACAACAGCAACAGCAAACAAGAACACAGAATTTACAAAATAGACAACAGGCTGCTGTTCTTAATACTCAGAATCAACAAGCTATGAATGCTCAAAACTTAGGTAATGAGCAACAGATGGAACTTGCAAATCTTGAAATAATGAATCAGACAGAACGTGAAAACATGACTGCTGAGAATCAAGAAAGATTAGCAGAGTTTCAAGTAGCTGCAGAATTCATTTCTAAAAATGCAGAGTTTAAACAACAAATGAATTTAGCTAATTTGTCTAACGAACAACAGACAAGACTAGCAAATTTATCAGCTCTTAATCAAGCTAGTGCTGATAATTTAAATGCTGAACAACAAACAGAGTTAGCAAATCTTAATAAAACTATGCAAATAAATATTAAGAATGCTGAGTTGGCTCAACAAATGGGATTAGCACAACTTAATGTAGACCAACAAAGAGCAATGGCTAATGCAAATACTGTAGCTAATATGGACATGGCTAACTTTAATAACGAGCAACAAGTAGTGTTAGCTAATAGTAAGTTTATGCAAACAGCTACTCTTGCAAACTTTGATGCTTCTCAACAAGCTGTTATGCAAAACGCTACAGCTATGGCATCTTTAGATTTAGCAAATCTTGACCAAAGAACAAAACTAGCAGTTACTAATGCTCAATCATTTTTAGCTATGGATATGGCTAATCTCAATAACAAACAACAAGCTAGTATGTTAAAATCACAAATGGAACAACAAAGATTGTTATCTAATCAGTCTGCTAACAATGCTGCTGCTCAGTTTAACGCTTCTAGTGAAAATCAAACTAATCAGTTTATGGCTAGTTTAGCTGCACAGATAGAACAGTTTAATGCAGCCCAGTTAAATACTGCAGAACAGTTTAATGTTTCACAAACAAATGCTAGAGATGCTTTAGAGTTTCAAGTAGAAGCTGATTTAGAAAAAGCTAATGCTGCTATGGTAAATCAGATTAATCAGTTCAATGAACAAACAGCTTTTGAAAGAGATAAGTTTAATACAGCTAATGCACAAGCTATAGAACAATCTAACTTAGCATGGAGAAGACAAGCTAACATGGCAAACACTGCTGCAGCTAACCAAGTTAATATGCAGAACGTACAGAATGCTTTTAACATGACTTCACAAGCTCAATCATTTTTATGGCAAGAGTTAAGAGACCAAGCTAACTATACTTTTCAATCTGCAGAAAATGAAGAAAATAGAAAAGCTCAACTATATGCACAGGCTTTAGCTAACGAAGGTGGGTCTGCGGAGAATTGGAAAAACAATGTAAGTTCTATAGGAACATTAATTAATACCATCTTTGGTGGAAAATAGGAGAATATTATGGGATGGAATCCTTTTAAAAGTTTAAAAAAGATTGTAAAAAAAATTGGAAAAGGTATTAAAAAGATTGGTAAAGGTCTTAAAAAAGTAATGGGTAAAATTATGAAGCCTTTTGCAAAGTTAGGTATTGTTGGTCAAATAGCTTTAGGATTTATAATGCCTTGGGCTGCAGGAGCAGTGTTTTCGGGACTTGGTACTTTAGGAACTACTATGGCAGCAAGTAGTAACATTTTTGTTAAAGCTGCAGGTACAGTTATGAAAGGTATTCATGCGGGAGCTAGTGCAGTTAAAGGAGCTTTTACTAAAGTTACTGATGCAATTAGTGGTGGATTAGAAACTGTAACAGGTAAAGCTAAAGAAATGTTTGGTATTAATGCAGATGCTTCAGACTTTGTAAAGAATGCTCCTGATATGAAAGAGTTTGATTTAGGTAGTAATTTATCTGAAAAAGCTGTAGCAGATGTAGCAGCTTCAAAAACTGTAGAAGGTCAATTAGCTTCTACTATTCCTGATGCAATTGGTAAGGTTACTAAAGATGTTATTGGAGATATTTCAAAACAAGCAACAGAAAAAACTTTAGTAGGTAATATTAAACAAGCAGTACTTGATGCTCCCGGAAAACTTGTAGAAGGTACTATTGCTAGTGCAACAGCAGGAGTTCAAGAAGGAATAGCACGTTCTATTTCTCCAGAAGGAGATGTTATCTATCCACCAGAAGTAGTAGATATGTTAGGTCCTACAAATAATTATAGTACAGTATTTAATGAAAGAGATTTAGTAAGAGAAGAACAAAATTTACAAAGTCAAGGTGGGATGTTTGGAGGATTTATACACGGTGCAAGTGTGCAATCAGATTCTAATTTTGGTTTACAAGATGATGTATGGCTTAATTATATGCAAGGAGCTAGATAATAATGGAAAAAGAATATAAAAACTTTGACCAAGAGGGATTAGAGTTCTTAGCAAATAATGGTAGACCAATACCCGGTTCATCTTTAACTAATAGTCCTGATACTCCTTATGCGTGGGAAAAACCACCACAGTTTGTAGAGCTTCAACCTGCAATGGATGCACTGTTTTTAGAGCTTACAGAACCTGAAGCTTATCATTCTACTATGGATTTAGTTAGAAATGGTATGCCTATAGGAGACATAGCTCAAGTATTATTAACAGATGGTTTTCAAAAGGGAATGTGGAATCCTGATTTATTAATGTTATTATTAGAACCTACTATGTACATGATTATAGCATTTGCAGAAAAAGCAGGTATACAAGATTACATTACTTATGAAGGTGAAGAAGATGAGCCAGATGATGAAGATGAAGAATTATCTCAAATTAATCAAGTAACAAAAATTGCTCAAGATAAGATAGTATCTAAAGTAAAGTCTGGAGTATTTCCAAAAGAAATAGAAGAAAGATTAGAAAAGTTTACAGCTCCAGAGCAACCAAGTTTATTAGAAAAACCAGAAACAAACGAACCAGAAAGTTTATTAGGTAGAGAGGAATAATATGGCAATAGAAGAATTAGGTGAATCTTTATTAGCTCAAGCTAAAAGTAAAAGAAAAAAAGAAGAAAAAAAAGGTAAACTTTTTGGAGCAGCTTTGTTAGGTGTTCAAGTTGGTAATATGTTTTTACGTAAACAAGCTGAGAAAAGAGCTAATGAATTTTGGACAAGTAATAGAGGTTTAATAGATAAAAAAACTAAACAGTTTCAAGCTGGTATGAATTTTTGGACTGACCATAATACTATGATGAAAGGTTATGGTATGGGAGCAACTGATACAGATTGGGAAAATGCTTTTAAACAAAAACAATATGATATATACAAACAAAGAGAATTAGGAAAAACAAAACTATCTGAATTAAATGCTGAAAAATTAAAAGAATTTGAAAATACAGTTAATCCTTTAATAGAAGATGATACTAAAGCTTACGAACAAAAATTAGAATTATTTAGAAACTTTGAAAATATTAAAGACACTGAAGAAAATAAAAAATTATTCTTAGCACCAGTAACTAATAAATTTGCAGAAGCTAAAAAAATAATTGATAAAGAAGCAAATGTAGGTAATTATTTATTAAATAAACTTGGATTAAGAGAAACAGGTTTAGAAACTGTAACTGTTGAAGGACAAGATGTTTTATTACCTAAAAGAATGAGTTCAGAGCAAAAAAAAGTAATAGTTGATAATATAAAATTAAATAACAGGTATTTAAAAAATATTGATGATATCGATAAAACTGTTAAGTATACTCCATTTACAGATGAACAGATTTCACAGTTTGTAAGTACATCAAGTTGGAAGTCTAAAATTCCTGAAGATTTAAATAGTGCTTTTAATAGAGCTATCGGTAATGACCAAACTTCTATATTCTTAAAACAAAAGTATTCTACTTCTTTATCGGATAGAGAATTAAACATATCTAAAATTTATAAACAAATTGAAAAAGACCAACAAGCTGAAGGTGCTGATATGTTTAAAAGTGATGTTATAAGTTTTGCAATGGAAGCCATAAAACAATATGAAGCAAATCCAGAAAATAGAGGTAAACCTAAAAGTGCAGATTACTTTTTAAATATAGGAATGGAAAATTATATTAATAGAAGTGAGCTTATATCAGAAAAAGCAAAAGAAGAAATAAATTTAAGAGAAAAAGAAGAAATAAATAGACAATTTATGAACTCTGAAATTGAAATAGGAGAAATTAAAGTTACTCCTTTACAAATTCAAAAAGCTTTTTTAAGTGGTCAATATACTCAAGAACAAAAAGAAAACTTATATATGCAGTTGGTTAAACAGTTTGAAAATATTTCACAAGCTCAAGGATTTTTAAATAATTTAGAAATCAGTATAAGTAAAGAAGATGAAGAAGAAAGAAAAATTTCTCCTTTTTTTCAATACGAAACAAAATTTAGAAGAAATCCATTATCTACTTAATTTAATATGACAGACTTATATTCTCAGTTTATAAAAAATGCTTCTCTGCAGTCTCCTTTTTATGAAGAAGATGATGAGTTTTTAGCTAGAGAAGAAGAAAATAAAAAAAGAATAGAAGAAGAACAAAGAAAAATTGAAGAGCTTCAAAAAACTGAGCAAGAAAAATTACAAGATATTCAAGAAACTATTGAAACAAAACCTATAGAACCTGATAGTTTGTATTCTAAGTTTATACAGAATGCATCTGAATTAGAATCAGTTACAGGACTAGATGATATATCTGCTAGTAGAAAAGTAAAGTTTGGGGCTGCTCAAGAGCCTACTATTTTAGGAAGTTTGTATAGATTATCAAAAGCAGGTGTAGAGTCTTTGGCTTCTGATGAAAGCTTTACTGAGGCATCTCAAAGAATAGAATCAGAAAGACAAGAAAAAATATATCAAGACTTTCCAGAATTTTATGGTAGAGAAGAAGACCTAACAGTATTAAGTGGTAGGATGGGTGTTGCTGTTGCTGACCCTGTAACTTTTTTTATACCTTGGGTAAAAATAGCAAAAGCTGGTAAAATAGCTACGATGGCTACAGGTGCGACAGTTGCTGGTGGAGAAGCTTTACTTCGTGAAAAAGCTTTATATGGTGAAGTAAGTCCTACAATAGTTGCAGCTTCTGCAGGATTAGGAGGAGCTAGTACAGCATTAGGTTCTTTAATTGCAAACAGATTAGGTTCTAATAAAATAAATCAAACTGTTAATTCTTTAGATGAAAACGGTAATGTTATTAAAACAAAAGTTATAGATGCCTCTACTCCTGTACCTCCAACTTTAAATGATAAAACTGTTGATGACTTAAATATTATTTCTAGAGAAATATATGAAGAAAATCAACCAGTGATTCAATCCATGTCCAATAATTTTGAATCTGTAGGAGCTGCTTATAGTAAAATAGATTTAATAAAAAAAGAAAATGCTGATATTCAAAATATTTTAGCTCCTCATTTACATCAAATGAAACAGTTAAGAAAAAATCATATTGTATTTGATGCTAAAAATAAAATAGTTTTTAAACCTTCTAAAACAATAAATGTTAAGCAAGGTGAAAAAATGTATAACCAGCTTCAAAAAAATAAACAAGAATTACAAACTTTAAAAAAAGAAATAAACCAAATAAATTTTGTTAAACAACCAGAAGATACAGCTATAGTAGGTGTTGAATCTTTATATAAAGCTTATCAAAAAGGTTTATTGGAAGGAAGTATAGGAGAAAATTTAACTAAAGCTTTAGTGCATGAACTTACTAGACCTTTATTAGGAGCTACTAGTGGTGGATTGGTAGGTATATATTTATCAGATGAAAACACAAATGAATCTATGTACACAGGCATTGCAATGGGTGCTTTTTTAGGAGCTTTTTCTAAAAGATTAGAATTATCTAAATATAAATTATCTGAAAATGTAAAACAAGTAGCTAATAATGAAGCAGTAAAAATATTTAGAGAAAGCAATATGAGTTCTATGAAAAGATTATTTGCTTCTAGCCATGCTGCAGTTTTACAGTCTCGTAATCCTATACTTCAAAAGTTTGGATTAGATTTTTTAAGAAATCAAGGAGCTTCTTTAAAAACTGGACAAACTTTACAAGAGTCTGTTGAGGAATTAGCTGATAAATCTTTTGACCATTTTAAAATAAAATTATTTAGTATTATAGGAACTTCTGATGATGCTACTATAGAAGCAGCAGGAAGATTACTACAGCAAAGGAATATGCCTTCTTCAGCTAAATCTTCTTTTTTAAAAACTGGAGATTTAAATAATACTAAAGCTAAAACATTAGCAGATGAACTTTTTAAATTAAATGTTAGTTTTAAAACTTACATGAAAAAAACAGGAGTTGAATTTACAGAACAAGATTCTTATGGTTTAACTCAAATATTTGATAGAAATAAAATAGATGAATTAGGTTTTGATAAAGTAGTTTCTATTTTAAAAGATTCTTTTAAATTACAAAGTAAGAAATATAAAGGTAAGAAAGTTCCCGGATTTTCTAAAGTAGATAGTAAAGGAAATTTATTACCTATAAAAGTATTAACAGATAAAGAAGCAGAAGGATTGGCTACTTCCTACATTACTTCATCAGATAATATAAGAAGACAATTGGTTTTAGATTCTGATAGACTTTTAGACCAAGATGTAATGAAATCTTTTATTAAAAACAATGGTCAAGTAGTTGATAAGAATGATACTATAATACAATCAGCTAGATTTTTTGAAAATGAAAGAGTTTTATTTGACCAAGAAGCTAGAGCTTTAGCTAAAGATTTATTCATACAAGACCCGATAGCTACAAATTTAAGTTTATTTGATAACTCAATAAGAGTAGCTGAATTTGCTAGAAAATATGGAACTAAAGGTCAAGGTATACAAGATTTAAAAAAACAACTAAGTAATTATTATAGTTCTATAGATAAAAACTGGAAAACAAATTCATCTTTATATACTCTTTATAAAAATGATTTACAAGATATTAGTAATACAGTTAATGCTTACTTTAAAGTTTTAGATGCTGATAGAATGCCTAAAGGAGAATTACAAAGAAGTTTTATTCTTAGTTTACAAACACTACTGGCAACAACTAAACTTACTAAAGTAGCTTTACCATCTTTGGGTGATACTATTCAAACTATACAAAATAGTGGATTTAAAGCTGGATGGAACTCTGCTATTAGAAAAATAACTGGAGGTCCAAAATTTTCTAAAGAATTAGCTTTAAGAGTAGAGGGAAATGAAGGATTTTTTGGAAGAGCTTTTTCTGGAAGACAATATAATGGTGCTTTGGAAAGAGAATTACAAAATTTTTCAATAGATGCTAATAACAGATATCAAAAAGGTTTAGTTGAATTTCAAAGAAAATTTTTTGAAGTAATACAATTAGGTAGAGTTACAAGATTTGCTAGAGAATTTGCTTACGATGCTGGTGCTTTTAGAGCTTTTGATTTAAGTAAAGAAGCTGTAAGAAAAGGAACTTTAAAAGGCTCTAAAACTAGAGAGTTAGATTTAATGGGTTTAAATACTGAAAATATTAATTATTTAGGTAAATTTAAAAACATTGATGAAGCTTATGAAGATAAGATTGGTAAAGTATTAATTGATAGAGCAGGTAGAAGGTCTGCTGATAGAGATGCTTTATTACCTCAAATAGGAAACAGAAGATTATTTTCTCAAAGTAAAAGTCCTTGGATGAAACTAGCAGGTAGTTTTTTATCTTGGGCTATGGCTAAAGGAAGCCAAACAAATGCTTTAGTAAGAAGAATTGAGGAAGGAGACGGTAAATTAGCTATGATGATGTTAGGTACTTTGCCTTTGTATGCAGCAGTTAGGGATTTGTATGTAGCTGTAAATCCTAGTAAAGATTTTAGAGAAGACCATGGTCAATTTTATTCATCATTAAAAGAAAAAGATTTAGAAAATTTAACAAAAGCTATGGCTGATTCAGCAGTATTTTCAGGTCAAACTATGCCTTGGTATTTAGATAAAATAATAAATTCTTTTAAATTTTATGGTAATGATGCTATAGAAACAATTTATCCTGCTGCTGGACTGTTAAATGATTTATACGCTATTACTAAAACTGTAGGTAGAGGTAAAATTTATACAGGCGGAGTTGATTTAGTAGAAACTGTCGTTCCTTTTGGTAAAGATATAATGAGAAGTGAAGTTATAGGAGAGCAAATTACTGCAACAGAGACTACATTAAAAGAAGCTGCTAAAATTAAACAAGAAGATATCGTACCATTATCTAAAGCAACAGGCGGAATAGTAAAAGGTGATGACGTACCGTACACTAAAGAAAACCCAGCAGATAGAGTTGACCCTTTTACAGGACAAC
>Ga0307379_10012990_pt1 | contig 10819 bp, 10 predicted proteins | sample UN2MG_FD_202237 | JGI IMG/M metagenome (GOLD analysis project Ga0307379, IMG submission 202237) | Soil microbial communities from Risofladan, Vaasa, Finland - UN-2 | ecosystem: Environmental > Terrestrial > Soil > Coastal area > Acid sulfate soil | place: Finland: Risofladan, Vaasa | collected... | reverse complement strand
ACCAGATCCTCGACCTGGACGTACTCCCTGACCTCTACCCGGGGCAAAGCCAAAGCCTCTACCAGCTCCCGGACACCATGCTCCGCAGCGAGGACAAATCGAGTAAGCTCTTCTGTACCTGTCAAACCTATAGGGCACATCTGCGCGTTGTTCGGGGCCTCTGCCTCGACCTCCTGGTCCCACCTCAGGACCCGCATTTCCGCGTCCCGGTAGACCGCGCATCCATGGACCCTGGTCTTCGGGCCCTGCCGCCATTCCACGGCCCCACCCGGAGCCATTTCCACGACCTCGACCTCCTGGTCCCACCTCAGGACCTGTAATACCTCGTCCCGGTCCACCGCGCATCAACGGACCCTGGTCTTCGGGACCCGCCGCCATTCCGCGTCCCCACCCAGAGCCGTTTCCACGGCCTCGACCGCGACCGCCCGGTCCGGCAAGCGTCAAGCCAACCAGAACCATAACAACCAGCAAAAGAACTATCGCTGCTTTGAATCCTGTCTTTTTCATTTTCTGCTCCTTTCTCTACACATTTCGTTTTGTCCGTTATTTTTTACCCAATAACGGAACCTTCTAACAGGACAGTGGCTCCGGTGCGAAAAAGGTTACATCTAACCTGATTTTTTCTGTAAAATGCCTTGTATTGTCTTTATGGCAAAAACCGTCCAAGAGGATACTGCTATGACAGACAGGAAAATACCCTCTTCGAGCATCTTTGCCCTCGATCCCGCCAACAGAATCAACATCGTGATAAATAACCAATATTTCCTTCTAAAAATACTCTTTTTTACTTTTCGAGGTATCGGATTCGTGAAAATACAGACGAACTAAAAGAGCGATTTTATCGCTGCTTCTGGAAAATTTTTGCAAAAAAGCCCTTGCAGTGAACAAAATAGCTCTTATACTAATCAATAGTAAATGCGGGTGTAGCTCAGTGGTAGAGCGTCACGTTGCCAACGTGAATGTCGTGAGTTCAAATCTCATCACCCGCTTTCCGAAACTGTTTATTGATATAGTATCGGCGAGTTACCGGCTAAATGTAGTTTGGCGTTGGTCTCCGATATGTTGAGGTCAGGCACTTGTCAGGAATGAGTTTGAGCAGACAGGTGAAGGATTGTGAAGCGCGAAGACCGGGCTAAGGGATGGGAATCACGAATGCAACAAAAGGCATTTGGGAGTCCTGTGTTGTTTCCCTGATGCCTTTTTTGTTTATTATATGAGATAAGGTTGTATAAAATCGCTTGGGAGCATCAAAATGGCTGAAGAACAACAATCGGAGGCGCTGAAGGAAGAAGAAACTGAAGCATCGAAGGAAGAAGAACAATCTACAAAACCGAAGAACACAGTAACAATCGAAGAGGCAGGTCCCTGCAGAAAAAAGGTTATCATAGAGGTACCTGAGGAGGCGGTTAAAAACGCCACAGAAGAACAATATGAAAATCTCCGCAAAGAAGCGCTGGTTCCGGGCTTTAGAAAGGGTCGAGCACCGCGCCGGCTTCTGGAGAAGAGATTCGGCAAAGAGACAACAGAACAAATCAAATTAAAATTGATAGCCGATGCAAGCGAATCAGCCATTAAGGACAACGAGTTGCAGACTTTAGGTGAGCCGGACATTGACTTTGAGAAAATTGAACTGCCGGCTGAAGGCCCGATGAAATTTGATTTTGAGGTCGAAGTCCGTCCCGAGCTTGACCTGCCGCAGCTTGAAGGTATTCCCGTGACAAGAACAAAGCTCGAAGTTACGGAAGAGCAAATCGACAGAGAGATTGAGCAAATGCAAAGATGGTCGGGCGTATGGACACCGCGGAAGGACGGAGCCGTTGAGCCTGAAGACCAGATAATCGCCGATGTGGTTCTAAAGGCCGAGGGAATCGAAGAAGAACAGAAGCTGGACAACGCCGAGATTTACGTAAGGCAAAATGGTTTTGTCGGTGCAATCCCGGTTGAGAAGCTCGACAAACTGCTGGTAGGTGCCAAGGCCGGCCAGACCAAAGAAACGAGTGTCGATGTCCCGAAAACGTTCTTCAGAGAAGAATATCGCGGTAAAAAAGTAGATATGCAAATCTCCATTAAAGATGTCAAATGGCTCAAGCCCGCTGATTTAGATGAAAACTTCCTCCAGCGGGTCGGCGCCGACGATAAAGACGATCTGCGAGAAAAAATCCGCGACACGCTCCAGGGACGGCTGGAAACACAACAGCGAACGGAAATGACAGAGCAGATTTACCAGTATCTGCTCGACAATATCGATTTCGACCTGCCATTGGATATTGTCGCCCAGCAGGCCAATACCGTGCTGCAGAGGCAATATACAAATCTGATTATGCGCGGATTATCAAGAGAGCAGGTTGAAGAGCATGTAGAGCAGCTTCAGGCCAGCAGTGAACAACAGGCCAAACAACAGCTAAAGACGTTCTTTATTATGGATGAAGTCGCCGAAAAGCTCGATATTGAGGTCAGCGAGGAAGAGATTAACGGCCATATCGCCCAGTTAGCAATGCAGCGAGGACAGCGACCTGAAAGAATGAGAGAGGATATGGAACGCAATGGCTCGTTAGCTCAGTTCTCTCTGGAGGTACGACAGAATAAGTGCATCGCTAAATTGCTCGAAACTGCAAAAATAACAGAGAAAAAGCCCGTGAAGAAAGCCAAAAAGCCCAAAAAAACAGCTAAGAAATCAACGGAAAAAGCTGCTAAAAAGACAGATCAAAAAGCTGACGAGTCAGAGGAAAAACAAACCTGAAAAATACAAAACAACAACTAAATCCCATTAGAAATTTCATAATGGGGTATAATATGTTGCAAAATAGTATTTCTAATGGGGTAAAAACAAAACCAGCAGGCAAAAATGTCCGATTATAAATGTATCTCGTCAAATGCGATACGAGATACGAACTGCGAAATGAGAATTTCATAAAGGGAACAGCGAATGTCTATTGAGCATCAGGCAAGAAACATTGCGAAGGGCTTCCATTTCGCAACTCAATGCAGTATGGAGCACAAAAGTATGGATATTTACAACCAATACGGCCAGTATCAGCGCTATCGCCAGATGAGTCTCGACGATATGCTGCTGGAGAACCGCATCGTGTTTCTGATAGGCGAAATATCATATCAGAGGGCAGCCGAGGTCATTATGAAGATGCTGTATCTGGACAATCTGAAACGCAGCAGCGAAATCAGCCTGTATATCAATTCCCCCGGAGGCAGTGTTGACGATACAATGGCCATTTACGATACCATAAGTTTTGTCAGCTCTCCGGTTGCGACCTATTGCATCGGCAGGGCCCAGTCCGGAGCTGCGGTGATACTGGCAGCCGGTACAAAAGGCAGGCGACATGCGCTTCCGCACGCCAAATTTATGCTGCATCAACCCTGGGGTGGAGTTAGCGGCCAGGCAGCAGACATTAAAATCCAGGCTGAAGAAATCCTCAAAGCCAAAGCCATGATAAACGATATTCTCGCAAAACACACCGGCCAGCCGGTCGAGAAAATCGCCGCCGAGACCGAAAGAGACAGGTATATGACCGCCGAAGAGGCTCACCAGTATGGTCTTATCGATGAAGTCCTTTACGAAGAAGATAAAGAAAAAGACGAGAAGAAAGACGAGAAGAACAACGAGAAGAAAGACGATAAAAAGGAAAATAACAAATAGCCAATAGTTACTCTTACGAGGAATAATAGAAAATGAGTGTTAACCAGAATTTGGTGCCGATAGTTATTGAAAAAAGTGGTCGAACAGAACGTGCTTACGATATTTATTCAAGACTGCTGAAGGACAGAATAGTCTTTCTTGGCGGGCCGATTGACGATACAACAGCCAATTTAATCATTGCCCAGATGCTCTTTTTGAGCAATGAAGATACCAAGAACGATATTCACTTTTACATCAATTCGCCCGGCGGCTCAATCACGGCCGGGCTTGCAGTCTATGATACGATACAGTTTTTACGCTGTGACGTCGCAACGTATTGCGTCGGACAGGCGGCAAGTATGGCAGCGGTGTTACTTGCCGGCGGCAAGTCAGGTAAGCGGTTCCTTCTGGCAAACAACAGAGTACTTCTGCATCAGCCCCTAATCTCAGGACAATTGATTGGCCCGGCTACCGACCTGGATATCGAAGCGCAGGAAATACTCCGACTGCGAGCACGACTCTACGAAATATTGGCCAAACATACTGGTCAAACGACGGAGAAAGTCGAAAAGGATTGCGACCGCAATCTCTGGCTCGATGCAACCGAAGCAATCGAATACGGTCTGGCCGACAGAGTACTGCAAAAGGCACCTGAAATAGTCAGGGACTCGGAGTAAGAGGAGTAACAATAATGAACAAAGAATACAGAATACAGGATATAGAATATCCAATTCCCAGCACCTCGCTCGGGTCACGGCTCGCAAGTAACGAGTTACGGATTTCTGTCTTCTGTGTTCTGTCTTCTGTGTTCTGCCTTCTGTCTGTCGCTGGCTGTAACAATCCCAACAAAGATTCGCTTGTCGAGCAAGTCGAACAATTGAATGAGCAGAAAACACAGCTCCAAAAGCAAGTCGAGCAGTCCAGAGCCGAAAACATACAACTAAAAAAACAGGTACGGGTCCTCTCTGGCATACCTGAGGAGGTCAAGTTCGACAATCTCTCTCGACTCCAAAGAGTAAAGATTGGCAGATTGTCAGGCTTCTTTGATAAAGACAGGGACGGCAAGATCGAAAAGCTGATTGTCTATGTGCAGCCGGTTGATGAGCAGGGCGACGCCGTAAAGGCAAGCGGTGCCGTTAACGTCCAGCTCTGGGACCTGAACAAAGCTGACGGTCAGGCCCTGCTTGGTGAGTGGAACGTAACGCCGGGCGACATGAAGAACTTCTGGTACAAAACGATAATAACCGCAAATTACAGATTGATATTCGACATACCCGACAAAGTTGAGAGTCTCCAGGAGCCATTAACGATCAGGGCCACCTTCACCGATTACATGACGGGCAAAGTTTTCAAAGAACAAAAAGTAATAAAACCGTAAATTGTGTGTTGAATTATAAAAGAAAACAGGTTCTTCACTCCGACTTAACGCCTTAAGTAACAATGACAACCTGCGAAATCTCATTTCTCCTTGCAAAGTCAATGCCGTTTTATAGAATATCGATATGAAGAAGTTCATAAACAAAATTATCTGCGGCGATTGTATAGAGGTGCTGGGCAAGGTACGCCAACCGTTTGCCGACCTTATCTTTGCCGACCCGCCCTTCAATATCGGCTATAATTACGACAAGTACTACGACAAGGTCAAAAAGAAAAACTACATCGCCTGGACGAAAGAATGGATGAGCGTCTGCAAGAAGGTCCTCAAGCCGCACGGCTCATTCTATATCGCTATCGGCGATGACTACGCCGCAAACGTCAAAATCATCGCCGACGAGCTTGGCCTGATTATGCGGAACTGGATAATATGGCATTACACCTTCGGCCAGCAAACAAAAAATAAATTCGCCCGAGCGCACACACATATCTTTTACTTTGTAAATAACGAGAATCAATTTAATTTCAACGATTACGCTGTACGCGTTCCATCGGACAGGCAGCTAATCTATAACGACAGGCGGGCCAATCCAATAGGTAAGATGCCGGACGATGTCTGGAACACAGATCCTCGGGTTTGTGGAACGTTCAAGGAACGCGCCGGCTGGCACCCCTGCCAGATGCCCGAGAGCCTGCTTAAAAGAATCATAGCCGTAAGCTCAAATCCGGGAGACTGCGTGCTCGATCCTTTTAGCGGCTCGGGGACCACTGCTGCTGCCGCTTGTCAATCCGGAAGAAACTATGTCGCCGTGGAAATCTCTGAAAAGTATGTTGAAAATTCAAACGAACGTCTGGCTCAATTGAGAAAGCCGAATCCCGTGGAGCCTCCGGCCTCACTTTGGACAGACATGTTTCTCAATCCCACTGAATTGGACGAGGTCAAGCGGCTTTTGCATGATATCAAAATAACGCCGGAAGAAATTACCGCTGATAGAAATCTCCTGGAGCTTTTCACAAATCAATTTGCGGTGCGAATGAACAACCAGAAGCAATACAGCACGGAAGAAATAGCGGCGACTTTAAAGGATTTGGCCGGTTGAATAAAACGCGAATTAAAAATATTCTGCTCTGTCTTTTACCGTTTGCTGGCAGTGCGGCGATGCTGACGGTGATTCAGGCGCCGATAAATTTGGCGCCTCTGGCATGGGTGTCACTTGTGCCATTTATCTTAGCCAGTTCGCCACAGACTAAACCTCGCCGCTTGTTTCTTGTAAGCTATCTGGTCTCGCTTTGCTACTGGCTCGGTAATCTGTACTGGATATTTCCGGTGACGATTATAGGCGGGATAACCTTCTGCCTTTACACCGCTTTGCTCTGGCCCGTTTTGTCACTTTGTCTTCGCTACTGCCGAATAAAGAAATTTCCGTTATTTTTAGCAGCAGGTGTACTGGTCGTCGGTGTTGAAAGAATGCAGGGCCTCTTTTTGGGAGGCTTTTTCTGGCGGTTTCTTGCACACAGCCAGTATCAAAATATCACCCTTATTCAAATTGCCGATATCTTCGGCGCCGGCGGAGTCTCGTTCCTGATAGCGATGGTCAATGGCCTGCTGGCCGAGATTATCATTGCTGCACGCCAAAAGAAAGTCTTCACAATCGCCCAATTAGCCAAAGCAGGCGTTGTATGTGCTGCGGTGGCGGCAGCCGTTGCCTACGGTCAATGGAGGATAAGCCAGGAAGATGAATTTGTCGAGGCCGGCCCACTGGCTGCGTCGCTGCAGTCGAACGTTCCTCAGTCGGTCAAGAGGACATTTAAGTCCAGCGAAGATTTATTCGACAGCCTGATGGTGCAGAGCGAAGCTGCCGTCCGTTCAGGAGCCGAGCTAATCGTCTGGCCCGAGACAATGGTGCAGGCGACCTTAAATCCTGAAATATTGCAGCTTGTGGATTCTTCTCATCCGTGGAAGGTCTTTGACAACGCGCTTCGGGAGCATTCGAAAGATGCGGCTTTTGTGCTGGTGGGTGCATACGGGGGCACACCGGAAATCCTGGAAAATTTAAAAATTCATCTTGCCCAGAGATTCAATTCGGCCTTTCTGTATAAAAAAGACGGTGAAAAAGCAGAGCAAGTCTATAACAAAATCCACCTTGTGCCCTTCGGGGAAGTACTGCCGTTAAGGAAAAGCCTGCCCGGACTATATGGACTGCTTATGAAGGTCAAGTTCATACCTTACAATTTCGATTATTCACTCGATTATGGCAGCGAATACACGGTTTTTGAGATGACCGGCGAAAAAAGCCGGCAAGAACGAGTTTACAAATTCGGCGTAATGATTTGTTATGAGGACACTGTCCCTGCGATTGCCCAAAAATTTGCTCTGGATACGAAAGGCACCAAAAGGCTTGACTGGCTCGTAAATATAAGCAATGATGGCTGGTTTGTACAATTCAAGGATGAAAAAGTTCTTCCTAATACAGAACTTCCTCAGCACGCAGCGGTTTGTGCTTTTAGGGCGGTCGAAAACAGACTTGCCGTCCTGCGAAGCGTTAATACCGGCATAAGCTGCTTGATAGATAGCTACGGACGTATCAAAAATGGATTTGTAGCCGGCACTTTGCCCCATGATGCTATGGTTCGCACGGGTGTAGAAGGTTGGTTCCTCGACAGAATACCGATAGATAAAAGAGCAACTTTTTTCAGTAAATATGGTGAATGGCTGGATTTTTGTTGTGAATTCTGCGTTATTTTGCTCATAATATTAATGCTTTCGGCAAAATTTTTCATAACCGAAAAATGGAAAACTCGCTTATCAGGGATGGCCAAATGAAAAATGAGCTTAAAAAAGCCAGAACGCAAAAGCACAAGAAAATAATTGCTTCCATTCCTTACACCTTGCTTTTTGCTTACATGGCAATATTTGTCCTTGGATGCGAAACCTCGCAAACATCATCAGGAAATTTAGATACTACCAACATAACTCCCACCCAGTCACAAGCCCTGCAAATTATCCAGAATGCTCTGGTTGATGAGGACTCGCTGGCCAGGGTCAATGCTGTCGAAGTGATTGTCACCACAGGGCAAATCAAATTTATGCCTCAAGTACAACGACTCCTGCGGGACAAATTTACTCCGGTCAGATTTGCAGCGGCTTTGGCAATAGGCGATTTGCGATACTCCCCTGCGAAAAGCTCGTTAAGTCAATCGTTGAAAGATGAGGATATCAATGTCATTGTTGCCGCTGCTTATGCGATGGGCAGGCTTGGATCTACCAAGTATTTCGAAATTGTTCGCAAAGCAATAGACAACGATGATCAGACCGTCAGGGCAAACGCGGCTTTTATTCTGGGGAGAATGGAAGACAGAAACTCGCTGAAATTGTTGAAATGGGCACAGGAAGATAAAGATTCCAGTGATAAGGTAAGGCTTCAGGCGTTGGAGGCCAGGGCCAGACTTGGTGACGACGAAGTATTACCGAGGCTATGGGCAATAGTGTATAGTGCTTACGCTGACGACAGAATTATGGGTATAAGAGCAATAGGGGCATTGGCAACTTCAAAGGCCAGAGATATCCTGATAACTAAGTTGGATGATGATATATTGGAGGTTCGTCTGGCTGCCGCCGAACAGCTCGGTAAACTCGGAAACAGAACCGGCGAGATGGAAGTTCTTGAAGCTGTTGAGAAAAATCTCACTACAGGCCTGGACAGGGAAGCCAGCGAACGGGCAAATGTCCTGGCAGCACTGGCAATTGGTGAAATTTGTACACCTGAACTGACAAAATTTTTGCCCAATCTTTTAAAAAATGAGTCGAAATTTGTCCGTATTGCTGCTGCCAAGGCCGTTTTACAATGCAAAATGAAATAAATAGCCCTTTAAAAACATATGTTATCAGACGTAATATAGTTCATTTTCATCTTCCTTTTTAAATTGGGCTATTTACGAAAAATAACTTGACCTTTCCGAGTTTTAAGCGTAAAATGATGATGTATACATAATATCAGGGCTTGGGTGCCCATTTTGAGGCCCGTCACAACTGGGCGGGGCTCAAAAGGCTTGGGTATCCATCTTAGGCTCAAGCCTGATTTGTGACGGGCGAAATGTAGTCTTTTTTGAGTTCGGGACGCCCTGTTTTGAGGTATGGTGTTTTGAGAAGAAAACACAAATTTAGTGAAAGGAGATGGTTTTGAGTACGCTTACAAAGGTCTTAATAGTTCTGCTGACGATATCCTCAATTTTCCTCTGTGGTATTGTCGTAACTTACGTCGCAAACGCTACTGACTACAAACAAAAATACGATGGACTATACCAAAGCTACAACGCCGCAAAGAAGAGCGAAGATAATGCCAAGACGGAACTGAACAAGACAATCGAGGAAAAGAATCGGGAAGCAGACAAGTTAAAGGAACAAATTGCCTCACAAGAAGAAGAAATTATAGGACTAAAAGCCAACCTCGCAAATGCTCAAAGGGACAGAGATGATGCTCAGCGAAGTGTAGACAACTGGGCAAGTATAACAAAGGACTTTCAACAAACCAATGATAAGCAAGGGCTGCGGCTTGACGATGCTCTGGCTCAAATAGTGCAACTTGAGACCGAACAAACAAAGGAACGTAAAGAGCTCAAAGAAACAACAACCGCTCTTATAGAGAAGATGGCAATAATTGCGCAGCTGGAAGACAAATCGAAGCGCCTGCTCGAAGAAAAGACTGAACTGCAAAACAAGCTGGATCAGTTCTTACAACAATATGGCAAGGCTACTGCTGCACCAGAGCCGGTTACAGCGATAAAAGAGAAAGCTAAAGTGACCCCTCCCACCAAAGATATTGACCTGGAAGGCCTGGTAACGGTAGTGGACTTGAAAAATCTTCTGGCTGAAATATCCATCGGTGAAGCGGACGGCGTCAAGGACGGCATGAGATTCCATGCCACTCGCGGCGACAAGTTCATTTGTGATATTGTAGTTTTCGACGTTCAGCCTGAAAAGGCGATTGGTTTGCTTGAGCTTATGCAGGACCAGCCCCAGGATCAGCCGAAAGTCGGCGATAACGTAAGCACTAATTTGTAGAGAACGCATTTATGATTATATGCGTTGTTATGCGAGGTTGATATATGAGTCCTACTTTGCAAACTCGTGGTAAGAAAATAATTCCAGCTGACAATCTTTATACGATTATTCTTGCTGTGGCGTTTTGTGCAGTTCTGGCTACGGCAGTATTTGTGGTCTATCAGTGTTACACACAGTACGAAACGATTTTTAAAATACAGTAGCCAAATAGCTATTGACAATACCGCTCTTTAGAATTATAAAAATAGCCAATCAGAATAATTAAGCTCTGTAGAAGCTTTAAATTGGAAATTCAGAAAGGAGTCTAAAGTGCTATTGGACACAATCTTAGGTTGGTTCAGTATGGATATGGGTATCGACCTGGGCACCTGCACTACCTTGGTTTGTGTCCGCGATAAAGGTATTGTCCTCAATGAACCCTCCGTCGTTGCTGTCCGCAAAGGAACCAATATCGTCCTGAACAACGGTGAAGCTGTCGGGCTGGTTGCTAAAGAAATGTTAGGCAAAACACCGGGCTCGATCAGCGCCATCAGGCCTCTGAAGGACGGTGTGATCAGCGACTTCGAAATTACCGAAGCGATGTTGGGCTATTTTATCCGGAAAGTCCACGGCCGGGGCGGGCTTGTCAGGCCGAGAGTGGTCATCGCCGTGCCGAGCGGAATTACCGCCGTCGAACGCAGGGCGGTAATCGACAGTGCCGAACGGGCCGGCGCTCGCAGGGTATATTTGGTCGATGAACCTATGGCTGCTGG
>Ga0307379_10012988_pt1 | contig 10820 bp, 17 predicted proteins | sample UN2MG_FD_202237 | JGI IMG/M metagenome (GOLD analysis project Ga0307379, IMG submission 202237) | Soil microbial communities from Risofladan, Vaasa, Finland - UN-2 | ecosystem: Environmental > Terrestrial > Soil > Coastal area > Acid sulfate soil | place: Finland: Risofladan, Vaasa | collected... | reverse complement strand
CGGCCTGGAACCACTCCGGTCGCTTGGCCTTCACTTCGGTATCGAGTTGCTTCCAAGCCTGATCGAGCTTCGCGGCTTTCACCTGCTCGTTGGCCATGCGTTCATCCTGCCGGCTCTTCCAGTTGGATTTCTCCGCGTTCAGAGCCTTCTCAGCCCTGCTTTCGGTGCGGATGATCTCCGCCAGATGGGCTCGGACCTCCTGGGAGGCGCCTTTGAATACCTCATCGGCTTTGCGGTATGCCGCCATCTTTCCCTTCTTGGAGTCGGACTTGATCATGGAATAGAGCTCCGTGAAGTCATCCCAGGTCGCGGGCCGCGCCGATTCCATTCCATCCGAGTCGATATCCACCACTTCAAGGCCGACGATGGCCTCGCGGGCAGCTTCTGCAGCCTCGTTGAATGGTGTCTCGTACTGCTTGATGTAGTCTGGAGACTTCTCGAAGCGAAGCATCCCGATTTCTCCCCTTAGCCCGTCGCGTTCCTTCTCCAGTTCCTGGATCTTCTTGGTAAAGGCTTCAGGTTTGACCTGACCTTCTCCGGATTCGAACTTGGCTTTCAGTTCATCGCGCTCCTTCTTGATCGCCTGGAGCTCGGTGTTGACCTCGCCAAGACGTTTCCGGAAGTTGGCAGGCAGCTTCGGATTGTCCGGGGTGATCTCATCGGCGGGAGCATCTCCCTCCTTTGGCGGATCCCCTTCCCCCTCCTCCTTGGGTGGAATCGTGGTGGCTTTCTCGTCCAGGTCATCGAAGGCCGCTGATAACCCATCGTCGCCATCGTCACCTTCCTTTGGCTTGTCGCCTCCTTCATCGCCTCCGTCGTCGCCTGCTGGGGCTCCTCCTTCATCTCCTTCAGATCCACCGCCGGAGTCTCCTTCTCCGGATCCTGGGGGTGGAAGTGCCGGGGCGTCTCCTCCGGCTGGAGCATCTGGGGACAGTAGTAAGAATGGGACTGCTTTTCTGATCATGATTTACCTTTCTCTTCGGTTTTGGGTTTAGGTTTGGTTCGATCAATTGAGAGATCGTGGTTCAGGCCGCTTTTAAGTGGAGGAACCTGAGGGGACTCCTCCTGGGTGACTGAAAGCATCGCCTGGGTGAACTTCCGGATCCCGGATTGCTCCTCCTGCGTTAGAGGCTCCGTCTCCATGGCGTGGGCCCTGGCGTATGTCATGAACTCGAAGAACCATGCCGCATTCACGGTAGCGGCAGCCCTGTCCCGGAGTGTTTTCTTCTGGAGGAAGATCTCTTGTGATTGTGTCATATTTTTAATCCGTCAATTGGGTTTTACGTTGATTAACTATCCTGGGGAGAACTGTGTAAACCTTCAGTTTGGGGTACGCCAGATGAATCAATGCAATGTCGATGGGCATTGAACAATCCCTCATTCTATCCAGGAGCAATGGAATCGCCTTAAAGGCGACAATATAGGCGTGGCTCGTGAAGGGGTATTCCACAAGCCAAATGTTCCCGCGTATCTGTTTCTTGGGCTTGTCGGAGGTGTTGGCGCTCCCGATTAGGAGAATGTCGAAATCTGTCGGAATGTCCTTCCATGCCGCATCAAACCGCTTCCTCCAATCCTCTGGAAAATCAGCATCATCCTCCAAGACCATGAAATGTCTATCGGTCTGCTGGGAAGCGATCGACCAAACCAGATAGTGAGACAGGAAAAGGCCGGTGTGACGGTATCCTGTTACCTCGCCATTCTTCGGGGAATCAAACCTGTATGGCTTTGTTCCCAGGACGCCAAAGGTTTCTCCATGGATCCCGGCCACGAACACTGCCGGCACTGATCTTTTTGCGAGATGTAAGACCTGGGTAGAGTGTGACTCCGCGAGCTCTGGGCAGTAGATGCAATAGGTTTTCATACACTGATAACAGTATCAAACTGGTCCGCGAGCCTTGGCAGGAGAGTATAGACCTTCAAGGCCGGCCAAGTGTGAAAGATGAGAGTACAATCCATTGGCCCGTAGATCTTCCGCTGGGTGGCTATCATGTAACCAATGGCCTTATCCCGGACAGCGTAGCAGTGGAGGCATTGAGGATACCAAACCTCGTGGATGTTCCCTTCGATAAACCGACTCCGGTGTCCTCCAGTGTCACAACTTCCGAAGAAGATTACATCCCAGTCCTTAGGGGCATCCTCTAGCCCGTATCTCATCCGGTCCTTCCAGTCGTCCTGGAACTTGACGTCATCTTCCATAATCAAAGCCATTGGGAGATTCATCGCCTTTATGACTGTCCAAGCCATGTAGTGGGCGAGGAAGATCCCGACCGGCTTGCCTCCCATGTTGAATCCGGATCCAGGATTATCGACCTCGTAGGGGTGTTTTGTCACCAAACCAGAAACATCCGCGTCCAGGCCTTGGATAATGCGAACGTCATCGACACCCATGTCCCGGAGATGCTCAAGGGCTTTGCGTGTCCGTTGGGGACGCTCGATCGGCAGGCTCAAAAGGAATTTCTTCATTGGATTCCTTTCATGACTCCCCTGATCTTTTCCTTGTGGATCAACATGACATCAAAACTGCTTGTATAAGGAAAGTGGGGTTTAACTCCCTCCCATGTGTCCAGGACAGTAACTCCATCCATCGAAACAATGTAGTAACCTGAATGCAGGATATGGCGGATAAACTGTTCGACCGATCCTGATATTCGTTCGATGTAACATGAAAACTCGCAGAGAATTTCAGGTTTGAACGCCTGTATGGTTTTTGACGCACCTGCCAAAACTTTGTGCTCATATCCATCAACGTCCAGTTTGATTATTCCAACAGGAATACCGCCCAAGTGATCATCTACCGTAGTGAAAGACACTCTAAAGACATCCTTGCCGGCGTAGGCTGGGCATTCCTTCAATCCAAGTTCTCCGCGCCTTCCAAGAGTCCACGCCTCCAAGACCGTACAGTCCTGAATAACTGTGTCGTAATCTGTGAGTCCAAGCTGATTGCAATAAACTCTGTCGTCGTCTCCATACCTCTCGTAAAGCCTCTGGAACATATCTGGAACAGGTTCATAAGCGTGAACCTTCTGGATTCCGGCTTGGAGCAACTGGTGTGTGTATCCACCTTCGTTCGCTCCGGCGTCAACGGCAACGCTGTGGGATGGGTTTCGTATGCAGTAATTCCAGATCCTGTGATCCAGTGCGTGAAGTGGGTTATTGTTTGGGTGTTCGGCTTTCATAAAGGTGAAACTGTTCCAAGGGGATCCCTGTGAACCATTCATGAGTTGGATACTTCGGGATTGGCCAGCGGATCCCATGATCGACCCGTGCCTTCAGTCCAAGCATGGATTGCTCCTCTCCGAAGTCCTGGGGGATGTAGTTCACGTTCTTGAGCCTCTCCCACATGGTATGAGATTTATCGACTGGGCTCACTCCTGGATCAATCCGAAGCATCTTCTGCCCAACGTGGTGGGATGGCTCGTCCTCGAAGATCTTCATGTCGCGCACGAAAATGCAGGCCAGTCCGATGTTTGATAGCACAACGCCTGTGATGCAGTCCTCATAGCCCATGCCGTCGCAGTGGAATTCAGGCCAGCCATTGATTGCCACCAGGGCGGAAACAGGGATGGCCACCGTGCAGCCGAGGAGATACCTGGGGGAGCAAACGACCTCTTTTCCAAAGAGAGTGCGATCCAGCCGGTAGTCCCTTCCTCCCACTATCCATTTGATGTCGTTTATGTGATTGATGGCGCACTTCTCATAGGATCCCAGGATGACTTCTCCAGATTTCGAAGCCTCCATGAATGACTCCAGCCACTTCCCGTAGAGGACAGAACAGTCATCGACGTACACGATGTAATCAGAGTCATAGCCGTAACACAGGGCGGTGTTGCGGGCGTTCGAGGCGGAGAAGAAATCCACAGCCGTCAATCGGTGAGGCCCCTGCCAAACACTGGGCTTCGGTGGGGTGTAAACGAAACGGTTTAGTTTTCTCCTGAGCTCTGGATGAGGCGCTGGCAGAAACCGCTGTTTCATGAAATGGTCAACGACAACCAGATCAGGTTTGAGATCTGCAGGAAGCTGGGCATCCAATGAATCGTAGAACCACCCGATGTTAGGCTCTTCTCTGCAAGTGATATAGGCGACCGTGAACTTCATTATACCTTTTGAAATACACCCCAGTCGTCAGTTGATCCCTCCCGAACGTCGTGAACCCTGTAGAGCTCCCGGAAGCCCATGGTCAAAAGAACCTCGACTGCGTGTTTCGGCCCTTGGTTGTCCCAGTGAAGATCATCCATGACCACGAACCCACCAGATGGAACCCTTCTGGCAAACCGTTGAACGTCACGAACGGCCTGCTCGGAGTGATTGCCGTCCACATGGAGAAGCCCGATGTCGTAGTCATGATGAGCGGTGTAGAGATCCGATGGACACTTCTCCAGGGTGACGTACTCGGAGAGCTCCTCATCCTCGATCATCTTTCGACAGACTCCCTCCGCATTCTTGTGCATGACGTCCTGTGACCAGAACTTGGCATGTTCTGCAGTCTGTTCCTTCTGACTCTCGTTGCTACTCCAGGAATCAATCCCGATTACTTTGCCGTGTTTTATCGCTCGGTGAGCCATGGCCATCGGAAGCAGGCTCCTGCCGGCGAACACTCCGATTTCGAGGGATACCCTGGGGCGAGTGGCGACCACGATCGAGGCGAGAGTCAAAGCCTTGTTGACGGTACACCATCCAGGCATTTGGGGTACTAGATGGGAAATGAGTGCGAATGCGGTTTTCATAGTTCTGTTGATATAAACGAATAAGGGAACTCCCCAAAGGCGGAGCGTTTGATGTTGAATTCGAAGTGTTCCACGGCTTCGGCGTGAGACATTCCATCCTTGTCGATGAGCGTTTGAATGACCTTGCCTTCACCATAGCAGACTGAGGGACCGAAGCCATCTGACTCGACAATTCCAACAACGCAATCCATGAACTCTTCCAGGACCTGGAACTGTTCCCAGTCCGAGTAAGGAGTAATAAGGTTCATGAAGTTAAGTGCTGTCACAGGTTGAGATCCTCCACTCCAAGGGTTGCGATGTAGCTCGATGCGTCATTCACCCCCAGGGACAGCTTGAATTTATCGTCCTGCTTGAACCAGGATCCAGGGAATACGACCGCCGGCTTGTGGTGAAATGGCTTGTTTGTCCCGACTTCATCCGTGAGAGATCCCTCCAGGATGGGCTTGGATGAGATCTTAACCCCATGGAATGGCGGCTCGGGATAGAGTTCCATGGCGCCGATATGGTAGCGCCAGCGAACGGGATGCGGATTCCCGTAGGAAGTCGAATGGAATAGGCGATATAGCTTCCCATCCATTTCGATCGGATGAGTCCCTCCCCGTATGGGCCCGTAAGCCCAAACCATGGCCGGCTTCTGCCAGATCTTCAGGATCTGATCCCCTTTGACCTTCCAGGTGACCTGTTTGGGGTCGCACGAGTAGATGACATAGATCTCATCTTCGTAGTCGAAGAAGATCCAGTTTTTCTCCATGTCCTGGGGATCCGGAGAGATGATCTTGTTGCGGAAGTCCACCGTCCAGGCTCCCTCCGGAGTGTTCACGAGTCGGCCGTACACGACATCGCACTTCATCGGCTTGTATGGATAGTTTGATCGGACATAAGCAATGTGCGGAGCGCCCTTGTGGTAGAAGAGCCTTCCGTCCTCGGTGCTCGTATCGTTGGGCTCGAGATCCATCCATTCGTTTGTTCTCACCTCAAATTGTTCATTCAGGATTGCCATCGCCATACAGGTTTTCTCCGTGCCCCAGCGATGGGACCTGTAGGCCATGAGATAGCGACCGGCCTCCGCCGGCAGAATGGAGGGGTTGTATCCATGGGGATGAATGGCCATTGGATTGATCCGCTTCATCGGGATCTGGGTTTGGGCCTCGGGAATCTTTGTCTGAACCCCGTGCTTCTCAAGCCAGTGCGTGGCCATCTGGGAATTGTATTCCCTCCATGGCTCGTCCTGGACAGGAACAGGCTGTGTTGGGAAACGGTAAGTGAGATCGAGCTCGCGGCTCCCCCCGTGCATCTTAATAAATTCAGACAGCGCAAAATGCCAGTAGTGATCTGTCCCCATGACCAAATCAGGAAAGCCCTTCTGGTGCTCTCTCCACCATCCAAACGTGAACGCGAAGAGATCTGTGGCGGCATGAAGATTCCCTTTTGATTCCTGGTGATCCTTGATCATGCGAGCCCCGCACATGGGGAGTTTGAGCTTCTCGACAATCTTCCTGTTGAGGCAGGCATCTGGACGCGTCAAAATTAAAACATCCTCGTCGTTTCGACCAAAGCCTGCAGCCCGGATAACGTCCTTTACGAATGGGTGTCGGATGGATCCCCCGAACGTCGTAACGCTGTCCCGGCCAAACGCTCCCCGGTCTATTGGAAACCGGATCCAGCCGTTCTTCTTCTCGATGTCGTCCCAGTTTTCATCCCAAACCTTCTCATAGAACTCTTCCTTCCCGGTGTAGAGGCTGAAGGCGTGGATCCATGCAGGCCCGTCCGGTATGGTGAACCTCGCTTTAAGGACACGCTCCTCGAGGATCCTTTTGCGGATGATCGAGAGTCCGTCAACGTCGTGGTAGCGGATCGAGGCGACCCAGTTCTTCCGGAGAAAGCTCCCATGCCAGTAACTTGGTTTGTCCTGTGTAAGTGCGACAACCGGAGTCTCCGGCGTGGCCTGGGCGAGATGAAGGGCGGCAGAATCGGAAGCGATTACAGTATAAGCCTTCTCATAGAGCCCCAGGAGATCATAAAACCGATACGCCTTAACGTCGGTGATATCGACAACCTCATAGATCCGTTTCAGCAGGCAACAATTGACGTATTCCGTCAGCATCTTCCGGTAAGGATGCGGGCTTGTCGTCCCGCCAAGATGCAACAAAACGAGTCTCTTCTTACCACTTGGCCACAGGCTCTTCACTAGAGCCTTCTCCCTCTTCGGATCCCTGGCATCGAACACCAGGGGGCGATTGAGTCTCACGTCCTGGAATCGACCCACAAGGCGCCACTGATCCTTCAGGAAGGATTCAGCCTTCTTGTCGATGGCCGTGAGTCCTGCAGCCCGATAGGCTTCCTCCATGATCTCCTTCTTTGGGCCGGCCACCTGGGCGACCAGGACCTTGCTGAACTGATCCTTCGCCTGGATCACGGCATCCTTTACCTGCATCCAGTGGCCATCAAAGACAACAGGATCCAGGTAGGTAACGCCATCGAGGATGGGGGCGAACTCCTTGGCCACCATGAGAGCGGCTCGCTTCCCCTGTTCATTGTCCATCTGGAGAATGGGGAGAATGTTCAATATGTCCCCAAGCCTGCCTGTGCAAACGTAACAATTCTGATCTTTCATCATTCCTTTCGGTTGGGAGGATTCAAGAGACGGAAATCCATCCCGGCAAGTTTTACCGTCGTTGTTTTCGCTTCAATCTTCCGTTGATCCGCTCAAGCGCGTCCTCCAGCCTCTGCCCGATCTTCAAAGCCTCATCCAGTCCAATCGACTCGGTGGGTATGTCCGGATCCAGGAGAATCGCCCTCATGTCCTCAGAATTAAATCGGTTGAACCCAATGAATCCACGCACCGAGAAAAGTTTTCCCTTCGAGATTATTCTGACTCGACGCCAGCTCCCAGGAGTGATCTTCCGGCTCTTCTTCCAACTGGCGAGGGGGTCCGGGGGAGGAGCGGGCAGAACGAATTTAACCTTCCTGACATTCAATGGTGATCCTGACTCCTTCTTCCCCTTTAGGAACTCGATCAACTGACCAGCTACCGACTGGAATCTCCCTTATTGAATCGTCCGACAGCCCGGACAAGGCAGTCCGCAACTGTTTCAAGCATTCCGAATGCGTCTCGCTTTCGGTTGTTGGACACAAGGAATACAACTTTGAGAGAATAACATCCTCCAGTAACTGCATCCTCTTTTTGATATCCTTCCGGGTGTAGCTCATCAACTTTCCTGTGTCTCTGTTTACTCCTGCTCTTTTGTGGTTCTTGAAGCTGGGTATGTGGCCGATTCCCGCGATACTCAGGGTAAAGGTCCGGGTTTCTTCGCTTGGTGGATTCGCTGACATCTTTGGGAATGTTCATCGAAGGAACTGGGGGATTGATAGCTTCGCGCGGACGTGTCTGGCGATCTGAACCATGAAGTTTTTGGTGATGAGTTTGGGATCCACCTTGGGGATGAACACCACGCAATCAACATCCTGACCCCAGAACCAAACTTTCAGGTCCCGGACAAGCTCCATGGACATTTGCATTTGAAACCGATCAAATGGATCTTCGTTAGCAACCCTCTGCTTTGGGAACTCCCCCCCTGACTCCTTCTTCGTCACCATGATTAATTCGGCTCTGAGTATTTCCCAGCCGTCAATGATATCCGTTTCGGCTTGGACAATCATCCTTTTATCCTCATCCACAGCCCCTATGGGAACGATGAATTTCCCCTTCTGTGCCCCGGGCTTGGAGAAGTGTTTACCTTCATTGATCCGTCCTTCTTCTACGTTTTCAAATGTGAACATTATTTTTTGATTAGGTTTGGGTGGGCTTGGTCGATTATTTGTTCGAGTATTCCTCGAAGTCCGATCAAGGGGGCAAGGTTGGCAATCGAAGCCCTTTCAATCGCCTCATTGAGTGCCCGAATCGAGTGCAGGCAATCTTGTTTTCTCGGCCTGTTGATTATCACCTTGGCTGTCATGCGTTGGCTATGGCTTCGAGTATTTCATCGAAGCGGTTGTCGTCGTCTGCCAGCGTTACGATCCAGGCTGCTGTCCGAAGTGCTGTCTCCTTCGAGAGCTTCTGGGGTATCCCTTTTAATGAAACTACGCTGTCGCCCTGGACCTCAATGAAGAAGTCGTTATGTGTGTTGATTCCATTCATGTTGTTCCTTTGGTTTGGTGTTCCACTGTCCTGGTTCGCAGATAAGCCCGACCTTTCGGGCATGTGAAATGTTCTCGTGAATCCATTCATGTCCCTTGGCTGACACGGCCACCCAGAAGCGTTCATCCAAAAGGAGATCCCCGAGCCTGCCCCGGCTGTGGTGGACTTGGGTTGCCTTCCGGAAATGGCCACGCAATCCAAGAAGGCCTGGAATTTCCATTGAGGCTTCACAGTAAGGGTGATTTTTCAACCACTCCTGAACCCGAGCCCTATACTTCCGCTCCTGGGAAGCTCGCTTGTTGGTTCGTCGTTTGATCGGTTTTCTAACTGTTGATGACATAAACTCTTTTCCTCTTCGGGTAGAAGGCCGGCGGCAGCGTTCTCCGCTGTACTCGCTCCTGCAGGGCTGGCCCCAGGATCTGCATGAAATAGAATCTCGCTCGGTTCATGTGCTTGCACTGATAGGAGAGCCTGGAATTCTCATCGCGAACGCCTTCCTCTAGGTCCTTACGTTTGTGAAACTCGAAATCTTCACAGGAACATGCTCCGTTCCAGTCGTACTCCGTGAGATCTACGAGATGCAGAATCCTGGGCTTGGTGTTTGATCGAACGAAGAACCTGAACCATTCTCCGGCCACCTGCTCGACTTCCTTCATTCATACCCCTTCTTGGATTATTCGTTTCATCCAACCTCGAAGCTGGGCTTTCTGGGAATTGGATGCGTCCCCATAAGCCCGCTTCACCGCTGTAACGATCGAGGATTCATGTCGCCAATCGACTGGATGATAGTCCTTCCTGCGAGGGACGAGCTCCTGACTCTTGGCTTGGTGAACCCTGGACATTAAAACGGGACGTTATCGTCCTCATCCGGATCCTCCTGGTACCCCTCATCCGCTGGAGCCCTGGCCGGCGACCTGGGCTTCCTGGCCGGCGGCGATGATCGCTGTTCGTTCTCATCCTTCGGCATCGGCGAGAAGGTGAACCTGTTCAAGACCGCTTTGAGTTTCGATCGGGGTTTGCCTGTCTGCTTATCTTCCCATTGATCCATCTTCAACCTGCATTCGCAAATCATGAAGGATCCCTTCTTAAAATACTGGCCGATGTTCTCCGCTGTCTTTCCGAAGGCAACGATCTCAACGAAACAAACCTCCTCGCACTTGTTTCCTCCGTCATCGAACCAGACTCTTCCAACCGCCAGACTGAAATCGCAGATGGGAACTCCCTTGGGGCTGTATCTGAGATCTGGATCCCGGGTTAATCGGCCTGTGGCCATCCAATTATTTACATCTGACATTCTATTCCTTTCGTTTATCGGTTTACTGCTTCTGTCGATCTTCCGTCAGCGGATTCCGGTTGACGAACAACATCCGCGATGATGGAAGTCCGGATCTTCCTTCCAACTGTCAATCCTATCGCATCCAGGAGATCATTAAACGCCCTCTCCAGGGAGCACACCGAGGCATAACGCTCGGAGGTGCCCACATGGATGATGATTGTGCTTGTCTCGTCCTTGTCAATGATCTCGACCTCGATGGAGTCCTCCTCCATGAAGCAAGCCTCAGCCATTGCCTGGGAAATCATGCGAACGTCCTCGATTGGCCATTCTGTCTGAGGCTCAAAGGCTGGATACCAGTCGCGCTTCTCTCCAAGGGGCTCTCGTATGGCAAGTAACTCGATCCGGATCCTGTTCTTTCGACTCACGGCTTGGCATATGGCGTTGAAAGCCTTCCACCTGGATCCCTTGACCCCGATGATCCTTCCGATATCCGAGTCATCCGGGACAATCCTCAAATCATGGATCACCCCAACCGTCCTGGTTTCGACTTCGAGCTTCTCCGGGACAGTCACGAATCGGCAGGCGATATCAATGATCAGATTCTTTAGATTTTCGATTTCTTTTTGCATGTAGCTTTACCCAACTTGGAAACCGTTCTGGCAATTGGCAAGGCTTGGGGGAC
>Ga0307379_10012987_pt1 | contig 10820 bp, 10 predicted proteins | sample UN2MG_FD_202237 | JGI IMG/M metagenome (GOLD analysis project Ga0307379, IMG submission 202237) | Soil microbial communities from Risofladan, Vaasa, Finland - UN-2 | ecosystem: Environmental > Terrestrial > Soil > Coastal area > Acid sulfate soil | place: Finland: Risofladan, Vaasa | collected... | reverse complement strand
TACAGAAGATTTCCTAGTAATAGTAGCAGTGGCTGTTACTATACCAGGTTCTATGATTTTTTCTTCACCCATCCACATTCCTTCTGTTTGTTCCCGAATTAAAACAAAGTCAATATCCGGTTTTAAAGAGGGAGTATTAGGGTAGGAAAAAGCAGGCCTAACATTAGCATAAATATTAAACCTTCTCCGTATTACTGGAAAAGGAGTATTAAATTCTCTTGGAAAATCACCTCCTGAAATAGCTATATATAGCATTGCATCTGTATCATTTATACCTTTAATTTTTTCCTCAGAGATACCGCCAAACTTTCTTCCGTATTCAAAAATATATTCTTCTGTTTCTATCCAATTTTCATATCCAATATCGCAAATTGTAAACTTTGCTGTAATTTCTTTTATATCCGAAAAAAGCAAATTTATTGTATCTAAACCAACCTTTATTAACTCCGGACCAATGCCGTCACCTGGGACATAAGCAATATTAATTAAATTTTTCATTTTCCAACGCCTCCGATTTTATGATTTACTGAAGTTAACACTATCTCAGATCTCAATTAATTAAGTCAAAACCACTTGTTTTTTTAATTTGATAATTTGCAAAATAATTAGAGAAATTACCAACACACTTCCATAAATAAAAAAATTAGGAACAATAAATAAAATACAAGCTGTTACCCCAATAACCCTTTCAATTATGTTTAATTTCGTAAATAAATACCCCCTTAAAGAAATCGCGAAAATTATAACACTACATAAACCAATAAAAAAACTAAAAAATACCTGTGATGTACTTGGATCATTAACTAACATCAAAAATGGATGAAAAACAAAAACATATGGGACTAAATATGGACCAGGAAGTCCAAATAAAAATCCTGCTATTGCAGTTTTCCATGGGTGTGATTTTGCAATTCCTGCTGCAACATAAGAAGCGACACATACAGGAGGAGTTAAATTAGACACAATTGCTGCATAAAAAATAAAGAAATGAGCAGTAATACCAGGAATACCCATTTTTATTAAAGCAGGTGCTAATAAAACAGAGGTAGTAATATACGAAGCAGTTGTTGGTAAACCCATTCCCATTATCATTGCAGTAATTTGAACAATAATTAAAGTTAGTAATATGTTTCCACGGGTCAAATTCTCAAGAATCATTGTTATTTTTAAGCCCAATCCAGTTAGAGTAACTACACCGATAACAATTCCTGATGCAGCACATGCACTTACAACAGTAAGTAACCTTTTGGCGCTTATTTCAAATGCAAATAATATATTTTTCATATTAAATTTAAATGTACTCTTTAATATTGAAATAGCAAATGTTACTAAAATACAAATAATAGCTGACTTATAAGGAGAAAATCGAATTATGATTAAGAAATATAGGAGAGTAAATATTGGAATTAAATAGAACCATCCTTGTTTAATAAGGATTAAAGGATTCCCTACGTCTGACAATTTCGCATTAATCCCCATTTTTTTAGATTGCAGATGCACTGAAAAAGCCAATGAAATATAGTATAAAATAGCTGGTAAAACAGCTGCCGATATAATAGATAAATAGGGAATATCCAGATTTTCAGCAATAATAAAAGCCGTGGCACCCATTATTGGTGGCATTATTTGCCCTCCTGTGGAAGCTACTGCTTCTATCGCCCCTGCAATTTCTGCTTTATAACCTACTGATTTCATAAGTGGAATTGTAAATGTTCCTGTGGTTACTACATTGGCAGAAGGGCTGCCTGTTATCATTCCAAAAAACGAACTTGCAAGCACAGCAGTTTGGGCTGGACCGGAAGATAATCTACCTGTAAGCGAGTAAGCTAGTTTAATAAAGTATTTCCCTAATCCAGTAATATCAAAAATTGAACCTAAAATTACAAATATTGCAACATAAGTCGCAGATGCTCCAAGAGGCATTCCAAAAATCCCTTCAGTAGATAAAAACAAGGTATTAACTATTCTTTCTATGGAATAAGGGCGATGTCCTAGAAATCCTGATATATACTGGCCAAAAAGCAGATATAATAAAAAAAGAATAGGTACAATCACTAATTGTACTCCTACTGCTCTCCGGGCAAGTTCAAGAACTAAAACAATTAAAATTAACCCTAAAATTGTATCAAGTTGTGTCGGAGTACCAACCCTATAGACAATGTTAGTATACTGTGTTACGATGTAGCTCGTTATAATAACAATTAAAATAATCAATAAAAAATCAATAAAAATAAATAAATAACTTCTTCCCTTGTTCTTCATTTTCTTAAAAATTGGAATCGTAGAAAAAGCTATAATCATTCCAAGGCATAAGTGTATAGCTCGATGGTTAACTGCTGAGGGAAGACCAAACATCGATGTATAAATATGATAAGTTGTCATCAATATAGCAGTCCATCGACCAAAAAAAACAAACATATTCTCAAATCTTTCAGGTATATTACAAGAACTTTTATCCTTGGAATGATTCATATACACTATCTATTATCCTTTCTTTTTACACTGATTATATTATAGCCCTCTGGATAAAAATAGAAAACATCCAAAAGGGCTATAATAATATATTAATCAATTACCACAATTTTTTATTTCAGTTCTGGAGGAATGACTATCTCTGGAACATCTATGCCAAATTCTTTAAAATATTTATATGCTCCTTTATGCAGTGGAGGAGTTTTTAGTCCAATTACAACTCCTTGCTCATCATAGTTCTTAGAAGCAGGATTAGAAGCCCAAATATCTTCCTTATTTTCCATAGCAGCCTTTACAATTTTATATACCATTTCCTCATCAGCATCTTTGTTTACAAAAATGACATCAGAAGATGCTGCTACGGTCGTAACACTGTCTTCCAACCACGGATATTCTGGATATTCATCTGGAGATATTACTCTTCCAAAAAAGCCCCATTCGTTTTTTAATTTTTGTATAATAGCAGGATCAATGGATACTAATCTGATTTTCCTACTTGCAGCAAGTTCTAGTACTGCTGCTGTCGGAACACCAGAAGAATTAATTACTTCTGCATCAATCACGCCATCCTGCATAGCAGCTCCTGCTTCAGAATATGAATAAAAAAAAGGTGTTAAGTCATCATAGCTCATACCATGTGCATCTAAAACCATTTTAGTATATGTTTCTCCCCCGCTTCCAGCAGGACCTACTGCTACCTTTTTTCCTTTTAAATCATAGACTGAATTGATTGGAGAATCTTTGGGAACAATTAATTGCCAGGCACCGGTCGCGACATAATCTGTTCCGGCAAGCGGAAAAAGTGCCCGTAAATTTGTAATTGGCTCTTCAAAGGGTGGCTCCCCGGAAATAGCTAATTTAATAGCCAGTTGAGTGGCCAATCCAATATCAGCTTCTCCATTAGATACTAATCTTATGTTCTCTATGGAGCCACCAGAAACTTCTGCCGTAGCATATAAATTAGGTATATTATCAGTAAGGACTTTCCCTAATGCAGCTCCGACTGGATAATAAGTTCCTGTGGCGCCAGCAGTCACAATCGATAAATAACTTGATTGAGCATATACTGAAACAAAAGATAAGTTGGTTAGACTAAGAAAAAATATCACAAAAATCATCATTTTCATTAAAAAATTTGTTTTAATTCTATTCATTATTTTAACCTCCAACAATTTAAAATTAATTACCTTTTTCATACTATTTACCTCCTTCTTATTAAAGTCTTAGTTAAAGAAAATTTCTGGTTGACTCATTTGACCTCCTTTCTGAGCGACAAGCAGATTAGTTAGATCGGCAACAGTGTTGAGTTCTTCCATACCCCAAATTATATCGATCACCTTTGCTGTTGCTTCCTTTCCCAATACACGTTCGGCGTATTCACGGAACTTGAAATTGCACTCATTTATACTCATGGGATTGCGTATATCACCCTTGGGATAGCTGATTTCACGGGTCACTTCCTTTCCATTGGCAAGCTGAACGGTAACTGCTTGAGGCTTTCGGTATGCCTCGGATGTTGTCATATCTCCGTGTGGGCACGAGTACTCTACTCGATCAAATAGCTCCTTCACTTGAGGGCGGTTGACCATCTTGTCGGTAAATTGCTTTGAGGTAATCTCGCCATCTATAACTGCAACTACAAGGCAATAGCTAATACTACCCGAGGCCTCATGCCCATTTGTTGGTAAAGACGAGGGCAAGGTCTCGGCAAGTATGCGAGGCATTCGATATTTTATTCTGGATACATCTTGGGCGCGAATATTGTACTCTTTCACAAGATAAAGAATGGCGTCGATACAACGGTGTATCATGTAACAACACGGGTAGAACTTCAAGCAGAGGCCGCCCGGCGCTATTATGTCGAATGAGCACCCCAATTCATCCACAGCTTTTTTCAGACTCATTCCGTCTCCCCCATCCACTAGCTTCGTGAGGCCTATGCTTCCTTCGAAAAGGCTGGAGCTGGCTTCCATACCTCGTAAAGCTAAAGATGCTGCCACGACCCCATTCCGAGAAGCCAACCCAGAGTGAAGAGCACGTGTCATGGATCGCCTGTTGATCTGCAAACCGGAGAGCTCAGAACCGGCGATACCCAGTGCCATAATGGATTTTTGATGATCAAGTTTCAATATTTTTGAGGCAGCTGCTGTAGAAGCGAAAGTGCCTACTGTGGCAGTAGTATGCCAGCCAAGCTCAAAATGCTTTTCGAATCCAGTTCCAATCCTGGAGCCCACCTCAAATCCAACAATATACGAGGTGAGCAGGTCCTTTCCTGAAGCTTGGTACTTTTCCCCCAAAGCCAGAATGGCCGGTAAAATGGTCTCGGTAGGATGTCCGATGTTCCAAGTAAGAGACGTATCTGTGCAATTCGTCGCACTGGCTAAAGTTCCATTGGCCAGAGCAGCCAGAGGCGGGGAGGTTCTAATCCCGACTCCGATTACCATCGCTTCTGGTCTTCCGCCCAGATCCTGGACATAGTCCAGAATGATTTGGCCTTCTGGAATTGCTTTGCCTGCCAGACAGTTGCCGATGCAGTCCAGTATGCCTTTCTTAGCCATTATGAGCGCTTCTTCCGGAATATCAGTGTATTCGGTTTCACTAATAAATCTGGCAATACGGTCGGTTATCATTTGTCTCCTCTCTCTCCGTGGTATCAACAAGTGAGATGAAGTCCATTTCACTCATTGATACCTACAAAATACCCTCATACAAGTCTTCTTCGTTTACTATGCGCAGTAATTTATCCATTCCCACGTCAGCGATACCTAACTTCTCGAGATTCCTGCCGGTATTGTAGTAATCTTCACCATTAATTGCCGAGGCGATGTAAATGAACGCATCGATCAAAGGAGTTTTGATGCCGAATTTTTTGGCAAACAACGATACAGGTACAGATCCGAACGGCACATCCTCTGTGACAAAGCGGTTTTTCATCCCGTCTTTGCCGTAAATTGAAGGAAAGTCCGTTTTGTACTTAACAAAGGAACGGGGTACCGATGGCGGAAGTGTTACGTTGCCTCCAACTGCGTCAGCAATCGCATCAAGTTCCTTACAAATCGCGTCCTGGACTGCAAACACAGAGGGAGTATGCCCATCTTTTAGGATAATAAAGTCTTCCTTGATCGCCTCTATTCGACCGGTATTGAGAATGCACAATGGCGGATGGATCAAATGATGTGGCGTGCAAAGAGCCACGTTGATCACGTTTTTGCACGGCTTGAACAGTGGATAGAGGGTACGGATGTCATCGAGAGCTACCTCGGTATCCTTTGCCGGAAGAGCAGAGATCACAAGTGGATAGTCCATGTAGAACTCCGATGGATTTCCGAGCCAAGGACCTGCCGCGCTGCGGAATACCATAATCTTCGGCGGGCCCACCCGCTTGACAGTCGTAGATTCGTAGTATCCTTCTCCGGCATCACTGAGCAGTCTTGCCGCGCACGGCGGTTGATCTGTTTCGTAGATAGTGACCTTAAGTCCAGGACGTCTTTCGCGCAGCAGGCGTCGCAAACGCAATGCACCGGAGTTCGCAGCCCAAAGGACTATTACCTGGCCATCCTTGAGTTCCGGTATCATCTCTTCAAAGAACAGCTCATGGGCAAAGCTCGGCACGAGCAAAAAGATAAGTCCCGCATCGACGAGAGCCTCTTTAATATCTACGGTAACCTTGTGGACTTTTGCTTGGGCTGTCCTTCCGGGCTGACCCTGAATCTCCACGATGTCAATTAATTTGGTCTCGAGCGAAGGCTTGAAATGCTGGGCAAATTTCGGATGTTCGTAGAAATTCACCTTGTAGCCGGCCAGTGACAGGTCAGCCGTAGCAGAATGACCTGCGTTCCCTCCCCCAAGAATTGCAATGGGTTTTTCTAAAAATTTATTCATTTTTTATTCCTCCTTAAAAAATTGTTTAAGTCCTAATATTAGTGACTTCAGATAATCTTGTGCAAATTTAATGAGATCCGACTGGCATCCTTTCAGAAAAAGAATCCATTGGATTGATTATTAGATTGTTTATAATAGTTTAGTTTTCCAAAACACAATAGGCAAATTTTATTTTGTAAAAATTATATTACCCCCCCCTCAAAAAAAATCGCAAAGTTTATGCAAATAATTTAGAATTAAAAGTACCTGGTGCACCACTACATGAGAAAATACAACTTCAGATAAGCTCAGATAAAGAATCTTGTCTGTCTGAAGTAAGATCCTGGCCTAAAGGTGAACTTTCAGGTAGTCAAAAAGTTAAAAATACTGACCTTAATTTAGTGCGCTTTTGAAATTTAACTAACATCTTTTGCTTTTCTGCATTCTCCTACAGCCAACGACACCGGAAGACTTACATGAAGAAGTGCATGTATTCCCCCCCCCAAAATTCTCGTTAAGTCATTATTTAATTGCATATTTGTCTCCTTTGACCTGTTAAGATATTATAAAATTTTTTATACAAGATGAATCCTAAATTCGAAGGATATTACCCCAGTCGGATGGAAAAATGGACCATGGGGCATTCCAGGTGGACGACAAGCATAATAGCCAGCTTTGTAAGTACTGTGATTTTTTGGATCAAGTAAAGTACCCTGTACTATAAACACTTCTTCATTAAAATTATTATGAAATAAAACTTTGCCAGGCGGATTATCTAAATCTCTAATACTTTCTTCTAGATCAGGTAAGCTCATTAACAAGCGAGTATAAGAACCCGTATTAGGATCTTCGCTAAGTATTTTTTCATAAGATCTTCCCTCTACAATTGGTTTCCATGGTATCAATTCTGTATTAAAGAATTCAAGAGTTGGTTTAGCCATCTTAATATTCTTACTTAAATGAATCCCAAATTCCAAAGATATTGCCCCAGTCGGATGGAAGAATGGTCCGTGAGGTATTTTTTGCGGACGACAAGCATAATAGCCGGATTTGTAAGTCTTTTGAATTTTTGGATCAAGTAAAGTGCCTTGAAGTACAAATACTTCTTCATGAAAATCATCATGAAATAAAACTTTGCCAGGCGGATTCTCTAAATCCCTAATACTGGCATCTAAATCAGGCAAACTCATTAATAAGCGGGTATAAGACCCTGTTTCAGGATCCTTACTAAGTATTTTTTCATAAGATCTTCCCTCTACAATTGGTTTCCATGGTATCAATTCTGTATTAAAGAATTCAAGAGTTGGTTTAGCCATATTCTAAATCTCCCTTATTAATTATTTTTTATTTTTTTAACACTAGACTCCCACGCCTTTACAGACATAGTACTCACCTTAATAGATGGGGAGTTCCCGCTAAATTAAATATATCTTCCTGAGTTAATTCTCTTCTTCTGGGCGGAAAAGCTAAAGCAACTACATCCATAGCGGAAAATGCGGTATGAGCACTGGCAATAGGAACAAATTCTTCTGCTCCCATAGCATCGCCATATTTGATTAGACTTTTTAATGCTTCTTGCCTAAGTTCTCCTTCTTTTCCATCTAATATTCCCTGTAATTCATTGTTTAAATGCATTTTATCTCCCTTTAATAATTTAATCATCCCTTAAACCAGCTAATGGGTTCTGCCTGGTATATATGATGAATAACTCTACCGACCTTATCATCCCTTAATTCTACTTCAAAATATGAGCTATATGACAATTTTCCACTTAACGTAGGAAAGGTTCCGGAAAATACGACCAATCCATCCAAATTATTTCCTATGCGAAGTTTTACTTCTTCCAATATTGTTTCAGGTTTAAGAATTTCAACTAATTTACCTTCCTGATATAATTGTCTTTTTCCATCTTCCCTTACCCAGGAACGCATGACTAGTTCATCCCAATATTCTTTTACTTCCTCATAAATCCATACTTTGGGAGCTAAAGCATTATAATAGATTTCCTTTGCTACTACTAAATCAGTTTTCTGAATTCCCCTGTCTGTATGGTCACTTCCCACTCCCACATAAATTGTATTTTCATCAACTAAAAGGGCAAATTCTACTTCACCAGAACTTACAGTTTTAGGTAATACTTCAAATTTACTACTTGTCGTTACTCGATCGGGGGTTTTCGGCCAAAAAATAGGAAATTCATGTCCCACATTAATACCGCTTTTACGCAATTCTTCCATATGTTTTTTTACCGCCTCTGCATCCCGACCAGAACGACCAGCGTTGACTAGCTTCTGTACTTCAAATTCTAATTCCTTTTCCCCTTCTTTACTTTCAACGATTAATTTTAACATTTTAAACCATAACTCCTTTCCCTGCTCTCTTTTTATACTGACAAAACAATATTTTTTAGATGAGGCATCACTTTTCTGAACTCATGCATTTTTTCTAAATCTATTTCACCCCTGACAATACACTCAGTGGTTCCAGAGCCGGCAATAGTATTGCCCTGTGGATCAATAATAGCACTATATCCAAGATAGTCATGACCACGGTCTTGGCCCACCGCGTCACAAGAAACAAAATAACATTGATTATCAATGGCTCGGGCATGACATAAGTGTAACCAATTTTCCAATCTGTTCATCGCAAAGGCTGAAATAAATAGGAAAATTTCCACACCATTTTTAACAGCCATTTTACGAAAGAGTTCAGGAAACCGTAAATCATAGCAAATACCAAACCCCAAAACACCTAACTCAGTTTTTACGGTAGTAATCTCTCCGGGTTTGCAAAATGTTGCCTCCTGATACCCTAAATAATTTACCAAATGTATCTTGCTGTAAGTATCAACTATCTTCCCCTGGGGATTTAAAAGGACCAGGGTATTGTAGAAATTTTCTCCTCTTCTTTCTAAGATACTACCAGAAACAATATAGGAATTAACCTCTTTAGCTTTTTGAGCTATCCGAGAAATGGTTTCTCCTTCTATCGTCTCACTACATTTAAGGACTTCATCTCTGGTAATATCCTTATCAAACACACTATGCCAGCCAAAATTCCATAGCTCCGGTAAGAGAATTAAATCGGCATCTGCTGATTGGTCAATCAGTTGTTCGGCTTTCTTTATTCTTTCTTCTTTAGACAACTGATTGGAAAAACCATATTGAATAGAAGCTACTTTTATTCCCATTTATTTTTCCTCCTAATTTTATAATCGCTTGAATTGTTTAAAAAATTCTTAGTTAATGATTTAGATTTCCGGGATAGCCATATCAGGCTGATTTGGCTCGCTTTGAATTGCTTCAGGGAAATACCTGCCCATCATCTCTTTAATGATAACAGCTTGATCAGCCATCAGTTGACCATCATGAGCATTGGTAATCTGCCCATGAGCAGACACTGCTGAATTACCGCATTTTAGGTGACAGGGAGAGGCAACTCTTACTATCTCCGGTGCTTCATAAGAACGAATAAAACCACCGGAAGCAGGGGGATTATCAGTATGTAGATCCAGGGGTAAAGATGTGCCTCTTCTTAGTGCTGCTAACATAGGTAAGGATAAATCGCGAATAGGATTTATGGAATCCGCGCCTAATTGTTCTAAGACATGAAAAGCAACTGGATTACAATGACCGCAATGGGCTGAGGTTTTAAAATGTAAATTTTTGGGAAGTTTACCCGCTTTTCTCATCTCATTGATCAACCAGAGTAAGCCTTCGTCATAAATTAAGATTCCTCTAATGCCACACTCTACTGCTCTTTTTATATCTTCAACAGCCCGACAAACTTGTTCCATTCCTCTTAAACGATACCCTACTCTTACTCCTTGGGGAGTATGTACTGTTGCCCCTGTATCATAAGTAGCTCTCGGACCTACCGACATATTCAATTCACAACCAAAGTCTTTAGTAATTTTGGCATATTCTTTTACTTCTGCTAATGTATGCCTAAAAATGCCATAAGTCTCATCTACTCGGTTTATAGTTACACCTTGTCGTTTAGCATTTCTTAGCAAAGATTCCAATGCCTCTGCAGAATTTATAGTAGGTACCTCAAGTCTAAAATGAGCTCCATCCGGGAAGGTCCTTCCTGAAGTAGGTAAATCAAATAAATCTCCCCTTGGTAAGCCTAACTTCTCTAAAAAATCTCTGGTTTCTTCAAATAACATCATTTTTACTCCTTTTTAATTTTATTAGTTTGTCTTTTATAATAACTTTTTTAGCCTTTACTCTAAATTAACTCTTTAGTTATTGAAAATTTTTAAATCAGCCTTATATCCTCGCCACCCCGCTCTCTTGGCTGCCTGGGCTACTGCTTCTGATTCCCGTTCTACCACGCGGGGATCGAAGGCATCGACAATCACATTATCATCATTTAATTCATCCTCTGAGATTAAGGAAGCCAGGGCATAGGCAGCGGCCAATTTCATCTCTTCGTTTATCTGGCTGGCTCTTACTTTTAGTGCCCCTTTGAAGATGGCAGGAAAG
>Ga0307379_10012985_pt1 | contig 10822 bp, 18 predicted proteins | sample UN2MG_FD_202237 | JGI IMG/M metagenome (GOLD analysis project Ga0307379, IMG submission 202237) | Soil microbial communities from Risofladan, Vaasa, Finland - UN-2 | ecosystem: Environmental > Terrestrial > Soil > Coastal area > Acid sulfate soil | place: Finland: Risofladan, Vaasa | collected... | reverse complement strand
TTAAGATAAAGAGCGTATTGAGCCCTACTCTTGACGGCTCTGGGCAATTCACCGAAACTTTCGGCGACTTTGAGGTAGTCAATGAAGCTATCGTCAGTATGACTGACCCGGCAATACCAGACAATATTTTGGCTACCAGCCGCTCCATAGCGGGCAATGTGATTACGGTAACGGTTCTCAAGTATAACGTGCTCGGAGCTCCAACTCCCTGGGTTCCTGCTGTCACTGGCGATGTGGCAGGCTGTGTCTTTACCTTTATCGTTGACGGTGGCTAACAAAATCTTCTTCATAGAGAGAGGAGAGAGAGGAGAAGAAAATGTATGAACTGCTAACTACGCCTGCGATTGAACGTGCCCAGTGGAAAAGCCGTTTGCACGGACCCAAACCAGCGCCATCAAACCTCTACTTCACCAAAGCCTGGCCTGATGGTCACAAGTGGGCCAAGGGCAAGTATTGGGAAATCGTGGAGACTGCCCCCGTCTTCTATGAGAAGGGCTATGTCATTCCTGGTGACGACTTTATTGACCTAGACCTGTCCAACGCTACTGGTGGTGTGAAGCTGTTTCCAGAGGCAGAGGGTGTGGTCTATGAAATACTCGTTGGCCTGAAGCCAGGCAACTATCAAGTCGGCGTCTATATCCCCGGGCCAAGCGATTATCTGCTCGCCCTAGGCGATTCCCCGATGTATCCAGACCTAGCAGACCCCGAACGGAGATATCTAGGAGCGATAACCACAACTGACAGCCCCTATGACAACCCTCTACTCAAGCTGTGGGCGATTGCTGACATGCAACCCTGGATATTAAAAACCTACGTCTTACAAGGCGTGACTTTCGGTAAGCCAATTCTAGGCTTCAGGGTAGCCAAGCACCGTCTGGTGGAGATAGAGAAGCCAGAGGTCTTCACTTCCATTAAATATTTCACCGAAATCAAAGGGACATGGTAAGGGGGTAGAAAATGGCAACGGCAAATGTAACAGCAGATACGACAGCGCAGGCACTCTTTACCACACCCAAGGTCAAAAAGGGAAAGCTGTCTTCACTCAAGATAGACAATCAGTCAGGTGCTCCTAGGACAGTTCGCCTCCAGGATATATTCACCCCAGATCCTTCAAACGGGACTCCATCACCAGTATTGACAACGGAAGAGAGACTACAGGTCACTGTGGCAGCAGGGGTTACCTACTCGCTTTCCGAAGAAGACCTGAAGGATGCCGAAATGCTCGGGGACGCTAAGGCGATTGCCGACGGAATAGCAGCGGCTTGTGTGATAATTGTCGGTTATCATTTTGAGTAAAGGGGGCTTTGATGGTCAGAGAGCCAGGAATTTATCCGCCTCCCACACCTACAACCCCGTCATTGGCTCCGTGGGACGCAGTTCAAGAGCTGTGTAACAAGCTTGACAGGCTCATAGCAATCATGGAGGTGTGGACAGGTCTGCCACCCGCCGAGCCTGGTGCGCCTCCTGGGATGCCAGGGTGGGAGCCGATAATAGCTAAATTAGAGCAAATCCGCGCTGCCATAGCGGCATTGGAGGTCACGGTAACCACCCCTTGGGTAGGCAAGCCAGCAGAGGAAATATATAGGCGGGCAATCAGAACCACTGGCACCTTTTACTGTGACAAAATGCTCAACTGGATTGAGGGCAAGAGGCTACTCCTTATGGTGATTTCAACATTAGACCAGGCAGTCCAGATACAAGCTATGGGCAATATCAGTCTTGCTAAAGAGGGAAGTGTCGACATAAACGCAGCCTTACCGTGTGCTGCCCGCGGTAAGATTAGTATAGGCTTTGCCTGGGACGACTGGCATCCCTATATAGGGTGCAAAATAATAGTTGCAGCTTCGCCTACTACCGGTGACCTCCAGATACAGGCTGTGGTGCAGGAATAATTGCTAGCCGAGCCTGGGAAGCTAAATTGATGTAGATGGTAGCCCCTGGCGGCCTCTAGTGCCACAGGGGCTATTCTTTAGGAGGGATGGGTGAATAAGAAAGAGTGTAAGCTGTGGCACAAAGCTTGCGTTGGCGTCAGAACTCCACGAGAGTCGTGGGCGCTCCTACACGCAACCTGTGAGACTCCCCCAAACTATGAGCAGTTCAGAGAGTTCGTGGACGAGTTGAAGAGTAGGGGCGAGATTGACGAGACGGACTATCAGCGGATGCTTGACGGCATGGGGGTTTTCACCTTGGAGGGAGAAGGATGAGGAATGAGGGGCTCTGGTATTCGGTAACCGTCAGAGACCGCCACGGCAAGGTCGTCTCCCGTGAACGGCGGAAGTCCCGCAGTATGCTCGGGAACTGGTATCGGCTTCTTTACGCTCAGATGTCGTTTCTATCCTGTTCGTTGGTTGGCACCAATGGCATGGACCGGGGTGCCACTTGGAACCAGGATAACTGGAAATTCCAGGCTTCCGCTAACGAGGACTACATAGGTATCGTTGTAGGCACGGGAACCACGGCAGTTACCATTGACGACTATAAGCTCAATACCCAGATTATGCACGGCACAGGCTCAGGGCAGTTGAGGCATCTTATCTGCACCCCTGGCACACCCTCCGTTGCCGGTTCAAATTGCGACTTTCTGACATCTCGGGTCTTTTTGAATAACAGTGGCGGCTCTATCACGATGCGGGAGTCTGGCATCTATTCTAGGTGTAAAGGGCCGACCTACTACAGTTACGCTTGTATAGTTCGGGATGTCTTTGGCACTCCCCAGGCTGTTCCTGATGGTGGAAGCATTACCATAGACTACACATTGAGGGTAACCGCATGACAAAAGGACAGGAGAGGAAAAAACAGCCCAAAAAAGCATTGAAGAAAACAGGCCGAGTACTGAAGCCCGAGTTGTCCTATAAGGTTGAGGTAACCGATAAAGACGGGCGGGTGATTCAGCGTGAGGAAGGACCATCTCGCAGCTATGTCCGACAATGGAACGAGATATTTCAACTTCAGGCAGGCGCCGTTGCTAGCGGTGGCGTAGTTAAGGATACAAGTGGGGCAACTCAAACTGGCGCTTACCGCTCAAGTCGCAGTTTTCATTGTGATGCTGGCATTGGCTATGATAGAACTGGCCTCCGTGTTGGTAAGGACTCAACCCCAGTTTCAATTTCGGACTACGCTCTCGGTAGTCCTCTTGCCGAGGGCGCTAGCATCGACCAGGTTGAGCACCAGCTTACATATTTTACTGGCCCATTGGTCGTGGGCTCTACCCTGTCCTTCACCATACAGCGAAGTATGGTTAATCACAGTGGAACCCCTATCAGTGGCGTCCAGGAAATTGGCGCCTACATCGAGTTCACAGCAGCCATGTATGGGCGAGTTGCTCTGGGCTTTAGAGATGTCTTAGGTAGCCCCTTTAGTATCCCAGATGGTGGAGCAATCACGGTAACCTATACGCTGAAGGTGACAGCATAATGAAAAGGACGCTCTGGTATTCGGTAACCGTCAGAGACCGCCACGGCAAGGTCATCTCCCGTGAACGGCGAAGGTCCCGCAGTATGCTCGGGAACTGGTATCGGATTCTTTACGGCATGATGATTACCGGGTGCTGTTCAATGGTTCATACCAGTGGGAATAGCTGGGGCACCTGTTACCTCCAAGACAACTGGGATTTCAGGGGTGACGCCGATGTGGACTACAAAAGCATCGTTATAGGCACGGGAACCACGGCAGTTACCATTGACGACTACAAGCTCGACACTCAGATTATGCAGGGCACAGGCTCAGGTCAGATGAGGCATCTTGCCTCAACCCCAGGCTGGCCCTCCGTTGTTGGTTCAGATTGCTCCTTTCTCACATCTCGGGTCTTTTTGAATAATAGCGGTGGCTCCATCACGGTTCGGGAGTCAGGCATCTACTGTAGGTGTAAAGGGCCGACCTACTACGGTTACGCTTGTATAGTTCGGGATGTCTTTGGGACACCCCAGGCTGTTCCTGATGGTGGAAGCATTACCATAGACTACACATTGGGGATAACGGCATGACGAAACAGACGGAGAGAAAACAACAGCCCAGAAAAGCACCAAAGAAAGTAGGCCGGTTGCTGAAGCCTCAGCTATCCTACAAGGTTGAGGTAACTGATAAAGATGGTCGGGTGATAGCCCGTGAGGAAGGGCCATCTCGAAGCTATGTTCGTCAATGGAATGAGCTATTTCACGTTCAAGCAGCCTGGGTTTACTTAGGTGGTGGTGGCACGGTTAAGGATACATCTGGGTCAACCTGCACTGATGCCCGGGTGTCAAGCGTTACTTTCAAATCTAATGCTGGCATCGGTGAGACGAACTACGGCCTCCGTGTCGGTAAGGACTCAACCCCAGTTTCAATTAACGACTATGCTCTTGGCAATCCCATTGCTGAAGGCACTGGGATTGACCAGCTTGAGCATCAGCTTACTTATTTTACCGGACCATCGGTCGTGGGCTCCACTCTCTCCTTTACCATGCAGCGAAGTATGGTTAATCACAGTGGCTCCACTATCAGTGGCATCCAGGAAATTGGCAACTACATGATGTTTTCATGCGGTATGTATACCAGATTTGCCCTGGGCTTCCGGGATGTCTTAGGTAGCCCCTTTAGCATCCCCGATGGTGGCGCCATTACGGTAACCTATACCCTCAAGGTGACAGCATAATGAAAAAGACCCTATGGTATGAAGTAATTGTCAGGGACCGCCACGGGAAGGTTATTTCCCGTGAGCGAAGAAAGTCCCATAGCTTTTTAAAGCAGTGGAACCAGTTTATCTGGTATTTCCACTGTTTAGGGACTATCTACCCGAAAATTACGACTGGCTCAGCGACAAAGCTGGACTCGCATGATAATAATTTCAGGATGAACGCGGGTGAAGGAGATGCCTCGCTTGGTATCGTGATAGGGACTGACAACACGCCGGTTGCTATTGACGATTATGCGATGGGGGCTCAGATTGCGGAGGGCTACGGAAGTGGACAGATGCACCATCTGGCAAATTCTATCGCTTCGTCCGTGGTTTCTCCTCCCAATTGCGGCTACCTTATCTCACGCATCATTGTGAATAATAGCGGCGGGTTGATTACGGTCAGAGAGTCGGGACTTTATCATCAGCACTCTTATCGCTATGGACCGGTCGCATATCAATTCTACTTCTATTCCTCGTGCGGTGTTCGTGATGTCTTTACAACGCCTCAAGATGTGCCCGATGGCGGCTCAATTACGGTGAATTATACACTCCAGGTGACGGCATGAAAGAAAATATGACACTTCAAGAGTCCCTCTTCTATGAGGTCGTGGTGCGGGACAAGCGTGGCAAGGTTTTAGAACGAATAGCGGCACCCTCTCGAAGCTATGTAAGCGCCTGGAATCAGCTTCTCAATGTGCTAAATGCCCATACCGGGAAATATATCACCGATGTTGGTGGGGCAAGCCGATACATCTCATACAGCAGTAGCGTTTTGAGAGCCAATGCCGGGGCGGGAGACATTAGCTATGGAATCCGTATCGGCAAAGGCACGACCCCTGTTTCGATTAATGACTATGCTTTGGAAAATCCTTGCGGCGAAGGGACAGGAGTTGACCAATTCCTGCATCAAGCAATGGCAGCCGGTAGCCCTAGTGTAGTCGGGGCTGATTGCTCGTTTTGGCATCGGAGAGTCATGGTGAACAACAGCGGGTCAACGATTTCAGGCATTCAGGAGATTGGCTGTTACGTGATGATGAAATACTCTCCGCAATACATTGGGCTCGGCTACCGTGACGTGCTACCTGGCTCCGTTTCAATCCCAGATGGGGGCTCTATCACAGTAACCTATACGCTAAAGGTGACAGCATAATGAAGAGGGAACTTTGGTACAAAGTAACGGTTCGGGACCGTGATGGGAAGATTATCTCCCGTGAGGAAAGGAAGTCCCATAGCTTCCTCAGACTGTGGAATCAGCTCGTGTGTTGTCAGATGACCCCGTGGGATAGTTTTGGCTTCGAGGGGACTACGAATATCAACGGGGCTTACTGGTGTCAGGGAATAGGCACTCATGGCTATAATTTCAGAATGAACGGAGGTGCGAACATTGACAATTATGGGATTGTCATAGGAACGGATGGCACCGCAGTTACCATTTCAGACTATGCTATGGGAAGCCAGATTCACCAGGGTACAGGTCCCGGGCAGATGGACCATCTAGCTACCTTAATCGCTGCGTCCGTTGTTTCTGACCCCGACTGCGACTTTCTCCTCTCACGGTCGTTTGCCAATAATAGTGGTGGTTCTATCACGGTTAGGGAGTCTGGAATTTATGTGTGGTTGGAACGTTGTGTAAGTCCTTTTACCTGGTATGACTATGGTTGTGTAGTGCGGGATGTTTTTGCCTCCCCCCAGGATGTGCCAGACGGCGGTGGTATTACCATCAATTATACATTGAGGGTAACCGAGTGAAGACCATAAACGAACAGCTAGAAGAGTCGCTACTCTATGAAGTGGTAGTAACCGATAAAAAGGGGCGAGTGATAGCTCGTGAGGCAGGTCCTTCTCACAGCTTTACTGAACTTTGGAATAAAGTTATCAATGCTCATGCCAGAATGGGCACTAATACCATCAAGGATACGGGTGGCACTAACAGGACTGTTGGGCAGTCTTCTGCTAATCTGAGGGCCAACGCAGGGATTGGCAATGTGAATTACGGTATCAGGGTCGGGAAGGACTCTACCCCTGTTGACATCTCAGACTACGCTCTTGGGAATCCCATTGCGGAGGGCACCGGGTCGGGTCAGCTCTCCCACCAGGAAATGCAGTTCAGTCTAACTTCAATTGTCGGCTCGGATTCCTCCTTCAAACTTTGGCGTGTCATGTTCAACTACACTGGGAGCACCGTCAGTGGAATTAGAGAGATCGGCTGCTACGTCATTATGGGCAGTTGGTATGGGCTAGCCTTCCGTGATGTGCTAGTTGGCGCCGCTTCCATTCCATTCGGTGGAGCCATGACCGTAACCTATACGATAAAGGTGACAGCATAATGCTAACAGTTAGTTTCACTCATACTGAAATCAATCCCAGCCACTCTGAAGGTTCGGGTGGCGGAACGAGGTCACATACCGTCACCGAACAAAATCCCAGCCCGGCCGTAGGCTCTGGTGGAGGTCGGAGGACATTCGTTGAAACTGAGCTCACACCGACCCATATCGAAGGTGCCGGTGGGGGACGAAGAGTATTCCTGTTAGTAGAAATTTCCCCGCTTCTTCCTATTCCCCAGGTGACTACTGACCCAGCCAGCGACATAGGAACTGCTAACGCTACCCTCCACGGCACCCTAGATGATGATGGAGGATTCCCCTGTCACTGTGGCTTTGAGTGGGGGTTGACTGTGGCTTATGGTAACACTACTCCGACCGAGAGCAAGACGACAGGCGAGAGCTTCTCTCAAGTGATAGGTGGACTTCTACCTGGAACGGTCTACCACTTCAGGGCTGTCGCTACAAATATCTTTGGGACAAGCTACGGAGCTGATAGGGAATTCAAGACACTGCCACTATTTGAGGGCGAAATGAGAGCCCACGCCCTGTCCAGGGAGGAGCTGTAATTGGCATAATGCTGAGGGAGGGATGATAAAATGGTAAACAAAGGACACGCCCTGTCAAGAGATGAGTTAATTAGAGTGCTCACTGCCTACACGGGCATTACCACCGCTGATGGTGCCCTCGACGGCACAACTCTAATTGATAGCACCCTCATTGGAAGAAACGACTTCGTCACCGAGAAAGTCATCCTCATTATGGGTGGTGACTGTAAGGACGAGGATAAGGGAGCAGTATCCTTTAACAGCGGGGATGGCAGCATCACCCTCCAAGGGACTGGCTTCAGTGCCCAAATAAAGAAAGGGACTATCTATAGAATCCTCAATATCTCCAGCGTCGAGATTGATGTTGCCGCTATAAATTCCAAGATAGGGACTAACACCGACCCGTCAGGCACTACTACCCTCTTTGCCAGGTTGAGGCAGATAGTAGATGACTATCTGGCTAGCGCATCAACTGGGATGGCGGCCATTAAAGCGGTTGTAGACGCTTTAGAGGGTAAGTTGGATGATGGCAGTCATGGGCTTGCCGCCCTTAAATTACTGATAGACTCTGTCGAACTTAAACTGGATGACGGGGTTCATGGCCTGGCTGCCCTGAAAGCCTTGATAGATGCTATCGAAGGGAAGTTAGACAACCCCGTCTTTGGTCTCATTAACATCAAGACTGAAATCGAAGCAATAGAGCTGAAGCTAGATGACCCCATACATGGGCTGATTAACATTAAGTCTGAGATTGAGGCTATAGAAACGAAGCTCGATGACCCGGTTCACGGTCTGGCAAAGATTAAGACCGAAATCGAGGCGATAGAAGCCAAGCTAGATGACCCAGTCTTTGGTCTAGCTAACATTAAGTCTGAAATTCAGGCGATAGAAACTAAACTTGATGATGGGACATACGGCTTATCAGCACTCAAGCTTTTAATAGACGCCATAGAGGGCAAACTCGACAATGGGACCTACGGACTCTCGGCAATCAAGACCCTTATAGATGCCGTTGAGGGTAAGCTGGATGACGGGACCTACGGACTTTCGGCGCTAAAGGCACTCATTGACGCCATCGAAGCTAAACTAGACAGCGGAACCTCTGGTCTGGATGCACTTAAAGCTTTGATTGATGACCTTGAGACGAAGCTAGATAGAATTAGGGGTGAGAGTCCAGCGACAGGCTCCGTTATTGGTAACTGGCAGTCAGGAACAGCGACTAGCGGTGAGACTGGTGCCGACCTGGTAACCCTCGGCGCCAATGACACCAAGTATAAGCTTCATTCCTTGATAGTGAGCATACACAACCTTGCAGCAGGAGCGTTGATAAAGATTAAGTTGTTTCAACAGGTAAACGGCACCGAGCGGAAGGTCTATGAGGAGCAATTTCAAAAAGGCACCGACCCTAACGGCTGTTGGGTTGTGAACGGCACCGTAGGTATCCACGAGGCACTGAGAGTAGAGATTCAGAGTAATAGGGCTGCCGATAACGGTCTGGCAATAGACTACGATTATATGCTGGAGGCGATGTAATGAGTCTTTTAACTAGAGTGGTTCCAAAATACATTCCCCCCGTTTCTTCTTTCTGGGCAGTGTTGGAAGCTGTCAACATAGCAGCGCTAAAGCCAGCCACGGTAAGAAGAACCTGGGTAGGTACAGATTATACCTTTGATTGCTATGTCAGCCAGTACGTCAAGGACGAATATCAGGCAGGAAATATCGTAATTGGCGACTATGTTCTTGTTGAAGTTCTAGACTGGGACCCGGATAAAATGGGAGTCATTGCCAAAGTATACAAAACTTGGTAGCTGGCAGGATGATATATAAGGAATAGGAGGGAACTTTGATGCTTACTGAAGGAGAGCTAAAAGCGGCAGATGAGGAATTACAGCGTGTTCAAGAAGCAGTAAAGAAGATGATGAAAGATAAAAGATTGACTGTAATCCCCTACCCCTGCCCGGTGGAGACTGACGATATGAGTATCTTTGGTCTTGATATGGAGAACACCAAAGGCACCTATATACTCAAAGAGGATGGAGCGGTATTACAAGTAACTACTGGATATGAGCCTGAGGAAGGATGATATAAAGGGAGGTAAGGCCGGACGACTGGCCGTTTACAACAATGGGCAAAAAAGACGAAGAGGTAAAGAGGCCGAGGACGCTAGACTCACCAATACAGTTTATGGGGCACCACATTAAAGAGGCAATCTTCCATCCCACGAAACGGATAAAGTATATTTACTGCCCTGATTGTAAGATGCGCCTTCCCGCCAACGCTGGGGAGTGCCCGAAATGCGGCGCACAGGTAGGCCATAGTGCTCAGGTTAGAGAGGAATCACCTGTTCCCTGGTGGGGGGCTGTCCTCTGTATCATCATTGGCATTAGTGCCTGGATTGCTAGTGCTTGCTGGGAAGTCTCCGGACTAGATGAGGCAGCCCGGGCTTTGGTCTACATTCCTCTAGGGTCTCTCTTCGGCATGTCGCTCAAGAGAGATTAAGTCCTCGGATAATGTGCCTCTCCAACTCTCCTCAAGCAAGCTGCTATCGGTTACAAAGTCCCCAGGTAGAGGAGGAGTGCAATAGGGAAGAAGTATATCAACCAGCTTGGCCCTGTGGAAGATTTCATAGACAGCTTCCGAGCAAATCTGCCGAGCGTCCCGGTGCCAGGAGAGTGGCATTGGCAAGCGCAGCTTCTCAAAGATAATCCTAGGGAGCACAAATCTGATAATACACAGGTAGTCGTAGTAGCTCTGGGGGTGGCTAGCCAGTTTAACTGCCTCCTCCAGAACACGGGGAATCCGCTTCCTGTCATGCTCCGACTTCAATCGCATAACCACAACCTCTTGACCATATCTCTCCGAAAGAGAGCGGAGACAAACACCACGACCATACGACTCAAAGAGCATTGGGAACCTAAGTATTCGGGGCTGTCTCCGATTGACAATTAGCCCAAGCTTGCCCATATACATAAAGATGTGTTCATAGGGACCAGCAAGCCACCTCTTCACCTTTGAGAAGAGGTCATTACGGTTGTTGATATTGACGAGAATATCCCCAGGTTCAAGCTTAAAGTTACTCATATTTAGGTCGCCTCCCCCTCCGGCTATACGGATTCCTAGCTACTTTACTAACTTTAGCACCTCGCCGCCCCGCTTTCTTAAAATACTGACCCTCTCTCACAAGCAACTCCCCAAAGTCTCTTACCTCGGGACAGTCCCTACAGCGGCCAACATTACTAGAATTTATTATCCAGTGATGAGTGCAATTACTCTTTACCATGTCGCCTAGTTCCTGAATA
>Ga0307379_10012980_pt1 | contig 10826 bp, 9 predicted proteins | sample UN2MG_FD_202237 | JGI IMG/M metagenome (GOLD analysis project Ga0307379, IMG submission 202237) | Soil microbial communities from Risofladan, Vaasa, Finland - UN-2 | ecosystem: Environmental > Terrestrial > Soil > Coastal area > Acid sulfate soil | place: Finland: Risofladan, Vaasa | collected... | reverse complement strand
ACATCGAGATCCAGGTTCTCGCTGACTCGGCCGGCCACACGATCCACCTCGGCGAGCGGGAATGCTCGATTCAGCGGCGTCACCAGAAGCTCATCGAAGAAGCGCCATCTCCGGTGATCGATTCGGAGACACGGGCTCGAATGGGAGACCTCGCGGTGGCCGCTGCCCGGGCGGTCGGTTATGTCGGCGCCGGTACGGTCGAGTTCATGTACGAAGACGGCGAGTTCTTCTTCCTCGAGATGAATACCCGGATTCAGGTCGAGCACCCGGTTACCGAACTGGTTACCGGCGTCGACCTGGTTGGCTGGCAGATTCGAATCGCAGCCGGAGACGAACTCGACTTGGAGGTGGACCCGGGCTGGCCCACCGGTCACTCGATCGAATGCAGGATCAGCGGAGAGGATCCGTTCCAGGGATTCTACCCCTCCACCGGTCGCGTGGAGTCTCTCGATGTACCGACCGGGCCTGGCGTGCGGTGGGACGGGGGGATCGCCAGGGGATTCGAGGTCGGACTGCACTACGACCCGCTGCTCGCGAAGCTCATCGTCCACGCACCGACCCGCGGACAGGCGATCGTCCGGATGCGGCGTGCTCTGCGAGAGCTCCAGATCGAGGGCATACGGACGACACAGCCATTCCATCTGGCCGTGATGGACGAGCCTGACTTCCAGCAAGGCCGGATGTCGATTCGCTACATCGAGGACCACCCGGACCTGTTGAACGACGGCGCAGCCGACTGGCAAGTCCGCGCGGCGACTGCGGCGGCAGTGTTGCTCGAAGAAGAGCGGCGCCGGACCGGGGCTTCTCCGGGCCGGCCCGCGGTCCAGGGCGATTCCAGTTCCACTTCGGTCGAGCGGACGGCATGGCAGAGGGCATTCGACCCGCGATGACGGACTCGGAGAACGCGGCTCATAAGAGTCCCGGTACCATCATCGAACTCCGGATCGACTCCCTGGCGACCGGCGGAGAAGGGGTGGGACGGGAAGCCGATGGGCGAGTCGTATTCGTTCCCCGCACGGCTCCCGGTGATCTCGTCCTGGCCCGGCTGGTGGTGTCGCGAAAGCGCTGGGCAAGGGGCGAAAGCGTCGAGCTGCTCACACCGGGACCTGGCCGGCGGCAGGCTCCATGTCCAGTCTACGACCGGTGTGGCGGCTGTGCGCTGCAGCACATGGAAATCGAGGCACAGCGCGCTTCGAAACGGCAGATCGTGTCCGACACGCTGCACAGAATCGGCGGGGTGGAACTGGATGTGCCGGAGCTGGAATTCGCGGGCCCCGAGCTGGGTTACCGGAACCGGATCACGGTGACCCTGCGACGAACGACGGAAGGAGTCGTTGCGGGCCTCAGGGCGCACGACGACCCGGACGAGGTAGTGGACCTGGTCGACTGCCTGCTGGCAGAGGAGCCGGTCCGGCAGGCACTGCGTGAGCTGCGTGCAGGGTGGGGGAGTGAGGCCTGCCTGCTTCCTGCAGGAAGAGAACTCCGGATCACGATACGGGCGGGTACGGGAGGCGATGTCGCTCTGTTGGTCCAGGGCGGGGATCCGGACCGACCAGGTGATCCCGAATCAATCGCGCAGTCGATATCAGGCCTGGCGTCCTTCGTATGGATCGACTCGCAGGGATTGCGTACCAATCTGGCTGGATCCGAACGATTCCGGGACTACTGGCAGGGGACGTGGTTCGGTCTCGGACCCGAGTCTTTCCTGCAGGTGAACCGAAGTGTGTCGGATGAGATGGACCGGTTCCTCGACCACTGCGTGGGGCCGAGAAGCGGCCTTCGAATCGCCGACCTGTACTCCGGGGCGGGTGCGCGGGCCCTGCGCTGGGCCCGTGAAGGCGCCAGCGTGACGGCGGTGGAGTCGGATGCGGAGGCCTGCGCCGCGGCGAGCCTGGCTGCTTCTGAGTCGGGACTCGATGTCCGGGTTGTCCACGCCCCGGTCGAGTCGGCGAGTGAGAGCTACGTGGATTCGGAAGTCGTGGTGGTGAACCCGCCACGAGCCGGACTCGCGGCCAGCGTCGCGGAGGCGCTGGTGCATTCGGGCCCGCTGCGGCGAATGGCATACGTCAGCTGCGATCCGGCGAAACTGGCTCGGGACCTGGCGCGGCTGTCTGCTGCCTGGAAGCCGGTGGAGGTGAGGGCGTTCGACGCCTTCCCGCAGACGGCGCACGTGGAGACGGTGGTCTGGCTGGAACGTGTCGATGCGAATTCGCCTCATGAAGCGGAGATGCAGTGAGGTACTTCGTCACCGTAGAGGATCGCGAGTACTCGGTTGAGATCGATGGGGCAGCGATGAGCGTCGATGGGGTTCCCGTCGCCGCGGAATTGGCCAGTCTCCCCGGGACGGATCGTCGACACCTCCGAATGGACGACCGGTCCGTATCGCTATTCGGGCGGCTCCAACCGGATGGCTGGCTCGTCGAGCTGGAAGGGCGCGGCTTCGTGGTACGCGTGGAGGATGAACGTGCTCGTCACATTCGTGACCTCGCCTCTGCTGCCGCACCGCTGGAGACACACCGGGAGGTACGCGCGCCGATGCCGGGCCTGATCGTCAAGGTGGAGGTAGAGGTCGGCCAGGAGGTAGAACAGGGGGACGGGCTCATCGTGATGGAGGCGATGAAGATGGAGAACGAGTTGCGGGCCGATTCAAGTGCGACGGTCAGGGAGGTCAGGGTCGAACCCGGCCAGACCGTAAACCGCGACGACCTGCTCGTCGTTCTCGAATAGTGGAAGAGGCACAGATGGACTCGCCTGATCGAGAGCAGCGCTTTCGGACGCCGTCGGACATCGAGGTCCGGGCGGTCTACGGACCGACCGGTGCGGAGCCGGACCCGGTAGAGAACCTCGGCGACCCCGGGGCATTTCCGTTCACCCGGGGAGTGTACGCGGACATGTACCGCGGCAGGCCCTGGACGATGCGTCAGTATGCCGGATTCGGAACCGCAGTCGAGACGAACAAGCGATTTCGATTCCTGCTGGATCAGGGCCAGACGGGACTCTCGGTCGCGTTCGACCTTCCCACGCAGATGGGGCTCGACTCTGACGATCCTCTTTCAGAAGGGGAAGTCGGACGCGTCGGAGTCGCGATTGACACGCTGGATGACATGGAGCTCCTGTTCGACCGGATTCCGCTCGATCGCGTCAGCACGTCGATGACGATCAACGCTACGGCGGCCGTTCTCCTTGGTCTGTACGTCGCGGTGGCGGACGGTCGCGGGATTCCGCGCGATCGGCTGAGCGGAACCGTCCAGAACGACATCCTCAAGGAGTTCGTCGCCCGGGGAACGTACATCTATCCGGTCGAGTCCAGCCTCAGACTCGTGACGGATATTTTCGACTTTTGCTCCAGGGATCTACCGCGCTGGAACAGCATCTCCATCAGCGGCTACCATATGCGCGAAGCCGGATCCACGGCTGTTCAGGAGATCGCGTTTACGCTGGGGAATGCCCGTGAATACGTTCGACGAGCGCTGGACCGCGGGCTGGAGCTCGAACAGTTCGCTCCGCGGCTGAGTTTCTTCTTTGCCGCTCACAACGACCTGTTCGAAGAAGTCGCGAAATTCCGTGCGGCGCGCCGACTCTGGGCACGTATGATGAGGGAGGAGTTCGGGGCGTCGGATCGGAGCGCTCGTCTGAGATTCCATACGCAGACCGGCGGATCCACCCTGACGGCGCAGCAGCCGCTGAACAACGTCGTGCGCGTGGCGATTCAGGCCCTGTCTGCCGTACTCGGAGGGACGCAATCGCTTCATACGAACGGATACGACGAGGCGCTGGCCCTGCCGGGCGCTGATGCGGCGCGGCTGGCTCTCCGGACTCAGCAGGTCGTCGCCGAGGAGTCCGGTGTGGCTTCGACCGTCGATCCTCTGGCGGGATCGTGGTACGTGGAATGGCTGACCGATGAGCTGGAGCGCCGCGCCGTACGATACCTCGAGCAACTCGACGACCTGGGGGGTGCTGCAGCGGCGATCCCGTTCATGAGCGATGAAATCCATCAGGCCGCGTACCGCTGGCAACTCGAGCTGGAGAGCCGGGAACGGCGGGTAGTCGGCGTCAACTGCTATGAAGAGGATGTGACTCCGCTGGATCTCCCGCAGCCGGACTTCGGAGCCCTCGGGCGCGAACAGAAGGAACGTCTGGCGGGTGTGCGTGCGGCTCGCGATGATGCCGTGGTGCAGACTGCGCTCGCGGAGTTGAGGCGGACTGCCGTCGACGGAGGAAACCTGGTTCCGTCGATCATCGACGCGGTGAAGGTACGCGGCACGCTGGGAGAGATCAGTGCCGTGCTGAAGGAGTTGTGGGGCCCGTATCACAGTGCGTGATCGTAGAAGCTGGTTCGCAGGAGCACGGGAAGAGGATACTGATGCCGACATATGAATACAAATGCAAGAGTTGTGAGATTGAGTTCGAGCGATTTCAGAGAATCAGCGACGATCCCATCACCGAATGTCCGGAATGCGGAGGTGAAGTGCAGCGGCTGATTTCGACCGGGGGCGGCCTCGTGTTCAAGGGGCCGGGGTTCTACGCGACCGACTACGGTAGTGGCAGCTCGGGAAGAAGCGGGTCGGACAGACAGGCCGCGAAGGAAGCCGCGACGGAAGCCGCGAAGGACTCCTCGAAGGAAGCATCCGGCGGCAAGGGCGGGAGTGCCTCGGCCGGTAAGGACGGTTCGGATGCCGGAAGCTGACTTCGGCGTCCCGGCGCCTGCCTCGCTCAAGGAAGCGTTGCAGGCGGCGGTGCTCGAACTTGGTGCTCCTTCGACGTTCGCGCCGCTGCTGGACCGACCGGGTGATCCCGCGCACGGGGATCTCACGACGAACGCGGCGCTCGTATTGGCGAGCACCTTGAAGCGGCCACCCCGTGAGATCGCGACAGACATTGCGGCCCGCCTGTCTGGTTCGATCCCTGGCGTATCCTCTGTGGAGGTTGCGGGTCCCGGATTCCTCAATTTCCGCCTCGAAGATCGACTGGTGTGGTCCGAACTGGCCCGGGTAGCGCCGGCGGAACTGTCCTGGGGACGCTCCGAATCCGACCGTCACGAACGCGTCAACGTCGAGTTCGTGTCGGCGAATCCGACGGGCCCGCTGCACGTGGCTCACGGAAGGGGGGCGGCGATCGGAGATGCCGTCGCCTCGCTGCTGGAGTGGACCGGCCACTCCGTGGAACGGGAGTTCTACGTGAACGATGCCGGGCGTCAGATCGAACTGCTGGGGATGTCGATCGACGCACGACTCCGGCAGGCGGCGGGCGAGCAAGTCGATGTTCCCGAGGGAGGTTACCAGGGAGCCTATGTGGCCGAGCTCGCGGAGAGGCTGGAAGAGAATCACGCCCTCGATGAGCTGTCGGAGGTCACCGAAGCGGAGAGGATTCTGGAGCTGTCGCGGCGGGCCAGTGACGCCCTGCGGGAAGACCAGGCGGCTGACCTGGAGAAGTTCGGTGTCCGGTTCGATCGCTGGTTTGCCGAGAGCCGGCTGTTCGGCGGAGGTGAAGTTCTGGCCCTCCTGACCCGCCTCGAGTCCGGGGACAATGCCTATCGTGACGAAGGGGCGCTATGGCTCCGGACGACTGAGTATGGAGACGAGAAGGACCGCGTATTAGTGAAGGGAGACGGTTCGCATACATATTTCGTTTCAGACATTGCCTACCACCTCGATAAGAAGGCGCGGGGCTTCGATCGCGCGATCGACGTCTGGGGGGCGGATCATCATGGTCACGTTCTCAGGATGCATGCCGCGCTCGAGGCCAGCGGTATCGATCCCGAATTCCTCGAAGTGATCATCATCCAGCTCGTCACCGTCATGCGAGGCGGCGAACAGGTGAGGATGAGCAAGCGGGCGGGGACATTCGTCTCGCTCCGCGACCTGTATGAGGAGACGGGTCCGGACGTAGCCCGGTACTTTTTCCTCATGCGACGGGCCGAGGTCCCGATGATGTTCGACCTGGACCTGGCGCTCGACACATCCGAGAAGAACCCGGTCTTCAAGGTCCAGTATGCGCATGCCCGGATGTGCAGGATCTTCGAACGGGCAGGAGTGGACCCCGCATTGCTGTCGCTCACGGAGGGCGGATTCTCGACGCTCCTTCTCCCGTCCGAGCGGGAGGTGGCCAAGACCGTTCTCCGGTTTCCGGAAATCGTGGCCGCCGCCGCCGGGGCGCGCGCTCCCTACCAGGTCTGCAGCTACCTCGAGGAACTCGCCGGAGTGGTGAACGCCTGGTACCACGAGGGGAATATTGACTCCGATCGCCGCGTGCTGGCGACGGGCCCCGCGCGTGAGGCGCGCCTGGGCCTGGCCAATGCGGTGAGAATTACTCTTCGGCAGGGTCTGACACTGCTCGGGCTGACTGCCCCGGAGCGTATGATTCGCGAGGAGGAGTCAACGTGAGCGGGAACTCCGAGCGGGGCCGTGATCAGGGACCGATTACATATCGCGATGCCGGTGTCGATCTGCGGGCGGCAGAAAGCCTGACCGGGCGCCTGGCCGACCTCGTGAACAGTACCCGCACGGCTTCCTCCGGGGGGGCGTTCGGCTCGTTCGGTGGGAGGTTCCATCTCCCCGCCGCTTCGGAACTCGTGGCCAGCGCTGACGGAGTCGGGACGAAAGTGCTCGTAGCAGCCCGCACCGGGGTGCACGACACGGTTGGCGAGGATCTCGTGAATCACTGCGTCAACGACATCCTCGCCGAGGGAGCCGAGCCTCTGTTCTTTCTCGACTATTTCGCGTGCGGCCAACTGGATTCAGACGTCGCCTATCAGGTGATCGAAGGCGTGGCCCGGGGGTGCCGGGCGAACCGGTGTGCGCTGCTCGGGGGAGAGACGGCGGAGATGCCGGGTGTATATGATCCCGGCCATTACGACCTGGCCGGATTCATCGTCGGCCGACGGGTATTCGATATCCCGGGGCGTTCAGGAGTTCGTCCGGGTGATCGTCTTGTCGCGTTGCCGTCATCCGGTCTACACACGAATGGCTACAGTCTTGCCAGAATGGTGTTGTTCGAGCGCCTGGGGCTCGGGCCGGAGGATCCGTACCCTCAACTCGCGGGCGAGACGGTGGGGCAGGCCCTGCTGAGAGTCCACAAGTCCTACCTGGAGCCCCTGCGCGTGGTTCTGGAAGCGGGTGCCGTCCGGGCTCTGGCTCATATCACAGGCGGAGGTATTCCCGGAAACCTGTCCCGGGTTCTGCCGACGGACTCCGACGCGGTAGTCCATCTCGATTCCTGGATCCCGCCTCCGCTGTTCCGCGTACTCGCCGCTGAGAGTGGATTGTCCGATTCCGACCTGTACGAAACGCTGAACATGGGAATCGGGATGATCGTCGTGGTACCGGAGGACGGGCTGGACCAGGTTCTGACGGACACGGGTGTCCGCGCGGCGGGTGGTTTCGCCTGCGGTGAGATCACGGTCGGAGACGGGTCCGTACTGCTGTCGCGAGCGGAATGAGCCTCACCGACCTTCAAGACTCCGAGTGGATGCGCCGGGCGATTGACATCGCCAGGGGAGGGTGGGGACAGACTCGTCCGAATCCAATGGTCGGCGCGGTCGTGGTAGCGGACGGGCAGGTTGTGGGTGAGGGCTTTCACTCCCGGTACGGCGCAGCACACGCGGAAGTCGAAGCGATCAGGCAGGCGAATGACCGCGCACGTGGAGCGACCCTGTACGTTACGCTCGAACCCTGTGTGCACGACGGAAAGACCCCTTCCTGTTGCCGGATGATCCTGAACGCGGGCATTCGGCGAGTCGTGTACGCCAACGCCGATCCGCATCCCGAGGCGGGAGGCGGAGCGGTCGAACTCGCTGGATCGGGCCTCGAGCTGACCGGCGGCGTTCTAGCCGGCGAAGCGGCACGCCTCAACTCCGCATTCCTGTGGTGGCACCGGCGCCGGGCTTCCTTCGTGGCACTGAAACTCGCCGTGTCGCTGGACGGGAAGATCGCGGAGAAAGAGGGCGTTCGAACCGATCTGACCGGAGCAGAGGCCCGGCGCGAAGTGATGCAGTTGCGGGCCGCGCACGACGCGATCCTGGTGGGCGCCGGCACCGTACGGGTCGACGACCCGGTGCTCACGGTTCGAGGCATTCCGTCGCCGCGAGTTGCACCGCTCCGGGTCGTACTGGATTCCGCTGCGCGCATGTCGCCCGCCTCGAGGCTCGTGGCCACGGTCGCCGAGGCTCCGGTCCTGGTGCTGGTCAGTGTCGATGCGGATCCGGCTCGCATTGCGAGGTTACGAGAGTGCGGGGTCGAGGTTCAGACGATCGAGCGGTGCCCCGGGTCGGGGCTGAGCTTGCCAGCTGCGCTCGACGCGCTGAAGGAACGGGGCTGTACCGCCATTCTCTGTGAAGGAGGAGCGACTCTGGCTACCTCGCTTCTGTCCGGTGGACACGTACAGCGACTTCACTGGTTCGTTGCCCCGCGGGTGATCGGACCGGGCGGAGTGGATGCCCTGGCGAGGCAGGTCCCCGACACCGGATCGTGGCGTCTGGCCGACTGCAGTGGCGCGGGCGATGACGCGTTGATCGAGTGGGATCACACGGAACTGGAATCCGTTACGAGAGAGATCTGAAATGTTCACGGGTCTGGTGGAGACGGTCGGGACAGTCCAGCTGCGCGAGGAATTCGACCGGGGCATGCGATTCCGTCTCGTCGCGCCTGACTTTTCGGAGAAACTGTCCGAAGGCGAGAGCGTGGCGCTCGACGGGGTGTGCCACACGGTGTTCGACGTCGATGTTGCGAACCAGAGCTTCCGGTTCGAGTCGATTCGCACGACGCTCTCACGCACGACGCTCGGCGAGTTCGAGCCGGGACGGGCAGTCAACCTGGAACGGGCGATCCGGGCAGGGGACCCGATGGGAGGTCACCTGGTCCAGGGGCATGTCGATGGAACGGGCGAGATGATTGAGGTCGAGACGGCGGGCGAGACGGTGTTCCTCCGCGTCCGACTTCCGGAAGCGGTCCGGCGGCTGACGGTGCTGTACGGATCGATCGCGATCGACGGAATCAGTCTGACAGTGAACCAACTGCTGGAGGATGTCGCGGAAGTCGCGATCATTCCGTATACATTCCAACATACGAACGTGAGCCGCCTCCGACCGGGTGATCTGGTCAATCTGGAGGCGGACATGATTGGCAAGTACGTGGATCGGCTCCTCGAGCCGTATCGAAGCACCGGAGCCTCGGACGTGCGGGCCGAGGACCGGACTTAACCGTAGATCGATTCGGGAGTGGATTCGTGCTGTCGTCTTTAGATACCAAGGTGCAGGAAGCAATTGACAGGATCCGCGATGGCGGCCTCGTAATCATCGCGGATGATGAGGACCGGGAAAACGAGGGCGACCTCGTTTGCGCCGCTGACAAGGTGACACCCGAAATCATCAATTTCATGGCGACGCACGGGCGTGGCCTGGTCTGTCTTACTCTGGCCCCCGAGATCGCTGATCACCTGGACCTCCCCCTGATGTCCGATGGGCGTAACTCGGACCCGAACGGAACTGCGTTCACGGTCTCGATCGACGCCACGATCGAGCGGGGAGTGTCCACCGGGATCAGCGCCGGGGACAGGGCACGGACGATCCAGGTCGCAGTGGATCCAGAGTCTCACCCGTCGGATCTCATTCGACCCGGACACATTTTTCCGTTGAGGGCGAAGCGGGGCGGCGTGCTCCAGCGCGTCGGTCAGACGGAGGCATCCGTCGACATCTCCCGGCTCGCGGATTGCGCGCCCGCTGGCGTGATCTGTGAGATCCTCAACGAGGACGGCACGATGGCGCGACGTCCCGAACTCGAGGTGTTCTCGGAAATTCATGGGCTTCCGTTCATAACGGTGGCGGACCTCATCGCATATCGGTTGAGTCACGAGCGCCTCGTCCACCGGGTCGCCGAGGCGACGCTCCCCACCCCGTACGGCGAATTCCGCATCATCGGATACCAGAACGATGTCGATGAACGGGAGCACATCGCCCTCGTGTTCGGAGATGTAAAGGACCGGGATGACGTGCTGGTGAGGGTGCACTCGAAATGTCTGACCGGCGACGTCTTCGGATCGGGACGCTGCGATTGTCAGTCGCAGCTGCAGACGGCAATGATGCTGGTAGCCGAAGAGGGCGCGGGCGTCGTCGTCTATCTGGATCAGGAGGGAAGAGGCATCGGGCTGCTCAACAAGCTTCGGGCGTACGAGCTGCAAGATCGAGGTCTCGACACGGTCGAAGCCAACGAGCGCCTCGGCTTTGCTCCTGATTTGCGAAACTACGGCATCGGTGCGCAGATCCTGATCGATCTCGGTCTCAAGACGGTTCGAATGATGACGAATAATCCCAAGAAGCTGAGTGGACTCGAAGGATTCGGACTGGAGATCACGGGACGGGTGCCGCTCGAAGGCGACGTGACCGAGCGAAACCACGTGTATTTGAAGGCGAAGCGGGACAAGCTCGGGCACCTGCTCGGCTCCTCGTGACAGGCAGCACGGATGGGTCGCGGTGCGCGGCCGACCTTCGTATAGGTCTCGTCGTCAGCCGATTCAACGAGGCTGTAACGCTCCCGATGGAGGAATCGGCCCGGAACACCCTCATCAGGGCTGGTGTGACGGACGATCGGATCGAAACTCACTACGTTCCCGGTGCCTGGGAGCTTCCGCTGTGCGTGAGCTGGTTGCTTGACCGCGGGGGACTGGATGGCGTCGTAGCGCTCGGCTGTGTGATCCGGGGCGAGACGCCGCACTTCGAGTATGTCTCACTTGGCGCCACCACCGGACTCGAGTCGTTGGCCCGAGAATTCGGGATTCCGGTCGGATTCGGGCTCCTGACTACGGATTCGGCCGATCAGGCCCGGGCCCGGGCC
>Ga0307379_10012979_pt1 | contig 10826 bp, 10 predicted proteins | sample UN2MG_FD_202237 | JGI IMG/M metagenome (GOLD analysis project Ga0307379, IMG submission 202237) | Soil microbial communities from Risofladan, Vaasa, Finland - UN-2 | ecosystem: Environmental > Terrestrial > Soil > Coastal area > Acid sulfate soil | place: Finland: Risofladan, Vaasa | collected... | reverse complement strand
ATTAAAACCAGCCTTGGTAATTTCCTTATAGCTGACTATTCCTCCTCTTTTCTTCAGAAATTCTATAAATTCTTTATCTTTTATACCCATAATAATTATTCCTATTTCTATATACTTGTTAATAAGTGTATAGCATTAGGAAATTAATGTCAAGTATTATATTTTTCAATTCAAGGAGAAAATACACGGGTAGTAGATGTACTTCTCCTTGAAGGAACAGTTTTGGATAGAAGAGGATTAAAAGGGAAGTGAATAAAAGAATTTCAATCTGAAACAGAGATCGAAGATGGGTCAGAGTTTTCTTTCCTTATTGGTTTTGCAGGAGAATAACCCAGCAAGTGAAGCAGGAATTGATGTACCGGTATAAAAGTTACAAGATTACCAAGCAAGAGATTTCTGATAGGAGCGGGGAGATAATGATGATGGTCAGGCCTTCGATGTTGAAAGACCTAAGGTCAATTGAAAACATTGAAGGGGCTACCTTTATCTATTCCTTGTGGGAAGGGTATTTACCGGATGATGCCCTGCAGAAGATGATAAGATTTATAAGGAAAAAGAAGATGAAGTTTTACCAGGTTCATACCAGCGGGCATGCCGAGATGGATACCTTGAAAAAAGTGGTAAAAAAATTAAAGCCGGGGAAAATAATCCCGATTCATACTTTTCATCCTGATAAATATGGTGATTTGTTTAGCCAGAAGATCGAACAGCTTTCATATGGAGAGGTTTTTGTGGTGTGACAAAGAACCATCCCTTGCCACACAAGATGTTCAAATATATACTTCTGGTACTGTTTTACTATCGTAGAATATTGAACTTTTATTATTTTTTATTAAAAAAAGAAGGATTCTTAAAAGTTATGTCGTATTATGATACATAGCGTAAAATATTTCACTTAAATAAATTTAATATTCTAACCTGTATGAAGGTAACAGGAGAGACCTTTTCTTTTGTTTCATAAAGAGAGAGAGCCGAAGAGGCAAGATACTAAATGTATTTAAACTTTCAGGCAAAAGGACTGTTGCCGGACAGGACTCCGGAGAGCTTTATATAATATAAAAAAGCACCGAAGGGGCAATTCCTAAGCATTTGGTTGTAGGGTAGGAGTTGAAAGGGAGGTGATCAAGAAGAAAAAAAATTTACCTAGCTAGTGCATACTTGGAAATAGGAAGTTAAATAATATGTAAAAAAAGTAAAGAAAGTGAGGTAATTAAAATGAAAAGAAGAGTAAAAGGAATAATTTTGTTCTTTAGTTTGCTTATGCTGGTTGCTTTGATTAGTGGAGTTGCTATAGCTGGAAATGAGGAACCAATTGTGATTGGTTCTATTTGGTCCCTAGTAGGCGCGGCAGCTCCTTTAGGACAGGCACATTTAAGAGGTAGTAACCTGGCGGTAAAACTTGTGAATGAGGCAGGTGGTATTTTTGGTCATCCAATTGAATATCACAATATTGACGGGCAAACTGATCTAACTGCAATTTCCAACGCCACTAAACGTCTAATTGAAGAGCTTAAGGTGGTAGCAGGTTTAGGTTCAGAGGATGACTCATTAACTTCAGCAATGGGTCCAATTTTTCAATCCAATAAAACTCCCCTAGTTATTGGTAGTGCAACAACACCGACTCAGACCCGTATCGGTGATTATATATTTATGTCTGCTTATGGTGATAATGAACAGGGTCGAGCAGCAGCAAAATACTGCGTAGAGAAATTGGGATGGAAGAAAGTTGCTGTAATGTGGGACAACGCAAGCGCTTATAGTACTTTACTTTCAAAAGTTTTTATGGAAAGCTTCAAAGAGTTCACGGGCGATCCAGATGCTGTAGTTATTCAAGAAATCTATCAAACAGGAGATGTGAACTATTCAGCGCAATTGACAAGGTTGAAGCTTGCAAATAAACCCATCGATGGCCTTGTTGTCACACCACCATTCCCCCAGGATGGACCAATCATTGCTAAGCAAGCTAGAGCTCTTGGTATTGTTCTACCATATTTATTTACTGACGGTGCTGATGATGTAAGTATTATAGAGGTTGGCGGTGAAGCAGTTGAAGGAGCAATTGTTTCTACACAGTTTGCGGGTGACCATCCTCTTACAGAAAATGCGGGGAAGTTTATCAAAGCTTATATAGAGGAATACGGGGCTCAACCAGGCTGCTTTGAAGACCTTGGGTTTGATGCAATGCGACTAGTTATTGAGTCTATAGAGACGATTGGAAAAGAGAAGTGGGAGTCTATGGAATTAGACGTGCGAAGAACAGCAATACGTGATACATTGCAAGCCCACACATTTACTACGACAACAGCTCCTATTTCATATCCTGATCCAAAAACTGCTGAGTATCCTCGAGTTCCATTGAAAGCAGTTGTATTTAAAGTTGTCCGGAATGGTGAACTGATCTTTCTCGATCTTTTAACTCCGGAAGAGATTTTTAAATAGGAAGAAGTGTAAGTTTATTAAAAGATAACTAGGTCACAAAGACCAATGTATGTGTTTGTGACCTAGTTTTTGTTGAACAATAGTGGGGGATAAACCATATGAACGAGATAGGACTCAAGCAGAGTAATGAAAAGTTAGAGTTACAAGTGGACAAATTGACTAAAAGGTTTGGTGGACTAACCGCTGTCTCAAATTTTAATTTTAACTTAAAGAGAGGTGAACTTGTTAGTTTGATCGGACCTAATGGAGCCGGAAAGACAACAGTATTCAATCTTTTAACCGGGGTTTTAAAATTAGATAGTGGACATGTAGTATTTAAAGGAGAAGATATTACGAATAAACCCCCTCATGTGATTTCAGTAAAGGGATTAATTAGAACCTTTCAAAATTTACGTTTATTACCTGGTATGAGTGTAATGGAAAATATAAGACCTGTCTTTCATAGTCGTCTTACTTATTCACCTTTTAGTGCACTGGTATGTAATCAATCGTTCCAACGACAGGAAGATGAGATGAATGATGAAATTGAAAATGTGTTGGAGAAACTCCATATCGCTGAATACTGCGATACTAATGTATCTGATTTGTCCTATGGAATACAGAGAAGGGTAGAGATAGCTAGAGCAATAGCTTTTGACCCAAAAATCCTGCTACTTGATGAACCTACTGCCGGACTAACTCCGAAGGAAGCAGATGAAATTATTAGGTTGATTCAAGCAATAAGAGATGATTTAGGTTTTAGTATTATTATAGTCGAACATAATATGCGTGTAGTCATGAGTATTAGCCGAAGAATTACAGTTATGAATGAGGGTAAAATCATAACAGAGGGAACTCCCGAAGAAATTCAAACTAATAAAGACGTCATTCGTGCTTATCTGGGAGAAACTAAATTTAATATTAGGAAATAGGAGGTGAAAACTTAATTGTTGGTATTAAGTAATGTAACAGCTGGCTATGGAGAGGGGAATGTTTTACATAATATAAACATAGAAGTAGAACAAGGGAAAATAGTTGCCCTGGTAGGTTCAAATGGTGTTGGTAAGACTACAACGTTAAGATCTATAATGGGTATAATTAAGCCAAAGGTTGGGTCAATTGTTTTTAATGGGCAGAATTTAGGCTTACTTCCCTCACACAAAATTGCTATTGCCGGAATTTCTTATTGCCCTGAAGGTAGGGAACTATTTGGAAATCTCTCGGTGTACGAGAACCTCAGGATAGGTGGTTATCTAGTTAAGAACCATAAGAATTTTAAAAGTCGATTGGAATGGATTTATGAATTATTCCCACGATTATACGAAAGAAAAAGTCAGCTTTCCGCTTCTTTAAGCGGAGGAGAGCAGCAAATGCTGGCAATGGGTAGAGCTCTTATGGCTACACCGAAGCTCTTGCTATTAGATGAACCATCTTTAGGATTAGCTCCTATCCTGGTTGACAATATCTATGAGAAAATTAGAGAAATTAATCGATCTGGAACCTCAATCCTGTTGGTGGAGCAAAATATCAGTTTAGCCTTAGAGACTTCTGGGCATTCTTATGTTATGGAGGAAGGACAGATTCGACTTCAAGGTAAAAGTAAAGAGCTTCTCAACGATGACTATATTAAAAACGCCTACTTAGGAGTGAGTTGAATTAACTTTATTAAAAAAACGAGCGAAGGAGATTCCGATGTATGTATATGTAGTACAACAGCTGATTAACGCTTTAGCTTATGGTAGTGTACTTGGTTTACTTGCAGTAGGTTATACGATGATTTATGGAATTTTAGGGCTGATAAATTTTGCACATGGAGAAATATTTATGGCAGGTGCTTTTGCCTGCTATTTATTGGTGAATGCATTACACCTTCCTTTTGCAATGGGTGCTGTTGGGGCGGTTGTTGCGTCTATTCTTATGGGGTTACTCTTATATAAAATAGTGTATCAACCATGTATTAAGCGTAAAGCTCCAATTCTGGCTGTTTTTATCGCCTCTTTTGGAGCTTCGCTTGCAATTAAATATCTTTTTATGATGTTTTTTGGAGATAAGCGTCGAGCCTTTCCTATTCCTGAGTATCTAACGGGTGTGCATGTAATCGGACAGATAACCATAAATACACGGGATTTCGTCATGCTTATAGCAACAATTATAATAATGATAGTCATTGCTTATCTGATAAAATATACCAGGGTTGGGATTGCAATGCGTGCTGTTTCTTATAATATGAAAATTGCTGAAGTGATGGGAGTTGATAGTATTAAAATCGTTGTGTTAGCATTTATTATTGGCTCTGCATTAGCTGGAATTTCAGCAGTACAATATGGGCTAAACTTTAGTATACTGTATCCGAATATGGGATTTACGCCAGGCCTAGAAGGGTTTATTGGTGCAGTTCTTGGAGGAATCGGTAATGTACCAGGGGCTATGATAGGAGGATTTATCATCGGAATTGGCGAGATACTTTTTGTTGCTTTGCTGCCATCGAGTTTTTCAGCGGTCCGGCCTATGTTTGTTTGGGGATTACTTTTTCTAATTCTATTTTTGAAACCAACTGGGTTGTTCCGTCCAAATGTCAAATATGAGGGAATATGGGGAGAATAAAAATGAATACGACTAAAATTGGACGATCTATGGTAAGTCTAACAATTTATGTTGGGCTCTTATTTTTGGCTGATACCTTTCTTAGAGGTTTTTACCTCCAGTTAGTGAGACTTTTTGGTATAAATTCAATCATTGCTCTGGGAGTTAATATCACTAATGGTTACACCAATATCTTCTCATTAGGCTTCGGAGGGGTAATGCTTACCGCTGCTTATACATCGAGTATTTTAACACTGCCAATATGGTATAAGGAGGCAGCGCTTCATTTACCATTCTGGCTAGCACGTATTCAGTGGCCGTTTGTGCCTTCGTTATTGGTGGCTGCAATTGTAGCTGTTATTGCAAGTGTAGTATTGGTCTTACCTGCATTTCGTTTAAAAGGACATTATTTTATTTTGACCTCTATAGGTGTTAATGTTGTAATAGCAAACTTAGCAGAGAACCTGCGTTCATTTACCCAGGGTGCTCAGGGACTGAGAAGTATTCCAGCTTTCACCAATACCTGGTGGGTTTATGGCATACTCTTACTGACGGTTTTTTTCATTTGGCGATTAATCCACTCGAAATTTGGCCGGGCGCTTATTACAATTTCAAAAGATCAAGGATTAGCAGCCGTTATGGGGATAAATGTTGTCAGGTATAAGATCTATTCTTTTATTATTGGAAGCTTTATTGTAGGGATTGGAGGAGTTTTATGGGTACACCTTATAGTGTCTATAAACCCGCAAGTATTTAATTTGTTGTTTGTTTTTGAAATAATTGCCATGTTGGCTATTGGTGGGATAGGTACTATCTCCGGGGCTATACTTGGGGCTGCCATAGTTACATTCTTTACTGAACTTGCTTTACCGATTCAGGAAGGTTTTTCGCTATTTAGTCTGCAAGTTCCACCTCTATTCGGACTGGTGAATCTACTTATGGCTATACTTCTTATTGTTATAATGATATATCGGCCGGATGGAATAATGCGTGGAAAAGAGATTAGCTATGAACATATTTCTAGCCTGTTCAGACACTTTCCTAAATTGACTAAAAAGTAAGGGAGGAAAAATGAAAAGACTGACTCGAAATCATTTAATCTTTGCCATGGATAAACAGAATCAACCAGTGCTATACGTCGATTCGGGTGAGAGGTTTATCGTTGAGACAGAGGATTGCTTTAGTCATCAGATTGTGGAATCTGATGATGTTCTTAATGATAACTTTGATTATTCACGGGTTAATCCTGCTACTGGACCGATTTTTGTTAATGGATGCCAACCAGGTAATACGTTAAAGGTTACGATACATAAAATAAAGGTTGAATCTCGAGGAGTTGTTGAGGTATATCCCGGGTGGGGCCCACTGGGGAATAAGGTAGAGAAAGCTGAGACAAAAGTTGTCTCCATTTCCGAGGGTTGGGCAAAATTTGGTAAATATTTATTACTACTCCATCCAATGGTCGGTGTAATAGGAGTGGCTCCCGCAGGAGAAGCTGTTTTATGTGTGAGTCCAGGACCACATGGTGGTAATTTAGATACGGTAGACCTAGCAGAGGGAGCAGAAATATATCTACCTGTTTTTGTCAGTGGAGCAAAACTTGCATTAGGGGATATCCATGCGATTATGGGAGATGGTGAAATTTGTGGAACCGGCGTGGAAATCAGGGCTGAAGTAGATATTGAAGTAGAAATTTGTAAAAGTTGGCAGCTTTCTATCCCTGTTATTAAGACCAAAGAGAGTTATTTCTTTGTTGGCAGTGGTAGGACAGTAGAAGAAGCGATATATATTACAGCTGAAGAAGCCGTAAGATTTATCCAGGAGAGAAACAATCTTCCTTGGACAGAAGCGTATATGATGGCAAGTATTGCCACAGACCTTTTGTTCAGCCAAGTCGTGAATCCGCTAAAGACGGTTAGAATACGTATCCCAAGAAAGATAATAGATGAGCAATGATTATAATAAGAGCTTGATAGCAGTATTAACAAAATTAATTGGTCAGAGGATGGTTCTCTTACACATTAAGCAAGAAGAAGTATATTTTTGAAAAATTAAACACCGGAGATATTATTATGCCCTGACGTCCCTATGTCTTTTTTCCCCTTATTTTTTGTCTTTTTATCTTCTTGATAGGGAAGACAGCAAGATTTTTTGTTTTGAAAAAGAATAAAAATAGAGCATTATAAAAGTAAAATTTAAAGGAGAAAATAGAATTTTGCAGCATAATTTCATTGATATAAGCCATATAAAAGATGCCAAGAAGGCTCTTAAACCCTTTATAAAGAAAACAACCTTGAAATATTCTCATTTTTTAAGTTCACTTTGTCAGGGAACAATTTATTTAAAATTAGAAAATACCCAATTAAGCCATTCTTTCAAGATTAGAGGTGCATTTAATAAAATATTAAAATTAACTCTTAAAGAAAAACAAAAAGGAATTATAACTTGTTCTTCCGGAAATCATGGACTTGCTACAGCAATAGCGGCTAAAAAATTGAATGTAGCAGTAAAAATTGTCATTCCGGAAACGACACCTCGGAAAAAAGTAGATAAGATTAAAAAATATAATGTAGATTTAGTACTATATGGAGATTACGATGAAGCCGAACAAAAAGCATTGGAATTAGCACGCCAAGAGGAAAAAACATACATCTCTCCCTATAATGATGTTGATATTATTGCCGGACAGGGTACTGTTGGATTAGAAATTTTAGAAGAATTTCCGGAAGTCGAAAAAGTGTTGGTTCCGATAGGTGGTGGAGGCTTAGTTGCTGGTATTGCTATTGCAATTAAAAACAAGAACCGAGCCATAGAGGTTATTGGGGCCCAATCAGAAGCCTCTCCAGTTATGTATGAATCTTTGAAGGCTGGGAAAATATTAAAGCCAGAAGAGCTAAAAATTCAAGACTCTATTGCTGATGGACTTAGTGGGGGAATCGAAGAGAATTCAATCACCTTTACTATAACTCAGAAAAATGTGGATGAAGTCATTTTAGTAAAAGAAGAAACCATAAAGGAAGCAATAAGGTTGCTTTGGGAAAAAGATAATCAGATTGTTGAAGGGGCGGGGGCAGTAGGCCCCGCGGTAGTGATAGAGAATAAGGAACAATTTAAAAATAAAAAAACGGTTATTATTATTAGTGGAGGAAATATCAATGATGAACTATTTAATAAAATAACTAAGGTTTCTGAATAGAGATAGCGGAAAATCATAAAAAAATCAAACCAGTTTAAACAAGAGATAAGCAAGTGCAGATTTGAAATATTTTAAAAAGGAGGAATTTATAAATGAGTAAAATAATAATCTTAAATGAGGAAACCATAAAAGAGTTGCTTGATATTAAAAATGTGATAAAAGTAGTAGAACAGGCCTATACATTAAAAAATTCTAATCAAGCTGATCTATTTCCCATTATCACTCATATTTTTGAGCCAGGTAAGGCCGATATGGATATAAAATCCGGGCACCTAAAAGGTAATGCCAATATATTTGGCCTAAAGCTTGTGTCATGGTTTGGCGAAAATAGCAAAAAGGGATTTCCCGAGGTGATAGGTACCATCATGGTATTTGATGGTAAGACAGGAATACCTCTGGGGATTTTAAGTGGTGAATATATGACCGGAATGCGTACTGGTTCAGCCGGAGCAATTGGTGTTAAATATCTTGCCAGAAAAGATTCGGAGAACCTTTTAATGGTTGGAGCGGGACATCAGGCATTTTTCCAGATTGCAGCAACTTTGATTGTTTTAAATCAAATTAAAAAAGTGATGGTTTATGATCCCATTGATTATAAATTTGCAGTTGATTTTTGTCATAAAATCAAGACAAAACTGGACGATGAGATTTTGTCAAAATATAAAGATGATGACATGTTAGCTAAAAAATATGATATCGACTTTGTTGCTACCGATGATATTGAAAAATCGACCGGTGAGGCGGATATTATTATAACAGCCACTCCTTCCTACAAACCGCTCATTAAAGAGGAATGGATAAAAAAAGGAACACATTTGACCTGTATAGGTGCAGATATGGAAGGGAAGCAGGAAATTGATGAAAATATCTTTTCAAAAGCCCGAATATTTGTCGATGATCTCGAACAGGCAAGTCATGTAGGAGAAACGGAAATACCCATCAAAAAGGGAATTATCAAAAAGGAAGATATTGCCGCTGAAATTGGCGAAGTTATCCTGGGAACAAAACCCGGTCGTATGTCCGATGATGAGATTACCATCTTTGACAGTACCGGAATAGCCCACCAGGATTTATTGACTGCTGCTTATGCATTAAAGTTAGCTCAAGAAAAGGGCTTGGGAACAACAGTAGAATTATAAATGATTAAAGGGGGTAATTTGAATGAATATAAAAAGTTTTAAAGTAGAAAGATGGATAAATGCTTACGAAAATGATGCTGATTACGAGATGGCAGAAACAGATGTAAGGCCGTTTACCTTAAAAGAATTATTGGAACTTGGAGATTTTGACCATTTGGAAGAGCAGCTTCTTGGTATAAAGTTAGGTTATAATCCTACTTCCGGGAGTGATAAATTAAAGGAAGCAGTGGCTTCACTTTATCAATATAATGTAAAACCAGAAAATATACTCATTACTACCGGGGCTATAGAAGCTGATTTTCATGTAACCAATTCTTTAGTAAATAAGGGAGATACAGTCATTGCCCAATTCCCGGCATATCAGGCTCTTTATTCTACCGCTGAAGCCCGGGGAGCAAAAATAAAGTACTGGAGAATGAAACCAGAAAATGAATATAAACCGGATATTGATGAACTCAAAGAACTTATTGATGAAAAGACTAAATTAATAGTATTAAATATTCCTAATAATCCTACTGGAGCAGTTATTAGCGAAGTACAACTTAAGACAATTCTGAAATGGGCTGAGGAACAGGATTTTTATGTATTATGTGATGAGGTATATCATGAATTGGAATTAACTAAAGGTGTTATTCCTCCATATGGCAGGAGTCTAAGTAAAAAGGCGATTAGCGTAGGAAGCATGTCAAAGGCATATGGATTATCAGGTTTACGCTTAGGGTGGATTGCCGGTCCCCAAGAATTGATTCAAAAAAGTTGGGAATGGAAAGATTACACTTCTATCAGCAACACCCCTTTAAGTGATTTTTTAGCTGCTTTTGCCCTGGTTAATCGGGAAAAGGTGATGCATAGAAATCTTACAATTGCTCGTAAAAACTTTAAAACTCTTCTGGAATGGTTTAAACAACACGAGTATTTTTTTGACTATATTATGCCTGAAGTCGGTGTGTTATGCTTCCCAAGACTAAGAAATGTTCCAATTACCACGGAAGAATTATGTAAGAGAATTTTTAATGAAAAGAAACTTTTACTGGTACCCGGAGAATGCTTTGATATGCCAGGCCACATAAGAATAGGCTTTGGAGGCGACAGTAATAATTTTGAAACTTGCCTTAGTATCTTCTCAGATTATCTTAATAAGAATTTTAGAAAAAATTGAAAAGAAGTTTGAGATATTATGAAGCTTGCTAATGAATAATCAAGGATGTAAGACATGAGGTCAAATCTTTATTCTTGACAGTTAATTAAATTGTTTGTCAAGAATAAAGATTTGACCCCATTTTCTCCCAAGATGGCAGGAACTAACATGTAGTACTTGGCATATCGATCAGGAAACATCTTGTGCATCCAAGAGCTTCCCCCCGATGGTACACTCAACATTCTCGTCGTGTTAGAGTTTATTGTACCCCCTTCGCACATTATATGGGTCCTTTCGCCTTTTCCCGCTTTATTACACTTCTATATTGTAGAATATATTTCTATTAATATCT
>Ga0307379_10012978_pt1 | contig 10826 bp, 11 predicted proteins | sample UN2MG_FD_202237 | JGI IMG/M metagenome (GOLD analysis project Ga0307379, IMG submission 202237) | Soil microbial communities from Risofladan, Vaasa, Finland - UN-2 | ecosystem: Environmental > Terrestrial > Soil > Coastal area > Acid sulfate soil | place: Finland: Risofladan, Vaasa | collected... | reverse complement strand
ATAAAGAATTTCTCTTTCTTTTAAGCTTAAATGGCTATATTTTTCTCCCATTAAGTACACCTCCTTTAACAGCGGATATTATATCCCAGATGCTGTTAAGTGGTGCACTTCGTTTTAGAACTCAAGTGCTTTTAAATCAAGATTGAAAAAAATGGCGCAAAATTATGGAGTTAATCTTTCTTGACCCGTATCTGGTTGATTGATAAAATAAAAACGAATTCTAAACTAGTAATGTCTTAAGGCACTTTTAATCGCTTCAATAATTTGGTTTAATCTTTCTTCTGCCTCGTTAAGACTGAAGACTTGTTGCAAATGATGAAAATAGTGAAAGAGCCTGTTGCGGCCCTGCTTCCAGGTTTGCCATAAATTTCCAGCTACTTCCCGGCCGCATTTTTGCGTTATTTCCTCGTACAAGCATTCTTTTTTGAGGTAAGGAATATGCTCCAGATAAGGATTTAAAGCTTTGCCGATCCTGAACTTGTCATCTTTAAGCTGGTATTGGTCAATCAACCCTAAAGCAAAAAGCCAGTCTTTTAAAAAACCTTCATAAGCTTTGGCTGCCGGCATAACCACAAAAGAATAGTCAAAAAGTTGTTTTTTATTGGTCTTTGACCAATCTAAAAGATAAAAACTTTGTTTTATTAGTTCTTTTTGGGTAAAATTAAGCTTGTTAAACCAATTTTGTTTTTCAAAAGCTTGACTATTCATTATTTTCTTATTATCCTGTTATCTTGATTTTATGTCAAACCCTGCTTTTAAACTATTGCAAAAAAGAAAAAAAGAGCTTAAGAAGAAAACTGGCAAATTAGTCAAAAAAGGCCAGAAAAGGCCAATTCTTTTTATTATTGGCCTTACTTTTTTAGTTCTCTTTCTTAGTTTCCTGGTTTATTTTTTAAACGATTTGCCTTCACCCACCAGTCTTTCTAAAGCTGATTTTCCCACCTCCACCCAAATCTTTGACCGAAATGCTGTCTTGCTTTATGAAATCTACACTGAGCAGAACCGAACGCCGATTAAACTTGAAGAAGTTCCTGAGGTAGTTAAACAAACAACGATTGCTATCGAAGATAAAGATTTTTACAAACACCGCGGCCTGGCTTTACGGGGTATTACCCGGGCCAGCTACAATATTATTTTCAAAAGAAAGCTGGAGGGCGGTTCGACCATAACCCAACAATTAATCAAAACCACCTTACTTTCTCCGGAACGAACTTTAAAACGGAAAATCAGAGAAGCTATTCTGGCCAGCCTGACGGAAATTATTTATACCAAAGACGAAATCCTGGAAATGTATTTAAACCATGTTCCCTATGGCGGCACTAGCTACGGCATTGAACAAGCAAGTAAGCGTTATTTTGGTAAAAGCGTTAAAGATGTCAACTTAGCTGAAGCGGCTCTTTTGGCCGGTCTGCCAGCGGCACCGACCCGCTACTCTCCTTTTGGCGCCGAACCATTACTAGCTAAAGAAAGACAAAATCAGGTGCTTGACCGCATGGTTCAAGACGGCTATATTACCCGCCAACAAGAAGATGAAGCCTTCAGTCAAACCTTAAAATACGCTCCGCAAACAACCGATATTAAAGCCCCTCATTTTGTTATGTATGTTAAGGATCTCCTGGTAGAAAAATATGGGCAAAAATTGGTCGAACAAGGAGGTTTACGGGTTACCACCAGTCTTGATTGGCAAATCCAAAAGTATAGCGAAGATGTCGTCGCCACAGAGATAGCCAACCTTATCAATATGAACGTTTCCAATGGCGCCACCGTCATTACCAAACCTGCTACTGGAGAAATTTTGGCTATGGTCGGATCTAAAGACTATTTTAGTAAAGACGTCGACGGTAATGTCAATATTGCCACCAGCCTCAGGCAACCAGGTTCTTCAATAAAACCTTTAAATTATGCTACCGGCCTTATTAACGGTTACACTCCGGCCACCCTATTTTTAGATATCCCTACCTGCTTTAATGCACCCGGTCAACCCGAAATCTACTGTCCCCACAACTACGACAATCGCTTTCACGGCCCGGTAACCATGCGCTCTGCTTTAGCCAATTCTTACAATATGCCGGCCGTCAAAATGCTTTCTTTAAATGGCATTAAAGCCATGATGGCCACCGCTAAAATGATGGGGATTTCTACTTGGAGTGAAGATTCTGACCGTTACGGTCTTTCTCTAACCCTGGGGGGTGGTGAAGTAAGGATGACGGAAATGGCTGTTGCTTTTGGGGTTTTTGCTAATTTGGGTAAAAAAGTTTATCTGCAACCGATTCTTAAAGTGGAGGATTACAAAGGCACCTTATATGAACAATTTGATAAAGCTAAACAGGAAAAAAGCGAGCTCATTTCCCCGAATGTTTGCTGGTTAATTAATGATATTTTAGCTGACAATAATGCTCGTACTCCTATGTTCGGTTCTCATTCTCAGCTTAATATTCCCAATCATACGGTTGCGGTTAAAACCGGTACTACTGACCATCCCCGCGGCCCCAGGGATAATTGGACCATCGGCTTCACTCCCAGTTTTTTGGTAGCCACCTGGGTAGGCAACAATGACAACAGCTCCATGAATCCTTATTTAGTCTCCGGCGTTACCGGTGCCGCTCCTTTATGGAACAAAATCATGACTTTCATTTTAAAAGACATATCTGAAGAAACCTGGGAAAAACCGACTGATATTGTTGAAACCGCTGCCTGCACCTGGGAACAGTTATCTAAACAAAATGAGGCACAGTCAGCCTCTCCAGCCAGTGAATGCCAAAGTCGTAAAGAACTTTCCATGCAAGCGGCAACGAAAAATCAAGCAAAAAGCTGGGTAGAAAAAAAACAAATCTGGATTGACAAAACTACGAATATGCCCCCAGTAGCAGGTAAAACCGATGACCTGGAACTCCGTGAACAACTTATTGGCCACGACCCCTTTACTAAAGAATACTGCCTTACCTGCCCTCATACGGACGAAAAAGCAAATGTGGTTAACTTAAACGAAGACCTCTCTCCTACCAACATAATTCCTCCTCCCAAAAAATAATAACCAATAAGCTATTGAACTATGGCTGATAATACCCTATAATATTATTGGATGCCAAGAAAAAGGACAGGGAAAATTATTTATCAGCATAAACCCCAGACTTTTCGAGCCTGGGTTTTATTTTTTTTGACCTTAGTCGGTCGTTTCAGTTACAAAATCCTTTTCCTCATCCTTAAAACCTTGGCTGAAATTTTTAAATTACTACTCCAGCTAGTCAAAAAAAAATATCTTTTTTTACTCCCCCTTTTTTTTATTTTTCTCTTTTCTGTTTACTTTTACCTTACTATCTTAAAAGACCTGCCTGGTCCTAACAAACTGATGGAACATCAACCAACAGTTTCCACCAGAATCTTAGACCGCAATGGTCAGCTTTTGTATACCATTTTTGACGGTAGTCAAAAGCGGACTCTCATCAGGCTGGAGGAAATTCCCGACTATGTAAAAAATGCCACTCTCGCTATTGAAGACAAAGATTTCTATAAACATACCGGTTTTTCTCTCCGGGGTATTATTCGGGCTGTCTACCGCAATATCTCCAAAACCTCTCTTGAAGGCGGTTCAACTATCACTCAACAACTAATCAAAAATGCCCTGCTTACTCCGGAAAAAACAATTAAAAGAAAGGTTAAAGAAATCATTTTAAGTATCGAAACGGAGATGATTTTTTCCAAGGATGAAATCCTGCAGATGTATTTAAACGAGGTTCCTTACGGTGGAACTGCTTATGGAATTGAAGAAGCAGCCCAAAACTATTTTGGGAAAAGTATTAAAGACACTAATTTGGCTGAAGCCGCTTTATTGGCCGGTCTGCCTGCCGCACCAACCAAGTATTCTCCTTATGGAGCCAAGCCAGAACTGGTTTTATCCCGGCAACACCAAGTTTTAATCCAAATGGTGGAAGAAAACTATATTTCCCAAACAGACGCTGATCAGGCGATGAAAGAAAAAATAATCCTTGCTCCCCAACAAACCGATATTAAAGCTCCCCATTTTGTCATGTATGTTAAGGATTTGCTAGTTAAAAAATACGGCCAACGTCTAGTCGAACAAGGCGGCCTCCAAGTGACTACTTCTTTGGACTTAAATATTCACCAGTTAGCTCAGGAAAAGGTCACTGAAGAGGTCAAAAAACTTACTCCGCTCAGGGTCGGCAATGGTGCCACTCTGATTACTAACCCCTCTACTGGAGAAATCCTGGCTATGGTTGGCTCCAAAGACTATTTCAACCCTGACCAAGACGGCAATGTTAATGTCACCACCAGTCTCCGCCAACCAGGCAGCGCCATTAAAGTCATCACCTATTCTTTGGCTTTAACCAATGGCCTTACCCCGGCAACCATCATTGCTGATTCACCAATAACCTACTATTCCCCTGGTTCCCCACCTTATTCGCCGGTAAACTATGATAATCGCTTTCACGGCAATATCAGCTTACGGACTGCTCTCGGTAGCTCCTACAATGTTCCTGCTGTAAAAACATTAGCTTATTTGGGAGTAGATAAAATGATTGATCTGGCCAGAGAGATGGGTATTACCAGCTGGTCTGAAGATCATGACTACGGCCTTTCCTTAACCTTAGGCGCAGGAGAAGTAAAAATGACTGATATGGCAGTAGTTTATGCTACCTTGGCCAATCTTGGTTTAAAAAAACCTTTAAGACCGATCTTAAAAGTAACTGATTCTAAAGGAAACCAACTTAGCGGTTTTGAGCCGGAAAAACCAGAAAGAGTCTTGGATCCCGAAGTGGCTTATCTTATCACCGACATTTTAAAGGACAATCAGGCGCGGATACCTGCCTTTGGCCCGTCGTCTCTGCTCAATATCCCCGGCCATGACGTTGCGGTCAAAACTGGAACTACCAATAATAAAAGGGACAACTGGACTATCGGCTACACCCAAGACCTGTTGATTGTTACTTGGGTAGGCAACAATGATAACTCACCGATGAGCGCGATTGCCTCAGGAATTACCGGTGCCTCACCAATTTGGCACAATATTATGCTTGAGGTTTTAAAGGATAAACCCGCTCATCAATTCCAACCACCGGAAAACCTGATCAAACTCGAGGTTTGTTCCTGGAACGGTTTACTGCCCTGCCAAGGCTGTCCGACTAAAGAAGAATATTTCCTAGCCGGCACAGAACCAAAAATCCATTGTTCAAGTGAGGAAATGAAAACAATTCTTGAACAGCAAGAAAAACAAAAGCAAGACAAAATTCTTGAAGGCATTTCTACCCAAAGATAGTCTTCTTCCACAAATTCTCACGAGTTTCGCAGTTCCATGTCATTCTGGAGTGAAATGAAATGAAGCAATAGAATCTTACAAAGATCCTATCGGTCGCTTCGCTCCTTCCAGGATGACAGAATAGCCTTGCTTAGCTAAAGTGCGAAACTCGTGATTCTGCCTTACATATACAATAGTCTTAATACAAAAGATATTAAAACTGAATCTTTTTTTCCAAAAATTAAAAAATATTCTTATTTCTGGAAGTCTTGTCCTTGATTGGGGCGTTCGACTCGAGGCCTGGCTTCGTTAACTACCAAATTTCTACCTTGCAAATCTTTGCCATTTAACATTTCTATGGCTTTTTTTGCTTCTTCATCACTACTCATTTCTATAAAACCGAATCCTTTTGAGCGACCGGTATTCCGGTCGGTAATTACCGTGCTGCTAACAACTGCACCAGCTTGGCCGAAAAGTTGAGATAGTTGGTCGTCAGTAACACTATAGTCGAGATTACCAACATAAAGCTTTTTGTTCATTTCTTTCACCTCCTTTCAAAAGCAAGCTTCTTTGAAGGTCTTACTGTTACTTGAGACCAAAAGAAAGCTATGCGAAAAAAATTAAGAATAATGAATTTTATCAAAAAATTTACTTTTTCGCAAATTCCCAGATTAACCGGGAGATTTTTGGTATTACCTTAATAGCTTCTTCTTCAAACACACCCCTAGTTAAAACGCACAAAACATAAGGATTGTTACTTAAAATTATACCGCAGTCGTTTACAACCTGAATCTCATTACCAATCTTGTGGCTAACATCAATATATTCCGGCACGCCTTTAGAAATTCTGTCTTCGAATTGAGTATTAGTCAAAACATCCAAAACCTTCTCCGTTGACTTGGAACTAATAAGCTCGAAGTTATAAAGCTTCACCCAATAATCACCCATCTCTTTTGGGGTGGTCGTATTTTCCTCCAAAGAGGTATTCTTCATCTTGAGTGTTTTAAAATGCTGCTCGATATCTCCCCCTAAAAGATTTAGCAATACTAAAGCCGCGGTATTGTCTGATTCTTTACCGCTCAACTCAACCAATTTTAAGTAAGAATAAACTGTTCCCGCCTCGTCGTAGCGCATACTGCCTGTTCCGTAATCCTGAACATCTTCTTTTTTTAAAGTATAAATCTCATTTTCGCTCAACTTCGCTTCGTCCACTTTTTGGTAAAAACTAACTATAATGGGAACTTTGTTCACCGAAGCGGCAGTAAAAACCTGATCTTCGTTAATGCCAAAGAACTCATTTTGTTTTAACTGATAGAAATAGACTCCATATTCACCTTGTAAACCCTGAACTAAAAGCTCCGTTGATTTTTTAACTCCCTCAAATCCAGTTAAATTGGGTTTAATACCCAAAACATCTTCAAGCTCTTGCTCATTTGATTTAGAAATCCTATAGACCGAAGGAGCTGTTACCTTTTGCCATAAATCCTTGGCTTGGTTTTTAAACCAAAGAAGAAAAGACAGGACAATCGTCCCAAAAAATAAAACCACAATTCCTAAACGCGTTCCCTTATACTTTTTGATGTTGTTAGGGTTTTTTAAGTCTAGTCTCTTTCTTGGAAAATCTTTAATTGGAGCCATTAACTAAGTTGTTTTGCTACCAACAAAACTTGTTCAACTAATCGCTGGCTATATCCCCATTCATTGTCATACCAAGCAATAACCTGTAAAAGGTCTTGAGCCACTACCTTGGTTAATGATAAATCAACTAAGCAAGAAAGTTTAAGACCAATTATATCTGAAGAAACTATAGGTTCCTCCGTCACTCCCAGGATATCTTTTAATTCGGTTGCCGCCGCCTTCTTGAAAGCTTCATTTACCTCATCAACACTAATCTTTCTTTTAGTAACAAAAGTAAGATCTGTTAAGGACCCTGTTGCTACTGGCACCCTGATCGCCAATCCGTCAAAAATATCTTTTACTTGAGGGTAAACCTTGGCCGTAGCTTTGGCTGCTCCGGTGGTAGTCGGCACAATATTAATAGCCGCTGCTCTAGCCCGTCTAAGATCTTTATGTGATCCATCCAAAAGCTCCTGATCCGATGTGTAGGCATGAATTGTCGTCATTAACGCCTTGACTATACCAAAGTTTTTCTCGACCACTTTGACTACCGGAGCCACACAGTTGGTCGTGCACGAGGCAGAAGATAAAACCGGTTCATTACCAATATTATTTTCGTTGACGCCGATAACATATATTGGTGTTTGCTCGTCCTTTGGCGGCGCGGTGATGATCACTTTTTTGACCGAATCTCTAAGATGCTGTTTTGCCCCTTGGGCGTCACAGAAAACTCCGGTTGACTCAATCACTATTTGCACACCATACCTGCCCCAAGGAATATGGGCTGGCTTTCTTTCACCTAAAATCGGAATGGCCACTCCATCAACAACCATCGCTTCACCCCTTACTTCTACTTTGGCAGGATACTGAGCATAACTGCTGTCATATTTAAAAAGATGGGCCCAGCCCGAAGTATCAATCTTGCCTGAGGTGTTAATACAAACCAGATCGATTTTATCCCTATAGTCTTGCAAAATTATCCTAGCCGCCAAACGGCCGATCCGACCAAAGCCATTAATGCCAACTTTAATCATTTTTCAATCTCATCAATTTTCCTAAGTATCCTATTATATCTTTCTTCTTCATTAAAACCTGCTTTTAAAAACATGTCAACAATTTTTATCGCCTTTTCCTCATCCAAAAATTCTGCTGCCAAAACCAAAACATTCGTGTTATTGTGGGCTCGGCTAGTTATCGCCTGGGGAACAAACGTACAAAGGGCTGCTTTTGCTCCCTTAATTTTGTTGGCCGCTATACTCATCCCAATGCCGTCACGGCTAATTAAAATCCCTAAATTTTCTTTATTCTTAACTACTTTTTTTACCAGAGGAAAAGCATAGTCAGGATAATCGTCATCCTGTTGAAGAATTTTCGCGCCTACATCCTCAAACTCAATCTTTTTACTCTTTAACCATTTGGTGATCTCCTGTTTTAGATTCCAACCACCGTGATCGCTACCAATAAAAATCATTCTATCCTATATTCTGGCCCCCGGTAACCAAGCCGAGGAGCAGTAAAAGCCCTTTCTTTTTTAACGATAAATCTTTTTAAGCGGGTCGAAAATTCTTTTTCAAAACCATCAATCGCTGCCAAAACCTCTTCTTCTTTATCAACGATTTTAAAAACCTTTAATTCCTCTCCTCTAACGTACATATTATTTTTAAAGTATCTTATTATTTCTTCCCAAAACTTACCATAAAGAATAAAAGGTTTGTGAATACCATAATAAAGACGGGCTAGACACCAGGCCATGGAAAACTCGGAGAAAGTTCCGGTCCCTCCTTTAAAAATAATATAAACATCTCCATGTTCCAAAAGTTTAAAAGTTCTTTCAATATAATTGCCGGTTTTGATTTCTCTGTCAGTAATGTTTTTGGGGTACCTGCCTTCAAAACCCGAAGCGCTTTGAGGATAAAAAGTAATGCTTAAAGTCTCACCATTAACCTTTTCTGCACCCTGCGTAGAAGCATCCATTACACCCGGGCCGCCGCCATTAACAATCACATATCCTTTACTGGCTAAAAGCTTTGCCACCTTAAAAGCCGTATCATAAAGTCTTTCACCCTTCTTTGTTTCACTTGATCCCAAAAAAGCAATATTTTTTATAAACCCCATCAAAATAAGTATACCCTAAAGCCTTTCTCTGTTCAATTACTATCTTTCAAACTCTCCTTCTAAAACTGCCTTAGCCGGTGCCTCATTCCCATCTTCAGGTTCCAGGGTAACTAAAATTTGGTTGTACTCTGATCGGTCTTCTGAAGCAGTATAATAAAGCTTTGCTTCGCCTAAGGCGCTTAATTCTAAGCGGCCGACAGAAAGAAAGTCGTCTCCTTTCTTAAACCAACCTTCAAAGTAATAACCTTTCTCCGGCAACCTTAACCCCGAAACATTAAGTCGGTAATAGAACTTGCCGTCAGAAAAAGCTCTTTTAACTTCACCTTCAGCTCCGCTACCAACTAAATCTCTAATTTCTGTTGCCTCGCTGCCGGAAGATAAAACTCCGTCTACTTCTTCCCTCATCTGCTTGACTTCTTCCTCACTCATAGCCTTAACTTCTTCGCCGTTTTTTCTCACCGCTCCCTCTTCTTGAACAATAACCTCTTCAAATTTGGAAGGAATTGCCTCTTTAGATTTCTGAGACCGAAGGTAAAAGAAACCAGCTAAAACCAGCAAGACTAGTCCAAAACCAACTAAAATATTACTTCTTTTCTGTATTTTTACTTCTGGCATTTACTCAATCACCTCCTTTTTGAAAACTCTGCGGATTAATCCGCACCTGCCTGCCGCAGGCAGGATCCCTAATTTATGAAAGTTTTCATACGCCGACCTGTCCGCCATAGCTTTAGCGACGGTGGAAGCGAAAACTTTGCAAAATAATCAAAGTGCTCCATCGTCCCCGCCGATTCGCCGGGGGTTTTCGCATAGGCTGTATAAAAAAACTGCTTTTTTAAGCAGGTATACTTAGTTTAATCAATCCCACCTCATTTGTCAATCTATTTAATAGGATTAAGCTCCGAAAGTATGAGAAGTAACCATCTCCCTTAGTAAAGTATTAATATTAATCTCTCGTCATTACCTCATCTTCGGGTACACCAATTACTTTACCAAAGATGAACTGGTCGATACCAAAATAAGAAAGCTTTCTTTTGCCTTCTAATTCTAAGCCTGCCTTTTGATAAAACTTTTTTGCTCTTGGCTGGCCTGCCACCTCCAATTTATGGCAACCACACTCCCGACCAAATCTTTCCCATTCTCTCATCAACTCTCTCCCTATCCCCTTTTTTCTGTACTCAGGCAATACCCCTAACCAACGACAAAAACAAACGCCGCCATAGGCTTTATCTAAAACCGCAAAAGCTACTATTCTTGCCTCTATTTTGGCCAGAAGAATAATTTTCCATCCGGTTAAAAGCCATTGTTGAAAATTATTTTCCGTATAAACCTGGGTTAAAAAATAATCAACCACCGCTTTTGAATAACCGGGAAAATCATTGGCAATTGTTTGGGAAAAAACCTGCCAAAACTCATCTAAATCTCCAAATTGGAGTTTTTCGATCTTTATGTCCATTATCATAATTCTACCATTTTGCTAAAATAAATTGTAATGAAAAAAACTTTCCTTATCTTCATCTCCATATACTGCTTAATTCTATTCATCGTCTCTTTATCTTTCCAAATAATTTTAAAAATAAACAACTTAAAATTATCAAGCTCAGCTGCTAAATTATCTTTTCCCCCTACCTCTCTACCTGCTTTTGACCTCCCGAAACTTACGCTTGACTCTATTTTTAGCTTAGACCATTCCTGGCTTAACAAGCTTCCTTCAGACCAAACTATTACCCTTATCACCACCGGCGATGTTATCCCAGCCAGAACCGTAAATTACAAAATGACTATTTATAATGACTTCACTCACCCTTTCCTTAAAACCGCTGATTTTCTTAAAGCAGCTGAC
>Ga0307379_10012976_pt1 | contig 10828 bp, 22 predicted proteins | sample UN2MG_FD_202237 | JGI IMG/M metagenome (GOLD analysis project Ga0307379, IMG submission 202237) | Soil microbial communities from Risofladan, Vaasa, Finland - UN-2 | ecosystem: Environmental > Terrestrial > Soil > Coastal area > Acid sulfate soil | place: Finland: Risofladan, Vaasa | collected... | reverse complement strand
TAGATAACTGTATTATGCTGACATGATAAAAACATTCGCAATAAGCGACTTGCATTTCGGTCACAAAAACATCCTCGATTATACTGGCAGGCAATACGCAACAATAGACGAGATGGACAATGACTTCGTCTCTGCTTGGAACTCAGTTGTAGGAGACCATGATATTGTCTATGTGCTGGGAGATTTCTACTTGGGTAGGTGGAAACAAGCCAAGGAGTATTTCAGTAAGTTGCGTGGTAGAATAGATGTTCTTAATAATTACTGGCACCATGACAAGTGGTGGATGCAGGACTTAGATGTACCGGCATACGCCTGGAATACAGTCGATACCATGACGGACCAGATGGTACTGTGCCCACCGATGGCAGTAATAGAGAAGAAGGTTTACGGAAAATACACAAGCGCCACAATTTTATGTCACTATCCGATTGAGGTGTGGGACAGAAAACACTACGGTTCTACTCATTTATTTGGTCATATTCACAGCAAAGATGGATACATAAAAGGTTCAATGAGGCTTGATGTTGGGGTTGATAATCTAATGCATATGCTCGATAGTCCTGCACCAATTGAGATTGAGGTAGCTAACGAAATTATCAAAGCCGGGTAGACTATCGCTCGTACCCGGCTTCATTCAAAAAGAATTCTATACTATCATTCGTGTTAATGCGGTACTCTCCATTATCGCCAGTAACTTGTGCTACCTCTGATATCTGATTCCCTACTAGCCACTGAGCAACCTCTTCTAAGAACTGCTTTGAATATGAAACGAATCCTCGCCTCTGGTAATAACCCAGCACGAAGTAACCCATCATATCAGCTGGAATTGCTGGCATTGGAAAATTCTTCCTCTTCTCTTCTGGGAATCCTAACTCAGTAAGTCTCCTGGCCATCTCTACGGAAGACAGGATAATAGTTTTACCAGCCTCCCAGTCTATTCCGTTCCACTCAAACTCTCCGAACCCAAGCATCTCCGACAGGTTCTTCATTATCCACATCTTCTCATTTGACACGGTTAATCCAATCACTTCATTAACCATAATTCCGCAGGCAAAGAACACGCCGAGCGCCCAGGATGTTTGTTCGTTAACCTCTAGGAAGAATTGTTTATCGAATCTCTTGGGGAATATCTCGAACTTGTTTTTATCCAGCGCTAGCAATCGAGCCTCTGATTTTGTGCGCGCGCGAATCTGACATTTATTCAATGCGTAGCTCACGCCAGCCCGGGTAGCGTCATAGCTGTACCCGATTTCCAGCATCGACAGCTCTTGGTCGATATACATTCGTTTAAGCACAGAGCAACTTGGTAGCTTTCTTTTTCTTGGCATTATTCACCCGCTTAATAAAATACGGTAAGATTGGTTCCTTCGCTAATGCAAATTCTAGCTTCGGCGCTATTTTTATAATATCCGAAGATACGTTTCACACAATCAATCGCAGCATCATAAGTACAATTTATTCCATTAAATAAAAAATAGTCGGCGTGGCACTCTAGTCTCTCTCGATTTCCGTTTGCTATACACACAAACTCTAGAACGAATGGATAATAGCCTATAGCGCAACCGTCTGCCATACTCCTCAATATATCTATAATCGCAGATATTCCGGCATCAGATGTAACATCCTTTAATTCATTTCGTTCATATCGCCCTGGCGCATTAGCCATTCTTCCCTCCCCCTCTAACCTGCATTGAAGCGCATACAGTTTTGTGCTGGTGTATACAATTCTATACAATTTTGCATATGCGAATGTCAACAACATCCACACCTCGTAACATATTGCAATTACGCGCATAACATTGTACATCATTCCATTCCAGCGTTAATCAAATGTGACTAAATCTTCCAATCTATCCGTAAAATTATACCCGCCTATGTCCTCAACCCACTCATACTCGAACGATTCGCCAAACAGATAACTTAATATAGTCTCTGCTGAAATCGAGTGGTCTTCAAAAACAAGCTCGCCGTTGACATAGAATCCTTCCCAATTCTCGGTGCTAATCAGATTCAACTTAACATCCTCTAGCTCATTCATCATTCCCCCTTCGCTTCAATCCACAATCCAAGAGCGAGCGGTTTATACATCTTTCCACTCTTAGTCCACATATCTATTCCTCCCCTGCTATTAAGTCATCAATCATATCGTTAATGCTTGCATATTCCGTGCATCGACCCTCTCGTATCTCTTCATCAACTTCCAGTTCGCCTTCCTGCCATTCTTCTGTCCAGAACCACGCTTGTGCTGGGTCAATCTCAAATAGCTCTGACCCGCACCACGGGCAGTAAGAGAATACGTCGCCTGTATATTCGCCATCGTGCAACGCCACAATCTCTTGCGCGTCGATTATCTGCCAGATATATGTGCGCCACTCTATGCAGTTACAGTGTCTATTCATTCGTCAGGATTGGCGTTATCGATGGCTCACCATCACTATCGATGACCGCGAGTCTGTCAATCACCCCATCCTCTAAGGATATACAATATTTCATACCGCCAGCTGATATATGCGCATTATCATACCCGCTATAGAAGCATACATCATTGTAGTCCGCGTTCACCTCGTGGGCTACGCACGAACCGATTCCAATAGAAATTGCAATTAGAATAACGAAGAAACCAACAACTGCGCAAAAGTCCCATAAGTCATCCATCTTTGCTTGCGATATCCACATATCTAATTCTCCTTTAACACATATATAATGATGCTCGGGTTCTTTACCCACCGTGTATTTTTGAATGGATTTCTCCTGTCCCACACGCGGCTAAACCATGATGTTGCATCTGAATACATCGATGGGTTTCCATATCCATTCGTCATCATATCTGGGAAGCCAGCCCTCGCTATCTCCTCTTCTGTAATATCGTGTAGTTTCTTCCTGTACATATCAACGACCGACAGAATTACCGTGTCGCTTCCTGTTATCACCTGCACTTTTATGGTGTCGCCAATTGAGATTGCCTCTTCCCATATACCGTAGTCTATAACTTCGTGTTGCGTTATAAGCCCGCCAGAATACGCATCAAATACATGTTGCTCGACAAGTAATAAGTGCTCAGTCAAAGTTGTGCCCTCTCTTTTCAACGGCCATGTCAACCATTATCCCGCGACCGATATAGTTTTTGCCATATCTCTCGCCCCACCGCAGGACGGTATCGTAATCAAGCTCGCATGGAACACCATTTCTTTCCATCCATGCGTATCCACCATCACTAACGCCAGCGCAATCTGCTGCTAGAAATCTCTCCCACCCGCAGTCCTCACAGCCAGCCGGGCGCAGATAATATATCTTCCCAACATCATCACACGAAAGCACGGCTATGTATCCATGTACGTCAGGTAGCTCCTGTGGAAGTCCTACTCTAGTACGCCCGGATTGGCGATTGGCTATAACCGTACTCATTACTCGTGGCGCATATTGCGACGCGAAACCTGTTACCACAACAGACAATATCAACGCTGCGTTAATCATACGTATTTGCCAGTTGTATTGTGTATCCGCGGTGGTCAACCCTTCTCAGCTCGCACCCTAGCTCCAGAGCAGTACGGAACTCCATTGTGTTTTTATCGTAAACTGCCCACACTAGTTCTCCGCATATAGATACCTCAAAAATGGACTTCGAGTTAGACTGTTTCATTAGGAATTTGGCTTGCCCGCTATGGACTTGGTCAAGCATAAAGCGGTACATGTACCGATTACATCCAATTGAGTACCGCTGCTGTAGCCTCTTCTTAAAGTGTGCGCGTTGCTTTTGCTTCCTTTGTATTATTCTTTTCATGACTTCCTCCTTGTTGTTCTTGGAGTATATCACATATTCTCTAATTGACAAGGTAGTAGCGCTGAATGAGAATATCGGCAGATACATCGAGCCTATCGCACAGCCTGCGTATCATCTCCAGCGTCAGTGGCTCGCGCTTTTCGAGAACCGCAACGACCTTGCTGTAACTACCTATGCAGGGTATCAAATCTCGCACGCGTAACCCGAGTCGGTCTAGATGAAACTCAATTGCGCCTATGGGGTCTGGAAAGTCGATTGGATACTTGAAGCTCTCATAAGCCTCAATCAATGTGAACAACACATCCACCTCGTCGTATTCTGGAGTCCCTTCGTCGTAGTCAAGTATTTCAAGCGCTCTGTCAAGCGCCCTTCTGTTATCCTCGTCTGTTCTAATTGGCTTAATCTCCATATTGATATACCCATCCCATCAAATCTGAACGCGAGCGAGGGCTGTCCATCCAGCTCGTATCGGGTTCGCGTGTGTTTAGAGACTCGTCGCACAAGAGCAACCTGTCAACTCCGTCGTTTGGTGTCCATGGATGCAAGTGCCTTGGCGTCCACGGCTTCTTTGAAAGTGTCCCCTTCCTTGTCTTCCAATATATATTGCGCGTATTCATTATCGCCTTGTATACATTATATGTAGCTTTAGCATCCTGTTTAACATAGTCCAGGCAAAGCTCCTGCGCTTCAATGCTACCAGCAGCCACGGCGAAATTATCGACCTCTCCGAGCTCCTCTGCACTAACGCCAGCTGGATTGCCGGTCCACATATAAGGAGCGAGCGAACCGTGCATTCCATCAAGTTTACCAGTGGCACCAAGAGCATCCGCCATTTTCTGTAATCCTATGCCGTAGCCCATATCGCAAAACATATTGAAATATGGGTCGATGCTTCTCATCGCTAAGTCGGCAACCTTCTTTTGATACTCAAGGTCCTGCGACTCAATCGCTAGCACCAAGAAGTCGAACCCCAATCCATTCCAGGTTACGATGTATTTTCTATGCGACATCTCAACCAGCTCGTCAATCATTGCTCTGACATTCTCTGGGTTCATCTCATCCGCATAAGATAATCCATTCAGCGATGGATGATACACACGGATGTCGTCTAGGTCAAACCCATATGTTGCAGCGCAGCTGATACCAAGCGGCGAACTTCTGTCCCACCCATCCTCTGGAAACGGTCTTGCTATTTCTAAGTCAAATCCTATAACTTTAGCCATTCTTCACCTCCGGCTTTATTGTAAACCTGAATCATTTATTGTCAAGCTCTGTCGTAGTGCGCCTCGACTACTTCGCAAACTGCATTCAAATCTCTCTGCGATAACATCTCGTGAACTGGTAAACTAATCTCATGCTCCGCGACCATCCTCGCATTTACATTAATGCCACTTGCGTATTCTTGATAGCAAGTAAGACTGGGTAGCGTGAATGGATAATGCGTACCAGCTTTAATTCCATTCTTCAAAAGAGATTTCTTCAATTCATCTCGCCCTCGCACCAGGAGCGGGTATTGGTGATAGGTATATCTCACGTTATCGTCAGACCAGTTCGCCCCCCAGCGCATAAGGCGCATATCGTAATATCTTGCATTCGCTTGGCGCGCAGATATCCACTCGTCAAGGTGGCGTAATTTTACTTCAAGTATCGCGGCTTGGATGCCGTCCATCCTTGAATTTCTTCCTACAATAATGTGATTGAATTTACTCGTGCGCCCATGGTCCCTAATAACTCTACATTTTCCAGCCATCCAATCAGAATTTGTGATAATTGCACCAGCATCTCCGAATGCCCCTAAGTTCTTCCCGGGATAGAATGAGAAGCACCCAGCTATACCAGCGTTGCCAACATGAACGCCGCTAATCTTTGTTCCGTGAGCCTGCGCGCAATCCTCTATAATAATAATATCATTCTCGTGCGCAATCCTCTCAATGGAGACCATATCCGCCGGTGCCCCGTATAGATGCACTGGGATGATAACGGCGACATCGTACTTGCGTACTATTTTTTCAAGCTCTCTTACGCTTAGCGCGAATGTGGTATCTATGTCACAGAATATCGGCTTGTTTCCTGTACGTACTACCGCCTCTACTGTTGGCACAGCTGTCATCGCAGGCACAACGATATACTTATCTTTGATTCCGAGCGCTTCTATAGACATCTCTAGCGCGTCCGTCCCATTCGCGACGGCGATACAGTGTTTCGCTCCGGTGTAATCAGCGAACGCTTGCTCGAATCTCTCAACTGTTTTGCTACCGATGAATGCGGAGCTGTTAATAACAGATGCAATCGCCGAGTCTATCTCATCCTTGATGGACAAGTACTGCTTGTGTAGGTCTGCTAGCTCAATCATCAGCCACCTCGAGATTCTTAAATGTTCTATCCCATAGAATACTTGCTGGATTACCAACGACGACACAATACGGCGGAACGTTCTTAGTGACAACAGCCCCGGCGCCTACTAATGCGTGATGACCAATGCGAACTCCTGGTAGCAGAACAGCTCCGCCACCTATTCTTGCATATTTCCCGATAATCACACCCATCCTTTCGTTGGTGGATGTTTCAGTATGTGGGTATTTTGTGTTTAGAATCGTCACGTTCGGACCAATCCATGCTCCCTCGCAAATGATTGTCTTATCACAGACGAATGCTCCGGTGTGGACGGTGACATTGCTGTGTATGATTGCGCCGGACTCAATTACTGCTAGCGTTCCGATTGTAACGTTGTCGCCTATTTCGCAGTTCTGTATTTGAGCGCCGTCGCCAGTCGTTAATCCAATGCCGATCTTTGCACCACCGTATATAATCGTGTTGGACCGTACATCCCAGCCTTCCTCTACTGGTTTTATGCTTTCATTCATTGCCCTTCACCCCTAGTCTATCTGAGAACGCAGACTCACTATCTGTTGCGCAACCAGATTCTATAGAATCATACAGCGCCGTAACAGTACGGATACTCGGTATACCATCAATCGGAGTCTTGATATTATTGTCAAGACAGTAAAGGACGTGCTCGTAAAACTTCTTATGTCCAAAGCCATACACATTCTGCGGATTCTCTGAAGGTGGTAAAGCCTGGTCTACATTCCATATCTCGGTTTTGTTTACAGCGAACCCGCCAATCTTTACTGTCCCCTTCGTTCCCATCATCGTGATGGAGCCCTCTAGGTCAGTTGGTCTTGTCGTCGCTGTAAACTCCAGTGTAACTAGCAAGCCGCTCTCGTATTGCATTACACCAACGAGTGTGTCTTCCACCTCTTTGGTATTCGTACGGGAGTCAAGAGCAAAGACGAACTCTGGCTCGCCGAGCATCCACGTTATCAGGTCGATGTGATGTATCGCTTGATTTGCCAAAACACCACCAGCCATTTCCCAGGTGCCGTGCCAGCCATCATAATAATCTTCATGACGACACCAGCGTACGGTAGCGTTGGCCAATCTAATGTCGCCCAGCGCCCACTCTTCCAAAGCTCTCTTGAGATGCATAACTGGCGGATTGAATCTGTTCTGCAAAACAGCGAACAACGGAACGCCAGCCTCTTCGGCCATTCTGGTTACTTCAATTGCCTCAGAGAGGACGAGCGCCAATGGTTTCTCTACAATCAGTGGCTTCCCATATTTAAGCAGCTCCTTGATGTGTTTACCGTGCATCCCAGATGGCGTGAGTATAGCAACTATGTCCGGGTCCTCGTGGCGCATCATCTCATCGAGTTTGCCGTAATACGGGACCTCGTAATGATGAGCGAATGGGATTCCAGACTCCCAGTCTATATCACAAACTCCGCCCAGGTACGCTCCTTCAATTACTCCGCTCTTCAGCAATGGCGCGTGCCTTTTGCTGGCGATACGACCGCATCCGACAAGACAAACCTTACGTTTATTAGCTCCCATGGTGTTTACGCCTCCTCATAATATGTGTATGAAAAACATCACCTGGTATATAGGTAATATCCACGCCCAACTTCCAGCGCGTATAATCAAAGCTAAGCTGGTCTCTGTAGCTGCCGTTGGACACCTCGTGCCACCATCGCTTCTCGAATTTACGGATAGCCCGCGTGTTGCGCCGTACTAATAAAGTACACGCAGAAAGCGGCTTACCAGAAAATCCCTCTCTGCGGTAGCGATCCATTTGCTCGACCATATTCTCCATCTTGTCTTTACCGACCTTTGCAACCATAAACGGCTCTTTATAAACGCTGACGCGGCGATGGCAAAACGCTGCGATATCTGTTTTCTTGAGATACCGTAACAGCGTCTCTGGTTTAACCTCTAGCGCCGCGCTGCCGCTGTGCATTATGGTGTATTCATATTCTGGTAAAACCAGCGTGGACTGGTCGAAGTAATAGCGAGAAGCGAATCGCACATCTGGATGCGGTAAATCTACAATGCGCACCTGCCATGGTGGTGGTGCATCAATCTCGCAGTCTGAAAAACAAATATAGTCACTATCTCCAACTACCCTTACGGGGAGCAGGTCGTCGTAGCCTCCAAAGATTGCGGTGTATACAGCGATGTTGTGAGCCATCTACAGTACATCTCTTTTCTTCAGCTCTGCGTCTATCAAATCACGCCTGTCTCTAAATCTTTTGACCAGTCTTATATTAACATGTGCGTTGTTTTTGCTTGCCTTGTATAGCGCGTCTTCCATCTTGACTGAGCACATAACTCTCTCGTACCATAGCTTCTCTGTTGTCATCTTCGCATATCGTTTCATTCTACTCCTCTTGGTCAGCTCTGCTAAAAGTTAGAACTTCCTCATCGCCATCGGAATTATACTCCAGGTTGCAATCGCCTATCTCCCACCACGCGTCCATGTTCTCGTAGTCTGGATATATTCTTACCGGCAGTGTTTTCTTCTTCAACGTTATATTATACGTCTCCCCGACTATCTCCGGCGCCTGTTGAAAACCATCGTGGAAGTCCATCTTCTTTCCGTCAATCCAAAGAGTAGCCTGCTGCGCGTGGAATACCCGTGGCTCCTTCGCCTTTATACCGAGCTTGGCTAAGAATATCCCGATTGGTGCCAGTGATATGATTCCCAGGAATTTTCTCCTGCTGAGTTTCTTCTTAGAGGCAACCATTGAACTCCTTCTTTATACAGGTACCGCATACGCGGTCGGCCATGTCCATCCTCATCAGCTCTGCGTATGTGATAATCTTTGTGTCATCTGTCATACCAGTACCGCAGTATGGCTTTTGCGTACCAGCTTTGATGATGTGAACTTTAATCGCTTTGGACCTAGACAATGTAACTTCAACTCTTTCTCTCATATTCTAACTCCTCTCCTATTATTTGACTATTGTATAGTTCGTGCCGTCTGGAGATATATACTTAGCTCTATATAATTCGCAGCGGTCGCAGGTTTGAGATATGATATTAGTAGATTCAATGGTAATATCTCCGAACTTGTGACCGGATAAAATACACCAGATACTTATATGCTTACTCATCGCTCATCCTTTTGCTTCGTTTATACTAACACACCGCACCGCTGAAATGGGGCACTCGTAGAATTCACGCATGCGCCCTTTGAATCTGTCGTTCTTCTTGACGCGCTTCCATAACGAATGCGTTTCCCTGACGTTTACTATGAGTGCCTTTGTCATTTCGCGGTTGAGTATAATGTAAGCGTATGGCTTTGGATGCGCCTTGTCATAGCAGTGGCATGCGTCTACAATCAAAGTCTCATACGGAAAATCTTCCCTAGAAGTAAACGTTAGCTTCTGGCGCCGCTTTACTTCAACGCGTTGCATAATCTCGATATCGCCATCGTCTGAGTATTCTGACATCTGTTCCGCGCTCGGTCTCTCAAAGGTAGGGCGGACTACGACCGGGTATCCTTGGCTTGACAGCCACTTCGCCGCGACGGCTACTGCCTCTTTGCTCTCGCGCAAATCTTCAATAAACGATGGGTCGCTCTCGTCGTAGCCGCTCGTGCTAATCGTCATCGCCAGTCCGCGGTTCCGGTGTCACCATTTCGAAATCGTCAGGGAATTTTGTAAACTCTCCAGGTAAGTAAAAAACACCGTCATCATCACGCATCGCACCGGGCCACAGCGCCAAGAGCTGGCTCTCCGTGACCCATACCTCCTCGCCTTCCAAGAATATATTAATAAATGGCATTCCAATCACTCATCCTTTTTCATCGTCATTATTTTAACCGGCTTACCGCGTCCTATGATTTGCCGCAACATATTGAATACGCTCCGTCCGTCTTCGCGATGCCCGTATTTGCGACGCTGTCGTTTCTTATCGCGTCGCTTTGCTTTATGTTCCCAGCGGTCGCTCATAAATCCTCATTATCAAGGAAGTAGGTAACGTTTTCTGTGCTCAGGATATTTATACGCGTGTACAGCTCGCCGTCTACGTACACAGCAAGAAATGTAACCGGAGCGCCGATTCCAATCTCTTCATATGCTCTGATACTGGTAATCACGCCCTCTGCCAGACCGACATCTCTACCGACAGAATAACTACTCTTGTTCATTGTGTAGACATGTCTTATCTCTCTCGTGTCTTCCATTGTCGTTTTTATCATTGCGCCGCCTCTATTCCCATATTATAAGCAATTTGGAAATTATGTGCGAAAACATTTATCACAGCTTTATCATAAAGGTCAATCTTCTTTTGCGGCTCGCTCTCATCGAATGTCCTGATATCAGAAACTATATTGCGCGCCCAATCATTAAAGATATTCTTTATCCTCTTTACCTCGTTTTGCCTTGGCTCCTTGCCGGTAAGCCCAAACTCATAGGCTTGTTGGAAATTCCCAGCCACGGCCTCAGCCAGTACAACTTCATCAAAGAGTTCTGTTTTCCAGTATCTATTTCTCTTGTCAAACGCCCTAATATCGTTGACTGCTTCTCGCGCCCATTTCTTAAACGTATTTTTCTTTACCATTATGCATTCTCCTCAATCGGTATCCTGACTGTATCTATTCTACCACACTTCGGGCACGTGTAAACCGTCACTAAATCTCCATCGATTGTAGCCCTGAATGGATTAAACTCATCCGTCACGCACTCTAATGCACACCGCACACA
>Ga0307379_10012972_pt1 | contig 10828 bp, 10 predicted proteins | sample UN2MG_FD_202237 | JGI IMG/M metagenome (GOLD analysis project Ga0307379, IMG submission 202237) | Soil microbial communities from Risofladan, Vaasa, Finland - UN-2 | ecosystem: Environmental > Terrestrial > Soil > Coastal area > Acid sulfate soil | place: Finland: Risofladan, Vaasa | collected... | reverse complement strand
CAGGCGAAGTCCCATTGGAGCTCGTTCCCTTAGCTGTTTTCGATGATCTAGGCTCTGGCTAGACGCGATTGTGTGCCGTTGCGCCCCCCGCGCCCGCGTGCAACATGCAAAAAAATCATGGCCGGGGGAAGATGATGAAGCTTCTACGTTTTGGCGAATATGGGCAGGAACGTCCGGGAATCCTAGATGATCGGGGCCGCATCCGGGACCTCTCCGGGATTATCGGGGATCTCGCCGGCGAGGCGCTCGGGCGTGAAAGCCTGGATCGTATCAAAGCGCTCGACCTGGAAACGCTGCCGCTGGTTGAGGGCAGTCCCCGGCTTGGAGCGCCGGTCGGGATGGTGCCGAAATTTCTCGGCATCGGTCTCAACTACAGCGACCACGCCGCGGAAACCGGGATGCCGATCCCCGAGACACCTATTGTGTTCGCCAAGGCGAGCAGTTGCGTCTCTGGGCCCAACGACCCGGTGCTTGCGCCCGAAGACTTTCAGCGCATGGACTTCGAGGTGGAGCTTGCCGTGGTTATCGGGACGCGGGCGCGGAATGTCGCCGTCGACGACGCGCTCGACTACGTGGCGGGATACTGCATCGGCAATGACATCTCCGAGCGGAGCCTGCAAAAAGGCGGGCCCGGGGAATGGATCAAGGCCAAGAGCCATGACAGCTTCGGCCCGCTCGGCCCCTGGCTCGTCACCACGGACGAAATCCCCGATCCGCAAAATCTCGACCTTACGCTCGACCTCAACGGAGAGCGGATGCAGACGGGGAACAGCTCGACCATGATCTTCAAAGTGGCGGAACTCGTGAGTTATATCAGCAAGTACATGACGCTTCATCCCGGCGACGTCATCACCACCGGCACGCCGCCCGGCGTCGGCATGGCGCGGAAGCCCCGCGTATTCTTGAAGCCCGGCGATGAAATGGTGCTGACCGTGGCAGGCCTGGGCGAACAGCGGTCGAAGGTCGTGGCGTTGGACTAGGCCGTTCGAGGCTTGGGCCACAGCGCGTGGAAGTGATGCACGGGCCCCCTGCCTTTGCCCACTTCGATCTCGTCCGCGGCAATGATCGCCGCGGTCACATAGAGCTTTGCGATCTTGACCGCCTTGTCCAAGGTCTCGCCCTTGGCGAGCTCCGCGGCGATAGCCGATGACAACGTGCAGCCGGTGCCGTGGGTGTTCTCGGTCAACACACGCGGCGCTTCGAGGCGCTGGACGCCTTCGTCCGTGACGAAGATATCGAGCGCCATCTCGGCCGTCGATTCGCCGCCGGTGAGCAGAACGGCGCGCGCGCCCAGTTCATGCAGGCGCTCGGCGCGTCCCTCCATCCATTGCTCGCGGCTCTCGTCAGGCTCGCCGAGCAGGGCGGCTGCTTCTCTCAAATTGGGGGTGATCACGTCGGCGCGCGGCACGAGCTTGGTCCGCAGCAGGTCGAAAGCATCCTCGTCGAGCAGAGGATCGCCGCTGGTCGCCACCATCACGGGGTCGAGCACCACGAGCACCCCGGGGAAGGCATCGAGCCCCTCGGCGACGGCCTCGATGATACCGCGGGTGCCGAGCATACCGATCTTGATGGCGCCGACCGCGAGGTCGCAGGCCACGGCTCGCATCTGCGCCAGCACGAACTCAGGCGGGACCACCATGATGTCGTCCACGCCTTGCGTGTTCTGCGCGGTGAGCGCGGTGATCGCGCTCGCGCCATAGACCCCCAACGCGGCGAAGGTCTTGAGGTCGGCTTGAATGCCGGCCCCGCCGCTTGAGTCGGAGCCGGCGATGGTGAGTGCGATGGCAGTCTTGTCTGCGGTCATGGGACTCTGCGGTTCTGGGGCGCCACTATTCACCGCTCGGCCAAGAGCGCAAGTGGCACGGTCAACCGATCGTGGCGAGCCCCGGAAAGGCTTGGAGAATCCAGCCGGCGATCAGCGTCATGGAGTTGGTGAGGAACAGGATGCCGGTGAGCACGAGAAAGGCGCCCAGCACCTTCTCCATGACCGCCAGATGGCCCCTGTAGCGCTGCATGGCCCGCATAAACGGCTTGATGGCGACAGCGGCCAGGATAAAGGGAATGCCGAGCCCAAGCGAATAGACGAACAGCAAACTGACCCCCTGGCTCACGGAATCCTCTCCCGCCGCGACGGCGAGGATCGAGCCGAGAACCGGCCCGATACAGGGCGTCCAGCCAAAGGCAAAGGCCAGGCCGATCAGATAGGCGCCGAGCAGACCGGCGGGGCGGGTGTCGGCATGATAACGCGCCTCGCGGTGGAGGATCGGAATGTGGATCACGCCGAGAAAGTGCAGACCGGCGATGATGATCACCACGCCGGCGATCTTGGCGAGCAGCGGAAGGTTCTCGGCCACGAGTTGGCCCGCAACCGTGGCCGTGGCGCCGAGGATGACGAATACCGTGGTAAAGCCGAGCACGAAGGCGACCGACGACAGCACAACCGTCTTGTAGACGTGGCTCGGTGTCTCGTCCTCGCCGGTGAGCTGGTCGAAGGTGGTGCCGCCGAGGAAGCAGAGATAAGGCGGCACGAGCGGCAACACGCAAGGGCTGAGGAAGCTCAAGAGCCCCGCAATCAGCGCGCCGAAATAAGTGACATCCATGGCGTCTAGCTATTGTGCTTGCTCAACGAGAGCAAGGGCCGGAACCAGTTCGTGAATATGATTGATAACAGCATCGGCCTTGAGTTCGGTGACCGAGGTCACTGAGTAACCATAAGAGACGAGGACGACGCCGGAGAGGCCGGCGGCGCGGGCCGTCTCAAGGTCGATGGCGCTATCGCCCACCATGAGAGCGGTTTCCGGCACGGCACCCAGCGCCCCCACCACATGGGTCAGGCCGGCGGGGTCCGGCTTCTTGGGGAAACCCGCCTCGCTCCCCTGGATGAGGCCGAAGGCACCGGCGATTCCCAAGGCTTGCAAGAGGTCGCGAGCGATGGTCTCAGGCTTGTTGGTGCAGAGGCCGCACTCGATGCCAGCGTCACGCAGCGCGCTCAAGGTCTCGCGGACGCCCGGGTAGAGGCGGGAGAGCGCCGCGGGGCTGGCGGCATAGTGCTCGAACAGGCGGTCAACCGCTGCGTTCCGGTCCGCAGGCTCAAGGGCTACGCCGTGGGCCGCAAGCCCACGTTCCAACAACTTGGCAAGACCTCCGCCCACCATCTCCCGCACGGCGTCTTCCGGGTGCGGGGCAAGATCGCGCTCGGCAAGCGTGCGATTGAGGGCGGCGGCGAGATCACCGACCGTGTCCACAAGCGTGCCGTCGAGATCGAAGATGACCGCGCGGCGCGGCGGTGATGGCTTCATCAAGCCGCGGCGGCCCGGGCGCGCATGGCGGCGGCTCTGATGGCGGCGATGTTCTCCGCGTACGCGCCGCCTTTGAACACACCCGACCCCGCCACGAGCACATTGGCGCCGGCCTCCACTACCAGCGGCGCCGTCTCGACATTGATGCCACCATCCACTTCGAGGTCGATGGGCCTGGCACCGATCATCTTGCGGATGGCGCGGATCTTGTCGAGCTGCTCGGGGATGAAAGCCTGACCGCCGAAACCCGGGTTCACCGTCATCACCAGGACCAGGTCCACCTTGTCGAGCACGTACTCGATCGCCGTCTCGGGCGTCGACGGCGTGATGCTGACGCCCGCCTTCTTGCCGAGGCTTCTGATGTGCTGCAACGTGCGATCAAGATGCGGCCCGGCCTCGGCATGGACGGTGATGATGTCGGCGCCGGCCAGAGCGAACGCCTCGATATGCGGATCGCATGGCGCGATCATCAAATGAACGTCGAAGACTTTGTCGGAGTGCGGCCTGAGCGCCTTCACCACGTCAGGACCGATGGTGATGTTGGGCACGAAGTGCCCGTCCATGACATCGACGTGGATCCAGTCACAGCCCGCACGATCGATCGCCCTCACCTCCTCGCCGAGCTTGGCGAAGTCGGCAGAGAGGATGGACGGCGCGATGATAATGTCCCCGGACATGGTCAGTCCTTTCGACAGCCGTCATATAGCCCCGCGCGGACGCGGCGCTAGGCGACCGCGGTACGCGCCGGCGCCACGTGGCTGGTCGACAGCGCAATCACGGCAGGCAATTGCCGGCCTGCAAGCCACTCAAGAAATGCGCCGCCCGCGGTCGAGACATAGGTGAAGTCCGGGGTCGCGCCGACCATATTCAATGCCCGTACGGTATCGCCGCCACCGGCGATGCTGATCAGCTTGCCCTCTTGCGACAGGCGCCCTGCCTCCTCCGCAAGCGCCAGCGTCCCTTTACCGAAAGGCGCGACCTCGAACGCGCCGAGGGGGCCGTTCCACAGCAGCGTGCGCATCTCTCCGAGTTTGGCCTTCAATCGCTCGATGCTTTTCGGGCCCTGGTCGAGCACCATCATGTCGGAGGGAATGTCGTTGACGTCGCAGACCCGCCACGCGGCGCCGGGCGCCAACTCATTGGCGATCACCTCGTCGACAGGCAGCATGATCTCGCAGCCCGCGCGTTCTGCCGAGGCCAAGACGTCCTTCACCGTATCGACGAAGTCGGGCTCGTAGAGCGAGTTCCCGACATTCACGCCTTGGGCGTTGAGCAAAGTGTTGGCCATGCCACCACCGACCACAAGCACGTCCATCCGTGTGGCAAGATTCTTTAGGACGTCGATCTTGGTCGAGACTTTGGCGCCGCCGACGATGGCCATGACTGGCCGCGTGGGATCCGCAAGCGCACTGCTAAGCGCACTGATCTCCGCCATCATCAACTTGCCCGCATAAGCCGGCATGAGATGAGCAATGGCCTCGACCGAAGCATGGGCCCGATGGGCCGAGGAAAACGCGTCGTCCACATAAATGTCGCCGAGCGCGGCGAGCTGCTTGGCGAAGCCGACGTCGTTGCTTTCCTCGCCCTTGTGGTAGCGAAGATTCTCCAGCACCGCGACATCGCCCTGGCCGAGCGACTTGAGCCCGTTCTCGACATCGGGGCCCACACAATCTTCAAAGAAGCGAACCGGCCCGCCATTCAGGAGCTCTTCCACCCGCTTTGCGACCGGCCGCAAGGACGTCTCGGGCGAGCGCTCGCCCTTGGGACGCCCCAGATGGGACATGAGGATGACCTTGGCACCCCCATGCTTGAGTTTCGAAATCGTCGGCAGCACACGCTTGATGCGCGTGTCATCGGCAACTTCGCCGTCCTCGATCGGCACATTGAGATCGGCCCTGACAAGGACCCGCTTACCCTCCACATCGAGATCGTCGATGGTCTTAATGCTGGAGAGGTCGATGTCGTCCATACTCAGTTCAGAACTCATATCAATCGTCCCATGGCGACGGCGGTGTCGCTCATCCGGTTGGAGAAACCCCATTCGTTGTCGTACCAGGCCACCACCCGGCAGAACGTGCCGTCGACGACCTGCGTCCCGGTCAAATCGAAGATCGAACTTAGCGGGTCATGGTTGAAGTCCGATGAAACAAGCGGCTTATCGTTGACCCCGAGAACGCTCTTGAGCGGGCCCTCGGCGGCCTTGATCATCGCCGCGTTGATCTCCTCGACCGTGGTCGGGCGCGACGACTGGAACGTCAAGTCGATGAGGCTGACATTGGGGACCGGCACGCGGATCGAGGCGCCGTCGAGCTTGCCTTCCAGCTCGGGCAGCACGAGGCCCAGGGCCTTGGCGGCGCCGGTGGAGGTCGGAATCAGGTTGATGCCGCTGGCGCGCGCCCGGCGCGGATCCTTGTGGAGCGTATCCACGGTCCGCTGATCGCCGGTATAGGCATGAATCGTCGTCATGTAGCCCCGCTCAATGCCGACCGCCTTGTGCAAAACTTCGGCCACGGGCGCGAGGCAGTTGGTGGTGCAGGACGCATTGGAAACGACGTGATCCTTCTGGGTCAGCTTGTCGTCGTTGACGCCATAGACCACGGTGAGGTCGGCGCCGGAGCACGGGGCAGAGACCAACACACGCTTGGCGCCGGCTTTGAGGTGCTGCGCCGCCGTCTCGCGATTGGTGAAGCGGCCGGTGCATTCCATGACGATATCGACGTCCAGCTCGCGCCAGGGAAGCTTCTCAGGGTTGGCCTCCGACAGCACGGCGACATCCTGGCCGTCGGCTTTGAGGCGGCCATCAGCCACGGCGACCTTGCCAGGGAAGCGCCCATGCACGCTGTCGAACTCGAGCAGAAGCGCATTCATATCGGCCGAGCCGAGGTCGTTGATCGCCACGAACTCAAGATCCTTGCGGCCGGACTCCAGGAAGGCCCTGAAGGTGAGCCTGCCGATCCGGCCAAATCCATTGATGGCGACGCGCGTTTTAGCCATGTCCTCCCCTATCTTTACTTTCTGACGATTAGATCACGCGCCGCGGCCGCGACGGCGTCGGCGGTGATACCGAAATGCTTATAAAGCGCTTCCGCCGGGGCAGAAGCGCCGAATCCGCGCATGCCGACAAATACGCCCTTGAGACCCAGCCATTTCTGCCAGCCGAACTCGATGGCCGCCTCGACGCCGACCCGAGGGGCCGTCCCTAAGACGGCGTCTCGATAGCTCTCATCTTGTGCGTCGAACAGTTCCCAACAAGGCATGGACACGACGGCGGCCTTGATGCCTTCCCCTTGCAGCAATTTTGCGGCATCCAGCGCCATGGTCACTTCCGAGCCGGTGCCGAGCAGGGTCACGTCGCGGCCGCCCTCGGGCTCGAGCAGCACATAAGCGCCCTTGGCCGAGAGATTTTCCGTCGTCGGGGCGTTGCGGAGAACAGGAAGGCCTTGGCGCGTCAGCGCGAGGATCGTGGGCGTGTCCTTGGCAAGAAGCGCAATTTCCCAGCATTCGGCGCATTCCACCGAATCGGCCGGTCGCATGACGTAGAGATCCGGTATGGCGCGGAGCGCCGCCAGCTGCTCGACCGGCTGATGGGTGGGGCCGTCCTCGCCGAGCCCGATGGAATCATGGGTCATGACATAAATCACCCGCTGCCCCATCAGCGCCGAAAGCCGGATGGAGGGACGGCAATAGTCGGAGAACACGAGGAAAGTGCCGCCGTACGGCACGATGCCGCCGTGGAGCGCAAGTCCGTTCATGGCCGCGGCCATGGCATGCTCGCGGACGCCGTAATGGATGTAGTTGCCGGCGAAGTCCCCCGGTTTGACGATTCCATGTTGCTTGGTCAGCGTGCCGACCGAGCCGGTCAGGTCGGCGGAGCCGCCGATCAGGCCCGGAACGACCGGCATCAGCTTCTCCAGCACCTTCTGCGAGGATTGCCGCGTGGCGAGTTTCGCGCCCTCGGCAGCAAAATCGGTCTTGATAGCCGCAATCGCGCGCTGAATTCCTTGGCGCACATCGCCGTCGACGGGATCGGTGAGGTGGGCGCGCGCCGAGGCGTCGAGCCGGGCCGCAGCGTCGGTCCATGTCTCATATTCCGCCCGGTGCGCGGCCCCGGCCGCACGCCAACTCGCCAGGATCGGTTTCGGCACCTCGAACGGCCCATGGGGCCAGCCGAGCTTCTGGCGCGCGCCGGCAATCTCCTCGGCCCCGAGCGGCGAGCCGTGGGTGGAGGCGGTGCCGGCCTTGTTCGGCGCGCCGTAGCCGATGACCGTGCGGCAGGCGATGAGCGAGGGTCTGTCGGTGACGCCCTTCGCGTTCTCGATGGCAAGCGCGATGGCCTCGGGGTCGTGCCCATCGACCGCGGCGGTATGCCAGTTCGATGCGCGGAACCGTTCGAGCTGGTCGTCGGTGACGCTGAGACTCGTGGGGCCGTCGATGGAGATCTGATTGTCGTCGAACAGCACGATCAGCCGGCCAAGCTTAAGGTGGCCGGCAAGCGAGATCGCTTCTTGGCTGATGCCTTCCATGAGGCAGCCGTCGCCGGCGACGCAGTAGGTGTGGTGACTGACGATGTCATCGCCGTAACGCTGATTGAGCAGCCGCTCAGCCAGCGCCATGCCGACCGCGTTGCCGATGCCCTGACCAAGCGGCCCCGTCGTCGTCTCGATGCCGGCTGCGTGGCCATACTCCGGGTGCCCGGCGGTACGCGACCCAAGTTGCCGGAAGCGCTTAATCTCCTCGATGTCCATGCCGGGATAGCCGGTGAGATAAAGCAGCGCATAGAGCAGCATCGAGCCGTGGCCGGCCGACAGCACGAAACGGTCGCGGTCCGGCCATTCCGGGTGGCTCGCGTCGAATTTCAGGAAGCGGGTAAACAGCACGGTGGCGACATCGGCCATGCCCATCGGCATGCCGGGATGGCCGGATTCGGCCTTCTGCACCGCGTCCATGGCAAGCGCGCGGATGGCGTTCGCCATGTCCTGGTGGGACGCTTCAGGCAATGCCTGATCCTGCATCAGGGCCTCGGCCATTTGTACTCCCCCAAATCCGATTAGTAAGCGCGGACACCCATGGCCGCTTTGACTGCGTGATAGCCGACGAGAAGCTGGGTTAGGGCCAGCGGGTGGCTCTTGTTCGCGCCGTTAGCGACATCGATGCGACCGACCTGGTCACGCAGATGGCCCGCCTCCGGGATGAGGTTCCACAGCAGATCCTCGATCCGCTCGGCCCTCTTGTCGGAGATATTGCCGTTGATCTCAAGCACATCTACCGGTTTGCCATCCCGGTCGCGGGCCAGCTCGAGATGCAGGCCGGCATTGCTGGACCCGTCGAATAGCGGCGTAAAGTCGGGATGCGGCAGGGTCGGCCGCAAGAGATGGCGGACGTCGAGCTGGGTGTCGGAGCCGTTAGCGCCCTTGGGCGACTGGAACCGGATGACGATGTCGGCGAAGGTCCGCTGCGGATGGATGAAGTTCGGGCTGTCCACCTTCCGCCTCTGCAAGGACGCGACCACCTCTTCCAGCTTGTAGCTGCGCTTGGTCGTGTCGCGGTGGATCTTCCACTTCACCCTGAGATCCTCTTCCGGATCGAGAAAGATTTTCACGTCATAGCAGTCGCGCATGGCCCTGGTGGTGTAGCCCAGCAGCCCCTCGGCGATCACGAACTCTGTGGGCCTGAAATATTTCGGCCGGCCCAAAGTGCCGTGGGTGTGACAATAGTTTGGCTTCAGCACCGGCTCACCGCGGCGCAGCAGGCGCAGATGCTGCTCCAGGATGTCGACATAGTTGGCGCGCGGATCGAGCGCAGAGAGACCGCCGTCGGTCCGCTCCTTGCGGTCGTACCGATGATAGTCGTCGGTGCAAAACACCGTGCAGTGCTCCTCGCCCAGAATCTGAGCGACGCCAGCCGACAGGGTCGTTTTACCCGATGCCGAGTCACCCACGATGCCGAGGATGATCGGATGATCCACTCGCTTGGGCATAGCCCACTCCAGGCGTTCCAGTCCCTATGGCTTGTTAAGCGACATCGCGAGCCGCCACGCTCGCAAGGCGTTCCGTCGGCAGATAACTCGTCAGGATCTGCCGCTCGCCCGTCGCTCCGGTTATCATCATTGTCTGCACCTTATAGTGCGACTTGCTGCGCTCCACACCTTCGAGCATGAGGCCTGTGGTGATGCCGGTCGCGCAGAAGAACACGTCGTCGGAGGTGATGAGCTCATCGCGCTCAAACCACCTCGATGTATCGAGGCCTGCTTCCTTGACCGCCTTGGCTTCGGTCTGAAGCTGAGGATCCAGACGGGCGAAGAACTCGCCGCCGATCGCCCTGACAGCGCAGGCGGACATGACGCCCTCCGGCGTGCCGCCGGTCCCCATCAACGCATCGATGCCTGAGCCCGGAACGGCCGCCATGAGCGCGCCGGCGACATCACCCGCGGGGTACATCGCCACCCGGGCGCCGGCAGCCAGTATCTCGCTGACGAGATCGCGGTGGCGGGGCTTCTCCAAAACGAAGACGGTCAGGTCGGAAACGTCCTTGTTGAGAACTTTGGCGAGGGCTTCAAGCTTCCGGCTCGTGGACCAGGCCGGATCGATCTTGCCGCGCGCGGCCGCGCTCGCCACGAACTTTTCCATGTAGAAGGCAGGGCCCGGGTTCATCATGGCGCCGCGTGGCGCCACGGCGAGAACCGCAAGCGCGTTGGTCAAACCGCGCACGAGATAGCTCGTGCCCTCGACGGGATCGACGGCGATGTCGGCTTTGAAGGCCGCGCCGGGTCGGCCGAGGTGCTCGCCGCGCTGCGGCTGGGGAGCCTCGCCCGCCGTCGCCTCGCCGATGACGACGACGGCATCGATATCGATCTTGGCAAGCGCACTGCGCATGGCATCGAGCGCGGCACGGCCGCCGTCATCCGCATCGCCGCGACCGATCCAGTTGAAAGCGGCGCAGGCCGCGCCCTCGGTGACGCGGCGCAGAGAATAGACGAGTTCCGGATTGACCGGCCCCGAGGTCTCCATGACATCTCCTCCCCGGCAGCTCTGCTTGGAACCGCCGATATTCTTCATGTGGCCATAAGGCCTTGGCTCACTATACCTTATGGGTCGGCACAGCCCCAATGATCAAGGGCTGGAGCCTGATTAGCGTCCGCCATCCCTACCGTCTAGCCGACGCGACGCCGCGGATCGAGCCAATCGCGCAAGGCATCGCCCAGCACATTGACTGAGATCAGAACGCCAATCAGCACAAGGCCGGGCAGCACCGTCACCCACCAGGCGCCGGCGAACATAAGGTCGTAGCCCGAGCGGATTAGAGTGCCGAGGGAGGGCTTCGTGACCGGCATGCCAAGGCCAAGAAAGGAAAGCGCGGCTTCCGCCATAATCGCCCCGGCGACCTGGGTGGTGGCCACGACGACCAGCGGCGACAGGACGTTGGGCAGAATGTGGCGCTGCACAATAGCGAGATCGCTGCTCCCCACCGCCCGGCCGGCCCGGACATAGTCCTTGGCCGCCTCGACCAAGGTCGAAGCGCGCGCCGTGCGG
>Ga0307379_10012971_pt1 | contig 10828 bp, 10 predicted proteins | sample UN2MG_FD_202237 | JGI IMG/M metagenome (GOLD analysis project Ga0307379, IMG submission 202237) | Soil microbial communities from Risofladan, Vaasa, Finland - UN-2 | ecosystem: Environmental > Terrestrial > Soil > Coastal area > Acid sulfate soil | place: Finland: Risofladan, Vaasa | collected... | reverse complement strand
ACCGCCGTCGTCATGATTCTTATCGCGACCTCCATGGCGATGAGCTGGTTCCTTGCTTACCAGAACATCCCTCAGAATATAAGCGCGTCTTTGCTCGGGCTCACTGCCAACAAAGTTATAATACTGCTGATTATAAATCTGATACTGCTCGCGGTCGGCACCTTTATGGACATGACGCCGGCTGTTTTGATTTTCACGCCTATTTTTCTGCCGGTCATTAAAAGCCTCGGAATGGACCCTCTCCATTTCGGCATAATCATGATTATGAATCTGTGCATCGGCCTGTGCACGCCACCTGTCGGGACATGCCTTTTCCTCGGCTGTGGTATCGCCGAGACAACCGTAACTAAAGTAATGCGGCACATCCTGCCGTTCTTTGCCGCGATGATTATTGTCCTGTTTATCTGCACCTATGTCTCGGATATCTCGCTGGCACTGCCGAGATTGTTCGGGTTCATAAAGTAGATGCCTCCTGTTTCAGCGGCCAAATTCCACTTGTCAGGGTTCAAGGGTCGGGGGAGTACGAAACAGGGATCTGGGCCTTAAGGTGTCCCATAGGGAGGGTCAGGGACTGGATGTAAAACTCCTCGCTCAGGAGATGGTCCATGAGTCGAGGGGCTATTTGGTTTGGTCCTCAAGCGGGATGAGGTTTCCATCTTGATAGGTGTACTCTTTCTGCAGGATTTCGTCTATAAACTGGTCACCATTTTTCAGACCAAGGTTTTTATATGTGAAGGTATTCTTATCCAATGATTGATTTAATTGTTGATTTATCAAAATATATTGCTCTTTATAGCGTACAGTTCCATTGTCAAGATTAAACTCTTGAGTTTCTATACGTTTGGGAATATATATCCCGTTTAATATGTAATACTCACAATCCATATTCGCATATACTTTATGATCAGGCCCCAAGAACTGTAACTTGGTCATATTATATCCTGCTTCACTTGAAAAATACATATTCATAAATATGTAATTATCTCCTCCTGTTCTGGCAGGCGATAACAAACGGTATACTATATTATCTCCGATGCGACTCTCCTCAAATAGGGGTGAATAGTTGCCAACTTTCAATTCTCCATCTTGAAAGCGACGTTGCAAAGAGTCAAGATGATTCCATATCGGATGCCCCGTATAAATTAATAATCTTGGATCAAAGATGCCTTTCTTAGCAATAGTCATTGTTTGTTCCGAAGTCTGTTTAATAGCTCTATAGCTGGTTATTGTATTGCCTTTTAGCTGTCGAGGTACACAATGAATATATTCTTGCGGAGTTACAATTGAAACAGCTTCGTGCCATCTGGATTTTGTTCCTAGATCATTTCCGCTCTCATTGTTGAAATAGCGTATAGGCTCTTCACGGAATATATGTTCATATATAGAATCATTAGGAACATCTATAATGAATTGAATATTAGCTGTTTTGCGCCGTAATATAGATTGTGGAATGTCATCTTTTCCATCGGTTTCTTTTCTAAAAATATTTCCTGTCTCATCACCATCAATTATTTTCTCCGACAAGAAATCCGCTTCGCCCTTCCATGTCGTAATGGTTTCATAATTGCTTTTTATTGTAGTTGACAGGAGGTTTAAAATTTCAGGTACTTGCTCCTTTGCAAGTGATTGAAACTGAATTTCACCTGTGTCATTTGGTTCTCCATTTGCTGAACTCAGAATACTTGACATCAAAAATGTGATATAAATACAAGTTTTCAGTAATCCTCTTTTTTTCATAATTTTCTCCCTGCCAGACTCTTTCCAAAGATGTGCTTAATTATCGGGGACATTGTACAGTGGCGTTTGGGGACAATCAAGGGAAAAGATTAAAAAAGCAGGGCAGGCCCTTCGACTTCGCTCAGGACAGGCAGTATTATCAGCGGGCAACAATTTAGCCGTCTTTTGTCTTGCCTATTGCATCATACTTCAATAAATTATACTTTTCGAAATCCCCTTTGACAGGAGTATATAAATGACCGCAAAACCAAACGCAGTTGTGGCCCAGTCAGGCGGGCCAACCGCTGTAATTAACTCTTCGGCCTGCGGAGTGATTCAGGAGGCGATAAAATCCGGAAAAATCGACCGTGTATTAGGCGCAACAAACGGAATTCTCGGCGTCCTCAAGGAAGACCTCTTCGACCTCACCGCCGAAAAACCGCAAACCATCGAGGCCCTAAAGCAGACCCCCTCCGCCGCAATTGGCTCCTGTCGTTATAAGCTAAAATCTATCGAGGAATCAAAGGCGGATTTTGAAAGAATACTCGATGTCTTCAAAGCCCACAACATTCATTATTTCTTCTACGCTGGTGGAAATGACTCGATGGACACCGCCGACAAGGTAAACAACCTTGCTGCCGACGCTGGTTACGAACTGACCTGTATGGGGATTCCTAAAACGGTTGACAATGACCTGGCTTTTACCGACCACTGCCCCGGTTATCCCAGCGTCGCAAAATATGTCGCCACCTGCTCGGCAGAGGCCGGCCGAGACACAGAAGCACTTTATACCACCGACACCTGCACTATACTCGAAGTAATGGGAAGAAATGCCGGCTGGATCGCCGCCGCTACAGGACTTGCCAGCCGCTGCGTCGAAGACGCGCCACATCTGATTTATATGCCCGAAGCAGCTTTCACCTTCGAAAAATTCGTCGAAGATGTAAAGCAGGTTTACAAAGAGTTAGGCCGGGTCTTCATTGTCTCCGGCGAAGGCCTCAAAGACCAGTCCGGCCAATACATAACCGCCGACCAAGGAAAATTCAGCAAAGACAGCTTTGGACATGTTCAGCTTGGCGGTGTTGGCGCAATGCTAAAAGCCGTCATCGAATCCGAAGTCGGTATAAAGGCCCGCTTCAATCTGCTTGGCACCAACCAGAGAAGCGCAATGCACTTCGCCTCGCTAACCGATGTAAACGAGGCCTACATGTGTGGACAAATGGCTGTAAAAGCTGCCCTCGACGGCCAAAATGGAAAAATGATTACACTCGTCCGTGAAGATGACCCCGAATACAAATGCACAACCGGTTTTGCAGAATTAGCTGATGTCGCAAACGGCGAAAAGAAAGTCCCCCCGGAATACATCAACAAGGCAGGCAACCATATCACCGATGCGATGCGCGATTACATTCGTCCCCTCGTCCATGGACAGGCCCTAATCAACATCGGTGCCGACGGCCTGCCTGTCTTTATGAGATTCGAAAGAAAGCCTCTTGAAAAGAAACTCACCCCTTACATGTAGCAACATAAAAGGAAAGAACGTGCTTTTAAGTAAATACTCATTCGGTATCGGTGACAGGTTTGCACATCAGGGCAAATCTCTCCTCCAGGCCCTTGTCGATGCGAAAGAGCGAGGTTTTGATATAACTGCCGTCTGGAACAAATCTCATCGCGAACATCAGATAGTCGGCACTGAACCAGCCGACGTTCGCACAGAAGCCGACAATGCTGTTGCACAGCTTAAGTGGAATGCTCCTTACCATGTTGACGCCGACCACATAGGCCTCGAAAACGTTGACCTTTTTATAGACGCCTCCGATTTTTTTACAATCGATGTAGCCGATTTTATCAGCAAATCCGCTGACCCTCAGGACGTAGATGATTTTGTCCAAAAACACAAATCACTTTGCGGTACCCTGCAGATTGACCGACTCGATGAACCTGTTGAAGTAACCGAAGACCAAATCGTAAATACTGGCCGGAATTTTCTCTCTGCTGTAAAGCGAGCTGAAAAAATCTACCGCCAAATCGAAAACAAAAAGGGCCGCGATAGTTTCATCACTGAAATTTCCATGGACGAAACCACCCAGCCTCAAAGTCCAATCGAGATGCTCTTCATTCTCGCCGCTATTGCTGACCACAACATCCCCGCTCAGACAATCGCCCCCAAATTCACAGGCTCTTTTTACAAAGGCATCGACTATGTCGGTGACCCCCAAGAATTCGGCAGACAATTCGAACAGATGCTCGCTGTTATATCCTATGCCGTCGAACATTTCTCTTTGCCGAAGAACCTCAAATTAAGCGTCCACTCCGGAAGTGACAAGTTCTCAATCTATCCTGTAATAAACAAGGCCCTGAAAAAATTCGATGCAGGCCTCCATATCAAAACCGCAGGAACAACCTGGCTCGAAGAGCTTATCGGGCTGGCGATTGCCGGCTCCGACGGCCTCCAAATGGCAAAAAATATTTATTTTCAAGCTTTAGAACGTTTTGATGAGCTTGCCGCTCCTTACGCATCTGTAATAAATATCCAAAAAGACAAATTACCCTCGACCGAGACGGTCAAAGCCTGGACCTCGGAACAATTCGCCACCGCCCTAAAGCATGACCTTTCCTGTCCCAACTACGACCCCAATTTCCGCCAGCTCCTGCACATCGCATATAAAATCGCTGCGGAAATTAAAACTGATTATTTGAATGCTTTGCAAAAATATGAGAAAATAGTCGCTCTTTGCGTAACGGAAAATATTTACAGAAGGCACATAGAGCCTGTCTTTATTTGATACTTTTAATCAGGGACAAAATAAAATGGATAAAAACCAAAATCTTTTTGATATCTCCGGCAAATGCATCGTAATCACCGGCGGTGGCGGAATTCTGTGCAGCGAAATGGCAAAAGCCCTCGCGACAAACGGTGCAAAAGTCGCAGTCTGGGACATAAACCAAAAAGCTGCAGAAAAAGTCGTCGAAAAAATCAAGGCTGACAACGGAATAGCTATTGCGATTAAATGCGATGCGCTGGACAAAAACGACATCCAGGCTGCAAATCAAAAAACCATTTCTGAATTCGGTCCCGTCGATATCCTAATAAACGGCGCAGGCGGAAACAAAAAAGAAGCTACCACGTCAGAGGATTTGTCTTTCTTTGATTTACCTGACGATGCCGTTCGTTTCGTCTTCGACGTTAATCTGATGAGCGCTTTTTTTACCTCGCAGGTCGTCGCAAAAGACATGGCCGAAAGAGGCCACGGCGTAATACTCAACATTTCCAGCATGAATGCCATCCGGCCTCTTACCAACATCGTCGCATACTCGGCAGCCAAGGCCGCCCTTAGCAACTTCACACAATGGCTTGCCGTACACATGGCAATGAACTATTCGAAGGACATCCGCGTCAATGCCGTCGCGCCGGGATTTTTCCTCACCGAACAAAACCGTTTCCTGCTCACAGATGAGAAAACCAGCAAAATGACCGAACGCGGTAAAAAAATCATCGACCACACACCAATGTCAAAGTTCGGTCAGCCTGATGAACTTGTTGGAACTGTCTTGTGGCTCATAAGCGATGCCGCAAAATTCGTTACGGGAACCGTCATACCGGTCGATGGTGGATTCTCCGCTTATTCGGGTGTATGATTTTCAGGGAGAACTAAATGGCAGACATTGACCAGGCAAAACCGCTTAGAGATTTCAAACCGCAGAAAGATTTTTTTGTCGGCATAGATTCCGACGGCTGTGCCTTTGACACCATGGGAATAAAGCAACGAGAATGTTTCTGCCCATGGATGATTGCCCATTTCGGTCTCCAGCCCGTCGCACAGGCCGCAAGACAATGCAAGGACTTTGCCGACCTCTTCTCCAAAACCCGCGGTGCTAACCGCCACAAAACCGCAAAAAGAATTATAGCTGAGCTTCTTCCCTCTCACCCCATGGTAAAGGACCGCGGCTTCGACGTCCCACAGTACCCGCATTATTTTAAGTGGGTCGATGACCCAAATTCGCTGCTGAGCAATGATGGTCTCCAGCAGGCCATTGCCGCTGCTTCCGACCCGCAGGCAAAAGCTGAACTCCAACTGGCCCTCGAATGGAGCAAGCAGGTCAACTGCGCAATCGCACAAATCGTAAAAAATATTCCCCCTTTCCCATTTGTCCGTGAATCGCTCGAAAAAATCACTCCTCTTGCCGATGTTATCGTCGTCTCCGCCACACCCTGCGAAGCCCTCGCCCGCGAATGGGCCGAACACAACATCGCTCAGTATGCACGGGTAATCGCCGGCCAGGAAATGGGAAAAAAGGCCGAGCATCTGGCATTGGCAGCAAAAGGAAAATACCCGAAAAACAATATCCTGATGATAGGCGACGCCCCGGGTGATATGAAGGCGGCCAAAGCAAACGATGCCCTTTTCTACCCAATCATCCCCGGTCGTGAACCCCAAAGCTGGAAACGCTTCCACGATGAGGCCTTTGACAAATTCATCAAAGGCCAATACGCTGGAGAATATGAGCAGAAACTAATCGCTGAATTTGATGCTTCTTTACCCGAAACACCGCCCTGGCAAAAATAAAACGTTAAAATGATTATAGAACGACAAACCACAGAAGGTTTTCTTGATATCGCTGATGCCCGTGTTGCTGTAGAAGAATTCTTCAAACAAAACGACTGCACCGACAAAAAAATTCTGCTCATAATCCCCGACAACACCCGCTCAGGCCCTGTTGGCGATATCTTCAAAATGATTTTTGACTCCATAGGCCAAAACGCCGTTGCTCTCGATTGCCTCATCGCGCTCGGCACACACCAGCCAATGACCGATGACCAAATCTGCACCCGTCTCGAAATTACACCACAACAAAAAAACGAAAAATACACAAAGGTAAAGTTCTTTAATCATCGATGGGAAAAACCCGACACCTTTAGCTCCATCGGAAAAATCTCAGCCGACCAAATCCAGCAGATAACCTCCGGGCTTTTCCATGAAGATGTCGACGTTGCTGTAAACAAATTAATTTTCGACTACGACCAATTCTTCATTCTTGGGCCGGTCTTCCCTCACGAAGTTGTCGGCTTTTCCGGCGGCCACAAATACATCTTTCCCGGAATCGCCGGCCCCGAAATCATAAACTTCTTCCACTGGCTCGGTGCTGTCATAACCAACCCGAAAATAAACGGACAAATCGATACTCCGACAAGACAAATCGTCGAAAAAGCCGCCTCTTTCATAACCGTACCACATCATCTTTTTGCCCTTGTCGCACTTGACAACAAACTAAAGGGCTTATTCCTCGGTGACACTTTTTCCGCTTGGCAAAAAGCCGCACAACTCTCACAAAAAGTCCACATTACATACGTGGATAAACCATACAAAACCGTCCTTGGCATCGCACCCGAAATGTACGACGACCTGTGGACCGCCGGAAAGGTAATGTACAAACTCGAACCCATCGTCGCTGACGGCGGCACTCTAATAATCTACGCCCCCCATATAACTGAGGTCTCCTACACCCACGGTACCGTCATCAACAAAATCGGCTACCACAGCCGTGATTATTTCCTCAAACAGATGGACAAATTTGCTGATATCCCGCGTGGTGTCCTTGCCCATTCCACCCATGTAAAGGGAATTGGCACATATATAGACGGCATCGAAAAACCAAGAATCAATGTCGTACTCGCCACGAAAATTCCCAAAAATCTTTGCAAAAAAATTAACCTTGACTACGCCGACCCTGATAAAATAAGCATGGCTGATTACGAAAAAGGCGGCGACCCGGACACCCTCGTTGTTCACCACGCTGGCGAAGTACTTTACAGACTTGCCGACGGGACTGTACCGGCCGTTCCGGATTTACCGAAAAGATTCGAAAGGACAAACAAAAATGGAAAAAGCTGACATCGGCCTTTGGGGCCTCGCTGTGATGGGCGAAAATCTTATCCTCAACATGGAAAGCAAAGGCTTCACCGTCGCATGCTACAATCGCACCGTTTCCAAAGTTGACGACTTTATAAACGGCCGTGCAAAAGGTAAAAATATCATCGGATGCAAATCCGTCGAAGAATTTATAAATGCCCTCAAAAAACCCCGCAAGGTTATGATTATGGTTAAGGCCGGAAAACCCGTCGACCTCGTTATCGAACAACTACTCCCGCTGCTTGAAAAAGGCGACATCGTCATCGATGGCGGTAACAGCCACTTCCCCGATACTATCCGCCGAACCGAATACGTCGAATCTAAAGGTATGCTTTATGTCGGGACCGGCGTCTCCGGGGGCGAGGAAGGTGCCTTAAAAGGCCCATCCATAATGCCCGGAGGCTCGCCAAAAGCCTGGCCTGCTGTAAAACCCATCTTCCAGGCTATCTGCGCGAAGACCGACGATGGCGAACCCTGCTGCGAATGGGTCGGAGAAAACGGCGCAGGCCATTTCGTAAAAATGGTACATAACGGCATCGAATACGGCGATATGCAGATGATTTGCGAAACTTATCATATTCTCAAACAAGGCCTCGGATTGACCAACCAGCAGATGCACGAAGTCTTCGCTAAATGGAATGATGGGCCGCTAAACTCGTACCTCATAGAAATCACCCGTGACATACTTGCTTACAAAGACAAAGATGGCAATTACGTCATCGACCTCATTCTTGACGCCGCTGGACAAAAAGGCACCGGTAAATGGACCGCCATCGCCGCCCTTGACCTTGGGCAACCCCTCACTCTTATCGGCGAGGCCGTCTTCGCAAGGTGCCTCTCCGCTCTAAAAGATGAAAGGGTCCATGCCTCAAAACAACTCTCGGGCCCTGCCGAAAAATTCAATGGAGACAAAGACGCCTTTGTCGATGACCTTCAGCAGGCACTCTACGCCTCAAAAATCGTAAGCTACGCGCAGGGCTACCAGCTCATGCATGCCGCCGCTGCCGCACACAATTGGAATCTCAACTACGGCGGCATCGCCCTGATGTGGCGGGGCGGCTGCATCATTCGCTCTGCCTTTCTCGGAAAAATAAAAGAGGCCTTCGACAATAACTCTCGACTGGAAAACCTCCTTCTCGACCCATTCTTCAAAGATGCTGTCGAAAAGGCCCAGCCCGCGTGGCGACGTGTCGTAACGACCGCTGTCAATCTCGGCATCCCAATGCCCGCAATCTCTGCAAGCCTCGCCTTCTACGACGGATACCGACATGAAAGACTACCCGCAAACCTCCTCCAGGCCCAGCGGGATTACTTCGGTGCACACACTTACGAAAGGGTTGACAAACCACGAGGTGAATTCTTCCACACAAACTGGACAGGACACGGCGGCTCCACTGCAGCTTCAACTTATAATGTTTAGACGGTAAATCTTAATCCGAAAGCAAAAGGAAATTCGCTTGCCATGACAAAAACCCAGCTGCTTTTAAGAGCTTACTATGAGGCCCTGCACGATTTCCTCTATCAAAACCGACGCCGTGTAAAACAAATAATTGAATCCGCTCTCAATGAAGAAGTAAAGCACCGAAACTTCGCCGCCTTTGACAAACAACAATTTAACGCCTACCGCGACGCCGCAATCGCCTTCCTCGATGAAAGAATCGAGGCCTACAACCCCATCGGCCTCCAGTACACTTTCGATAAAAGAACAAGGCATCACGCCGCCGAACTCGAACAGAACATAACCTTCTACGACAGCCGGGACGAATTTACCGCCCTCACCGATGATGTTAAGAACCTTGCCCGACGGTATTTAACCGATGACGACCTGCCAAAACTCGCCTCACTACTTATAAAAAAACGGGGCGCCTTCCCCGACAAATCAATCATCGCCGCCTATGAAAAAAGACCCGCGATGAATAAGCTGCCCGATTATATCCTCGCAAAAGCCATTGAACTCTCAATCAAAACTTGAAATCCCCAGAAGACCCCTCCTCTGCAAAACCTTACTCTTCCTTCAAAAGCGCTTCGTATTCGTACTCGAAACGCATCTTATGCTTAACCTCTTCCTCGGCCAGCCTCAAAAGAAGCTCCCGTGACGCCTCGTCCTTTACCTGCCCAATCAAATCCACATAAATCCTGAATGCTGCATCTTCCTTCTCAATACCCAGCTGCAATATGTCCTTATAATCCATATCAAGCGGTGCGTCGGTATCCGAAACAACATACTCATGCTCCGGGATAAGCCCTTTCCCCGGTTCATTCACCACGTGCCCAAGCTTCATCATCTCAAGTTCCAGCTTCTCCTTATGCTCTAATTCTTCCCCCGCCAGGTCCTCAAGGACCTTACGTATAGCGGCATTGTCGACCCTTTCGGCCAGAGCAAGAAACAATTTGTTCGCTTCTATTTCCCTCGCTATCGCAAATTCAAGTATCTCACTGTCCGCGTTTACTTTCGCCATTTTCCGCCTCCATCAGAATCCCTTATCCCAGAACACCGAAATTGAACTGCATTAATCATTTAAAATTTCCCCGATTTAACCACAATTATAACACCTCTAAACCACAGTACAACAACATTTTAAGTTGTTAGTTATGGTGTTGCTCTTTTAGTTTCGATTTTCAACTTCCCTTTGCGGCTCGTAACGGGCAACCTTCATCGTCTCATCTAATTGCCCAGTTTAACTGCCGTGCCGTAAGCCAGTAGTTCCGCCGCGCTGCCTACCACACTCGTTGTCATATACCGAACATTGATTATCGCGTCCGCTCCCTTCTCCACTGCCTGTGCCATCATCCTCTCAAGTGCCGCAGACCTCGCTCTGCCCATCATATCTGTGTATTCTGTCAACTCCCCGCCGAGTATCAACCTTACTATCGCCGACAAATCCTTCCCAATCCAGATAGCATATACCGTATGCCCCTGCACCAGTCCGAGAACCTCTGTAACCTCTCGCCTCGGCACCTCCGCCGAATTCAACAGCAAAACTTCCCCTTTAGACTCAGTGCCGACCGACCCCTCTAATGATGTCTTGATTTTCCTCATGTCAAGCGCCACTGTCACCAGCACCACAAGGATACCGCCTAAAAGGCAAAATACCGCTGTCCTTAGCCACCACGGCAGCACAGGGTCGTCCGCTACCACCACATACCACGGTATCCCCGCAAAGACCGCTGTGAACAGCCCGACCACAAACGCCAGCGAA